>JGI24770J26754_10001824_pt1 | contig 14918 bp, 11 predicted proteins | sample LakOneMetagenome_FD_26754 | JGI IMG/M metagenome (IMG submission 26754) | reverse complement strand
AATGTTGCTATCACTTCATCTTTATTGGCAACATCAAATTTTATTATTTCGCCCTCAACGCCTTTCTCCCTGATCAATGCCAATGTATTGTTCGCTTCCGTTTCGTTCGATTTATAATTGATCAGGATATTATATCCCTGCTCAGCCAGTTTAATGCAAACAGCCCTTCCAATGCCCCTTGACCCGCCTGTAACTAATGCAAATTTCATAGCCTATATTCTTTATGCTGTTAAACTGAAAGCCTGCTTTTAATTAAATGTTATTGTAATTATATCAAAGTGCTGTTCACCGGGTCAACATCAGGATATCAGTGACGTTGGTATGGCTCCCATTCTGAAAGAAATGACCGGGTCAGATTTTTCAAAATATCTTTTGATCTTTTCCAGGTCTTTGTACTTGGGTTTATCCTCGATAAACTTAGGGAATATTTTTCTTATCTCTGTATAAACGTTCAATGTTTCCGATGATAACCTTGGCACACATTCCAGGTAATCTATTGCCTGCAATACCGTCATCATTTGTATACTTAACACTTCAAAAGAATTTTCTATGACTTTCTTTGTCATCAACGCGGCATTGCAACCCATGCTTACAATATCCTGGTTATCGTTGTTGTTGGGGATACTGTGTACATACATCGGGAACGACAATGTCTGGTTCTCTGCCACTGTAGAGGTTGCAGTGAACTGCATGCCCTGCATACCGAAATTGAAACCCAGTACGCCCAGGTTTACGAACGGCGGGAATTTCTGGTTCAGCTTCTCATTCAGCAAATAATTCAACTGCCTTTCTGAAAGCATNGATAATTTGGTGATGGCCACTTTCAGTTTATCCATTTCCAGCGATACATAATCGCCATGGAAATTACCCCCATGAAAAATATTCTGGTTCTCATGATCGATCACCGGGTTATCATTTACCGAATTCAATTCGTCCACCACTACTTTTTCTGCATTGAAAATGGTATCATAGATCGGACCCAATACCTGGGTAACACAACGCAATGAATAATATTCCTGCACCTTGTCTTCAAATACTTCCTGGTTAAGGTTATCGGGGTTATATAAATGCTCCGAACGGCTGCGGATCATTTTACTGTCCTTTAATATATCACGCAACTGTGCCGCAACCTTGTTCTGTCCTTTGTGATGCTTAACAATATTCAGTTCATAGGAATAATGATCATCGAAAGCTTCTACCACTTCGTTGATCATTGCAGACAGTATCACCGACCATTCCAGTAATTTCTGTGCCTGTATGATGTTCAGCATCCCGATGCCCGTCATTGCAGAAGTGCCATTCAAAATAGCCAGCCCTTCCCTGATATGGATGGTCAGCGGCTTGATACCAAGTTTGTTGAACACATCCATGGTGGGCTGCAGTTTATCTTCATACAGCACTTCGCCTTCGCCGATGAGCACTAACCCGAGGTGCGCCAACTGAACCAGGTCGCCACTGGCGCCCACGCCGCCATGCTCAAATATGCAGGGGGTAACATCTTTATTGATAAGGCTTGCCAGCAATTCCACCACTTCTGTATTCACGCCGGAATAGGCCTGCATCATGCTGTTAAGGCGTGCGATCATCACTGCTTTTACCAGCAATGGCGACATCATATTACCGCTGCCGGAACTATGGCTACGAATAAGATTATATTGTAATTGAAGCAGGTTGGATTCGCTTACTTTATACTGGGCCATGGGGCCAAAACCGGTATTGATACCGTAAATAAGCTTATTAGATGAGAAACTTTGTAAAAATTGAAAATTTATATCCACTTTTTCAACCGCTGCCTTGTCTAAAACCACCTCCTTTTCTTTAAACAGAATATCTGAAAAATCATTTAAAGAAAGTGCTCTTTCTCCTACATGTATCATGGGCCCAATTTAATTTACTGGTACAAACAATTATTGGTAAACCGTAAAAATAGAATAAAGATTTCAATTTTTTGTTTTTTGAATAAGCTGAATTGAACAGGCATCAAAATAACATGAAGGCCCATAATGCTTCCAGCCCGTTTATGTTAATGGCCATTAACGACCTTACAACCGCTGCTTCCAAACCCGGCTACTGATTTTTATTGCCGGAACCGGATTTAATATTAATATTGATATTCCTAAAACAAATACTAAAAATGAACCAAATGAAATTTCTTAAATCCTTCCTGCTGATGCTGGCTGTTTTGTTATCCGGCCTTACTGCTGTTCATGCACAAGATGTAGACATTACAAAAGGCGATCTTGCTTTTTTAAAAGATGAGAAGACCATCAACATAGAATTTACCTATGAGAAAATGAGCGTAGGTGATTTTGGTAAAGAAGCCGATTACATCAAAAAGAAGAAAGAAGAGATGAATGCCAAGGAAGCCGGCACCGGTGATTCCTGGGCTGCTAAATGGGAAGAAGACAAAAGCACTAAATACGAACCAAAATTCATACTGGGTTATACAGGCATCAGCGGCATGACGGTAAGCAAGGATGCCAAATACACCATGATCTTTAATACGAAAGCGCTTGAGCCGGGTTACAGCATCGGGGTTTCAAAAAGAAATGCCGGTATCGATGGCAGTATCATCATTGTTGAAACNGCCAACAGGACCAGGATACTTGCAAAGCTTTCTGTAGAAAGGCCCGAAGAAAATAAATGGAGGGGNGCTGCTTTTGATGCAGGGTCAAGGATCGCAGATGCTTATTACCTGAGCGGGCAGAAAGTGGCAAAATTCATTAAGAAGAATATGAAGGGCAGGGTCAAGGATCGCAGATGCTTATTACCTGAGCGGGCAGAAAGTGGCAAAATTCATTAAGAAGAATATGAAGGTCTAATTATCTGTTGCTTCTTTCAGCAGAATTTATTTATTTTTATTTTTTAAAACTAAAAAAACAACCAATGAAATTATTGAACAAATGCATTGCGATAATCACGCTCGTGATATTTTCAATGAATGCAAATGCACAAAAAATCAAAACTACAGAAGGAGATCTTTCCGCATTGAAGAATGAAACCTCCATTAACGTAGAGTTTACTTATGATAATATCTCTGTAGGTAAATTCGCTGTAGAAGCAGATTATATAAAAAAGAAAACAGACGAATACAATGCAAAAGAACCCGGAAGAGGTGACAACTGGGCTAAGAGCTGGGTCAATGACAGGCAGGCCAGGTATGAACCAAAATTCATCGACCTGTTTACACTCAACAGCCACATGACGATCAATAAAACTGCAAAGTATACACTGATATTTAAAACAAAATCGATCGAGCCTGGATATAATATTGCAGGAGGTATGATGATCGGCGGAAGAAAAAATGCTTCGCTTGATGCGGAAGTCTGGATCGTTGAAACTGCCGACAAGACCAAAAAGATCGCTGTAATAACCATCGACAATGCACCCGGCGGTACCTGGGGNGGTTATGATTATGATACCGGTACGAGGATCGCAGAATCTTATGCCATTTCCGGAAAGAAACTTGGNAAATACATTAAATAAATTGATCCGCAATAAAAAAAAGGCTTTCTTAACTGAAAGCCTTTTTTTTATTGAATATTGTTTGCATTATAATTATCCGGGTCAATCTTCCATGACCGCCTTCTCAAAACTTTTAGCCAATCCATCTTCTATCCGGATGATCCAGTTCAAATATTTTTTTTCAGCTGCTGCAAGCCCGTCATCTTCCAGTGAAAAAATATTCCTTTCCGTTTCAGTGAGCGAGTACCACAAACGGGTACAGCGGTCGGTATCTTCCGTCATGGTATTTGCCTGCATACGCGACCTTGCTGCAAGCGCCGAACCACAGGCCAGTTGAACAGCATTTGCTGAAGCATATTGCAACAACATTTTTAAAGTATCATCATTGCAACCACCCACATAAGCAACCGCGATACCTATACCCCGCCAAAGCCCTGCATGTCGTTCAGCCGGGAAACTTTCTATTTTATTTTTGATCTTATCAATATCCGCATTACAGGAATACCAAAGGCTGCGCCCCAAACCCTGGTCGTATATNGGCATCGCTGACAAAGGCAGGTAAACGGGCTGCTGCATATTCTGTACGGCATGCCTTTGCCGGAAACTGCCATCATAATAACCACAGCCATCAGCTACCCGGTGGTACAGGGCTGTTTCGATCGATGCAACAATTGCTGTAAAGGGAAGATTGAGTTTTGCGATCGCCCACCCGAGCCCGATATAAACCTGTGCCTTGTGTTTGGAGGCAGGCCCGTTTGCAAAATGCAGCCATTGATCCAGGCGATCATTGTTTTCAAGATCTTTTAATGCAATGGCCATTGATGCACTTTCGTAAGCAATGGAACGAAATGCCGGTTCAGTATTTTCGAGGTATGAGATCAATGCAGCGCTTTCCGGGTTGTTTGCAAAAAACAACTGCGTATCGAGGAAAACAGAACGTATCCTTTCTATTTTCTGTGAAACTGCATTCAAAGTATTTGATCCGAAATGAATCGCATCGGTTTTAATTTAATGATAGATCAGGCTGAGGCAGTTTCCATGGCTGCTTTCGGGTAGAACCACATCACATCCACATCTTTCGTGATCGAAGGATCAGGGGCAATGGCTTCGGCACTTTCCGTATCCAGTTCCATAGCGCCTTCTTTTTTACCAAGGTTGATCGTGTATGGATTTACTTTCATATCCGGGGCAGTGCCATTCACTTCCGTGCTGATGAGCCTGAAAATGGCTACAGCCAGTTGTTCCAGCACTTTCATATTTTTAGCAACCGATTCCAGCAATTCTTTTGGTTCATGCTGCACTTCTATTTCTTCCTGGAATTTCCGGAGTATGGCAAGGTCGAAGGGATCGATGTAACGGTTTGAAAATATTTTGTTCTCCAGTGGCAGCCATTCCAGGAATAGATCCTGAGGAATAGATCCTGCATGGTCTTGTTAAGCCTCCCGAATTTACGGCCCAAACTATTTTGTGCTACAAAAAGATCTTTTAATATCCGCAGATTTGTGAATGCCTTGTTGGCGAACAAATGTGCAGGCACGGCCCAATACGTTGCCCAGTCCCAGAATATTTTTATCACCATGATCTGGGTATTTCCCATCAGCAAATATTTATTCTGGTAAACAGGGATCCAGCTATCCACCAACGCCAGGTGTGATTGCTCGTAAATATGTGCACGGCCACTGATATCCTCCCCGTCCATCTCACGAAGTATCAAATCGCTCAGCCAGGAATTGTTCATGGCAATAAAATCAGTGCCCGGTGAATAAAGCGGATCTAAGAATGCACCCGATTCACCTGTCACTCCCCAGCGTTCTTCTGAATAGATCTTTTCGGTATGATGAGCGTAATGTTTTAATATTTTAAAATCGAGCANNCCATCACCCTGCCCCAATGGCTCCAGCATTTTATAAGGCAATGGCTCATTCTTTTTCATCCATTCAACNGCTTTCTCATAAGTATTGAATGTTTCAAAAGGATGAACAGCCGGATCGGCGACGATCCCAATACTTGTATTTTTTGATCCCAGCGGAATTACCCATAACCAATAACCCGTATCCATGAAGTGTACCGTGCTTAAATACCTCAGGCCAGGCTCCAGGTAAGATTGCCATTGTTTGTCATCGGTCCAGGTATCAATATCGATCACNCCTTTAAGCCTCCACCACACTGCATTTGAATGATGCTCCATCGGTTTTTGAAACTGCAGNTTGCGTTTTAATATACTTGCCCGCCCCGATGCATCTGCAACCCAGCGGCAGGTTACTTTTACTTCTTCCCCATCTTTTATATAAGAAACTTCATGGCCTTCCGGCAACAGGTCTACATTAGAAACTTTTGCNCCCAGCAATATAGTTGTTCCTTTNTCACGGCTCAGCTTCATCATATAATTNTCGAGTGTGCCCCTGTCCAGCTGATGACTTGGAACGGGTAGCCGTAAACGGGGGCCCAATTCAACCCTGCTGGAAATATCTTCCTTGGTCTTTGATGGAAAGAAAAAACGCAGCCCGTGTTTTGGAAGTTCATGTGCTTCCAGGTAGCCTTTCAGGTCTAATACTTCCCGCAGGTAATGTGTACCAAGTTCAACGGTTGATTCACCTACTTTATGGGCAGCTGTTGAAGCTTCTGTTTCCCTTCTTTCCAATACGAGGATAGAGATATCCGGCTTTGCTTTTTTTAGCTGCAGGGAAAGAGTAAGGCCGGCCATACCGCCGCCAAGAATAACAACATCATATTGTAAAGGCATACAAAAAGTTTTGGTTCAATAAGAGGGAAATGAACAGTTATGGAATTGAAGATATAAGATATAAATGAGAATTTACAGGCTAAATATGAGCCTTACAAAATTTTGGATTTCTGTTAACCAAAAGGATAATTCCGCAGCGGATTGTATTAAACAGCATTTTAAAAAAGGCTTATGGCTATGAAATAATATAATTCAACTGCAAATAGTTATTTTAGTTTCCCTTTATTTGCATTATTAACTATGAGTAAATTAACTGATAAGCTTAAAAACATCAGATTGGTACGTGCACTCGTGTACGCCATTGTAGGATCAGTTTCTTACCCGGGCCTTAACATGATCAATAAATTAAAGATCGAAGGCACAGAGCATTTGAAGGGCCTGCCAAAAAAGAATGTTTTATTCGTAAGCAATCACCAGACTTATTTTGCAGAGGTCATTGCATTCCTGCACATTTTCTGTGCTGTTAAATGGAGAAAGCAAAACAAGCTGGGCGTACCTTATTATTTACTCAATCCTTTTACGGGTGTATTCTTTGTATCGGCGGCAGAAACGATGAAGGAAAGCTGGCTTACCCGCCTCTTTGAACTGGCCGGATCCATTACCGTTAAAAGAACATGGAATGAAGGCAGCAAGGAAGTCCGCCAGGGGCTTGATGTTTCAGATACCAGGAAAATTGACCGTGCGCTGAAATCGAACTGGATCATCAACTTTCCGCAGGGAACCACCAAGCCATTTGCACCCGGAAGAAAAGGCACGGTTTTGCTNATCAAACAAAACAAACCGATCGTGATACCGATCGTGATCGATGGTTTCAATAAAGCATTTGATAAAAAAGGATTGAAGCTTGTCAAAAAAGGAACCATCCTCTCGGTAAAATTTAAGGAACCATTGCAACTGGATTACAATGCAAGCAATGATGAGATGATGGAAACGATCATGCTGGCGATCGGGCAGAGCCAAACACAGAAGGAATGATAAATATTAAATATTGAATGTAAAACCGAACAAACACACACACTTTCACATTCCACATTTTACATTCAATATTTTACATTTTTTCTTCAACTTCTCTTATCTATAAACTTCACAATCTTTCTTCCTGTTTCCGGCATTTGCATTTTCTGGATCTCTTCCGCAGTTATATATTTTACATGCGGGCTCACCCTTAACCTGGCCTGCAGGTTTGCACGGATGGTGCGGTCGCATTCTTCTGTAAGTTCTGCCGGAACGATATGAAGCAACACTTCATCTGTTCCCATTTCATTTGAATAAACTTCGGCAACAAAATCAAGCACATTCTCCATTTCATTCAGCATGTCGAACAATGCAGGTGGATATAAGGTCGTTCCCTTATATTTTATCATTTGCTTTTTGCGGCCAACGATCGACGATAGCCTGGTGCTGTTGCGGCCGCATTTGCAGGGTTCATCAAAGTGTAAACAAATATCGCCTGTCTTATAGCGAAGCAATGGCATTCCCTCAACACCCAATGTTGTAATGGTCACTTCACCGGGTTCACCGGGTTTCACAGGCTGGTCGTTCTCATCCAGCATTTCAAGTATGATCAGTTCCGGTTGCATATGCCCGCCCTGGAATGCTGCACATTCGGTGAATGCCGTTTGCATTTCTGTAGATGCATAGGTAGAATACAATTGTATATTCCAGGACTCGGTGATCTTTTTACCCAATATGTTCAATGAGAAATCTGTGTTCCTGATATTCTCGCCAATGCATATTGCTTTCTTAACAGAAGAACTGTTTATATCAATGCCGTGTTCTTTTGCAAAGGCGATCAGTTTGATCATAAAAGAGGGGACTGCAATGATGGCTGTTGGTTTAAGCCGCAGGATCGTTTCCCATTGCAGTGACGGAACACCCGGGCCCAGCCTGATGATCCCTGCTCCCATCCTCCTGATACCTGAATAATAAGCCATGCCGGCCATGAACTGCCTGTCGAGCGTAAGCATGAGCTGGTAAATATCTTCGGAGGTTCCTCCTGCACATACAAAAGAGGAATACTCATTGTAAGAAAGCCTGCCAAGGTCGTTCTCGGTAAGTGCGATCGTGACCGGGCTTCCCAACGTACCCGAAGTACTGCTATAGTCGATGATCTTATCTTTCTCCACACATAAAAAATCATCGTTCCTCTTTTGAAGGTCTTCCTTATGTGTTGTGGGAATCTTTTTCAGGTCATCCAAACCCCTGATATCTTCCAGTGTAATATTATTCTTTGCNAATAACTCTTTGTAATAAGGTGAATGTTTTGAAACATATCTTACAAGCTGCTGTAGCTTTCTTGCCTGCATCAATTTNATTACGTCTTTNGGCTGNTANGCCGTTTCGTTGGAATACATCATAAGTTTTCAATTATTACTACGGCTGATGCCATGGTTTTAAGATGTGAAAGTGAAACGGAAATTTTTCCCAGTTTCAGTTGCTCCATTGTAACCGCGGTTTTACCATGCAAAGATAACCCGGGTTTGCCCTGCTCATCATTCGTTATTTCAATTTCATTAAAAGCTGTTCCGTCTCTCCAGCCGGTGCCAATGGCTTTGAAAAAAGCTTCCTTTGCTGCAAAGCGTGCTGCATAGTGCTCATATTTATTTGTACGCAATTCGCAATAATCAATTTCATGTTGGGAGAATACCAATTCCTTAAAACCGGCTTTCTTGCCGATCTTTTCTGCTACACGTTCAACTTCTATCAGGTCTATTCCGATTCCGTAGATCATTTTTGAAATATTTAAGCTACCTGCCTATGTTTGGCCTCACCCCAACCTCTCTCCATTTGGAGAGGGGCTAACGTTTAACTATCAAAAGTTCAATCAATTTATTTGGTTTCAATCTTTTTTATTTGCTTCCTGATATGATCCTCTTCAGGTTTTGTGGCGATCACTTTTGTCAATGCCATTTTATAATAGCGCAATGCCTTGTCATAATCCTTGTGCTTATATAAATAATCGGCAGCTATTACATAAGCATTGTAAAATTCCGGGTTGCTTGCTACTACGCTGTCTGCATTTACCTGCCCGCCGTCTGCGATCACTTGTTTATAATGCCTGAACTTTTCAAAATTCCTGTATTCACTGGTCAATAAAAATGAATCCGGGGCAATGGTAAGGCTTGAATCGGAGACCTCCATATTTTGACTCATCCCATGCATGGCAAAGATCTTTTTAAGATCATAACATTTGTATTCACCCAACTGCCAGGGAGCAGTGGAGACCCATACCAGTAATTTCTTTGGTTCGAATACGATGGAATGATGGGCAAGCAATTGGTTAATGGCCTTTTCATTTCCATCACCGATATCTTCATTGTGCAAACCTTTGCGGTCGCGTAATATATTGATGGTCTTCTGCACGGTATTCTTTCCGTTTGCATTCAGCAATTCCATCAGCCTGCTATAACGGTAGGGCGAAGCGCTTTCCTTCATCTGTTCAATATTCTTTTTAGAATTCACGAGCCCCTTGCTTTGAAAATGATTGGCGCATACAATATAATCCTGGTGCGGATCATATACATCCAGGTCATCGGGGGTTTTTTCAATGATCACCGCTTTGTTATCTGCTGCTGAAGCAACGAGAAAAGATTCTGAAACAAACATCTTCCTGCTCTTTGCAATGGCGATCGCTTCATCAATATTCTTTGCGTATTGCAATATTTCCCTGGTAACAATGGAAACAGGCGTGGCAGACCCTGTTGGATAATCAGATTTTGCTGCATTGATCGTCACTGACAAACCCATTTCATTCATCCCTGAAACGGCGCCAATAAAACCTCCCCAGGTAACGGTCATGAATTTATGGCCCCTGGAAGGATTGAAGAAAGCCACGATCTTATCTTCAGAAAATTTATCGCCTACATAGAAATCGAAATTGCGGCCAATGATCATGGTGCTGTCGGCCGATCTTGAATCCCAGGTTCCAAAGGAGGTGCAACCCACCAACGCCAGGTTTTGCAGGGCGTGGCCGATATCATGTGCGGCATGGTAATTCAGCAGGCGCTGGTAATTGGTACCGAGGTATTGGAATTTTTCTGAAGCTGAAAAAGAAATGCCGTAGATCTCATCCTTGTATTCCTGCGTTACATTCTTGTCAAGGTTGCGGTTAAAGAAACCGATCATATCCTTTAAAAATCCACGGTAGAATTTTGAGGGTACCATTTTAAATATCTGTTCACTGAAGTGTTGTTCCTGCCGTATAACCAATTCTTTGGTGAGTTTGCCATTGATAACACCTCTTTCAAAAGGATCGCCTTCAACATATAATTCGTATAAACCGCTTTTGCTTTTCCTGAACCAGTTGTTCTTTAATGTATAAAAACCATCGCCGTTATCTTTTCGTTGCAGTTTTAAGCTGCTCATGTCTTTTATCAGCGGCGGGCTGATCTTCGAAACCTGTTTTACATAGATAATTCCAACGATCAGCAATAACAGGATGAACCCTAAAACATAGAGTACCCACTTTAAGATTTTTTTTCCTTTACGCATTTCTTATTTTTTCTACGATGTCTTCATTACCCATAAATGCCACACAGGTTACCAGCCCGCTCATGGCTGCACCCAAAATACCATGCAAATTAAGATTTTGTCCTGTTAGGTAAAGGTTAGGAATTTTGGTTCTTGGAGAGATAAATGTTTTCAAGGGATTGCGGTAATCTTTTACAATGCCGTACATCGAGCCATCGGCATTGCCGATATAATCCCTGTACGAGAGTGGTGTTGCAGTATAATAAGTTTTTATATGCTCCCTCAGACCCGGAAATTTTTCTTCTACCAGGTCAAGCAAAACTTCAGCCTTTCTTTTTTTGAATGCTTCATAAGCCTCGCCCCTGTCATCTTCCGAAGAAACTGTATTGAAAGTATCTTCCCATTGTTTCACTTCATCATAACGCATATAAGCCAGTATGGTCATCGAATCTGCATATTCCCCCGACTTTGAAGAAGCAGAGAAGAACACGGCATAACAAAGCGGCCAGTTGGCTTCCGTATGATCGGCCATGTTCCAGATATGGCCATCCTTGTGATAATAAAAATTACATTTCTGGTATCTATAAGAATCTTTTTTAAAAACAATATTGATCACGAAACCGCCAATGGAATTTTCAAGGCTTTTGATCCGGCCGCGGTATGCATGTTTGATAAGGTCTGTATCTGTCATCTCCAGTGTTTGTACCGGGTGCATATTGGAAATAAAATGTTTGCCGTACACACGTGATCCATCTGCCAGCTGAACAGCACTTGCTTTCCCGTCTTCAACGATGATCTTTTTTACTTCACGGTTGCGCAGGATCTCTCCGCCATGTTCCCGGATATTCTTTGCCATGATCTTGCCGATCACCGATCCGCCGTCAATGCATTTCCAGGAACTTTCTATATAACTGTTCAGGATCATGGCGTGTACATAAAAAGGTGTTTTATCAGCCTGCAATACATAGAGCATATTGCTGCCCACCAGCACGGCCTGTAATTTTTTATCTGCTGTAATGGATTCAATGAATTGCTTCGTGTCTATTTCAAGCACAGTGGTTTTTTCGTTGATATCACCTCCCGATCTTAAATTATACAAAGGGAATTTGCTGCACACTTCTTTGATCTTATCGCAATACAGCCGGAGCGCTTCTTCTTCCGCAGGAAAATCCTTTAATAAATGCCGGATAAAATTCTCATAGCCCTGTGCATGTATGTATTCCTTTTGATCATGCTCAATGAGTATCTTGTCAAATGCATCCTCATCCATTTTCTGCAGCTTGAGCTTATCAATGATACCGAGGTATTTGAATACCTGGTAAAGGTTTTGTCCTTTACTCAACCCACCGAGATAATGAACACCCGAATCAAAGATCACCCGGTCTCTTACATAGGTTTGCAGGCAACCGCCTATCTGCTTGTTCTTCTCCAGTATGCAAACCTTGTAACCTTCCCTGCTTAGTATGTCTGCACATACCAGGCCACCCATGCCGCTGCCGATTATTACAATATCAAAATTATCCATGCCCCGTCAGGTTCCTTTTTTTAAAATAAAGATCGTGTTAGATGTATATTTAGAATCATTCATTTCTTTGTACTCCATATTGTTTGCCCCGGCGATCTCCCGGATCGTTTCACCGGAAAGGAATGACAGGCCGTTGCCGGCTACCTTATTAAAGCCGATGAGCCGGGTAGAAAAGAATTCTGTCAGTTCCGTGCGCCTGTGTTTCTTCATAGAATCCTTATCCCCTTCCCGGATGATAACAATACCACCGGCATTCAGTTGGCGGATAGACCTTTCTATCACCAGCAGCTGATCAGCAGGCTGCAGGTAGTGCAGCATATCTGATAAGATGATGGCATCATAATTCTCAAATGTAAATGATAATACATCGGAATGGATAAAATTGATCTGGTCTGTTTTACTAAAGCAATGATTGGCTGTTATTATCTTATCCTCATCATAATCTATTCCTGTCAGCTGCCTTTTTTCAGAAGTGAAGTATAACATGTACGACATGAAACCATACCCGCAACCTGCATCCAGTATCTTCCCTTCCAATGGCACAAGATCATGAAATGCCTGGTAATTCTTTTCAAGCCGCAGCTTTACCTTCATATACCATTCTATCACCGGCCCTTTATAGAGATAATTGTAAAGCAATTTTTCTTTGAAATAAGCAGGTTGTTCTATTTCCATTCTCAACTTGCCAAATTCTTCCCTGAAATATTTACGGATGTTCTTTGTTCTTTCAACATAGCCGTTTCCAAAAGAACCATCATCCTGTTTTATTCTTGGAAGGTATTTTAAAGTCACCTGCCCATCTTTTAAAAGTGCATCTTTTTTGGTGAGGGTATAATTGGTTCCGTGGATCATGATGGGCAAAATATCTGCACCCAGTTTTTCTGCCAGGTAAAAAGCGCCTTTGTGAAAACGGCCGATGCTGCCATCTTCAGAACGGGTTCCTTCCGGGAAGATGATAAAGGAATAACCGTGTTTCATCCTGTCGGCAATGCGGTCGATATTCTGTTCCACCTGTTCGGCAGGAAAATAATCTGCCATGCGTATCACGGGCCCGAAGAAAGGCGCATTCCATTTTTTATTATTGGTGAACATGAGGATCTTCGGGTTGAGCATTACCAATGGCACAATGTCAAGGGATGACTGATGGTTACAAATGATGATCGCCGGTTTGGCAAGGTCTTCATGCAGCGGGTTGATGATCTTCTTTTTCACATTGGCCATGATGTACATGAGCGACCAGGAAACTTTTGATAACATCCGGTGATACAAAAGCTTTCCCCTTTCCTTCACACGCAGCCTTACGAATATCCTTCCCAGCACGGTGAACGTAACACTCCAGTGAAGGAAATAAGAGAATGCAAAAGCAGATTTGAGGAAGCTGCTGAATGTCCACGGAAATAATTTACGCTGAACCCTGTTCCTGATAAGTATGTTGAAGAAGAACGGGATCAGTATCTGCGACATGATGACCACGCAGATGATGCCTACAATAGAAATGATGGCGATCGATTTCAGTGCAGGATGTTTTGCAAATATCAACACGCCCAATCCTGCAATGGTGGTAATGGCCGAGAGCAGTATAGAAGATTTGAATGAAGAAAGGTTTTTCTTGCCCGTTTTGTATTCCTGCAAGAGGCCGTCCATGATGAAGAGGCTGTAATCATCGCCCAGGCCAAATATCAATGCGGATATGATGATGTTGATGATATTGAATTGTATGCCTGCCATTCCCATGATGCCGAGTATCCATATCCAGCTGATGAACATCGGGATAAAAGAAACAAGGGTGAGTTCAATNCGGCCATACATGATGAGCAGTACAATGAACACCAGTAAGGAGGTCATCAATGCAATGCGTGTGAAGTCGTCGTTGATGATCTGTACGAACCTGCCGGCCAGGTATTGTTTGTCGAGCACCGTTACGCTTTGTTCATTTTCAAAAGCATTGTAGACCTGTTGCTTGTTCTCAGGCGATACCTTTACAAGTGTTACTACGGTTGCCTTGCCCGGTTTCTCTGTAATATAATCATCCAGGAAATTCTTTCTTACTTCCGACATGGCGGCAGCATCTACCTGTTGAAAATCTTTGTCCATTAATGCTTTGAAATTATCAAAAGCAGTGGAGCTGAATTTTAATGCAGCGCCTTCCTTATCCAGTGATTCAAATAAGGATCGTTTCTTTTCCGTCGTCCAGTAATTGTTCCAGCGTGCTATCCTTGCCTTTTGCATGGAATCGGAAATGATGAGTGATGAAACGCCTGAATATTTCCGGATGATATTCTTTGATTCAAGCGACTGGATCTTTGTTACTAATTTTTCGTTGTTGATAAGCGCCTCATTCAGGTTCTTGCCTTCTGTAACCAGGTAAACCGACTGAAGGGCATATTGGTTTATGGCATTCAGGTTCTTTTCTGATTGCTTCAAGGTAGCCGACATGAAATTCATCTTTTGCAGATCAGATTCAAACCCGACTTTCGATGACCAGTAGCCGAATACGATCGTCAATAAAAGAATGATGAGGACAAGGTATTTATTATACTCCGGCCTCAGCGATGCCATCCTGTCGATCCAGGAAAGTTCTTTCAGCATTGCTTTATGCGTTGCCTGTTCTTTGCGGGAAGCAATAAAATGCGGCAGGAATATCAACGAACAAATGGAAGCGCCGATCAGGCTGAATGCAGCAAACAGTCCCAGGTCTTTCAGCATTTCAGATTC
>JGI24770J26754_10001823_pt1 | contig 14926 bp, 6 predicted proteins | sample LakOneMetagenome_FD_26754 | JGI IMG/M metagenome (IMG submission 26754) | reverse complement strand
GGAACACGTGGCAAAACAAGATATAATTTCAATACACAGGTTTCACTTTCACGTATCGCCAATAGTTCTTATGTGGATGTTTTCAGTGCTGATGAATTTAGGGACATCATAAATGCCCAGGCTGTAGCTACCGGAAGCAATACTTACAAGAACATGCTGGGAAATGCAAATACAGACTGGCAAAAACAGATCTACCGCAATGCATATGGCACCAACAATAATATAAGTGCCTCAGGTAGCTGGAATTCAAAAACCATCAGTGTGCCTTACAGGATATCACTTGGATATGATTTCCAGGAAGGAATTCTAAAGACCAATAAATTCGACAGGTTTTCTTCTGCTATCAACCTTTCACCAAAATTCCTGAATGACCATTTAGGAGTAAATGTGAATTTCAAATACAGCCATACACAAAACAGCTTTGCAAATGAAGGTGCTGTTGGATCTGCTGTTGCAATGGATCCTACACAATATGTAAGCAATAACGATCCTAAAACAGGCGGTTATTTCGAATGGAAATCTGGCGGGGCACCCATTGCACTGGCAAACCGTAACCCTGTTGCATTGTTGAACCTGAGGGACAATACTTCAAGGGTTAACCGCATCGTAGGAAATGTACAATTGGATTACAAGCTTCATTTCTTCCCGGACCTGCACATACAGGCAAACCTTGGTTTGGATAATGCCGGTGGTATCGGGAACGATGTAATTGATTCAACACTTGCTACTGATTATCTTACAAAAGGTAAAAGAACACATTACGAGCAAAAGAAAAGAAATTATATAGCTGACGTTGACCTGTTTTATGAAAAAAGCTTTGGCAACGGAAATAAGATAGACATCCTTGCATTACACAGCTACCAGGATTTTTATACTAATGTAGTTAATTACACTTCCTATGGTTTGGATGGCCAAATTATTCCAAGCACTATCCCTACATTCCCTGACGACAAACCAGAATACAGGCTGGATTCGTACCTGGGAAGGATGAACCTNACCTTATTTGATAAGTTATTGCTTAGCGGTTCTATCCGCAGGGACGCCAGCTCTAAATTCGCTAAAGCCAACAGGGTAGGTTATTTCCCTGCAGGTGCTGTCGCATTGAAATTGAAAGAAATACTTGCAAAGAACAGTAATGTCGTGTCTGAATTGAAAGTACGTTTTAGTTTGGGCGTAACGGGCCAGCAGGATGGTATTCCTTTCTATTATTATCAACCCATCTATTACCAGGGTAATGTGGCTGCGCAGTACCAGTTAGGTGATGTTTTTGTGAATACATCAAGGCCAAGCAATTACAATGCAGATCTTAAATGGGAACAAACAACAACAACCAACTTAGGACTTGATTTTGGTTTCTTCAAGAACAGGCTTTCCGGTTCGGTAGAAGTTTATAAGAAAAAAACCAAGGACTTATTGTTTACCGTACCTATTGCTTTGGGCGCAGGGTTTGGTATCGACCAGCTGAGGAACGTAGGAAATGTGGAGAACAAGGGTGTTGAAGTAAACATAAATACAGGCATTATACGAAAACCCAATTTAAGCTGGGATTTTGGCTTTGGTGTAACTTACAACGACGCAAAAGTTAAGAAACTGTATGCTGCCGGCGCCGGTTTTGTTGGAACAGACGTTAGCGGGATAAGTGGTGGTACCGGTAACTATATCGGTAAACTTGCTGTTGATTATGCTCCATTCGCTTACTACGTTTACAAGCAGGTTTACGACCCGGCTTCAGGAAAGCCAATTGAAGGTTTATATGAAGACGTTAACAGGGACGGTAAGGTTGACAACGACGACCGCTACCTGTATAAGAAACCGGCTCCCGATTTCTACTATGGCTTAAACACAGTATTGACAATTAAGAAATTCAGCTTAGGTTTATCAGGGCGTGGTACAGTCGGAAATTATTTGTATAACAACTTTAATTCCGGTAACGCGGTTTTAAATTCACTGGAAAGACAAAACCCGATCACTCCAAATAATGGTTCTAAGAATTACCTGGAAACAGGATTTAAGAATAACCAGTATTTCTCAGATTACTATATTGAGAATGCATCATTTTTCAGGTTAGATAATATTAACCTTGGTTATAATTTTGGCAACGTTCTTAGAAATAAAACGTCTTTACGTATATCGGCCAGTGTGCAGAATGTTTTTGTGATTACAAAATACAGCGGAACAGATCCTGAAATTTCAGGTAGTAATGGAGTAGACAACAACATTTATCCACGTCCAAGAATTTATTCTCTGGGTGCTAATCTTGACTTCTAAAAAAATAAAATACTTTATATGAAAAATAAATTCATTCATACAATCATCGCAGCAGCCATGTTAAGTTTCGGGATGGCGTCCTGCGATAAAAAACTGGATATCGTGCCTGTGAACGGCCTGGCCCCGGTTGATAATTATAGTACAGCTGATGGGTATAAAAGTGTGCTTGCAAAGATCTATGCAACACTTGCGGTATCCGGAAACACCGGCCCTGCAGGCGATCCTAACAGCACAACAACCGGCCCCGATATTGGAGGCGGGTTAGATGAAGGTTCGCAGATCGCTTTTATCAGGATGTTCTTCAATTGCCAGGAACTTCCAACGGATGAAGCGATCGTTTCATGGAATGACGAAACCATCCATGATTTCCATGACCTGAAGTGGACAAGCAACGATAAATTCCTGAAAGGTATTTATGCACGTCCTGTTTACAATGTTACCCTAATCAATGAATATCTAAGGGAAGCAACCGATGAAAAACTGGCAGCAAGGGGCATTACCGGCGCAGACGCCACCGATATCAAAAATTCAATTGGTGAAGCAAGGTTCATGAGGGCTTTCAATTATTGGGTAATGATGGACCTTTTCGGTAAATCAACTTTTATTACAGAAGCTGACGGTATTGGCTTTTTTTATCCAAAAGAGATAAAAAGGGATTCGCTGTTTCTGTATATAGAAAGCGAGCTGAAAGCGAGTGAATCATTGCTTGCTCCTGCACGTACAGCTACTTATGGCCGTGTAGACCAGGGTGCTGCCTGGGCTTTATTGGCACGCATGTATTTAAATGCCGGTGTATACACAGGAATAGACAGGTATAGTGATGCCTTAACTTATGCCAAGAAAGTTATTGACGCAGGTTATAGCCTCCAGCCTAAATACAACGAATTGTTCATGGCGGATAATGACAAACAGAAAGATGAATTCATGTTTACCATCAATTGCGATGGATTGCATACTACCTCTTACGGTAACACAACTTTCCTGATTCATGCACCATGTGGTGGAGACGTAAATGATTTCGGTCTTACTGCAGGAAATGGCTGGGGTGGTTACAGGGCAACCAAAGGCCTTGCTGATAAATTCACTGACCTTACAGGCGCCACCGATAAAAGGGCTTTATTCACAACTTCACAGTTTGGAACAAGTGCTTCACAAATTGCCATTTCAGATCCAAGCGATTTCTCAAATGGATTACACGTCAATAAGTTTAAAAATATACGCACTGATGGTTTACCGGTACACGATAACCCCGGTAAATATTTCGCAGACATAGATTTCCCTGTATTCCGGTTGCCTGAAATGTATTTCATTTTTGCTGAAGCAAGCTTGCGTGGTGCAACAGGCGCCGACCTTGGACTTTCTTTACAGTATATGAACAAGATCCGCACAAGGGCATATGATGGTAGTTTGGCTGGTAATATCACTGCGAGTGACCTTACGCTGAATTGGATACTTGATGAAAGAGCAAGGGAATTATATTGGGAAGGACACAGGAGAACAGATTTGATCCGTTATGGATTACTGACTACAGGCACATACCTGTGGCCATGGAAAGGTGGCGTTCAAAACGGAACAGCCAAAGAAGATAAATACAATATCTTCCCGATCCCTTCGGTTAACCTTACATCAAATCCAAACTTGACACAAAACACAGGTTATTAATTTTAATTGATAATCCCGAAAAAATAAATAATATGAAAAAAATAATAAAACAATTGTTCTTACTTCTTTTATTGGGAGCCATATTTGTTTCCTGCAAAAAAGACGAGAACCAGGATTTCTTTAATGGTGGAACAGCTCCTGTCATGACAAGTTCTGCCAACGGTCCTTTTGTGCTGGATATCCTCCATAAAAATGATCAGTTACTTACACTTTCATGGACAAACCCGGACTACCAGTTCACGACTGGTTTAAGTTCACAGGATGTGTATTATACCATACAAATAGATTCTGCGGGAAAGAATTTCTCCAGCTCTTCAATAGCTGAGATATCTGTTCCAAAAGAGCTTTCAAAAACGCTGACTGTTGGAGAATTCAATGCAAAACTCCTGGCGTTAGGCTTGATTGAAAATATCGCCGGAACGATCGAGTTAAGGGTTAAGTCAACACTAAGCAATGGCAGCGGTGCATTATACTCAGCTCCTATAACGCTGGTTGTTACTCCATATCTTGATGTATTGTACCCTGTTCCTGCCAACCTGTACATCACAGGAAGCGCTACTCCTGCCAGCTGGCAGTGTGGTTGCGGCGAACCGGAATTGTTATCTCAAAAATTTACNAAGATCAGTTCTTCTTCATTTAAAATAACCATTAAGCTTACCAGTGGTAATTCTTATTTATTCCTTCCTGTTTATGGAAGCTGGGCTCATAAATATGCAGGACCATCACCAAACAATTCTAACAACCCTTATGGTGATAATTTTCAGCCTGATACAGGAGGAGATTTGGGTTCTCCCCCAACAACCGGTATCTATACAATCATTGTAGATTTTAAAACAGGAAAGTTCTCTGTGACTCAGTAATACTCAACAATAACATTATAAAAAAACTGAATTATGAAAAATATTTTTAAACTTTTTATTGCAGCCGCAGCAATGATATTCTTTTATTCTGCCTGCAATAAAGTTGATGACCTTCCCCTGTATGGTACCGGGTCAGCCGTAGCATTGAGCAGCTCGGTAAATTCCATTGCACCTGCACCGGCCGATTCCAATAGCACCGTAGTGAACTTTGCATGGACCAATCCAAATTATGCACAGGATTCATCGCTGTACAAATTTGTTGTTGAGATAGATTCTGCAGGCAGGAATTTTACAAAAGAATTTACAAAGATCGTGACCGGCAAATTCTCTACTTCAATGACAGCAAAAGAACTGAACGCTGTTCTGTTGGGATTTGGATTCGCATTCAACACCCAATATACCATTGATGTAAGGGTTACTTCTTCTTATGGCAACAACAATGAACAGTATACATCAAACACGATCCAGTTACAGGTAACACCGTACAAAGTACCTCCTAAGATCGTTCCGCCAGCCCAGTTATTCATTGTGGGCAGCGCCACAGCAGGTGGCTGGAATAACCCTGTACCCGTTCCATCACAGGAACTGGCAAGGGTTGATGAAACAACTTTCATGGGTGTTTTTGATATGAGCGCCGGCAACCAATACCTGCTTTTGCCTGTTAACGGCGACTGGAGCCATAAGTATTCTATCGTAGATCCGGGTACGCCAGCAGAAGGCGGTGATTTTGCCTATGATGCACCCAATAATTTCAATGGCCCTGCAGCCGGCGGAACATACCTGGTAGTGGTGGATTTCCAGCATGGTAAATTTTCAGTGTCGCCTTATACAGGCCCGCTTTTACCAACCGACTTATTCATAGTGGGCAGCGCAACACCAGGTGGATGGAACAACCCGGTACCGGTACCTTCACAACAATTCACCCGTTTGAATTCAGTTCAGTTTGAGATCCCATCACTGGCGATTTCAGGTGGCAATGAATATTTGTTCCTGCCTGTAAACGGCGACTGGAACCACAAATACGCAGTGTCAAACCCGGCTCTTCCAGGTTTGTCAGCAGGTGGCTTCTTTGGATACGATGCAAGCGCTAATTTCCCTGGCCCTGCAGTATCCGGCAATTATAAGATCGAAGTGAATTTTGCAATTCATGATCCGGCTGCACCAACCGCAGCAACTGCATTATTCAAAACAACTAAATTATAAGCGCTGATCCCAGTTCTTAAAAATTAAATATTCAAAACCGGTCGCTCACAAAGCTGCCGGTTTTTTTATCTCTTTTATTCGCTAAATTCAATGATACAAATGGATCTACCACTCATGAATTTGAAAACAATCAACATGAAAAATTTTATTACCGGGTTATTATTGACCAGTAGCTTTTCGTTATCTGCCCAGGGACCGGTGAAAACGATCGGCAACATCACTAATTTTAAACTCAACGGGCAGACAGTCAGCATCAATACTGAAAATGCATTTGCAGCACTCACCGTTTATTCTGCAAACATGATCCGGGTAAGGATCGATCAGCAAAAATTAAAGGAAGACTTTTCTTATGCAGTGGTGGCAACGCCTTCCAAAACCAATGTAAAGCTTAGCAGCGATGATAAGCAACTAACGATCCTTACAGATTCATTGAAAGCAGTCATTCAGAAAAAACCATTCTCCGTTTCATTTTATACACTGGATGATCAGCTCATCAATAAAGATGAAACAGGTTTAACGGTATCCTGGGTAGCCCAGGAAGTAACTGCTTACAAAACCATGCAGGAAGGAGAACGTTTTATCGGCCTGGGTGAAAAGACCGGCGACCTCGACAGGCGTGGCAACGGCTATACCAACTGGAATACGGATGTATATGGATACGATGCTTCCAGGGACCCGATGTATACCACCATCCCCTTCTATATCGGCATTCACCATGATCTTAATTATGGTATTTTCCTAGACAATACCTTTCAATCCGATTTTAATTTTGGCGCCAGCAATGACCGCTTCTCTTCCTTTGCTGCCCGTGGCGGTGAAATGAATTATTATTTTATCTATCACAAAAAACTTGCTGATATCATCAGTTCTTATACAGTGCTCACCGGCCGGATGAAAATGCCGCCACTATGGAGCCTGGGCTACCAGCAAAACCGCTACACTTATTATCCCGATACAGAAGTGCTACGGGTTGCTGAAACACTCAGGGAAAAAAAGATACCTGCAGATGGCATCACTTTGGACATTCATTATATGGACAGGTACCAGTTGTTCACCTGGAACAAAGAAAGATTTCCTGATCCTGTAAAGATGACCAACAGGCTGAAAGAACTTGGATTTAAAACAACAGTGATCGTTGACCCTGGTATCAAAATAGAACCAGGCGCTGCGGCTTATGAAAGAGGATTGAAAGAAGATGTGTATATAAAATATTCCGATGGGAAAAATTACGCAGGACAGGTTTGGCCCGGCTGGTGCTACTTCACCGATTTTACCAGTGAGAAAGGAAGAGCATTTTGGAGAAGGGAAGTGAAGTTCTTTGCTGATAATGGCGTGAGTGGTATCTGGAATGATATGAACGAGATCGCAACCTGGGGACAAAAAATGCCAAGCTCTGTTGTATTTGATTTTGAAGGGCGCAAGGTATCGCACCTGGAAGCACACAATGTATATGGCTCTTTGATGGCAAGAACAAGTTATGAAGGCGCCAAAGCTGCAACCAATGAAAGGCCTTTCATTCTTTCAAGATCCGGCTATGCAGGCTTGCAACGGTATACTGCGATATGGACCGGCGACAACCGTTCGGAAGATGAGCACATGCTCTTGGGCATCCGTTTAATGAACAGCCTCGGTTTAAGCGGGCTTCCTTTTACGGGCATGGACATCGGTGGCTTTATCGGTACACCAACTGCTGCATTNTATGCCAGGTGGATCGAAGTGGGTTCTTTCTTCCCATATTTCAGGAACCATTCTGCATTAAATACAAAATCTGCAGAGCCCTGGACATTCGGGGAAGATGTAACGGAGATATCGAGGAATTATATCAGCCTTCGTTATAAACTGATGCCTTATCTCTATTCTACTTTTTATGAAGCCACGCAAAACGGTTTGCCTGTTGTAAGGTCACTTGCCATTGAAAATACTTTTGATAAAAATATTTATAACCCCGCTTTTCAAAACCAGTTCACTTTAGGAAGATCGATCCTGGTAGTGCCCGTGGAAAGCAATAAGAATTTTGCCAAGATCTATTTTCCAAAAGGCAAATGGTACGACCTGTACAATGACGCAACAGAAGAAGGTGGGAAAGAAAAGATCATCGAACTGAGGCTAGAAAAATTACCAGTTTATGTGAAGGAAAGCAGCATCATTCCCATGCAGACGCTGGTTCAATCAACCATCATCCAGCCTGCCGATACCCTGATGATACATGTATATAAAGGAAGCGAATCCAATACTTATGTATATTATGAAGATGATGGAAAGTCGTTTGAGAATGAGAAAGGTGCTTTTTACAAGAGAAACATCATTTACAACGGCGCAGGAGATCAACTTGTATTCGAAAGGGCGGAAGGACTATCAACATCAAAATTCAATAACATAGCATTGATATTGCATGGCTTTGATAACCTGCAGGCCATTAAGGTAAACGATGCAACCGTTCCATTAAAGCAAACTTCGAATGCAATGCTTTATACATTGCCGAAAAATGATCCTTTAAGCCCTTCATTTAAACCGGAGACAAGTAATACACTTACTGCGGTCATAAAAAATACCAGGGAAAATATAACGATCACATTTTAATACTGTCATCCCGACGAAGGAGGGATCTCTCGAAATGTACTAATATGTTTTAAAGATCCCTCCTTCGTCGGGATGACAGTTCTCTTTTAATTAACCACTTCCTGCAACACATGCCCCACCGATCCTCCCGGCATTTGTATCTTAAGCATGGCGCTGATCGTGGGTGCTACATCGGTCATATAAACTTCCCGGTTTGTTTTACCCGGCCTGATCTTCCAGCCATACCAGAGCAAGGGAATATGTGCATCATAACTATACATGGTTCCATGCTCCGTGCCTGTCATCAATACATCAGTATACTGAGATCTTAATACGAATTGGATATCGCCGCTGCGTTTGAAAAAGTATCCCCGCTCAAATTTATCTTTTATCTGTGCAGGCAAAACCAGTTTATCAAGATCAGCATAATCAAATGCATTNATCACTTCAGGTTTTAATTTCAGGAAATTGACCAATGNCTTTTTTATTTCTGCCGCATCCAATTTAAGAGAATCGATCANTTTTGTATCCAGGNATACCTGGTATTCGTATATGGCGNTGACGATCTTTTCGTGGCCAAATGATGAAAAACAAAAACGATTTAATTCAGTCAGCAGATCGGATGCATTCAGATTTCCCCCAGGTAATTTATTTTCTTTCATAAAAGCCGGAACCTGTGGTGCCCCGTGATCGGCGCTTAAAAAAAGCAGGTAATTGCCGTTTCCGATCGTTACATCGAGGTAATTCAAAAATTGCTCAATGTCTTTATCAAGGCGCAGGTAAGTATCTTCCACCTCCAGTGAATTAGGACCAAACCTGTGCCCGATATAATCTGTGGAAGATAGGCTCACACAGATCATATCGGTCTGCCCGCTCATTCCCATTCTTTCATTGCTGATCAGTTTTTCTGCCAGATCAATAGTAAGCGTATTACCATAAGGCGATTGCCTGAAAGGCAAATAATTCTTACCGATCTGTGTTTTGTATGAATGCGGGAATGTTACGGTTGTTTCATGGTACAAAGGCTTTTCAAAATAGTTATCATCAGTTGTACTTTGATCATACAGCGAACTGTTATATAAAAGATTCCAATCCTTCATCATCATCGAATCTGCTTTACGGCTTTTATTATAATTATTAACCCATGCAGGAAGCTTTTTCATGTAGTAGGAACTGGTTATCCAGTTTCCTGTACTGTCATCAAACCAGTAAGCAGCATTGGCGCTATGACCTGCAGGCAAAATCCCTCCCCTGTCTTTGAGTGCAATACCAAATACCCTGCTTTTAAAATTAGTAGCAAGCCTCAATTCATCTCCTACAGTTGTTACCAATAAATTCCGGGGACTCATCTGTCCCTGGTTTGAAAAACTGCCTATTGTATTTACCGATTTATCATCTGTACAATACATGTGTTGCCCGGTATTTCTCTCTATCCAGTCATTGCCAACAATTCCATTAATGGCGGGAATAGAACCAGTATAGAGGCAACTATGCCCGGCGCCGGTTACTGCAGCGGCATAAGGAATAAAAGTATTTTCATAGCTATAGCCTTTCTGAAGAAGTTTTTTGAACCCGCCATTGCCATACCGGTTGAAATAGCGATATAAATAATCCCAGCGCATCTGGTCAATTACCAGCCCNACNACGAGCCTGGGTCTTTCAATACCATTATTGACTGTTATGGCTGCAGGTTTTTGCTGNGCCTGTATATTTGATACACAGTAAAAAAAAAGGCAGGCGACTGATATGATTTTCTTTCTCATCCTAAACTAATATGCTGTAAATATAGCCACAAAGAATACTTTAAAACCTGTTAATTGATGTTAAGTGAAGGTTACGATTTTTGGCTTCAATGCCTTAATTTTGCGGCAATCATTACTGGTTAGATCCGATATGAATGCAAGCCAGCAAATATTCAATATAAAATCTTAAATATTAGATACCAATGGATGTTTTTGAAAAATTAGTAAAAGATGGCGGCCCTATCGGCCAGCATATGGACCGGGCACATGGCTATTTTACATTCCCAAAATTAGAAGGTGAGCTGGCTCCGCGTATGAAATTCAGGGGCAAGGAAATGATCGTATGGAGCCTGAATAATTACCTGGGCCTGGTGAATCATCCGGAAGTAAGAAAAGCTGATACAGCAGCTGCTGCCAAATACGGCATGGGCAATCCCATGGGTGCAAGGATGATGAGCGGGAACAGTACAAAGCATGAAGAACTGGAAGCTGTTATCAGCAAATTCATAAACAGGGAAGATACCATGCTGCTGAATTTCGGCTACCAGGGTATCATGAGTTGCATCGATGCATTGGTTAACCGCCGCGATGTGATCGTGTATGATGCAGAGGCGCATGCATGTATTGTGGATGGCGTTCGCCTGCACATGGGAAACCGTTATGCTTTTAAACACAATGATATTGAAGATTGCGAAAAACAATTACAGCGTGCAACAGAATTGGCAGCAAAGAACGGTGGCGGCATTTTGTTGATCACTGAAGGCGTGTTTGGTATGGATGGTGAACAGGGCATCTTAAAAGAAATTGTTTCGCTCAAGAAAAAATATGAGTTCCGCATTTTAATAGATGATGCACATGGGTTTGGCTATATGGGCCCAACCGGCGCCGGCGCTGATGAAGCACAGGGATGCCAAAAAGATATTGATCTTTACTTCAGCACATTTGTAAAAAGTATGGGAAGCATTGGTGCATTTATCAGCGGGCCTAAAGCAGTTATCAAATACCTGCGTTACAATACCCGTTCGCAGATCTTTGCAAAGAGCTTACCATTAATCATTGTTGAAGGCATGTTGAAACGCATGGAAATGGTTTTGACCATGCCCGAGCTGAGAGAAAAACTATGGCAGAATGTAAAACGCCTGCAACANGGATTAAAGGACAGGGGCTTCGACATCGGTCATACAAATTCTCCTGTTACACCAATATATATGAAAGGTGATGTTCCTGAAGCAACACAGATGGTAATGGACCTGAGAGAGAACTATCATATCTTCTGTTCGATCGTTGTTTATCCTGTTATTCCAAAAGGTGATATCATTTACCGCATCATACCAACAGCTGCGCATAGCGATGCTGATATCGATGAGACACTGGATGCATTTGAAGCAGTGAAGAAAAAACTGGACTCAGGTGCGTATAAAGCAGTTGATATCCCGGATATGGCAGAAAAGATTTAAATAAAAAAGATCCCGTTATAAAACGGGATCTTTTTTTATCATCGGTTTCAACAATTAAAGATCATTCCTTCACCAGCTTAATGCTTTGCCTGCTATCACCCTGGGTCACTTCTAATATGTAGATCCCCGTCATGAAATCTTTACCAAACTGGTATTGCTGTTCAGCTTTTCCTTCTGAATGATAAATTCTCCTGCCTGTTACATCTGTGATATTGAGCGTAACCTTTTCTTTGCTGTTGCTTGTTAGCAGCATCGTGAATGTTGTAGTCCCGGGATTAGGATATACACTCACTTTGAATATATTATTTGCCACAGGCGGCTGCTTGATATTATTTTCCGTATTGTTCGCAAAAATTACACGGCATCCTGTTGCAGGTTCTACCAGCACAGAAACGGTTCCAACACAACCCCGTGAATCTTTCACATAGCCGGTATACGTAGCGTGCGGCAGGTTATTGAAAACATTTGAATTCTGGTAAGTAGTGCCATTGATACTATAGGTATAAGGGCTAAAGCCACCGGTTACAAATAATTGTATCTGGCCATTCGCAACGAAGCAGTTCGTCGGAGCTCTTGCATAAGCGTTTGGAATGATAGGGTTAACAAGAACCGTGATACTCCGTGTGTAAGTACAATTTCTAACATCCCTCACCACTAAATTATAGTTACCGGCTGCAACACCGCTAAATGCGAGGGAGGACTGGAAGTTTATCCCGTCGAGGCTATAACTATAAGGCTCAATACCACCGGTTGCATATACTTCTATCCTGGCATCATTTACGCAGGCACTTGTTTTTGTTATNCGCAGGTCATATATATTAATTCCAGTGCTACGTGTCAGNGTTATTGATTGTGAACCTATACAACCTTTCGAGTCTTTCACATAGGCTGTATAAGTGCCGGGTGCAAGATTCGGGAATATATAATTGGAAACATACGTGATATTATCCAGGCTATAAGTGTAAGGTGGAACACCTCCCGAACGATAAATTTCTATTGTTCCATCATTAGAACAGAAAGATGCAACTCTTGCAAAAGGCTGAGCGATCGGCACAGTTGTAGCAGTAACGGTAATGCTTTTTGAACTGACACAACCGGCCGCATCTTTTACATAACCGGTGTAGGTNCCTGCGGCAAGATTTATAAATGTATTACTTGCCTGGTAAGTGATNCCATCCAGGCTATAAGTATAAGGCTGCACACCTGCATTTCCGTATAAGATGATTGATCCAGTATTACCGCAGCCACTTGAACTGCTGCCACTGTTCGTTATATATACGTAAAATGCATTTGCTATGTGAATATTATTAATGTGCACAACACCACATCCGCTTACATCAGTAATGGTCACATTGTAATAACCCGTGGCAAGGTTGCTTATGGTTGACACATTACCGGCAGTATATCCACCAGGGCCTGTCCAGCTATAACTGAATGGTGCACCCGGACCGGCAGGGGTTACCGTTATCGTCCCATCATTTCCCGGGCCGCAGGCGCTAACATTTGCGCTGGTATAAGTGGCGGTAAAGTTTGCAGATGCTACAGTCACCAAAATAGGGGTTGATGTACAGGGCCCGGACGCTGCAGTGGCTACGATCGTATGATTTCCTGCTGCCAGCCCTGTGATCGTAAATGGATTGGTTGTATATGGCTGTGAAGTTCCGCCATCAACGGTATATGTTCCCGGAGCCGCAGCGCTTCCTCCCGAAAGCGTTATCGTGGCCGTACCATCATTCACATTCACGCAACTGATAGCCGTTGTAACACCCGAGCCTGTTAAAGTGCCATTGGGAACATTTACAATTACCTGGGATGACGTACATCCACCAGCAGTAAGTTTTGCAATGATCGTATGACTTCCTGCATACAGACCCGGTACCGTAAACGGATTGGAAGAATATGGTTGTGCAGGCCCGCCATCAACAGTGTAAGTGCCCGGGGCCGAACCGCTACCACCCGATAACGTTATGGTGGCCGTGCCATCGAACGCCACACATGAAGTAGCTGTTGTTGTACCTGTACCTGTGAGCGATCCTCCCGTACCAATGGTTACGGTATTGTTACCACAGCCACCTCCTGCAGGGTTAACAGCAATAGTATGGCTGCCGGCTGTGAGTCCATAAACAGTAAACGGATAATTAGTATATGGTTGTGCAGGCCCGCCATCAACTGAATAAGTGCCTGGAGTCAGCACACCGTTTCCTAACAATGTAACACTGGCAGTACCATTCGTAGCTCCGGCGCAGGTTACAGGTGATCCGGTAGGGAGTACTACAACGATCGGCGTAGCAGCAATGGTTACAGCCGCAGAAAAAGTACAGGTATAAGTTGTAGTAGTAATAGAAACAGGATGAAAACCTGCGGTAAGCCCTGTTATCGTGAATGGATTTGTTGTATATGGTTGTGCAGGCCCGCCATCAATGGTATAAGTGCCCGGTGTTGCTGCACTGGAGCCTGTTATAGTAATAGTGGCTGTTCCATCATTAGTGGCACCGCAGGTTATACCCGTTGTAGCAACAGATGCAAAAGTGGTTTCCTGCGGCACATTGATATTAATAATTGAAGTGCAATTAGTGGCTGTAACCGTTGCCGTTATAGTATGTGTGCCAACCAGCCCGGTGATCGTAAATGGATTGCCGCTGAATGGTTGTGGCGCTCCATTGTCAACCTGGTAGGTACCAACTGCAGTTGGCCCTGAAAGTGTTAAGGTGATCGTTGCGGTGCCATCCGGCGGACTTGATTGTGAACAGTGACTGTTTGTTGTTGTATAGGTAGCTGTGGCTGATGAACCAAATGGTACGTTCACATGTATGGTATCCGATACGCATGGCCCGCTTGCCGTTACTGTAGCTACTATATTGTTAAGCCCCGAAGCAAGGCCGTTAACAGTAAACGGATTTGTTGAGAACGATTGTGGCGCTCCCCCATTTACCGTATAAGTTCCCGGCGCTCCTGCTCCCACACCCGCCAGGGTAATGGTAGCCGATCCGGTTGAACTACCGAAACATGCAGGTGCAGTGGCTGTAAATGTTCCTGTTATAGGAGCAGGCGCTGAAACAGTTACAAAGATCGTATCTGAAGTACAAGGCCCTGCTCCTACCGTAGCAATAATATAATTTATACCGCCTGCAAGTCCTGTAACTGTAAATGGATTCGTTGCATAAGATTGAGGCCC
>JGI24770J26754_10001818_pt1 | contig 14934 bp, 9 predicted proteins | sample LakOneMetagenome_FD_26754 | JGI IMG/M metagenome (IMG submission 26754) | reverse complement strand
CGGAACGGCTGGCTGCGACGCTCATAGTCAAGAATGCCGCGACGCAGCGACTGATAGGCCGCCTCCTGATCGCGCGCCTTGATCGTCGTGGTAACCGTCAGGCCGCGGGTGTAGGCCGATTCGCCAACGAGGTCAAACACGAACTGCCGGGCCATTTCATTGAGGAATTCAGCATGAATGGTCGGGCCGCGATCCTCCTTGAGAGTCGGTGCCGCAACGACGGCAGCCTTGTACTGGTTGTCATCAATATAGTTAAGCTCGTGCATGCGGCGCAGCACGTACTGTTGCCGCAGCGCAGCCCGTTTGGGGTTCACGAAAGGGTTGAACGACGACGGCGCCTTGGGCAGGCCGGCGAGCATGGCGGCTTCCGCCACCGTGATTTTCTCTAGCGGTTTGCCGTAATAAGCTCGGGCTGCTGCCGCAAAACCAAATGCACGCTGCCCCAGGAAAATCTGGTTGATATAGAGCTCCAGAATCTGATCCTTAGTCAGCTCCTGTTCAATTTTGAAAGTGAGCGCTACCTCATTGGCTTTGCGAAGGTAGGATTGCTCGCGCGTCAGGAAGAAGTTGCGCGCCACCTGCATGGTGATGGTGCTGGCGCCCTGCTTGGAGCCGGTAATCGTGTTGGTATACGCCACGCGCAGTGCCGCGAGCCAGTCGACGCCTGAATGTTCGTAGAAATTGGCGTCTTCGGCGGCCAGTATGGCCTGCCGGACGTGCACCGGCACGTCGGCCAGCTTGACGAGGCTTCGCCGCTCTTCGCCGAATTCAGCGAGCGTGACGCCCTCCTCGGATACAACCCGTAGCGGCAATTTGGGCTGATAGTCGGTCAGGACGTCCAGAGACGGCAGGCGAGCGCTGATAAGCACCCAAACCAGCGCTCCGAGCACACCGCCGACCAATAACAATCCACCAACCAGGGAGGAAAGATAAACCACCCAACGCTTGAACATTGATGTCCTTCTTCCCCCGGACGCAAGGCCGTAAGTCATGCTACCGCCAGACTGCCGCCGAATTGCTGCCGTACTGCCTGATATGCCAATGTTGTTTTTTTCTCCGATTATAGGCGCCCAAATTCCGGGGACGGCTTGCCACGGCGCGAGCCTTATGCAACACTCCTTCCCTAACTTAAAGTTTCAGGCGACAAAAGTGGCCTAAGCTCTCAATGCAAAAAGATTTTTTGGCTCAGCTCCGGGGCGCGTTTGGGGCGAAAAGCACCCCGCTCATCGGTGTTGACATCAGTAGCACTTCGGTGAAACTGGTCGAACTGACGGGTACGCGGCAGAAGCCCGAACTCAGTCGCTACACCATTGAGCCACTTCCGCGCGATTCCGTAGTTGACGGCAATATCGCGAACGTTGAGGCTGTCGGTGCCGCGATTGAGCGCGCATTGCGAAAACTCGGGTCCCGCACAAAGTCTGCGGCGGCAGCCCTTCCGACCAGCATGGTCATTACCAAGCGAATCACGCTTCCTGCGGTCAATCGCGACGATGAACTTGAACTCGCGGTCGAAAGCGAGGCCAATCAGTACATCCCCTTCGCGCTGGATGAGGTCAATCTGGACTACGCAGTCGTCGGCCCTGTCGCCAACGACGACACTCAGCTTGAAATCATGATTGCGGCGGCGCGGCGTGAAAAGGTTGAGGACCGGGTTGCGGCGCTCGAATCGGCGGGACTCAAGCCCACAGTCATGGATGTGGAAGCCATGGCCGTGATGGGTGCCTATGAGCTGATGGCCGAAGCGCTGCCTGGTAAGGGCATTGACCAGAACATCGGGGTGCTGGACGTCGGTGCAACCTCCACTCGTTTTTACGTGTTCCGTAATGATGAGCAGATTTTCATGCGCGAGAGCCCGTTTGGTGGCAATCAGCTAACCCAGGAAATCCAGCGCGCATACAATATGACCGGCGAAGAGGCTGAGGCGGCCAAACGCTCGGGTAATCTGCCGGCCAACTACGACAATGACGTTCTACGGCCCTACGTGGACACGCTTGCAATCGAAGCGGCACGTGCGTTGCAATTCTTCCTCACCTCCAGCGCACAGGGCCAGCTGGATTACATGTTGCTGGCGGGTGGCTGTGCATCCCTCCCCGGATTGTCGGACGCGGTGTCAAGGCGGACAAACGTGGTGGCGTCGGTCGCCAANCCGTTTTCCGAAATGGGGCTGAGTCCGGGCGTCAAATCGCGCCAGCTTGCTGCGGACGCGCCCGCGCTCCTTGTCGCCTGCGGGCTCGCAATGCGGAGGTTTGACGCATGATTCGCATCAACCTGCTGCCCCATCGTGAGGCAAAACGCGCGCTTCGTCGTCGCGAATTCAATGTCATCCTGATCGGTACGCTCGTTTTCGCGGCAGCGCTCTGGTACGTGGGCAAGCTGTACCTTGACGAGCGCATTGCCACGCAACAGCGCCGCAATGACATTCTGGTCGCAGAAAACAAGAAACTCACCGAGCAAATTGATGAGATCAAGAAGCTGAAAGACCAGACTGCGGCGCTGCTGGCCCGCAAGCAGGTCGTCGAAACGCTTCAGGTGAACCGAAGCGCGTCGGTAAAGCTGCTTGATCAACTAGTTCGTCAACTGCCCGACGGTGTATACCTCAAGGCAATTAAGCAGACAGGCACCAAGATCAACATGACGGGGATCGCGCAGTCAAACGCTCGCGTATCCACCCTGATGCGAAATCTGGAATCGTCGCCTTATCTGATGAATGCAGAGCTGGTTGAAATCAAGGCGGCAACTGACCGTAACCAGCAGCGCGTCAATGAATTCAGCCTCAATATCAGCCTTAAGGGTCTTGAGGCGGTAGCCGCCGCGAAGCCAGGGCAGCCTGTCACGCCGGCTGCGGCACCAGGGTCGCGTGAAAAAGTCATGCAGGCAATCACGAAATAGGGCGCAATGATGACTTGGGACGAAATAAAACGCCTGAATCCCCGCGACATCGGGATTTGGCCAATACCAGCAAAGATCGCAGCCGTTTTGCTGTTGTTCCTGATTTTGACTGGCCTGGCCGCGTATTTTGGCTGGATGCCTCAGTACGATGAGCTTGAAGGCAAGGAAAAACAGGAAGTCGTGCTGCGTCAGGAATACAGCAGCAAGAAAGCTCAGGCCATCAATCTCGATCTGCACATCCAGCAGCTCAAGGAAGTTGAGCAGCAATTTGGCGCCCTGCTGAGGCAGCTGCCGAGCAAGAGCGAGATGGACGCTCTGTTGTCAGACATTAACCAGGCCGGCCTTGGGCGCGGATTGCAATTCGAATTGTTCAAACCAAGCGCCGAGCGGCAGCAGGACTTTTATGCCGAATTGCCAGTTGACCTTCGGGTAACAGGCACATATCACGACATAGGCGCATTTGCGAGCGATGTTTCGCAGCTCTCACGCATCGTGACCCTAAACGACATTTCAGTCGTCAACAAGGATCCCAAGGATCTGATGTTGACCATGGAAGCCGTCGCGAAGACATTTCGTTACCTTGACGACGACGAAGTTGCGGCCCAGCGCAAGGCCAAAGACGCGCAGAAGGCGCCCAAGAAATGATGACGCGTCGCCTTAACCTCTTTATGGCGACCTGTGCGCTAGCTCTGCTCGCCGGTTGCGGCGGCGACGGCGACGAAGATCTTCGCGCCTGGATGGCAGAACAAGGTGTGTCCTCCCGTGGCAAGATCGAGCCGATCCCCGCGATGCGTCCTTATGAGGCCTTTACCTACAACGCTTTTGACCAGCCTGATCCTTTCAAGCCGCGCAAGATTGAAACCGGCAAGGGGTCACGTGGCCCAGACATGTCCCGTCGCAAGGAGGCGCTTGAGGCATTTCCTCTGGAAACCCTCAAGATGGTGGGTACGCTGCAGCGCGGGCGGGCCATGGTGGGTCTGATCAAGGCGACGGACAACCGCGTTTTTCAGGTACGGCAGGGCAACTACATGGGCCAGAACTTTGGGGTGATCACCACGGTAACCGAGGGTGAAATCACATTGAAAGAACTATTTCAGGATGGCGCGGGCGATTGGGCCGAGCGCCAAAGCAAGATCATGCTGCAAGAGCGGGAGCAAAAGAAATGAACGTCACTCAACTATTGCGCGTACTTCGCATGGGGAGACGAACGTCGATCGCGATCACCATGTTCGCCCTTTGCAGTAGCGCTACCTCCCTGTTCGCGCAGAACGTTATCGAAGACGTCGCAGTCGCGAAAGGCGCTGCAGGCCGCACGACGCTGACATTTACGCTGAAGGAGACTCCAAGCGCCGCGCCTTCGGTATTTGCAATCGCGACGCCACCGCGCTTAGTCCTCGATTTCGCCAACACCACGAGTGTCGGCAAGGCGACAAACGATGTGACCGACTCCGTGCTGCGCAGCTATAACGTGGTGCAGGCGCAGGGGCGCACGCGGGTGGTATTGAATCTGACNAAAACACAGTCCTACGAGGTCAAAACCGAGGGGGCTCGTTTGACTGTTGCCCTATTCGACGCGCCAGGCACAGCCGTAGCTGACTCGGCGCCCGAAACCGGGCGCTTTACCGCCGCCTCCAAGAGTGAGGGTTCTACGTTCGGTTTGCGCGATGTGGACTTTCGTCGCGGCCAAGCCGGCGAAGGGCGCGTAATTGTCGATTTGTCTGATGCCAACTCTGGCATTGACATCAAACAACAGGGCAAAGTGCTAATCGTTGACTTTCTTCGCACGCAAGTCCCCCGAAATCTCGAGCGCAAGCTGGATGTGTCTGATTTCGGAACGCCCGTGCAGTTGATTGACACCTTCACCCAAGGTAACAACACTCGCATGGTGATTGAGCCCAAAGGATTGTGGGAGCACTCGGCCTACCAAACCGACAACCGTCTGATTATTGAGATCAAACCGATCATTGAGGATCCCAACAAGTTGACCCAAGGCTCCCGCCCAGGCTACAAGGGAGAGAAGCTGTCGCTCAACTTCCAGGACATCGCCGTGCGGTCGGTGCTGCAAGTGATCGGGGACTTCACCGGGCTCAACATCATTGTGTCGGACACAGTGACCGGCAACGTTACGTTGCGACTGAAGGATGTGCCGTGGGATCAAGCGCTGGATTTGGTCATGCAGGCTCGTTCGCTAGACATGCGCAAGAACGGAAATGTCGTCTGGATTGCGCCCAAGGAAGAGCTGGCGCTCAAAGAGAAGAAAGAGCTTGAGGCAATTGCGCAAGTAGCAGACATTGAGCCCCTGCGTAGCGAGATATTCCAGCTCAACTATCAAAAGGCGGAGGAAGTCCGCAAAATGCTTTCTCCTGGCGGTGGCGCCGGTGGTCAGGCTGGTGCCGCCGGTGGTGTTCTTTCCAAGCGAGGTAGCGCGACTGTTGACGTACGTACGAATGTGCTGATAGTACAAGACACGCCATCAAAACTTGATCAAGTACGAGCGCTAATTCAACGCATTGACATATCGGTCAAACAAGTGCTTATTGAAGCTCGCGTTGTTATCGCTGACGATAAATTTAGCCGCCAGCTTGGCGCGAGATTTGGAATTGGCGCTGGCGTTTATAACAACGGGCGGAATATAGGCATCACTGGAACACCGAGTGGCGATCCTAACCAAGCTAACGTACCTGGCACCGGCATTGCTACTGGGTTTTCACCTTCAAGCTATTACTGGCGCATCAAACCTGACACTACCACCGGTGGACTAACCGGCGAGTACATCAACTCCGTTCCCTATAACGTCAATTTGCCGGTGAGTAATCCCGCTGGCACACTGGCAATGACCTTTCTCAATTTGGGCAACGGGAACTTGGTCAATCTGGAGTTGTCTGCCGCTGAGGCAGCTAACCGCGGGAAAGTCATTTCCAGTCCGCGAGTAGTTACTGCTGACAATCAAAAGGCCTCGATATCTCAAGGACAGGAATTCAAGCTCCGTGTCTCAGGGGGCGTTGGTGGTCAGTCTTCGGTTGTCACGATACGCGCGGTGCTCGGCCTTGACGTGACTCCGCAAGTTACACCCGACGGTCGTGTTGTTCTGGATGTTGACGTCACAAAGGACTCTATTGCCGGCTTTCAGGACGGCAGCCCGATCGTCAATACGCGGCGCGTGTCCACTAAAGTGATCGTTAACAACGGGGATACAGCCGTGCTTGGCGGCATTTACGAAGAAACGATTACCGACTCTACCGACAAGGTTCCGTTGCTGGGGGATGCTCCGGTCATCGGCAACCTTTTCAAGCGAACCAACCGTGGAACCGACAAGCAGGAGTTACTGATATTCTTGACGCCGCGTATCCTTTCGGACGCTGCTGGCACGGTCAAGTAACGCCAGTTCCCCTAAGGCTGGGCGCAGACAGGGTCTGCGCCCTTTTCACATCTGGGTTTTGTGCGATCACGCAACGTATTTTTGATTGGCCTGATGGGCTCCGGCAAGACGACCATTGGTCAATTGCTGGCCAAGCGAATTGGACAGCCATTCATCGACTCCGACCATGAACTCGAGCAGCGCACCGGCGTCAGCGTTGCGACGATCTTTGAAATTGAAGGCGAAGCCGCCTTCCGCTTTCGTGAAGCCTCCATCATTGAAGAGCTCACGCAGAGTCGGGGAATCGTGCTTGGAACCGGCGGGGGAGTGATACTTAACGCGAATAGTCGTCGTGTCCTGCACGAACGCGGAACCGTCATTTATCTGCATTCAACGGCAGAAACATCCTATGAACGCGTCAGGCGAAACAGGGATCGTCCTCTGCTGATGGTAACTGACCCGTTGATGCGCCTGCGCCAACTTTACGAGGCGCGACATCCTCTGTACCTTGAAACGGCGCACTACACCATCGAATCGTATCGTGACCGTCCGAGCGCTGTGGTTGCGGAAATCGTTCAGCACCTTGAAGCCACTGACGCGCTTCAGGTGGTGGCTTCACCGACGTCAATGGCGAAATAACCGTTCGTCAACACCCGCTCTTCTGCTTTAGATGGAAATAAATTGGGCGACTAAGTCGCCCAATTTCACATCGTGGTAGACGAGGTGCTTCCTCGGGAAAATTCGCTACTGGCAGGTGATTTTTGCTGATGCGGTCTTACTCTTGACATCTGCCACCGCAATGTTAATGATGTCTCCTGCAACAAATGTCGACGTAGCAGATAAAGTCACGTTGCCTCCGCTTACAGTGGTCCCCGCGGGGCGATCAGTCGCCACAACATACGGCGCTGTTCCGCCAGATATTGTGAACACGACCACGGAATTCGGCGCACAGACAATCTTGGCATCGGGAGGCGTAACGATCAGAGTGTCCGGCGTCGGCGGTGTTGGTAACGGTACCGTTCCCGCAATACTGTCAAACGTTGCAGTAATGACGCGCCCACTTGCATCCGTAATAGTGAACAAGGTCGTACTGGTCCCCGCACACGAACCCCCAAGCGTTATGGCGTTAAATGCGCCACCAGAAGTTGATACGACCACCGTTTGACCGCGCGTCGCCCCGGCTTCAAGCACTACATTTGCGATCGAATTGGCAAAAACAGTGTATGGAGCAGTTCCGCCGTAAATCTGATAGCTAGTGCTACCAGCGCCACAGGTATTGACATAGTAACCCGTGATGCTCGCCTTGACTGGGCTTACGCTGTAGGCCGGCGTGCCACTGGTTGACTGCACGATCGTGAACGATTTCTCGACCCGGTTTCCACTTGCAGTGTCGGTCGCGCGAATTAGCGACACTTGGCTCGGAACGCCCGCATCTGAACGTAGGGAGACCAACGCCTGACCATTCTGGTCGGTGACGACAGTTTGCGTTTTTGCGAGAACGACGGCGGCCTGATCAAGCACGAAGTTGAACGGTCCTTGCAATACGTCAAAGCGAATCTGGCGGTTAGCAATTGGCAGCGTGTTGGCGCCCTTGACCAAAATCGAGACCGCTGCCGTTTCGCCACTACAAATTGCCGTGTTGTTCGTGGTACTGGCAGACGAACATTGCGAGGCGTTCGCTGGCGTGACCACAAGGGCACCAAGCAGCGGCGAGGGCTTGACCGTCACGCTAACGGCGACGGCCTGGCCGAACGAGTCCCGCACTGTCAAATTAACGTTCTTCTCCACATCGACCTGATTGGCAGTCAGTGTTATTGCAGCACCAGACACCGCTTGCGTGACGGGTAACACGACCGCATCGGACGTAAATACCTGAAAAGGTCCTACGCCGCTGTTGATCGTAACAACGGCGGGGGTGCCGGAGTAGACGTTCAAGACGCCAGGACTAACGACTAGCGCCGGCACGGGAGTCGTAGCAAACGGATCCTGAGCCCCACCACCACCGCAACCGGCGAAAAGGGCCAGTACCGAGAGCAAAGCCACCGTTACCAGCGACTTGATTGACGATTTTGTTGAAACCACGTTCGGCCCTTTCTAGCTCTGACGTACGCGCAAAATAGGCGCGCAATCAATACGTTATACGCAATTTCTAGATTTAACCGCAAGACAATGGCATAGCGCAAGGGGCATGTTTGTTGCAAGTGCCCGTGCGGGCAGCAAAACAACATGNATCGCATTGCAGCAAAATTGGAAATTCGATAAACTATGCGGCCCGCGAATAAAACTATACCGTTTCTGCATCGACGGCCTTGGCCGTCGGTCGTGAAGATCAGTTGGAGTGACCTTTACCTTGGATATTGAAATGCAAACGCCCTACAAACCGGCCGCTCAGGGTCTGTACGACCCCAAACACGAACATGACGCCTGCGGCATGGGCTTTGTAGCCAATATCAAGGGCCGAAAGAGTCATGACATCGTCGAAAAGGGGCTCAAGGTTCTGGAAAACCTGACCCACCGCGGTGCCGTCGGCGCCGACAAATTGCAGGGAGACGGGGCTGGCATCCTGATCCAGATTCCCGACACCTTCTTCCGTCGCGAGTGCGGCAAGCTCAAAATTACACTGCCCGCCGTCGGTCAGTACGGTGTCGGGATGATCTTTCTTCCGCAGGAGCCTGCCTCACGCATGGCTTGCGAACAGGAGATTGAGCGTGCGATCGCCGCCGAAGGACAGGTATTGCTCGGCTGGCGCGATGTGCCCGTGGATGATTCGGGTTTCAGCGATGGGGTNCGNGCCATTGAGCCGGTAATCCGGCAAATTTTCGTCGGCCGCGGCTCCAAGGACATGGATCAGGATGCACTGGAGAGGAAGCTCTACATCATCCGCAAAAGCTCCGGCCACGCCATTCAGGCTCTGAAACTTCGCCACGGCAAGGAGTTTTACGTACCGTCGATGTCAACTCGCACCATCGTCTATAAGGGGATGTTGCTGGCGGATCAGGTCGGCGCGTTCTATCTTGACCTGAAAGATCCGATGCTGGTCACGGCGCTGGCGATGGTGCATCAGCGTTTTTCGACCAACACCTTCCCGACGTGGGATCTCGCGCATCCGTTCCGCATGGTCTGCCATAACGGGGAAATCAACACGTTGCGCGGCAACTGCAACTGGATTCGTGCACGCGAAGGCGCGATCGCATCGAGCGTACTGGGCGAAGATTTGCCGAAGCTCTGGCCACTGATCTATGACGGCCAGTCTGACACTGCATCGTTCGACAATTGCCTCGAACTGCTCACCATGAGCGGTTATTCGCTCGCCCATGCGGCGATGCTCATGATTCCCGAAGCCTGGGCCGGCAACGCGCTGATGGATGAGGATCGTCGTGCGTTTTACGAATATCACGCAGCTCTCATGGAGCCATGGGACGGCCCTGCTGCAATGGCCTTCACCGATGGCCGCCAGATTGGCGCGACACTGGATCGCAACGGTCTCCGTCCGGCTCGCTATGTCGTCACCGATGACGACATGATCGTCATGGCGTCCGAGGTCGGTGTTCTGGATATCCCGGAAGAGAAGATCGTCAAGAAATGGCGTTTGCAGCCGGGCAAGATGCTGNTGCTGGACCTTGAGCAGGGTCGGATCGTTGACGACGAAGAGCTCAAGCGCGAACTCGCTTCAGCGAAACCCTATCGTGACTGGATCGAAACTTCCCGCGTCTCGCTTGAAGACTTGCCGGAGCCCGCTCCTGCCGAAAAATCAACGATCTCCGTGCTTGATCGCCAGCAGGCCTTCGGCTACACCCAGGAAGACCTAAAAGTCATCCTGGCCCCGATGGTTGCCAACGGCGAGGAGCCCACGGGCTCCATGGGTAACGACGCGGCACTGCCGGTCTTGTCGAACAAGGCAAAACCCCTTTACAACTATTTCCGCCAGCTTTTCGCACAGGTCACCAATCCACCGATTGATCCTATTCGCGAAGAACTGGTCATGTCGCTGGTCACATTCATTGGACCACGCCCCAACCTCCTCGGTCACGACGCAATGGAGCCGCAGGCCCGACTGGAGGCGCAGCACCCTATTCTCACCAGCGAGAACATGGAGCGCATTCGCCATATCGAGCTGTTTTCGAGTGGCGCTTTCAAGGCGAAGGAACTGGACATCACGTATCCGGCATCGTGGGGCAAGGAAGGCATTGAAGCCGCGGTAGCGAGTCTCTGTGCAGCTGCGGTTGACAACATCAAGCTTGGCTTCAATGTGTTGATCCTGAGTGATCGCGGTGTCGCCGCGGACCGTGTGCCCATCCCTGCCCTGCTGGCAACCTCTGCGGTGCATCAGCATCTGGTCAAGACCGGGTTGCGCACCTCTGCAGGACTTGTCGTGGAAACAGGCTCAGCGAGGGAAGTTCACCACTTCGCGTTGCTTGGCGGCTACGGTGCCGAAGCCATTCATCCCTACCTCGCGCTGGAAACGCTCACCCAACTCTCCGATGTGGTTCCGCAAATCTCGAAATACGAGAGCGAAAAACGCTTCGTAAAGGCAATCTGCAAGGGGCTGAACAAGGTGATGTCCAAGATGGGCATCTCGACCTACCAGAGCTATTGCGGAGCGCAGATTTTCGAGTCGGTCGGCTTGAACACCGCCTTCCTTGGACAGTACTTTACGGGTACCAGCAGCAGCGTCGAAGGCATTGGCATCTTCGAAGTTGCCGAAGAACAGATGCGTCTGCACCGGCTTGCATTCGGCAACGACCCGGTTCTGGCGGGTGCGCTCGATGCTGGCGGAGAGTACGCCGTGCGCACGCGCGGCGAAGAGCACATGTGGACGCCGGACACGATTGCCAAGTTGCAGCACGCGACCCGCGCCAACAGTGCAAGCACCTATAAGGAGTATGCGGCGCTGATCAATCATCAGACCGGCAAACTCAAAACCCTGCGCGGCATGTTCGCGTTCAAGTTTGATCAGCGCACGCCGGTGCCGATTGAAGAAGTCGAACCTGCCAAAGAAATCGTCAAGCGCTTCGCGACTGGCGCAATGTCGCTCGGCTCTATCTCGACGGAAGCGCACGCGACGCTCGCGATTGCGATGAATCGCATCGGCGGCAAGTCGAACACGGGCGAAGGCGGTGAAGATGCCAAGCGCTACATCCCGTTGGCAAAAGGCGAGACGCTGCAATCCCGTCTCGGCGAGCACCGCGTAGGCAATACGGTTTCGGCCAAAGAAGGCGATTCGCTACGCTCGAAAATCAAGCAGGTGGCGTCCGGTCGTTTTGGCGTCACTGCGGAGTATCTCGCCAGCGCCGACCAGATCCAGATCAAGATGGCGCAGGGTGCGAAACCCGGCGAAGGCGGACAACTACCGGGTCACAAGGTTTCGGAATACATCGCGCAACTGCGCTTCTCGGTCCCTGGTGTCGGCCTCATTTCGCCCCCGCCGCATCACGACATTTATTCGATCGAAGATCTCGCGCAGCTCATTCACGATCTGAAGAACGCCAACCCCAAGGCGAGCATCAGCGTCAAGCTGGTCAGCGAAATCGGCATCGGCACTGTTGCTGCGGGCGTGACCAAGTGCAAAGCCGATCACGTCGTCGTGGCCGGTCATGATGGGGGTACTGGCGCCTCACCCGTGTCGTCCATCAAGCACGCGGGCACACCGTGGGAGCTGGGCCTCGCGGAAACGCAGCAGACGCTNGTGCTCAATCGTTTGCGCGGTCGCATCCGCGTACAGGCCGACGGCCAGATGAAAACCGGTCGTGACGTNGTCATCGGCGCCCTGCTCGGCGCNGACGAATTCGGCTTTGCGACGGCACCNCTGGTCGTTGAGGGCTGCATCATGATGCGCAAGTGCCATCTCAACACCTGCCCGGTCGGTGTCGCGACGCAGGATCCGGAGCTGCGCAAGAAATTCACCGGCCAGCCCGAGCACGTCGTGAACTACTTCTTCTTTGTTGCTGAAGAAGCGCGCGAGCTGATGGCGAAACTCGGAGTGCGTACGTTTGACGAGCTGATCGGGCACAGTGACTGGCTCGATATGCAGGCGGGCATTGATCACTGGAAGGCGAAGGGCCTGGATTTCTCCAAAGTGTTTTACCTGCCGAAGATGCCGGCGGACGTTGCACGCTATCACGTCGAAGCGCAGGATCACGGTCTCGCTGGCGCACTGGATCATTCGATCATCGCCGCTGCAAAACCGGCACTGGAATCGAAGCAGAAAACCGAAGCGTCGTTCATTATCGGCAATCACAACCGCTCGGTGGGGGCGATGCTGTCGCACGCGGTCGTCGAGAAGTATGGCCATAGCGGGCTGCCCGATGACACGTTCCATGCCCGCTTCAAGGGCATTGCCGGACAGAGCTTCGGCGCATTCCTTGCACGTGGCGTGACCTTTGAAATCGAGGGTGCGACCAACGACTACACCGGCAAGGGCCTGTCCGGCGGACGCATCATCGTCTACCCGGATGCCAAATGCCCGGCGAAAGCCGAAGACAACATCGTGATCGGCAACACCGTCATGTACGGCGCGACCGAGGGCGAGGCTTTCTTCCGCGGCGTAGCCGGCGAGCGATTCGCGGTGCGCAACTCCGGCGCGACGGCCGTGGTCGAGGGCACGGGCGACCACGGTTGTGAGTACATGACAGGTGGTACGGTCGTCGTACTTGGCGCGACGGGCCGCAACTTCGCTGCGGGTATGTCGGGCGGCCTTGCCTACGTTTACGACCCCACTGGCGCGTTCGCAAAGCACTGCAATCTGTCGATGGTGAGCCTGGAGCCGGTCGCTTCGGAGCTGGAGCAGACCGGCGCGGAGCAGGAACTCATCGCACAGGGCAAGGGCCGCAAACGTCATCGCGATCTGAGCGACGAAGTGATCATCAAGTCCCTCGTCGAAAAGCATTTGCGCTTTACTGGTTCAACCGTTGCACTCGCCATCATGGATGACTGGGCAACACACCGCAAACATTTTGTGAAAGTGTTCCCGCATGAGTACAAGCGGGCGCTGACCGACATGTACGCGGAATCAATCAGGGCGAAATCGTCGACCAGGGAAACGGTCGCAAAATAGTCCGCCGCCACAGCGCCTTAAACCGCCTTCTCCCGCAACGCGAGAGGGTGCAGAACAGACAACGATTGCCACAAGAAGATCATGGGAAAAATCACCGGATTCATGGAGTTTCAACGCTTGAGCGAGGCTGCTGAAGCCCCGAAATCGCGGCTCCATCACTATCGCGAATTTGTTGTCACGCTGAAGGACGACGAGGCGAAGCAACAGGGCGCACGCTGCATGGATTGCGGCATTCCGTTCTGCCAGACAGGCTGCCCGGTCAACAACATCATTCCCGACTGGAATGACCTCGTCTACCGCGGCAACTGGAAGCAGGCGCTCGACACCCTGCATAGCACCAACAATTTCCCGGAATTCACGGGTCGTGTCTGTCCCGCGCCGTGCGAAGCCGCGTGTACGTTGAACATCAACAATGACGCGGTGGGCATCAAGTCGATTGAGCATTTCATAATCGACAAAGGCTGGGAAGAAGGCTGGGTCACGCCGCAGGATGCGCCTGTGAAGACGGGCAAATCGGTGGCTGTCGTCGGCTCCGGCCCCGCAGGCATGGCGGCAGCACAGCAGCTCGCGCGTGCGGGTCACGCGGTGACCGTGTTCGAAAAATCAGATCGCATCGGCGGCCTGTTGCGCTACGGCATTCCTGACTTCAAGATGGAGAAGTCGCACATCGATCGCCGCATCGAGCAGATGGAAGCCGAGGGCGTNACCTTCCGCACCAGCGTGCTGGTCGGCACGGCGCTGAGCAAGGGCCAACTCGCAGCCGGCGTTGGCAGCGATGCAACATCACACGTCACGCCAGAGGAGCTGCAGAAAGAATTCGACGCAGTCGTNCTNGCNGGTGGCGCTGAACATCCNCGCGATCTGCCGGTGCCGGGTCGCGAACTCAAGGGCGTTTACTACGCCATGGAATTCCTGCCGCTACAGAACAAACGTGTCGCCGGTGACGACGTTGAGGTCATTTCGGCCAAGGGCAAACACGTCGTGGTGATCGGCGGCGGCGATACCGGCTCCGATTGCGTCGGTACGTCCAACCGCCACGGCGCAGCGAGCGTCACGCAGTTCGAATTGATGCCGCAGCCGCCGGAAAAAGAGAACAAGCCGCTGGTGTGGCCGAACTGGCCGCTCAAGCTGCGCACCTCGTCTTCGCATGAAGAGGGCGTCGCGCGTGACTGGTCGGTGACGACGCAGGCGCTCGTTGGCAAGGACGGTCAGGTCACGGGCCTCAAAGCCGCTCGCGTTGAATGGAAAGACGGCAAGATGCAGGAAGTGCCGGGCAGCGAGTGGGAAATGAAGGCTGATCTCGTGCTGCTGGCGATGGGTTTCGTGCATCCGGTGGCGCCTGTTTTGCAGGCGTTCGGTGTCGAGCGCGACGGCCGTGGCAATGCGAAAGCGCATACCGACGAAGGCCACGCTCAGGGCGCGCCGATGGCCTACGAGACCAACGTGCCGAAAGTCTTCGCGGCGGGCGACATGCGCCGCGGCCAGTCGCTCGTCGTGTGGGCGATTCGCGAAGGACGGCAGTGCGCGCGGGCGGTGGACGCGTTCCTGATGGGCTCGTCCACGCTGCCGCGATAACGCGACAGCTTTTTATGCGATACGCCTCTGCATCGGGGCTGCGATCGCATTTCGGCTT
>JGI24770J26754_10001813_pt1 | contig 14947 bp, 8 predicted proteins | sample LakOneMetagenome_FD_26754 | JGI IMG/M metagenome (IMG submission 26754) | reverse complement strand
ACCGCTCTATTTACCGCCCCGGGCAAACCGTTTATTTCAAAGGCATTGTTGTAAATACAGACAGCAGCAGGAAAAGCAAGATTGTTACCGGCTATAGAACCACTGTTATGTTACAGGATGCGAACGGTCAAAAGCTAACGGCTATAAACCTACAGACGAATGAATATGGTTCTTACAATGGAAGTTTTAAATTACCGGAAGGATTGCTCAATGGCCAGTTCTCTATCCATGATTCAGCTACGAACGGCAACCAGTATTTCAGCGTGGAAGAATATAAACGTCCAAAATTCTTTGTTGAAGTAAAAAAACCTTCGGGTACATACCGGTTGAATGACAGCATAACGGTTAAAGGAAACGCCAAAGCATACGCCGGCAATAATGTTGACGGAGCCAAAGTTGTTTACAGGGTTGTGCGCAGGATCCAATATCCCATTTGGTGGGGATGGGGCAGGTATTATAAAACCGGCAGGATCGCTTATCCACAGAACCGGGAGCAAATGGAAATAACAAACGGGCAAACAACTACAGATGCTTCAGGTGAATTTACAATTACATTCAAAGCGATCCCCGATGAGACCGTTGATAAAAAAGACCAGCCAACATTTTATTATGAAGTAAGTGCAGATATCACCGATCTCAACGGCGAAAGCAGGTCGGGCAATACCGCTGTTGCAGTAGCTTACCAGGCTTTGCGGATTGATATTGCCTCCGCAGAAAAAATGCAGGCAGACAGTATAAAAAATATCAGGATAACATCTGTCAACATGAATGGCATTTTTGAAAAAGCAACGGTAAACGTGAGCTTCTACAAACTCAGATCACCCGGAAGGCCTTTCAGGGAAAGGTATTGGGAAACTCCCGATCAGTTTACCATGAGCAAAGAAGATTACTACAATAATTTTCCTTATGATGTATACAGTGATGAGGACCAGGTGAGCAAATGGCCTGTGGGCGACCGGGTACTTGACAAAACAGATACCACATCAGAAAACGGCCGCTTCTCTTTACGCAACGGCCAGTTGATGACCGGCTGGTATAAAATGATCGTACTCACCAAAGATAAATATGGTGAAGAAGTAAGGGCGGAGAAATATATACAACTAACAGATGGAAGAGGATTGACATCAGAAAACCTGGATGAAATAAATCTTGACATCAACAGCAATGCGGAAGAACCGGGAGAAAAGATCAGCTACAGCCTCTCTACCAGTTTCGACAAGATATGGATGATACATAGCCTGGATAAAATGGACAGCTGGAGTAAAACTTCCTATCTCACGATCACATCAACTGCTCCATTCAGCAATGAGATACCTATAACAGAAAATGACAGGGGCGGTATCAATATGAGCTATGCATTTGTTCAACACAACAGGGTATATAATAACTCGCAGACCTTTGCCATACCATGGAGTAACAAGGATCTCAAGATCACTTATGAAACATTCCGCGACAAGATACTGCCCGGCAGTGAAGAAAAATGGAAGATAAAGATCACGGGAAATAAAAAAGAAAAAGTAGCCGCCGAAACATTGATCAATATGTACGACGCATCGCTTGACCAGTTCAGGCCTCACAGCTGGCTGCCGTTAAGAACCCTGTGGCCGGCAATTACGAACTATACCAGCTGGACCAAAGGCGGATTTAGTTCCGTCAATTCAGCTGAATTCAGGGGGATCAATTATCCTTACACACAACAGCTTCCTAAATCTTATGATGCATTGGCGGATTATGGCTGGAATGGAAGGTATGCTTACCGTGATTATTACAAACGGTCAACTTCAGAAGTGGTGGTGGCCTATGACGCTGCACCCCAGGCAGTGTATATGCGTGATATGAATGCTCAGGGAAATGTCGCAATGGCCTCTGCAAGCAAAGAATCTGGTTTATTTAAAAAAGCCAAAGTAAAAAAAGATGAGGACGGCGTTTTAGATTCTGTTGACAACAAACAAAGCGATACTCAGCCACAAAATAATAATGTACAGGTAAGAAAGAATTTCAACGAAACAGCTTTCTTCTTTCCTTCCCTGCTAACAGATGCTGATGGTAACATTGAATTTTCATTTACCATTCCCGAAGCGCTCACTAAATGGAAACTGATGACGCTTGCACATTCAAAGGAACTGGAAAGTGGTTATGCTGAGAACACAGTCATCACTCAAAAACCTTTGATGCTGCAACCCAATGCACCAAGATTCTTAAGAGAAGGCGACCAAATAGAATTCTCTTCCAAGATCGTTAACCTCAGTGAAAAAGAAGTGACCGGCACTGCGCAGCTGGAATTGTTTGATGCAGCCAGCAATAAACCGGTGGATGGATGGTTCAAGAATGTTTTCCCGGTTCAATATTTTACAGTTGCAGCGGGACAAAGCACATCGGTGAAATTCCCCATGGGTATTCCTGATAATTTTAATTCAGCACTTACCTGGCGCATCAAAGCGATCACAAAAAATAATGAGTTCAGTGATGGTGAAGAAGCTGCATTGCCTGTGCTCACGAACCGCACACTGGTAACAGAAAGTATGCCCCTGAACATGCGCAATACAACCACGAAAAATTTCAAATTCGAAAAACTGCTCAGCAGTGGTAAAAGTGAAACACTCAGCAACCATGCACTCACTGTTGAATATACAACAAATCCATCCTGGTACGCCGTGCAGGCATTGCCTTATCTGATAGAATATCCTTACGAATGTGCCGAGCAGACATTCAATCGCTATTATGCAAATACGCTGGCTTCTTATATCAGCAATTCAGTTCCTAAAATAAGATCCGTTTTTGAAACATGGAAAAATACAGATACAGCAGCATTGCTGAGCAACCTTCAAAAAAATGAAGAATTAAAATCCGTGCTGCTGCAGGAAACGCCCTGGGTACTGGAAGCGCAAAATGAAAGCCTGCAAAAGAAGAATATTGCATTGCTATTTGATATGGTACGGATGGCAAATGAAAAGAACAAGGCCTTTGATAAACTAAAGGAAATGCAGAGCAGCAATGGCGGTTTCACCTGGTTCAAAGGCGGGCCTGATGACAGGTATATCACGCAATATATCATTACCGGCATCGGGCACCTGCGCAAACTNAATGCAATAAGCGCTGATGACTGGATCAAATTAAAAACGATCGCTGATAAAGCCTTGCCTTACCTTGACGCAAGGATAAAAGAAGATTATGATTACCTGGTAAAACATAAAGTAAAACTTAGCGGCGACAACCTTTCTTCAACCGCCATACAATATCTATACATGCGCAGTTTTTTCAATGACTATAAGATCGCTTCCAATGCACAAACAGCTTATACATATTACAGGGGACAGTCGCAGAAATTCTGGTTGGGCAACAGTAAATATATGCAGGCCATGATCGCTTTATCGCTATACAGGACAGATGACAGTAAAACTCCTGCAGCCATCATCAGGTCTTTAAAAGAAAATGCCATTTATAAAGAAGAGATGGGTATGTATTGGAAAGACCTCGTTACAGGCGGCTACTATTGGTACCAGGCACCGGTAGAAAGCCAGGCCATGATGATAGAAGCGTTCTCTGATATTGAAAAGAACACTACCACCATCGACGAGCTGAAAACCTGGTTGCTGAAACAAAAACAAACACAGAACTGGAAAACAACCCGGGCCACTGCAGAAGCCTGTTACGCTTTATTATTGAATGGAAGCAACTGGCTGGCAGAGGAAAAGGAAGTTGTCATCAATGTTGGCAATACAACGATCAAAAGTTCGGATGAAAGAACAGAAGCCGGCACCGGTTATTTCAAAAAAACAATTGAAGCAGAAAAAATAAAACCCGAAATGGGAAATATTACGGTAACCATAAACCCGGCAGGCAATAAACCGATCAACAACACTTCTACTTCCTGGGGTGCTGTTTACTGGCAATATTTTGAAAACCTCGACAAAATAACTTCAGCCGAAACGCCGCTTAAACTTGTAAAAAAATTATTCATAGAAAAGAACAGTGACCGTGGGCCGGTTTTGCAGGCTTTGAATGACGGTGATGAATTGCATATCGGCGATAAGGTAAAAGTGAGAATAGAATTAAGGGTGGACCGGGATATGGAATACATTCACATGAAAGACATGCGGGCAGCCTGTATGGAACCTGTGAATGTGATCAGCCAGTATAAATGGCAGGGTGGCCTCGGGTATTATGAAAGCACCAAAGACGCCAGCACCAATTTCTTTTTTGGCTGGTTGCCCCGTGGCACTTATGTTTTTGAATATCCCCTCTTCGTTACACATGCAGGAAATTTCAGCAACGGCATCACAACAATACAGTGTATGTATGCACCGGAGTTTACCAGTCACAGTGAAGGCATCAGGGTGAGCGTGGATTAATTTTTAAGGATACACTGATTAAAATGAATTACACGAATTGGTAGAACTGATTCGTGTTTTCATATCCGCTATTCGTGTAATCCGTTTTTTTGTTTTCATCAATTCGTGTAATCCGTGCCCAAAATTCGTGTCTTTGTTTTCACCAATTCGTGTAATCCGTTTTTTTGTTTTTCTCAATTCGTGCAATTCGTGCCCAAAATTCGTGTCTTTGTTTTCACCAATTCGTGTAATCCGTGTTTTTGTTTTTCTCAATTCGTACAATCCGTGCCCAAAAATTCGTGCCTTTATTTTCACCAATTCCTGTAATTTGTGCAATTAGAAAAATTCGTGAAACATGAATTCCGAACAAACCTATACCATACCCCTGCGTTACCGCAAGATGGAAAACCTGCACATTGTTTTCTGGTTGTTTAAAGACATCAGCTGGTGTATGATCTGGCGCCCGCTTGGAATTGCCATGATCTTCCCCACATTATTTTTTGCAATTGTCATCAGCATCCGGACAAGGCAATACATGAGTGAACTGTGCCACAATCTTGCTATCGTTTTCTGGATAACCGCAAATGCTTATTGGATGATCAGCGAATTCTTCCATTTTGATACAGACCCGCTTTTTGGAGATTACAGTTTCAAACATTTAGCCATTATTCCTTTTGTATTGGGCATCCTGTTCCTGGCTTTTTATTATATCATCTGGAAACCGCGGCATAAGAATGAGTTGGAAACATTGTAGTGCGTCAATGAGTAAGTAGGTCAATAGCTGAATAAGTGAACATATTACAACCCAATTCACCCATTTCACTTATTCACCCATCCCCTTTCAAAAATATATTTATGCAATAAGGTTACTTCCTGCATCTTTAGTTATTAATCACAAAGCCTGTTTATGAAACTATGCTACATATTTTTTTTCAGCCTTACCATGCTGTTGTTTTCTTGTGGAAAGAATCCCGGCAATAATATCAAACCATTCTTAAATGAGGCCAACCTGCCTTCGCAAATTTTTACGATCAATACACAACGGGATACTACCCTGCTAACAAGCAATGGTTGCATAATAGATATTCCCGCCCAAAGCCTGGAAGCCGACAGCAGCAATGTAAAACTGGAGATCAAAGAAGCGCTGCATACAACTGATATTGTATTGGCAGGTCTTACAACAATGAGCGGCCAACAACCTTTAAGCAGTGGAGGCATGATCTATATCAATGCAGCCAGTGGTTATAAAATAACCATCAAAAAACAATTGAAAATATTAGTGCCCACAAAGACATATAATCCCGGGATGCAGGTTTATAAAGGAGAAAACAGATCGAACGACAAGATCGACTGGCAGGATCCTGCTCCATTACCAAAAGATGAAACTGTTTTCAAAATTGAAAAGGGGGAAGCTATGTTCAAGGCAAGCTGTGCCAATTGCCATAAGATAGATGCAGACTTTAATGGACCGGCATTATTTGGTATCACATACAGGAAACCAAAAAAATGGCTTTATGATTTTACAAGAGATCCCGAAGGAATATCCCGGACAAAAGACACGCCTGCAGATACAACAGCATTCGGCTTAAATACAGGAATTATAGGATCTGATTCCAGCAAGGAAATAGATTATATGCTGAATTATTACAGCCATTGCCTGAAGAACCAATGGAACCATGTTAAGATGACTGCCTTTCCGAATTTAAAAGATAATGATCTTGATGCTATTTATTCATATATCAAAACCGAATCCGACAAACGCCCCGATCTGAAAACAAAGTTCGGAATATCCTGCTGTGATAGTTGCATCGCATTTGGAAAAGCGATCAGGGATGTTGAAATGAAAAGAGCAGACCTGCAAAATAAAATGCAGGAAAAGGATGAGGAATTTTTTAGCCTTGACAGGGAAGTGCCTGTGCCGGTAACTGCGAATACCCAGGCGCCACCCACTACAATATCGGCTCCTGCTGCCCCAGCATCCACAAAGGTTTCTCCTGTTTCTGTAAAAGCAACTTTTTACACGATAAATATACAGGCAATGGGCTGGTATAATATCGATATACTGATGAAGGATTATTCGCACTGTGTACCCAGTGAATTATTTGTAAGGATACTCGGTTCTTATAAAATTGATGTGAATGTTGTATTGATCATTCCATCATTGAAGGCATTTGTAGAAGGTGGAAAATTAAATGATGAAGAACAATATGGTTTTGATGAGGACAACGGGAAGATCAACCTGCCACAAAATGCCCAATGTTATGTAATGGCATTTGCAGAATCGGATGGTAAAATAATTTTTGGTAAAACTTCTTTCAATACACAACAAAAACAAACCATTGATATTGCCCTGGCTGCAACCACAAAGGAAAACATGCAGGCACAAATAAAAGCAATGAACCTGGATGCCGTCAAACTCGAAATAAAAGAAGACAGCACGGCTGTGAAGATCAAAAGCCTGAACCAGCAAATGGAAGAACTTAAAAAATTACAGCCCAAAAATTGCAGCTGTGGCTTTGATAAATAACCGCAAGGCCCGTAAATAGACATCTTTTTTTACAAAAGCCCCGCACAACGTATATTTGCCGCTCAAATAGCATACAACACATGTACAGAACTCATACCTGCGGCGAATTAAGATTAGCTGATAAGAATAAAGCAGTAACCCTGGCGGGCTGGGTACAAACCGTTCGAAAATTCGGCAGCATTACTTTTGTTGACCTCCGTGACCGCTATGGCATCACTCAATTATTATTCTCAGAATCATTGAATGAACTGCTGGAAAAAAATCCACTGGGGCGTGAATATGTATTACAGGTAAATGGCACTGTCAATGAACGCAGCAATAAGAACAGCAATATCCCTACCGGCGATATCGAAATACTGGTAACTGATTTTACGATCCTGAATAAATCGAACACGCCACCTTTTACCATCCAGGATGATACAGATGGCGGGGATGATATCCGCATGAAATACCGTTTTCTTGATCTGCGGAGACAGGCCGTGAAGAAAAATTTAGAGCTGCGTTATGCAGTCGGGAGAAGCGCACGGAATTACCTGCATGAAAATAATTTCATGGATATTGAAACGCCTTTCCTGATCAAATCCACGCCGGAAGGTGCCCGGGATTTTGTGGTGCCCAGCCGCATGAACGCCGGCCAGTTTTATGCCCTGCCGCAATCACCGCAAACATTTAAACAGTTATTGATGGTAAGCGGCTACGACCGCTATTACCAGATCGTAAAATGTTTCAGGGATGAAGACCTTCGTGCAGACCGCCAGCCGGAGTTCACACAGATCGATTGCGAAATGGCTTTTGTAGAACAGGAAGATATTTTGAACATGTTTGAAGGCCTGGTGAAAAGAATATTCAAAGACGTAAAGAATATTGATTATACCGATACGGTTGAACGCATGACCTGGGAAGATGCCATGTGGGCTTACGGTAACGATAAGCCGGATATCAGGTTTGAAATGAAATTATGCAACCTGAAGAAACCCTCCACGGTATTCATTAATAAAGAAGGCCGCGAATCTTTGATCGGCGGTGTTGACTTCAAGGTATTTGATGAAGCCGAAACGGTGATCGCCATTGCTGCACCCGGTTGCAGTGAATATACCCGTAAACAAACCGATGAATTAACAGAATGGGTAAAGCGCCCTCAAATAGGTATGAAGGGACTGGTATTCATTAAATGTAATGCTGACGGAACTTTCAAAAGCAGCGTAGATAAATTTTACCCGGAAGAAAAATTGAAGGCCATCGCAGCGGCAGCAAATGCAGTGCCCGGTGATCTTATATTGATCCTTGCAGGCGCAGAAGAAAAAACAAGAAAAGCGATCAGCGACCTGCGCATGTATATGGCAGAACGCCTGGGTATGCGCAAGGCAACCGAATTCAAATTACTTTGGGTATTGGACTTCCCTTTGTTTGAATATGCAGAAGATGATAACCGTTGGGTTGCACGACACCACCCTTTCACTTCTCCCAAGCCGGATCATATTTCTGTCATGATCAACAATGATCCTGCTATCAGGGATGCTGCCAATTACCTGGCTCATCCTATGCTGCTATCAAAGCAAATGCTTATGACCTGGTATTGAATGGCAACGAAGTTGGCGGCGGATCGATCCGTATTCACCAGCGTGAATTGCAGGAAAAAATGTTTGCAGCACTGGGAATGGATGAAGCAGAACAACAACATAAATTCGGGTTCCTGTTAGGCGCCTTTGAATATGGTGCGCCACCACACGGTGGTATTGCTTTTGGCTTCGACAGGCTTTGCGCCATCATAGGCGGAAGCGAAGGGATCCGTGATTTTATTGCATTTCCAAAAAATAATTCGGGAAGGGATGTAATGCTGGATGCGCCGGGTGCAATTGATGAAAAGCAATTTGAAGAACTGCAGATAAAGCTGGACCTTAAAAAAGAATCATAGATATTATGCCGCTTTCTTTTGAATGATCAGGCCAATGGAAGTGACCACAAACTTTCCTACCTGCAAACGGATATGTATTTTTTGATCATGCGGTTCTGTATCAACAATAAAATCTTCCGGGAGCCCGCCGATAGAATAATCCTGTTCTTCCACATAATGTCCTTCTGCCCTTAAAGCTGAAATGATAGCTTCAATATCCCGTTGCCTGTAGATAACAGTATCATTATTTTCCTGGGTTTCGTCGTTGGAAGAAATATTATATTCTGTTGTATGAACGGCCCATCCTCCCGGTTTCAATGTTTTTAATTGATCTTTTAAAAAGTCAATTCCTTTTTGAAGTGAACCCAAATGTTCAAATGAACAACTGCTCCAGTTAAAATCAAAATCAACCAGGTCGCCAGGGATATCATTCATATCAACAGGCCTGTACTGAACCAGTTTTTGAAACCGTTCTTCATCACATATTCCTCTTTTGTTTAAAGATTCTATACCGAAGCAAAGCTGGTTGCCGTTATCCCATCCCTTTTCAATTCCCTTGTCAGGAAATATATCTGTTGCCAGGATCGGGCAGCCGTATTTGGCAAACATAGCCGGTAAAGGTTCTGTGCCAACTGCAAACACGAGCCCTTTTTTACCTGCTGCAATACAGCCCCGTTCCCACAATGCCTGCATGATATAAACGAACTCCCATTGTTTGCGATGAAAATTTGGCGTCTCGTTCAATTCATCACACCATCTTTTATACCAGGCGGCTTTATAATCCATGGCCTTGCAAAGCTCCGATCTTCGCTTACCAAAATCATATACAAGGGAGTCATCCCAATGCCTTGAATTTTCGTTGCTCCCTGCCTGTTTCATTTTTATATTTTATATGATTACATCAATGACTCGTATACCTTCACATATTCAATGGCTTTCTTTTCCCAATCATACTCCTTTCCTTTTTGCATGATCCTTTTTGCCAAACCGTTTCGCTGGTATTCATCCATCCCTGCATTGAATACAGTACTCATATGCGCTTGTTCAAAACTCGAAAAATAAAAAGCCACATCACCAGCTATTTCGGGCAGCGATGTATAACTGCTCAGGAACATAGGCTTTCCGAAGGCCATGGCTTCAACCACGGGTGCACCAAAGCCTTCAGCCAATGATGGATGCATATAAGCAATGCAATTTTGAAGGTACCATGATTTTTCTGTTTCAGTTACCGGGCCCAGTAAATGTACCCGCTCCTCAATTCCCAATTCCGCAGCATGTTGCTTTATGAAATGGATATAATCAGGTTCGTCAAGCCTGCCTGCAATAACCAATTCATAATCGTTATCCTTCAACATGGGCAATAACACATGAAAGTTCTTTTTACGGTTCACATATCCCATACCGAATAAAAAAGGTACGGTAGGTTTATAAGATCCTGTATGGAGTGACGGTTCATGCANCCGGTGGGTACCATTGTGAATGACATGTACCGGTTTGTTTTTCACATCACAGTTTGCAAGCACATCCTGTTTGCAAAATTCCGAGATACATACGAGTGCGTCTGCCCTATCGATCAATTGCTGGGTATGCTTCAGGCTTTTTTGCTGTTCCTCCCGGGGCTTGCCTTCATGCAGGCAATTGAGATCGTGGACAGTTAGCAAAACTTTAACTTTATTATTCCCTGGCGGGATCATCCTTCCCGATTGAAAAGGCGCATGCCATACATCACAGTTCCACAAAAATGGCTTGATGATCTTATGATATTTCTTTTCAACAATACTATTCTCTTTGTGATCAAAGCTGCCTGACTCTGCTTCGGGGGTATAATATAGAATGCGGTGGCCGGCATTGCCCTGTTCAAAGGCACGCTGAACATAATTGCCGATATTCAAACAATACTGGTACAAGCCTGAATTCCGGTGCCGCATAAGATCGCAATCCAATATTATCCTCCCCATATGAACAATTTTCAATAGTTTAAAAATAAGCTATCCCGGCTTCACATGATGCCTGCCTGCACATTCATATACCCGATCAAAAACTTTATACACATTTAATATTTTAAAAATCAAATTTTGGAATGATTTTAGGTTAAATAAAGTTGAATGAATAACAGCATGATTGACCGCTAACAGGCCCCGAAATGAGATTTATCATTTGGTTTGAATATGAATTGAATGATTTTTACAATTCCGGATATTAAAGAACGTATATGAAAAACATTGTTTTTGATTGTGAAAGGATGAAATACCTTGATACAGGTCTTTACCATTATTGTATGAACCTTGGCCTCCACCTGCTACAGGCGGTTGATCCCCTGTCTGAACGATTGACGTTTTATAGTCCTGCAAATGCCCATACTTTGCTGCAAAATAATACCGGTTCTATCAAACAACATTCGCTTCACAAGTTTTATATGCCCGATACCGGTTCCTATGATATCTGGCACGCCACCTACCAGAATACAAATTATATGCCGTTGAGGAATAAACGTATAAAAGTTGTCCTCAGCATTCATGATCTTAATTTCATCTATGATGATAAAAAATCCGGAGTAAAGAAATTAAAATACCTCCGGCATCTTCAAAATAATATAAACAGGAGCGACGCCATTGTGTGTATATCGGATTTCTGCAAAGCCGACGTATTGAAATATTGCAATACATCTGACAAACCCGTGCATGTAATATACAATGGCACGAATGCATTGACCCTGCCAACCCTTTCTCCCTTTTCTTATATACCTTCAAAGCAGTTCATCTTTTCGATCGGTGTATTAACCAGGAAGAAAAATTTTCATGCATTGCTACCGTTGCTACAGAATGGGGAAACGGAACTGGTCATTGCAGGAAGGTGCGACGACCCTTCATACCTGGATTACTTTTTGACCGCTGCAAAGGAACTGGGTGTTGAAAAAAGCCTTCATATATTGGGCACTATTTCTGAAACAGAAAAATCATGGTACTTTGAAAATTGTTATGCATTTGCCTCTCCTTCCACTGCAGAAGGATTTTGCTTACCGGTTACAGAAGCAATGTCGCTGGGCAAACCCCTGTTCCTCTCATCCCAAACGGCCCTGCCGGAGATCGGGGGAAAAGTGGCATTCTATTTTTCCGATTTTGAAGGCAGCAATATGCAAAACGTATTTTTAAAAGGCATGCAACAATATAAAAAAATGAACATGCAACACGCCATCAAACAACGGGGTTCATCATTTTGCTGGCAAAAAGCCGCATCCGAATACCTGGATNTTTACCGTTCCTTATAAATTAAACCATCAACACAGCCATAAATTTCTTAGCATGAAAACCTACAGGCGGCTTCTCAGATTTGCAAAACCCTTCAGGTACTTTGTGATACCCTTTTTTGTTTTTACGCTGATCGCCGTTTTCTTCAGTGTATTCCAGTTTGCATTGATCATACCACTGCTGAATTTTTTATTTAACCAGCATTCTGCTGCAGAGATACAACAGTATGCAACCATGCCCCATTTTTCATTGTCGGGAGAGTATTTTAAAAATCTTTTTTATTACGAAGTGCATAACCTGAAAACGATCAACCCGGTGTACGCACTTTACTTTATTGCAACGCTGATCGTTGCTGCTGTTATACTTACCAATCTTTTTCGATACCTGGCGCAACGCAGCATGGTGAATGCAAGAACCTTACTGGTAAAACGTATACGGGAAGCGATCTTTGAAAAGATAAACTACCTGCACATGGGGTATTTCACCAAAGAACATAAAGGCGACCTGCTTTCAAGAATGAACTCGGATGTTTTTGAAATNGAAGCCGTGGCCGGCAATTCGCTGGAAGTGCTTTTCAAAGAGCCTTATATCATGATCGGNTATTTCATTGCTTTGTTTTCCATTTCAGNAAAACTCACTTTATTCACCCTGCTCATCATACCCATCTCTGCCATTGGTATTGCCCTGGTAACAAAAAAACTGAGGAAGGAAGCGAAAGACATGCAATCATCCATCGGCAGGTTGCTTACCATCATTGATGAGACCCTCATGGGCATGCGCATCATCAGGGCATTCAATGCAACCGATTTTATTTTAAAAAGATTCAGCCGTGAAAATGATTTTTACCGCAAGGCAAGCCTGCAGGGATTTAAAAAAAGAGAACTGGCTCCGGCTTTTTCAGAAGTGGCCGGCGTGATCGTAGTGGCGGGCATATTGATCTATGGCGGCAGCATGATCCTTAAAAACCACGGCGCTGCCACGGGTTTACAGGCGAGTGAATTCATTGCATTCATTGCCATTTTTTCGCAGGTNATGCGGCCGGCAAAAGCAATGGTNGTTGCGATGGCAAATATCCAAAGGGGTGAAGCATCCGGGCAGCGTATCCTGGAAATACTGGATACACCCATATTGGTTGANGACAAGCCCGGCGCAATAACACTCAAAAGATTTGAAGACCGGCTGGAATTTAAAGATGTTTGTTTTGGTTACAGTGATACGCCGGTTTTAAAAAATATAAGTTTCATTTTAGAAAAAGGGAAGACACTTGCACTCGTAGGGCCATCTGGTGTGGGCAAATCTACTATCGCCGACCTGGTACCAAGATTTTATGATGTAACAGGCGGGTCCATCTCTATAGATGGAGAAGACATCCGGAATTTTACCATGGAATCCTTGCGCAGCCAGATGAGTTTTGTAACACAGGATGTGATTTTATTCAATGATTCCATCTTTAATAATATTGCATTGGGAAAACCGGATGCTACACTGGAAGAAGTAATGAATGCAGCAAGGATCGCCAACGCACATGATTTCATTATGCATACAGAAGATGGTTACAACACAAATATCGGCGACCGTGGCATACGCTTATCCGGCGGGCAACGCCAGCGCCTGAGTATTGCAAGGGCGGTATTTAAGAACCCGGCTATACTGATACTGGATGAAGCCACATCAGCATTGGATACGGAATCAGAAAAATCAGTGCAGGATGCATTGGAAAACCTGATGGAAGGAAGAACAACACTGGTCATCGCACACAGGCTCAGCACGATCAAAGATGCAGATGAGATATTGATCATGCAGGATGGTGAAATTGCAGAGCGGGGCAATCATTTTGAATTGATAGAGATAGAAGAGAGCATTTATAAAAAACTTACCTTGCTGCAAAAGATAGCCTGATCTGGAATAAAGATATGGCTGAACCGATTTTGTTTTTATGCATAACAAGTTATTATTTCAGCGGCTGACATTTATTTCGAACATTGTTGCATGTGCTATTTTTTTCGGGCTTGTAATTTACAATGTATTAAACAGGGAGCCTTTAAACCGGAATGAAAATACGATCGGCTTTATTGCCTTAAGCATCTTTGTTATGCTATACATGACAGCCGATCTTGCCGGCCTCAACCTCCTCAGTAAATTAAAACAGCATGCAAGCTTATCCAGGCGAAGCATCATCTGGATCATTGTCCTTCTCATCATCCAGTCTCTCATTCAAATACTATTGGCCTGTGGCATCTACCTGGGGCTAAAGAACCTGTTTTCTTTAACGGGCAACCAGTTTGCATTGAAATTTTATATAACACTCCTGGCCTACTATGGCATTACCATATTTATTTTTCTTAGTTCGGTATACACGATATTTTCAACCATAAGCCTGATAAAAAAAGTGAGAAAGAACCAGGTAGAGTTCAATAACCTGATACAGGAGATCGGTTCAAAAACGCAGCATACTTAATTAAGTTAACAGTATTGTAAGTATTTGTTATAAAAAAATAAATATTCGCAGCGGAAAATATTTATTCCTATTTTTCCCTCATAAAATGATCTGCCATGAAGATGTACAAATTATTATTTGCCTCCCTGCTGGTCCTCTCCATAAATTCCTGTAAAAAAAATGACAGCAATATTGCAGTCTTTATTACGAATGCCTCTTATGGATCAGACAGTATGCAAACAATGGATGGCTATTTGCCTGCTGACAGGAATACGGTAGATACCAAAGTTATTATCCTCATACATGGAGGCGGTTGGACCAGTGGCGACAAAAATGATTTCAGCAGCTTCATAGACACATTGAAAAGAAGGTTGCCCGGTTATGCCATCTTTAACCTCAACTACAGGCTTTCTGCAAACCCTAACAATCTTTTCCCTGCACAGGAACTGGATGTAAAGGCTGCGGTGGAATATATTCATAACAAAGCAGCCGATTACCAGATCTCGGATA
>JGI24770J26754_10001809_pt1 | contig 14956 bp, 10 predicted proteins | sample LakOneMetagenome_FD_26754 | JGI IMG/M metagenome (IMG submission 26754) | reverse complement strand
TCATCAATCAATTCCAGCGGGAGAAAGAGGCATGTTTGCTGGTACTTATGGAGCAAAACCTTTTTCAGAAAGTGGTGTGAAAGCCTCCGATTTATCTGACCAACAAATTGCATTTTTAACAGACGACAATTTACGTCATGTATTGCTAACATCGGTTCAAAGTCCATCAGTTGCGGTACAATGGAATAACAATGTTCAAAAATTAGTGGAAGGTATAGGTCTCGGAATTCCAGTCAATAACAGTTCTGATCCAAGAAATGGTGCCAACAAAGATGCCGAATACAATGCAGGTTCTGGTGGAACCATTTCACAATGGCCAGAAGAATTGGGCTTATCGGCTACTTTTGATCCTGCTGTTACCGAATTATTTGGAACTATTGCAGCCCAAGAATATCGTGCTATCGGAATAACAACAGCGTTATCTCCACAGATAGATTTAGCAACTGAGCCACGATGGAATCGCTTTATTGGTACTTTTGGTGAAGACCCAAAATTGGCTACTGATATGGCTAGAGCTTATGTTGATGGTTTTCAAACCTCAATTAATAGTGTTGAGACCTACAATGGCTGGGGAAATCAAAGTGTAAACGCCATGATTAAACATTGGCCAAGTGGTGGGCCCGAAGAAGCTGGACGAGATGCCCATTTTGCCTATGGAAAATTTGCTGTTTATCCTGGAAATAATTTTGAAATGCACCTTAAAACTTTTATTGATGGCGCATTTAAATTAAATGGAAAAACAAAAAAAGCATCTGCCGTAATGCCCTATTACACTGTTTCTTTCAATCAAGACAAAAAAAATGGTGAGAATGTTGGCAACGGATTTAGCAAATATATTGTAACCGATTTGTTACGAGATAAATACAGTTACGATGGAGTAGTTTGTACCGACTGGCTTATTACAGCCGATGAAGGTAAAACGCCTGATGTATTTGCAGGAAAATCTTGGGGAGTTGAAAAATTAAGCATAGCCGAAAGACATTACAAAGTTTTGATGGCTGGTGTAGATCAATTTGGAGGTAATAATGATGCCAAACCAGTAATAGAAGCCTATCAAATGGGTGTAAAAGAATATGGAGAACCTTTTATGCGCCAACGATTTGAGCAATCTGCTGTTCGTTTGCTTTTGAATATTTTTAGAGTTGGATTGTTTGAAAATCCGTATTTAGATGTTGCAGAAACCAATNCTACTATTGGAAAACCAGATTTCATGAAAGCAGGGTATGAAGCGCAATTGAAATCGATAGTGATGTTGAAAAACAAGAATCAAGTTTTACCCATTCCGCTCAAAAAAACAGTTTACATTCCGAAACGTACCACACCGGCAACCATCAATTTTTTCGGAATGCCAGTACCTGAAAAAACAGAATATCCAGTCAATCTCGATTTAATAAAAAAATTCTACACTGTAACTGATGAACCTAGTAAAGCTGATTTTGCTTTAATCTTTATGAAAAGTCCCATAAGTCCGGGATACAGCGCTAAAGATAGAGCCGATGGCGGTAATGGTTATGTACCCATCAGTTTGCAATTGAATGATTATAAAGCGACAACCGCTAGAGCCAATAGTATTGCTGCAGGCGACCCAGTTGTAGATCCAACGATAACTAATAGAAGTTATTTAAATAAGACTTCAAAATCAAATTCGTATCCCGATTTAAATACCATTTTAGAAACTAAAAAGGCGATGAATGGAAAACCNGTAATTGTTTCGATAAATGTTACCAACCCAATGNTTTTTTCTGAATTTGAACAAGATGTGGATGGAATAGTTTGCGAATTTGGGGTGCAAATAGAAGCATTGATGGACATTATATCGGGTAAAGTAGAGCCATCTGGTTTATTACCTTTACAAATGCCAATTAATATGGAAACGGTAGAAAAACAGTTTGAAGATGTGCCACACGACATGATTCCGTATACCGATATCGTGAAAAATGTCTACGATTTCGGTTTTGGTTTGAATTGGAAAGGAAAAATCAACGATTGGAGAACTCAAAAATATGCCAATAAAGAAAAAAAATAACACTAAAAAATAAGATTATGAACAGAAGACAATTTGTTGTAAAAACGAGTCAGGCTGCAGCACTTTTAGCGGTGCTACCATCATTTGCATGTTCGGGTCAAAACGGAATCTCGAATGGGATTTTTAACGACTTCGGAATTCAATTATGGACCTTGCGTGATGTTATTTATGCCAATCCTCAAGAAACTATTCGACAAATTGGTAAAATGGGATTCACTCAAATTGAGAGTTTTGAAGGTGAAAAAGGTATTTTTTGGGGCATGAAACCTAATGAATTTAAGACTTTTTTAGATGGAGAAGGCTTGAAAATGGTAAGTTCTCATTGTGCTTGGACTAAAGATTTACAACAAAAAGCAGCAGATATTGCAAGCGTTGGAGGTAAATATTTAGCTTGCCCATGGTTAGGACCACAAAAATCGTTAGATGATTATAAAAAATACGCTGACGAATTTAATAAAGCTGGTGAAGTGTGTAAAAAAGAAGGCGTGAAGTTTGTATACCACAACCACGATTATTCTTTCAAACCAATGGAAGGTATTATCCCACAACAATTGTTTTTGGACCGAACAGATGCTGATTTGGTAGCATTTGAAATGGATATTTATTGGGTAATTACCGCTGGTGCTGATCCGATAGAATACATGACAAAATATAAAAATCGTTTCAAATTATGCCACATCAAAGATCGTCTTAAAGATACAGCCGAACCTTTTGCTTCGTGTACCCTTGGTGAAGGATTGATTAATTATCCTGAAATATTAGGTAATGCAAAAAAACTTGGAATGGAATATTTCATTTATGAACAAGAAAAATACAATGATAAAGGTGTCCTTGTAAACGCACAAGAAAGTGCCGATTTCTTAAAGAAGTTAAAAAAATAATAGAATTTAGTAGATGAAAACAATTCAAGGTCCAGCGCTATTTTTAGCCCAATTTTATGGCGATAAAGCACCTTTTGACACGATTGATAATATTTGTCAATGGGCTGCAAATCTTGGTTTTAAAGGTGTTCAAATTCCAACTTGGGATGCGAAGTATTTTGACTTACAACGCATTGCTCAAGACAAAGTATTTGCACAAGAATACAAAGCTAAAATTAAAAGTTACGGATTAGAAATCACAGAACTTTCTACTCATTTACAAGGACAACTAATTGCAGTCAACCCAGCATACGATTTATTGTTTGATGGATTTGCTCCTGAAGAATGCAAAAACAACCCGAAAGCACGTTATGAATGGGCTGTACAACAATTGAAATGGGCTGCCAAAGCTTCTGAGAATTTAGGGCTTACAGCACATGCTACTTTTAGTGGTTCATTATTATGGCAAGTGGTATATCCATGGCCACAACGTCCTGCAGGATTGGTTGAAGAAGGATTTACCGAATTAGCCAAACGATGGACGCCAATTTTGAATGAATTTGATAAATCGGGTGTTGATTTATGTTATGAAGTGCATGCTGGCGAAGATTTACACGACGGTATTTCCTATGAAATGTTTTTAGATAAGGTAAACCAACATCCAAGAGCGTGTTTGTTATACGATCCATCGCATTTTATTTTGCAATGTTTAGATTATGTGACTTATATCGACCATTATCACGAACGAATCAAAGCCTGTCATATAAAAGATGCCGAGTTCAATCCAAATGGAAAACAAGGCGTTTATGGTGGATTTCAAAATTGGACCGATAGAGCTGGAAGATTCCGATCATTAGGTGATGGACAAGTTGATTTTAAAAAAGTTTTTAGTAAATTAGCACATTATGATTTTCCAGGTTGGGCAGTTCTTGAATGGGAATGTTGCTACAAAAACCAAGAAGATGGTGCCAGAGAAGGAGCAGAGTTTATAAAAAATAACATCATCAGAGTTACTGATAAAGCTTTTGATGATTTTGCAGGAGTAGCCAAAGATCAGGCATTTAATAAAAGAGTATTAGGAATATAAAAAAAAAGAAACGTTCAGTTTATGAAGAGAATTATTTTAGCAGTAGCATTTGCTGCAGTTTTGACATCGTGTGGCGATAAGAAAAAAGAAGCTGTAGAAGAAACCAATTTTAATCCAGCGGACACCTCATTTACAAAACAACCTGAGGTTGCTGGTGAACCAGCGGCAGAATTTAAAAAAGGATATGATTTAATTGCAGCAAGTGATTGTTTGGGTTGTCATAAAATAGATGAAAAATTAGTCGGGCCTTCTTATAAAGAGGTTGCCGCAAAATATACAGATAAAGATGCCGCTACTTTAGCTACCAAAATNATGGAAGGTGGAAAAGGCAATTGGGGTGAAGTTCCAATGACACCGCATCCTGCAGTTACTAAAGAAGATGCTACTGAAATGGTGAAATACATACTATCATTAAAATAAAAAGAAATGAAAAAAATAATATTAACCGCTGCAGTGGTTTGCGCTTTGTGGTCGTGTAAAAAAGAAGAAAAACTTTTGGCTTATAATGCACCAGTAGAGCACGTTATGCCCAAGGGTGAAAACACTTTAACATCTAACGAAAAAAAGCAGGGTTGGAAACTATTATTCGACGGAAAAAGTCTTAAAGGTTGGCATAAATATGGTACCGATTCCATTGGAAAGGCTTGGGTCATTGACGATAAATCCATTCATTTAGAAGTTTCTGATAAAAAAGATTGGCAAACTAAAAATGGTGGCGATATTCTTTCGGCTAATGAATTTGAAAATTTTCATTTAAAAGTAGATTGGAAAATATCAAAAGATGGAAATAGCGGTATTATTTTTAATGTACACGAAGATCCTAAACAATATAAATATCCTTGGATGACAGGACCAGAGATGCAGGTATTAGACAATAACGGTCATCCAGATGCTAAAATCATCAAACACAGAGCAGGTGATTTATACGATTTAATTACTTCAAAAGAAACGGTTAAGCCATATGGCGAATGGAATCATGCTGAAATTATTTCTAATAAAGGAAATCTAAAGTTTTTTCTTAACGGAGAATTGGTGGTAGAAACGACCATGTGGGACGATGCTTGGAGAGAAATGATTGCCAAATCGAAATTTCATGAATTTCCGGGATTTGGAACCTATAAAAAAGGACGACTTTGTTTACAAGACCACGGAAACAATGTGTGGTTTAGAAATATAAAAATCAAAGAATTAAAATAATAAAATAAAAATCCGAAGACCATTACTTCGGATTTTCTTTTTTAATTTTGAACAGAAAATAATCAANCAAAAGCTATGAGTTTATTTAAAACTTTTTTTGGAAGTTCTGACGANGCTTCGTCTACAAATTCAAATGTTAAATGGAATTCATTGGTTGACTTAGGTCAATTGAATGATATAATAGAACTGTCTACCGATATACCTGTAATCATTTTCAAGCACAGTACACGCTGTAGTATAAGCAGAATGGCATTACGTCAGTTTGAAAACGAATTTGATTTAGAGAATAAAGTGACTCCTTTTTTCCTTGATTTATTAAATCACCGTGATGTTTCTGCTGAAATTGCTAGACAATTTGGAGTGGAACATCAATCGCCTCAAGTGCTACTTATTAGTAAAGGAAAATCAGTTTATGATGCGTCACACAGTGACATCTCAGTAGAAGCCATACACCGTTATTTGTAAATTATGAAAATTACACACGCCATTGGATTATGTACGGTTGTTTTAGTAAGCAGTTGTTCGTCAAATAAATCGGTAAATTATTTAGTTGGAACATATACCGATAATGCTTCGCAAGGAATTAATATTGTGAATTTTAATTCGGAGACCAAAAAATTGGTGTTGAATTCGGTTGTTTCTGGAATAGAAAATCCCTCTTTTGTAATCACAAACAAATCCAAAACTTTTATTGTAGCTGTGGAAGAAACCGCAAGCGAAAATGGAGGTAAAGTGACATCATTCTCTTATGATAAAAAGACCAATTCCTTTCAGAAATTAAGTTCGTTTGCAACCAAAGGAAATCATCCTTGCACGGTAGCTTTTAGTCCGGATGAAAATTTTGTATTGGTTGGAAATTATAGTGGTGGAAACTTGAGTGTTTTCCCCATAAATAAGGAAGGAATATTGTCGGAAAGCAGCCAATTTATCCAATATGAAGGGAAAAGTGTCAATACAGCACGTCAAGAAAAACCGCATGTTCATTGTATTGTTTTTCATCCCAAAGAAGAAATTATAGCTGTTGCCGATTTAGGAAGCGATGCCATTCGATTGATTCCTTATGAAGATGATTCAAGTACTTTTTTAGAAGAAGATAAAACACAGATAACCCAAGTGTCACCTGGTTCTGGACCACGACATTTAGTTTGGAATTCAGCAGGTACTCGATTGTACGCCACTTTTGAATTGACCAATGAAGTAGGAGTTTTTGAATACCAAAACCATCAGTTGCACCAAGTTCAAACCATCCCTTTAACAACGCCTACAAAAAGCGGTTCTTCGGCCGAAGTGCGATTAAGTAACGATGGTCAATTTTTGTATGCTTCGGTTCGAGGTAATGACAATCAAATCGTAGTTATGAAAGTTCTTGAAAATGGCAATTTAGAGGTGATTCAAACGATAAAAACAGCGGTAATGCCACGAAACTTTATACTCACTAAAAATCAAAAGAATATTTTGGTGGCAACACAAGGTTCTAGTTTGATTTCTGTTTTTGATCGTGATGAAACAACAGGAAAATTAACCGCTACTTCAAGTGAATTAAGCATAAACAATCCGGTGTATTTGTTTCCATTTTAGAATATAAACACAGTAAAAAAAACGCATCTGAAATATCAAATGCGTTTTTTTTTCTATTTTCTAATTCTGTTTTGGGTAATGATGCCTTTTAATTTAGCTTTCAAATCTTCTCCAGAATCGTAAACCATTTGCTCGTTACTTGGGAACGGTACAGCTCTTTTATCAAAGTATGGGAAATAATCGGCTTCACAAGCGTTTTTATCACCAATATATTTAGAGTAAATGTTTTCAAAAATAAATTCGCTAGCCAATGGAAAGGTGTCAATTAGCTGATTGGTTTTAAAATCGATATAGTCTACTTTGGCTACTACTTGAGCTGATTTATTCTGTCTAGATTCATAAATAACAGCTTTAATTGTTTTAAAATTATCGACCATAATAACATGTCCTAAACTGTCTTTTACTTGTTGGCCTTGTGCGTTTAATAGTGGTTTGGTTCCGTCTTTAATTTGTTTTTCTTTCACCAATTCTTTCTCTTTAATTTGTTCAGGAGAAATGTTTATTTGACGAAAGTTTACAATAATACCATAATCATATGCAATACCTTTTTGACGGTTGCTGTGGTATACTGTCCATTTATCGTTCAATCCAAAGGTGCTAAAATCTAACAAATCGTTTTCTAAACGGATAGGAATAACCATATTGGTTTCGTTTTTGGTGAACACACTTACAAAATCGGTACCTTTTAATCTCGCTTCGTCAATCAAACTTGCTACATCCTTATAGTTTGGCGATAATCCATTTAAGTATTGCAAATCATCAAAAGCACGACGAAAACTCATTTTATCTTTAGTAGCCAATAATGCTTTAGAATTGTCATACAAATGTTTGGCCAACGCATTTTTACTATTCACAATCTGATCAGAATAATCTTCAAAAGGAAAAATAGCATTTCTATTTTCTTTGATCAATCGCAATGGCAAAACTGGTTTGATTAACTCTTGACGGTTATTCAATTGAACATACGTATTGTAAATTTTCTCGGTATTACTCGGATTAGCATCTTTAAACCACAAGTTAATGTTTTGTAAATCGCGATCTTTTGCTTTAGCAAAGGCTTCTTCCAAAAGGTAAATGTACTCTTGTTTTCCTTTGGCATCTTTACGGTTGCGAAGTCCTTCTACAGCCGTTTGAATGGCAGCATCATAATCACCAGTAGTGAGTGATTCTCTTGTTTGTCTAACACCACATGAGGTGATCAAAACAAATAAGGCAAATAATAAGGTAATTTTCTTCATGGTATTAGGTTTTAGAGTTACTAATGGATGCCATCCAAAAAGTAAGCCAAAATAGAATTTTAAATATTATTTTCTTACAAATGGTGGTAATAGTTTGCTTGAAACTTCACCAAAACCAATACGAACCGAACTGTTTTGACAATACCCTTTCATGATAACCGTATCGTTGTCATTGATGAATTTGCGTTCCGAACCATCATTTAATTTCAATGGTTTTTGGCCACTCCAGGTCAATTCTAACATCGAACCAAAACTGTCTTCGGTTGGTCCAGAAATCGTTCCTGAACCCATCATATCACCTGAATTTACACGACATCCATTAGAGGTATGGTGCGTTAATTGTTGGCACATTGACCAGTACATGTATTTAAAGTTTGATTTGGAAACTAATGTTGGCGTTGCATTCTCAGGTTCTATGTATACTTCAAGGTTGATGTCGTAAGCATGCTTTCCTTTTTGTTGTAAATAGGGAAGTGGCGTAGGTTCTTGTTTAGGACCTTTAACTCTAAAAGCTTCCAAGGCATCCATAGTTACAATCCATGGAGAAATGGAAGAAGCAAAGTTTTTGGCTAAGAAGGGTCCTAGTGGCACATATTCCCATTTTTGCATATCACGCGCACTCCAATCATTCAATAAAACCATACCGAAAATATAATCTTCGGCTTCATTAATAGGAATNTTTTCCCCCATAATATTGGCATCGGTTGTGATAAAAGCCGTTTCTAATTCGAAATCTACCAATCGAGACGGACCAAAAACTGGAGTGGTTTCTCCATTTGGAAGCGTTTGACCCATAGGTCTATGAACTGGAATTCCTGAAGGAACAATCGTTGAACTTCTTCCGTGATATCCTACTGGAATGTGAAGCCAGTTTGGCAATAATGCATTTTCTGGATCACGAAACATTTTACCAACATTGGTGGCGTGCTCTTTACTAGAATAAAAATCTGTATAATCACCAATTTGAACCGGAAGAAGCATCTCAATATCGGAAATATTGAAAATAACAACATCACGATGATCTTTGTTGTCTCTTAATTTTGGGTTGTTTTCGTCAAATAATTCTGCCAATCGATTTCGAACCAAGCGCCATGTTTTTTTACCATCCGAAATAAAATCGTTTAAGGTATCTTGCATAAACATATCGTCGGTCAATTCGATACCTTCAAAATAGCCTAGTTGTTGAAGTGCTCCCATATCAATGGCACTATCTCCAATTCGAGTTCCAATGGTAACCACATCTTCTTTAGTTAAAAAGACTCCAAAAGGAATATTTTGTATCGGAAAATCACTGTTTTCAGGAACCGTAATCCATGATTTTCTACTAGAGTTGTTTGCTGTATTTGGCATATCTGGGTTGTTGATTTGTTGTTGAAAAATTTGTAATCAAATATATCATTTTGAATTTATTTGACAAACATATTTCGTAATTTTGAAAAGTTTTTAACGAAAAATCAAAAAAAATGCAACGCGACGAACAAATTTTTGACTTAATTCTTGACGAACAAGATAGACAAATTCATGGAATTGAGCTAATTGCCTCAGAAAACTTTGTGAGCGACCAAGTAATGGAAGCTGCAGGTTCTTGTTTAACTAATAAATATGCAGAAGGATATCCAGGTAAGCGCTATTATGGAGGATGCGAAGTGGTAGATGTAGTTGAACAAATTGCTATTGATAGAGCTAAAGCCTTATTTGGTGCCGAATATGCCAATGTGCAACCACATTCAGGTTCGCAAGCGAATACTGCTGTTTTTGCAGCCTGTTTAAAGCCTGGAGATAAAATTTTAGGTTTTGATTTGTCTCATGGTGGACATTTAACTCATGGTTCACCAGTGAATTTTTCTGGAAAATTATACACTCCAAGTTTTTATGGTGTAGAGCCAGAAACAGGTCAGTTTGATTATGATAAAATACAAGCAATTGCGACTAAAGAACAACCTAAGATGATTATTGCAGGAGCTTCTGCATACTGTCGTGATATGGATTTTAAACGATTTAGAGAAATTGCGGATAGCGTTGGTGCTTTATTATTGGCAGACATTTCGCATCCAGCTGGTTTAATAGCCAAAGGATTGATGAATGATCCAATTCCGCACTGTCATATTGTAACAACTACGACACATAAAACGTTACGCGGACCAAGAGGTGGAATGATTATGATGGGTAAAGATTTTGAGAATCCGTGGGGATTAACTACTCCAAAAGGAGAAATCAGAATGATGTCACATATTTTAGATATGTCGGTTTTTCCAGGTAATCAAGGTGGTCCATTAATGCATATTATTGCGGCTAAAGCGGTTGCTTTTGGAGAATGTTTAACCGATGAGTTTTTTCGTTATGCCATGCAAGTTCAAAAAAATGCCAAGGCAATGGCAGAAGCTTTCAATAAAAGAGGTTACAATTTAATTTCAGGAGGTACTGACAATCATATGATGTTAATCGATCTTAGAAATAAAAACATTACAGGTAAAGAGGCAGAAAATGCTTTAGTAAAAGCAGATATCACAGTAAATAAAAATATGGTTCCTTTTGATGACAAGTCGCCATTTGTAACTTCAGGAATTCGTGTAGGTACACCTGCTATTACTACAAGAGGTCTTGTAGAGGAAGATATGGAGGCTGTTGTTGACTTTATTGATCGTGTTTTAATGAATCATACAAATGAAGAAATTATCGAGCAAGTTGCCGATGAAGTGAACGAAATGATGAGCGAAAGAGCCTTATTTGTGTTTTAAAAAATTGTTAATAACAATCTTAATAACAACCTTCGTAGTCTATTTTCTACGGAGGTTTTTTTGTTAATTTTATAAAATATTTTAGATTACTAACCCTTACATAGTAAAACAAATATGAAAAAATTAGCAATAATTTTTATATTATTTTTCGTTCAAAAAATTTATTCACAAGAAGCTAACATTAAACATATTGTAAGTAGTGGTGAAACTTTATCTTCAATTGCTCAAAAATATAAGGTAACTCCTTATGATATAGTTAAATTGAATCCTAATGCTGTTAATGGTGTTAAAGAAACCGATGTGCTAGTGATTCCAAAAACACTGGTTATGACTTCGGTGAATTCTAATNCAAAACCTTCTTCAGATTCCCAAAATTCAGGAATTTCTAAAGAAGTAAATCAAGAAATTCGAGTTCATATTGTGCAGTCTAAAGAAACAAAGTTTGGACTTTCGAAACTTTACGGCGTAACTATTCAGCAGTTGGAAGAACAAAATCCACAAATAGTTGCAGGTTTACAGGTNGGGCATAAATTAAAAATCAATGGATCTACCACAAATTTTAAGCAAGATTTAGCTCAAATAAATGTTTCTCAAAAATTTGATTCAAAATTTGATTATGTGGTCTTGCCAGGCGAGACATTATATGGTATTTCAAAAAGAAATGGCATTACAGTCGATGAGCTTTCCAAAGCCAACGCTTCTGTTTTGAATGGAATTTTAAAAAGTGATCAAAAATTAACGATTCCAACTCGAAATGGTAGTGCAGTAGTAAGTGCGCCATCAAATAGTTCTTCAGAATCAAGATATCATATTGTTGAACCGAAAGAGACTAAGTTTGGACTTTCTAAAAAATACGGTGTAACTATTACCGAATTAGAGAATGGTAATCCGCAAATTGTTAAAGGACTTCAAATCGGTCAGAAAATAATTATTCCTTCTTCTTATAAAGGTGATGATGCTGTGGTTGTGAATACAACTCCAAATGCGACAACTTCTGTAGTAGAATCAAAACCTCAAACAGTAACTACTCCGGTGGTTGAGCCAAAACCAGTCGTTGAGAATTCTGTNGCTACAAAACCTTCAAATTCNATTTCTAGTCAAGATTATGTTGATTACGAAATTCAACCCAAAGAAACCCTTTTTGGATTGTCAAAAAGAGCTGGAATGACAGTTAAAGAGTTTACGGACTTAAATCCGAAATTAGCAGAAGCGGTTCAAATAGGTATGGTTATTAAAATGCCTAAAAATGCNGCTGTTGTTTCCAATGTGATTCCTGAAAAAGTAAATGTTACAGTTNCAGAAAAAACCACATCGAAAGAGCCAGAAAAAGCATCTATAACGATACCTGAAAAAACGGCAGTTTCATCAGTTAAGAATACTTCTCGATTAAAAGATTTGAAATTGAGTATTGATAAATCAACGGTTAAACAATTGGCCGTTGTGATGCCTTTTAATGAAGCAAAATACCAAGAATTTGTTTCTAAAGAAAATGATTTTAAAGACATAAGTGACAAATTTGTTAAAGGAAATTTAGAATTTTATACCGGTGCACTAAAAGCAATTGATTCTGCAAAAAGTTTGGGAGTTGCTATTAATGTTAAGTTAATTGAACTTCAAGATAATCCAACGGAAATAGTGGTAGATAGTTTGTCTAAAAATCAAGATTTGGCTAAATCAAACCTTATTATGATGCCTTATTTTGAAATGGAAGCGCCAAAAATAGCGGCAGATTTTAATCAACAAAACATTCCTGTTGTTACAACAAAATCTGTAATTACAGATAAAGGATATTCTAATTTGTATGTTTCAGTGCCGTCTGAACAAGAAATACGCGCTCAGGTTTTGANTTATTTGTCTGTTGCAAATGCGAANATCATTGTGGTTAACAGCTCCAATAGATTGATTAGTAAAAGTAGTATTCTTGAAAAATTCCCTCAAGCTAAATTGGTTAAAGTGTCCGATAAAAACGTGGTTGATACCGAAGACTTAAAAACATTATTAGATAAAGATAAATTGAATTATGTTATTTTGGATACCGATAAGAACAGTATGATTATTAGTTCTACTAATGTTTTATTAAATCAATCTACCGAATTTTCAATTCAGATTGCTGTTTTGGAACCTTCTTTATTGGCTAATTACGAAAATGTTTCTTCGATTAGAATTAATATTTTAAAAATGATTTATCCAACTTATATTTCGGTTGATAAAGCGGCTCAGGCTGAAATTTCTTTTAAAAACAAAACTAAGAAAATTGGTTTAGAACAAAATCAAAATTACTTGACAGGGTTTGATGTCACCTTCGATATTTTATTACGATTGTCACAGAATAAAGATTTTGAAACCTCTTCCCAAGAGGATATTACAGAGTATAATAAATTTAAATTTGAATACCATAAAAACAAACAAGGAACAATTGTGAATGAAGGGTTTTATATCCTTCAACATGATACCGATAATACTATAAAAGAACTGGGTAAGGTGAATTAGTTTCATCGTTAAACGACACGTTGCTTTATATATATTTGACGTAATATTCCTAAATAAAAATCTGTAGTTTATTAGATTACAGTTATATAAAATAAGATGTAGCTTATGATAAGAAATATACAAAAGACTAAATACTTAAACCTATTTTACTTATCTCTTTTCTTTTTCTTCGGATTGAGTAAGAGTTCCGCGCAATGTCCTACTGTAGTCAATCCGACNCAAACTTTTTGTAATACACAATCACCAACTATTTCCAGTTTGGTAGCCANTAATAATGGNAATGGNGTAGTTTGGTATGCTACAGCAACATCAACAACGCCATTATCTCCTGCTGCTGGATTGGTAAATGGAGAAGATTATTTTGCAGATGATAACTCAGGTACCTGTGGTGTTAGGCAACAAGTAGTTGTTACAATTTATTCGGCACCAACAGGTCAGAATTTTCAAGGAGTTTGTGTCGATAGTCCATCTCAAGCAACAATTGCTAATTTAATTGCCAATGGAAATAATGTTGAGTGGTATTTGACTCCTGGTGGAGGAACTGCTTTGCCGCCTTCAACTGTTCTTACTAACAATACTATATATTATGCTGGTCAAACGAATCCATTTACAGGTTGTAAAACATCACGACTTTCCGTATTTGTAACAGTAGGAGTAGTGCCAGTACCTACAGGAAATGCCAACCAGTTTTTTTGTACAACACAGTCGCCTACCATAGCAGATTTAGTAGCTAGTGGAGCTAATAATTGGTATGCTACCATATCTTCTTCAGTTCCATTAGATCCTTCAACACCATTGGTTAATGGTCAAAGTTATTTTGCAACAACAATAGATCCGCCTTGTGAAAGTACTGATAGATTAGAGGTCACAGCTAATTTAGTACCACCAAATAATTCAGGAACTAATGGAACATTACAAATTTGTTCCAATCAAATAGCTACCAATCCAACTCAAAATTTATTTAGTAGTTTAGGAGGAAGTCCACAAACAACAGGTACATGGACAGGGCCACTAACCACTACAAATGGATTTACAGGAACAGTTAATATAACAACTTTAACTGCAGCTGGTAGCCCTTATGTATTTACTTATACGGTTAATAATGGGATTTGTGCAGCAAGTTCATCAACGGTTACTATTACTATTTCAGATCCTAAAAATGCTGGAACTAATGGAACATTAACGGTATGTAGTAATGCAGGAACACAAAATTTATTCACCATTTTGGGAGGTACGCCTCAGTCAGGCGGGACGTGGAGTCCGCCTTTAGCTAGTGGAACAGGTATCTTTAATCCAGCTATAGATACTTCAGGAGTTTATACCTATACGGTTTCAGGAATAGCACCTTGTGGAAATGCAACTGCTACGGTTACAGTAACAGTTGTTCCAAAAGCAAACGCAGGAACTAATGGATCACTTAATATATGTAGTGATGGAGCTCCAAGAAATCTTTTTATTAGTTTGGGAGGATCCCCTCAATCAGGAGGATCTTGGTCGCCTGCTTTAGCCAGTGGTACAGGTGTATTCAACCCTGCTATAGATCTTGCCGGTGTTTATACGTACACTGTAATTGGTACGCCTCCATGTACAAACGCATCTGCAACAGTTACAGTTACAATTACTACTACGGTTACTCCCACATTTACCGCTTTAGGACCATATTGTCAGAATGCTACTCCAGGAACGCTTCCAACAACATCAAGTAATGGAATTACTGGAACATGGTCGCCAGCAACAATCTC
>JGI24770J26754_10001808_pt1 | contig 14957 bp, 12 predicted proteins | sample LakOneMetagenome_FD_26754 | JGI IMG/M metagenome (IMG submission 26754) | reverse complement strand
AAAAGCGTCGTAGCTGCTCTGTGCATGTGCGGCCATATCGACCAGCGCCGACGCGGTGTATTGCACCGTCTCGTAACCTTTGTTGAACAACCTCGCTTCTTCGATTCGCTGACGTAGCGCTTCCGGAATCGGCTCACCGGTCTGGTAATGCTTCGCGTGCTTGCGCATCACCACCGGCTCCAGCGCCCAATGTTCATAAAGTTGCGACGGCAATTCCACGTAATCCTGCAGCACGTTGGTGCCCGACAGCCGCTCATACGTTACGTTCGAAAGCAGGCCATGCAGCCCGTGGCCAAACTCGTGGAACAGCGTACGCACATCATCCATGCTGAGCAGCGTGGGCTGGCCCGCCGGGGCCTTCGCGAAATTGTTGTGATTGGCGATGATTGGAATGATCTCGCTACCACCGTCACCGATGCGCGATTGCAGGCGATATGAACTCATCCAGGCGCCGCCGCTTTTCGACGCGCGCGCGAAGTTGTCACTCAGGAAAATACCGACCAGCGAACCGTTCGCGTTCGTCACTTCAAACAGCCGCACGTCGGGGTGATACAGGGGCACGCCGTGCTTTTCTTCAAATTTGAGACCGAACAGCTTTTCAGCGCAATCGAACATCGCACCGATCATGGCGTTCAGTTCGAAATAAGGTTTCGTTTCTGCATCATCAAGCTGATAGCGCGTTTGCCGCACTTTCTCCGCGTAGTAGCGCCAGTCCCATTTCTCGACCGCGTGCGTGTTGCCGGTCGAAAGCGCCATCGCCCTGATCGCATCCAGTTCGGCTGCCGCACGGCGTTTTGCTGGCGCCCACACCTTTGTCAGCAGATCCTGCACTGCCGAAGGCTCGGCGGCCATGCGGTCGACCAACTGATAATCGGCAAATGTCTTGTAGCCGTGAATCGCTGCCTGTTCCTGCCGCAGTTTGAGTATCTCGACCGCAATAGCGCGGTTATCGCTGGCCCCAGCGTGTTCGCCACGTGACGTCCACGCGGCAAGCACCTGCTCACGCAGATCGCGCCGTTCGGAGAAGGTAAGAAACGGCATCACCAACGAGCGCGACAGCGTGATCACGTACGCGTCTTTTATGCCGCGCACCTCGGCGGACTCCTTCGCCGCGTTGCGCAAAAAAGACGGCAGTCCGGCCAGATCCGCCTCGGTGTGCAGCACGAGCTGATAGTTCGCCTCGTCGGCCAGCACGTTTTGTGCAAACTGCGTCGTCAATTCGGCCTGTTTTGCCACCACGTCTGCATAGCGCGTCTTCGCCAACGCGTCGAGCTTCGCTCCGGCCCGCACAAAATCGANATGGACACGGTCAAGAAGTCGTTGCTGCTCCTGCGTCAGGCCCGACGTCCCTGCTTGTTCACGGACGGCATCGATGCGCGCGAACAGCGCCGCGTTCATGTAGATCGCGCTGTTGTGAGATGAGAGCCGCGGCGCAAGCACGAGTTCGGCCTTTTGCAGCTCGGGCGAGGTCTCGGCGGCAGTGAGATTGAAGAAGAGTTCGCGAATACGTGCGAGCAGTCGACCGCTGCGGTCAAACGGCACCAGGGTGTTGGCAAAGGACGGTGCCTCGGTCGCTGCGGCGATTGCGTCAACCTCTTTGCGATGCGCATCTATCGCAAACTCAAACGCCGGCACGAANTGTTCGGCATGGACTTTGTCGAACGGCGGCAAGCCGTACGCCGTTTCCCAGCTTTGAAGGAGTGGATTACTACTCATGAAACTACCTTGAAGAAAATTGTTGGATCAGGCTGCGGGAGCCGAAGCTGACGCGCCAGCGCTACGGCCCTTTTGCCAGAGTACATCGGGCTGACCCAGTGCCCGGTTAAGTACGCGTGCAAGCACGAAGGCCATATCGCTCAGTCGATTGAGATAAATGCGCGACGGCATCGACACCTCGTCAACCAGCGCCAGCGCCACCAGGGCGCGCTCAGCCCTGCGGCACACGGTGCGTACGAGATGTGCATAAGCGGCCGCACGTGATCCGCCGGGGAGGATGAAATCCTTGAGCATCGGCAGGTCCGCGTTCAGTGACTCGGTCAATGCTTCGAGCCGTGCAACATGAGCGTCCGAAATGGAGTGATAACCCGGAATCGACATTTCGCCGCCGAGATCGAACAGATCGTGCTGCACGTCGGTCAGCGCCTGCCGCAAATGCGCCGGCAGCTCCTCCGTCAGCAGCAAACCGACGACACAATTGAGTTCGTCGACTTCGCCCAGCGCCGTTACACGCGGGTGACTTTTCGGGATACGCGTGCCGTCACCGAGACCGGTAGTACCCGCGTCTCCCGTTTTCGTTGTAATCTTGGATAAACGATGACCCATAATCTGGTAATCGCCTTGTCGTGCAAATAAAGATAGATACAAGTTTAGAAGAACCCCTCGTCCTGCGGACTACGCGGGGTGCTGTTGCCACGCTGATGCTTAACCGGCCAGCGCAGTTCAACGCCCTGTCCAGCGCAATGCTGTCAGCGCTTCAGTCCGCGCTCGACGAGATTGGTGCTGACCCTGCGGTGCGTGTGGTCGTGATCGGCGGAAACGGTCGGGCGTTCTGTGCGGGCCACGATCTGCGTGAAATGCAGGCGCACCCCGACAAGGCGTGGCATCGCGCGTTGTTCGATCAATGCTCACGCCTCATGCTGACCCTGACCGAGCTACCGCAGCCCGTAGTCGCGCGCGTGCACGCAACTGCGACGGCCGCGGGCTGCCAACTGGTGGCTGCGTCTGATCTGGCGGTCGCCGGCCGGTCTGCCCGCTTTGCCACCAGCGGTATCAACCTCGGGTTGTTCTGCTCAACGCCCGCCGTGCCACTTATTCATGGCATTGCCCCCAAACGCGCAGCCGAAATGCTGTTTACCGGTGAGTTCGTTGACGCGGAGCTTGCTGCGCAATGGGGCCTCGTCAATCGCTGTGTCGACGACGATACCTTGGACGACCAGATTCGCGAAATCGCGGATTCTCTNGCTGCAAAGTCCTTCCATGCTCTCGCCTCTGGCAAGGCGCTGCTGCGCAAGTTGCGGGGCGCCACGCTTACGGAGGCNTATGCGCAGGCCGCTGAAAACATGGCGTGTGACNTGCAGTCGGCCGACGCCCGCGCCGGGATCAACGCGTTTCTGACCCGACAGCCGATGCCTCAATGGACCGACCAATGAGCATCCTGCGGCGCGACTCACCGCCCCCCAATGAAGCGTGGGATGCGCTGCGCGAATGGTCGCGGCAATCATGGTGGGNCCGTTACCGCACCAGTCTTCTCGTGATGTTGCCGCTCACCAGCATCGTCCTCGCTCTCGCGGGAGTCGGACTATTGATCGCAGAGTTTTCGTGGCGATCCGCCGGGCTGATTCTCGGGCTTTGGGTTGTCATCGTCCCCGTGATCGCGCTTGGCCACATGCGGCGCATGAGCCGGGCAGCCGCATTGGTGCCGCCCATATCGCCAGCCAGCCTGAATCCTTCGACAGCGGTGGATATTCGCGGCAGCCGGGAACGTCCACACCACTAGGTCGGGACGGCACACGATACCGGAGCAGCAAGGGTTTCGGGTGATGCTAACCGCGCAGTTGCAGTTGCACTAGCCGTGCAGCTGCCGGCGCGCCGAAAAGAAATTTACGCAAAACCCTACGGCGGCTCCCACCAGCACCGAACCCCAAATCTGCGACAACGAGCGATCAGACAGGTACAAGAGGCCGGTCGAGATTGCGAAATTGAGCAGTGAGCCAATCGCCTGTGCTGCAATGTATTGCCCCCAATCCCTGAGGGACGCGGGATGCTGCGGCGAGAACGTATAGCGGCGGTTGAAGAGGTAGGTCGTCGTGATGCCCGCCAATTGCGCAAACACACGCGCCAGCACCACGGGGATATCCAGCCTGACGCCGATGGAAACTATGGATGCATCAATGGCAAGAGCAATGAACGCGCCGATCAGGTAACGGCCCGCCTGACCCGCTGTTTCACGCACAATCAATGCTCATCACGATCATCATTACGATAGCGTATCAGCAGGCGCGTAAGCCTGAGCGCTTGCCGATGAGCCGCCATGTCCGTGACACGCGGCCCGAAANGACACGCGCATGACAATTGTGAAATGCTCTTCCATTTATCCGTCTGCGCAAACATCAAGCAGTGCGCACCTGAGGCAGGGCTTTAGAGTCTCGGCTCAACGGGATTTGGAAAGAATCATCAGCACTCTCAGCTTCATATAATACTGAGTTAACGTAAACGTCAATTGCTGGTGCCTCACGACGGGGACCGGCCCAGGAGAAGGTGTGAAGATACTCGTTCCGGTCAAGCGCGTTGTCGACTACAACGTAAAAGTGCGCGTTAAACCCGACAACTCGGGGGTAGACATTGCCAACGTCAAGATGTCGATGAACCCTTTCTGTGAAATTGCCGTTGAGGAAGCCGTTCGTCTCAAGGAAAAAGGCGTGGCGACCGAAGTCGTCGCCATCTCGGCCGGTGTCGCGCAATGTCAGGAGACGCTGCGCAACGCGATGGCCATCGGCGCAGACCGTGGCATCCTGATTGAGACCGACGTCGAGTTGCAACCGCTCGCGGTCGCCAAGCTGCTCAAGGCAATTGTCGAAAAGGAGCAACCCGGCCTCGTAATTCTCGGCAAGCAGGCCATTGACGATGACGCCAATCAAACCGGGCAGATGCTTGCTGCGTTGCTGGGTTGGGGTCAGGCCACGTTCGCATCGAAAGTCGAAGTCACCACCGACACTGCAACAGTGACGCGCGAGGTTGATGGCGGTCTGGAAACCATCTCGCTCAAGCTGCCCGCCATCATTACAACGGACTTGCGCCTGAATGAGCCGCGCTACGCAACGCTGCCAAACATCATGAAAGCCAAGAAGAAGCAGCTTGACACGTTCAAGCCCGCAGACCTTGGCGTCGACGTTACGCCGCGTCTCACCACGATCAAAGTCGAGGAGCCGCCAAAGCGCCAGGGCGGCGTCAAGGTGGCCGATGTCGCGGCGCTCATCGACAAACTCAAAAATGAAGCGAAGGTGATCTGATCATGGCCAATCTCGTTATTGCTGAACACGATCACGGTTCATTGAAGGCCGCCACACTGAATGTAATTTCGGCTGCAACGGCAATCGGCGGCGATGTGCATGTGTTGGTCGCGGGCGCGAATGCCGGTGCGGCGGCGGCAGCGGCGGCGCAGGTTGCAGGCGTCTCGAAAGTGCTGCTCGCCGATGGCGTTCCCCACGCAAAATTGCTCACGGAAAACGCGGCACTACAGGTAGTTGCAGTTGCGGGCGCCTACTCCCACATCCTCGCGCCGGCGACTGCCTACGGCAAGAGTGTTGCGCCGCGCGTCGCAGCGCTGCTCGACAAGGCACAGATCAGCGACATCATCAAAGTTGTTGATGCCGATACTTTCGTGCGGCCGATCTACGCTGGCAACGCTTATGCGACCGTCAAGTCGGGTGATAGCGTCAAGGTGCTGACGGTGCGTGGCACGGCTTTTGGCGCTGCGGCAACTTCTGGCGGTAGTGGTACCGTTGAAAGCGTCCCTGTCATCGCGGATTCCGGCGTGTCAGCTTTCGTCTCGGCGGAAATTACCAAGAGCGAACGTCCAGAACTTACGGCTGCGAAGATCATCGTTTCAGGTGGTCGCGGCCTTGGGTCTGGCGAAAAATATCGCGAAGTACTGACACCGCTCGCCGACAAGCTCAACGCAGCGATGGGCGCATCACGCGCGGCCGTGGACGCNGGCTTTGTGCCGAACGACTATCAGGTCGGGCAAACCGGNAAGATTGTCGCGCCGGATTTGTACATTGCAGTCGGCATCAGCGGCGCGATCCAGCATCTCGCCGGCATGAAAGACAGCAAAGTCATCGTCGCAATCAACAAGGATCCGGATGCGCCGATTTTCGGCGTAGCAGACTACGGTCTGGTCGCGGACTTGTTCGAGGCGGTGCCGCAGTTGGCGGCGGCGCTATAACACGACCTGACCGCCGCCGTTCAGGCGGAACAACGGCATCAATCACCTCTTCCCCCGCGGAAGAGGGTTAAGGCAAGAGGGTTGTTTCAGCCCACTGGCCTTAACCGGGCAAATGTTCAATGCGCCCGCTCACCCAAAACCTCTCTCGCAACGGGAGAGCACGCAATCCGCAGGATGCAAGCATGTCGACCTATCAAGCCCCACTCAAAGAAATGCAATTGTTGCTGGAGACGGTTGCACCGATTTCCGAGCTTTGCAAGTTGCCGCATTTCGCCGACGCCACGCCAGATACGGTGACCGCGATTCTTGAAGAGTCCGCGAAATTTGCAACTGGTGTGCTTGACCCATTGAACTGGCCCGGTGATCAGGAAGGCGCCAGACACAATCCGTCAGACAACTCGGTTGCGACACCAAAAGGGTTCAAGGCTGCGTACGATGGCTATCGCGCGATGGGCGGCACCGGACTGCCAATGCCGCAGGAATTCGGCGGCCTTGGACTCCCGCGTTCGGTAGTGACTCTAACCGATGAAATGCTGCATTCGGCGAACATGGGCTTTGGACTGTTGCCCATGCTCACGCAGGGTGCGATCGAAGCCATCCTGCTCGCTGGCTCCGACGAACTCAAAGCCACATTCCTCGAGAAGATGGTGAGTGGCGAATGGACCGGTACCATGAACCTCACGGAGCCGCAGGCCGGCTCCGATCTGGCGCTGGTCAAGACGCGGGCAGAACCACAGCCGGATGGTACGTACAAGGTATTTGGTACCAAGATTTTCATCACCTACGGCGAGCACGACTGGGCCGACAACATCATTCATCTGGTGCTCGCGCGGCTCCCCGATGCGCCGCCGGGTGTCAAAGGCATTTCGCTTCTGGTGGTGCCGAAGTTTCTCGTGAACAAGGACGGCACGATCGGCGCGCGCAACGATGCCAAGTGCATCTCCATCGAGCACAAGCTGGGCATTCATGCGTCGCCCACTGCAGTCATGCAGTTTGGCGATGGCGGAGGAGCAACCGGCTATATCGTCGGGGAGCCAAATCGCGGGCTCGAGTACATGTTCATCATGATGAACCTGGCGCGTTTTGGTGTGGGCTTGCAAGGTGTCGGCATTGGCGAGCGAGCCTATCAACGCGCCGTCACTTTTGCGCGAGAACGTGTGCAATCGCGCGACGTTGGAGCGCCAAGGGAACCATCAGTCCCGATCATCCGTCACCCGGACGTACGTCGCATGCTGCTGCGCATGCGCGCACAGACCGAAGCCTCGCGTGCACTGGCAATGGCAACGGCTTATGCGTTTGATCTGGCCGAAGCGCATCCAGATGCCGATGTGCGTGCAGCCAACGCCGCGTTTGTCGATCTCATGATACCGATCCACAAGGGTTGGGCCACCGAGATGTCGCAGGACGTGACGTATTTAGGTGTGCAGGTTCACGGCGGCATGGGCTTCATCGAAGAAACCGGAGCCGCGCAACATTATCGTGACGCCCGCATCACCACGATTTACGAAGGCACGACAGCCATTCAGGCGAATGATCTCGTTGGCCGCAAAATGGCCCGTGAAGGTGGCGTCACGGCGAAAACCATGATTGCATCCATGCGTGAGTTCGCAGCTGAATTGGCGAAATCACAGCATCCGCACCTCAAGGTGACACACGCTCGGCTGGTAGCGGGCATCGACGCGCTCGAGGGCACTGTCGCGTTCAACCTCGCCAATTTCAACACTAACGTCCGCGCCTGTTTCGCTGGGTCGGTACCAATGGTCAAGCTGTTCGGCATTGTTTGTGGCGGTTGGCAACTTGCCCGTGTGGCGCTCGACGCCGAGAAACGCATCGCATCCGGCCACGCGGACAAGGATTTCTATGAAGCAAAACTCGCCACGATGCGCTTCTTCGCAGACACGATGATTCCGGAAGCAATTGCAGCGGCCGACACGATTGTCAACGGCGCCGAAGGCACGCTGGCTTTGGCTGAGGCCGCGTTCTAGCCGCGTAACACGCACTGAACATCAAGGTTACACATGCTGCAGCTGCACTACTTCCCCTCGAACGCGTCGATTACGCCGCACATCCTGCTCGAGGAAATGGGCCTGCCATTCGAGCTCAAGCTGGTTGATCGCGCGCAGAACGCACACAAATCCGCCGAGTATCTGAAACTGAATCCGAATGGCCTCATTCCAGTTCTGGTGGATGGCGATCTGGTGCTCTATGAAACGGCCGCGATCTGCCTTCACTTGACTGACAGCCATCCCGAATTTGGTCTGGCGCCAGCAATAGGGACGAAGGAGCGTGCGTACTTCTACAAGTGGCTCATGTGGATGACCAACACGTGGCAGCCCGCGATGATTATGTACTTCTACGCCGACCGCTATACGTCGTCAACCGATGCAGAAGTGATTGCGCAGATGACGGCGAAGACCCAGGAACGCGTGGGCGCGATGCTGAAGCAGGTTGACGATCATCTCGCCAGCTACGGCGGACCGTGGATGATGGGCGACAAGTTCAGCGTGCTAGACATNTATGCCTTCATGCTCGGCCGCTGGACGCGCGTATTCAAGGGGGATGAGTCTGCCACGAAGNCTGCGCGCGACTGGCCGCATCTTGGGCCGTTCATGCAGCGAATGCTGGCGCGGCCCGCCGTGCAACGCGTAGTGGCAAAAGAAGGCTTGAAGGATCCGGTCATCTAGGCGGCCTCATGCCAAACTGTTCGCTCGCGGCGCTTCTCTGATAGGCGTATTTTGTGAAATTCTCACCCTCTGCCACCACCAAGGCGCCCGCGGATTCCACTGTCCCGAGCGTCAACAGCGTTGAGCTGCTTCGACCGTTGCAGTGGCTCGCGCGCGGATGGAACGACATGTGGCGTTGCGGTTGGGTTAGCCTGGCTCATGGCGTTGCCGTGTCGGTGTTTGGTGCCGCGCTCATCCTGCTCGCATTTGACCGCTTCTGGTTGCTGGCTGGCGCGTTGTCCGGATTTCTGGTCGTCGCGCCGGTTGTCGCCACCGGTCTCTATGCGCTGAGCCGCGCACTTGAACGTGGCGAACCCGCCGATGAAAAACTGCTGCTCCGCACATGGACGCACTGGGGAGCGAATCGACGTACCGACCCGGCCAGCTACTGGTGCCTGGTGCGCTTTGGCTTGCTGCTCGCGCTGGCCGGGACCGGTTGGGTGTTGACCTCGGCAGCGTTCATTACGTTGTTNGCGCCGGTCCCGATTGCCAGTCCTATGGATTTCATTCGCTACATCGTGCTTGAGCCCGGTCATTTTGTNTTCGAACTGTGGCTCGCTCTCGGCGGCGTGCTGGCAGCACCGGTGTTCGCGTCAAGCGTGATTTCGATGCAACTGCTGCTGGACCGTCACGTCACAGCACTTGAGGCCGTGCTCGCAAGCTGGCGCGTGGTACTCGCGAATCCCGTGCCGCTGGCGGTTTGGGCCGCGCTGCTGATGGGGCTCACTATGCTCGGCTTCGCCACCGCGCTGATTGGCATGATCGTCATCGTTCCCCTGCTCGGCCACGCCAGCTGGCATGCCTATCGTGACCTGCTAGATACCTCCGCACTGCCCGAGCGTATCGCGCCCGGAGCGCGCTCATGATTTTCGGATTCACCGAAGCGCAGATCTCAACTTTCGGTCTGACCTTCGGCATTGGCGCCTTCATGCTCTACATGATTTTCATCATCGGGCATCTCGCATGGGAAAGCAAAGCCGGAAAGCTTGGTACTTTTGTGCTGTTTCTGGCGCTTGGCTTTGGTCTCACCGGATTCATCGCCAAGCAAGTCATTCAGTGGTATCTGACAAAGTAACCAGTCAGTCCGCCTTTGCGCCCGAATCCTTCACCACTTTCGCCCATTTGGTGATTTCACTTTTTTGATACGCGGCGAGCTCTTCCGGCGTTGATCCCACGGCATCCAGACCGTTATCCGCCAGCCGTTTTGCCACATCAGGTAATTTGAGAATCTTGCGAACTTCGGTCTGCCATTTGTCGATGATGGGCTTCGGTGTATTTGCCGGCGCAAACAGCGCAAACCAGCTTACCGCATCAAAACCTGGCAAGCCTGACTCGGCGATTGTCGGAATCTCGGGTGCCGCAGGCGAGCGCGCGCTGCTGGTCACGCCGAGCGCGCGCAGCTTGCCTTCACGGACCAGTTGCAGGCTCGATGGCATGTTGTCGAACATCATCGTCACCCGACCGCCAAGAACATCAGGAATAGCCGTCGCGCGGCCCTTGTACGGGATGTGCACCATGTCGATACCGGTCATAGTCTTGAACAGTTCGCCCGACACGTGAATCGAAGTACCGGAGCCCGACGATGCGAAGGTCATCTTGCCCTCTTTTTTTCCCAGCGCGATGAAGTCTTTCAAGTTTCTTGCTGGTACATCGTTGTTGACGACCAGCATATTCGGCGTCGTCGCGAGCAGCGTGATCGGCGTGAAGTCCTTCACCATGTCATACGGCATCTTCGAATAAAGCGCGCCATTGATGGAGTGCGTGCCCACGGTGCCGACAACAATCGTATAGCCATCGCCCGGAGCTTTCGCTACAAAGTCGGCGCCTGTATTGCCGCCCGCACCCGGTTTGTTGTCCACAACCACTGGTTGGCCCCAGATTCCGGTGAGCTTTTCACTCAACGTACGCGCAAGGATGTCAGGGGCGCCGCCGCTGGTGAACGTCACCACTATTCGCAACGGTTTGTCCGGGAAGCTTGCCGCTGCCGGTTGTGCAAATGAAGTGGTAGCGGCGAGACCGCAACTGATCGCACAGAACGTAACGAGTTTTCCAATCAGGGTGTTCATGAGTGTCCTCTCTCCTTTGTGCGCATGTTAATCGTACAGAGAGGAGTTCACCGCGCCGCGGTTCAATGGCTCAAAGGCGCATTGGCAAGGGCAAACGCTACTGGGCAGCCAGCGGTCGCTTGACCAACGCCACTGTTGTATCGAGAAGCTTGGTCGCCTCTGATGCAGGCATCGGGCGTCCCAGCAAGAACCCCTGCGCGTTGTCGCAGCCGAGACCACGCAGGTGCGCAAGCTGCTCCTCCGTCTCGATGCCCTCGCCGGTCACGGTCAGATCAAGCGTGTGGCCAAGCGCAATGATTGCCTTGACGATTGCCACATCCTTGGCCTGGCTCGAGATGTCGCGCACGAAGGCCCGATCAATCTTGATTTCATCAAGCGGAAAATGTTTCAGGTACGACATCGAGGAATGGCCGGTGCCGAAATCATCGAGTGACACCCTGATGCCCATCGCACGCAGCTCAAGCAGTTGCTGGGTGCTCGCCTCGAGGTTTTCCATCACGACCGTTTCCGTGATCTCAACTTGCAGCAGCGAGCCATCGATTCCGTTGCGCGCCAGCGCTTCACGAACCTTGTCCACCAGATCATGCTCTCGGAACTGTCGCGCCGACAGGTTGACCGCCACCGCAATCGGCCTGCGTGAGCCGCGACTCCATTCACGGGCCTGGGCGCAGGCCTGCTGCATTACCCAGCCACCAATGCGCACGACGAGGCCTGTCTGCTCTGCAACCTCGATGAAGCGCACTGGCAGCGTGAGGCCCCACTGCGGGTGCTGCCACCGCAGGAGCGCCTCCATGCTGACCACGACCCCGCTACGCAAATCAACCATCGGTTGGTAATACACCTCGAACTCGCCATGCTCGATCGCGCGCCGCAGTTGACCTTCCATGTCAAATCGCTCGTTTACCGCCTCGCTCATCTCGGCGGAATAGAAACGCATCTGGTTATGCGCTGCGCTCTTGGCCCGATACATGGCCGTGTCGGCGTGCATGAGCAGCGTGTCCACTTCTTCACCGTCAGCGGGATACAACGCGACGCCCATGCTCGCCGTGACGAACACTTCGCGCCGCCGCACTTTCACTGGTGGGATGCACGCGCCGAGCACGGCACGCCCGACTGTCGCCACCGCCTCCATGTTGACCAGCCCCTCCACAATCACGACAAACTCGTCACCGCCGAGCCGCGCCACCATGTCACCCTGACGCAAGGAGTCACGCAGCCTGCGCCCCATTTCGACGAGCACTTCATCACCCGCAGTGTGGCCAAGACTGTCGTTGATTTCCTTGAATCCATCCAGATCAAGAAAGAGCACTGCGGCAATTCGGCCATCGCGTCGTGCGCGCACGACGGCGTGGCGCAACTCCTGCTCAAAGGTGTGGCGGTTTGGCAGTCCGGTCAGCGGATCAAGCTGGGCCAGCGCCGTGAGCCTCAGTAGCAGACGGCGCGAGGTCATCGTGCCCCAGATCACGAGCAACACAGCGATCGAAACGCTGGCCGCAGCCAGCGCCACCGTCAGCTCGCGCGCCGCCTGACTTACNTGNGATGAAAAACGATCTTCCAGCGGCGTCAGCTGATCATTGACGGCGCGCAGCTCCGCCCTCAGCGCAACCACCGTTGGGTTGTGAATCTGGCCCGACTTCACCTCCGCGTGCAGACCGGTGGCCAGCCGATCCAGGCGCGCGATGTAGCTATCCGCCTCGCGCCACGCAGCGACCGCTGCCGCGAAGCCCGGGTAGCTGCCGAAATACAGGAACAGGTCAATCATTGCCGGGATATCGTCGGGGTGATTGCGCCCCTCGACGAATCCCTCGCGGGCTCGCTGCCTATCAGGCGGTGACTGCTCCAGCGCCATACGCGCCTTGTAGTCCCCGAGTGGGACCGCAATCGCCGCGCGATAACGCTCAAAATCTGCCCCCTCGCCGGACAGTGAATAGCGCTCAAGGTTGATCGTTGCTTCTTTTTGCGCCTTCGACCACATGCCCTCGCCAGCCATGTATGCGCGCGCTCCCGCCAGCAGGTGCAAGCCCCCGGCGCCAAGCACAAGCAGGCACACGATGACCAACAGCAATGGCCATGTCACACGCAGCAGGTCTCGGACGTGGCGGCGTTTGATTCGTTTCTCCTAAACAACGGTGTTGGTGTGACTGCACAATTGCTGCGCCACGCCATACGATCTTCGCCTTCCAGCGCAGTGTAGACCGGATAATTCCGAACAGGGAAGTGCGNTCGTGCGATTTTTCGANGAAGCAACGACAAGTCTGTCGGTCAACAACTTCTAGCCCAATGCCTTTCTGGATTGGGGCCACAACACGAAAAGTAAGTATGTCGACTATCGCACTTATACGGTCCAAGCCCCAGTGGCTATTGGATTTCACGAAAAAGCTGATTGGTATGATGGAACGGCCGTAGTTTCACCGGGACGCGCCGTCCACGCCGCTGAAACCCGCCTGTACCGGTAGCAAATTCGCTGCACATCTGCGAGTAGCTGCACTACCCTGACTGGCATAGTTACCCCCTGCTCAACGTCCTTTTCACCAAGCAAAGGGAGCCAGTCATGCGATTCAAGTCCGCAATCAAGAACGGTTATCAGGCCTTCGCCGTCACCGGCACGAACACGCTGTCGTTCGCCATCGCGACATCGGCGGCGGCCAATACCACTGGCTTGCTCGGTTTCGCGGTTGAGCGGGAAGATCCGGTCGCAAACGAGCGCTATTTCATGCCCGGCTTCAAGGTGTTTGAGGCGGTCATTCCGTTTCCCGACAAGGACACCCACGTCAGTACNTTTGATCATCCGGTGCAGAGCTTCGTCTGGGATGACTTTACCGGCAAACCGGGACAGGCCTACACCTACCGTTTCTATCCGCTCAAGGGGCAGCCCAAGAATCTTGACCGCTCCGCAGCGCCAGTCGAAATTACGGTGCGCACAGAACCGCTGACTACGGCGACAGATCACGACATATTCTTCAATCGCGGCGTCGCCAGCAGCCAGGCCTACGCCCGCCGCTTCAAGAACAAGGCACCGGACAAGCAACCCGACGAGGCCAGCCGTCTGGACGCCCTCAAGTGGCTCACGCGCGACCTGGAGCCCGCGATCGGGCGCTTCATCGAAACGGCGACGAGCGCCGACACGCTGCTCTGCTGTTTCTATGAATTTCGCCACATCGGCGTCGCCAGGGCACTCAAGGCGGCGCTTGACCGGGGCGTGAACGTTCGCCTGATCGTCGACATGAAGGTCAACGAAAGCACCGACAAAAAAGGTGTTTTCCACCCCAGCTTTCCGCGCGAGGACAATGCGTCAATCCTCAAGAAGGCGCGCATCCCGATGGCGCGCGTGATCAAGCGTGAGGCGAGACCCAATGACATCCAGCACAACAAGTTCATGGTGCTGCTGCGGGGTGCGGCCGACGAGCCGGAACAGGTGTGGACCGGTTCAACCAACATCTCCGACGGCGGACTCTATGGGCAAACCAACGTTGGCCACTGGATTCGGGACGGGGCCGTAGCGGCTGGCTTTCGCGACTACTGGAACGTGCTGGCCGCAGACCCGGGCGGCACGGCAGATGACACAACCAGCGTGAAACGCATCAAAAACGATGCGTTCAAGGCAGAGGTTGAGGCACTGGGCGACCCGCCCGTCGAGGTGGCCGACGTTGCCGCCGGTATGACTACGGTGTTCAGTCCGCGTCGCGGCCTGCAGGTACTCGAAACCTACGCCAAACTCGTTGATGAGGCCGACGAACTGGCCTGCATCACGCTCGCGTTTGGCATCAACAAGGTCTTCAAGGAGCGTTTACTGGACAACACGGCCGCGAGCGCGCTGACCTTTCTCCTGCTCGAGAAAAAGGATGCGCCCAATCCCAACAGCACGGCCCCGTTTGTGCCCATCGGCGCGAGCCACAACGTTTACAAGGCATGGGGTTCGTACCTGCACGATCCGCTGGCGCAATGGACGCGCGAAACCAGCACCTTGAGCCTCGGCCTTAATACCCATGTGCTCTATATCCATTCGAAGTTCCTGCTCAAGGACCCGCTCGGCATCGATCCGATCGTGGTGACCGGATCGGCCAACTTCAGCGATCCGTCGACCAACGANAACGANGAAAANATGGTCATCATCCGTGGCAATCGGCGAGTGGCGGACATCTATTTCACCGAGTTCAACCGCCTGTTCAACCACTACTACTTCCGCTCAGTCGTCGAGGCTACGCGCGAACGGCTGGACGCGGG
>JGI24770J26754_10001799_pt1 | contig 14981 bp, 15 predicted proteins | sample LakOneMetagenome_FD_26754 | JGI IMG/M metagenome (IMG submission 26754) | reverse complement strand
GGCGACTCCCATGGCCGGCGCCAGCCATTCCTGCAGGCGCTTGCGGCTGCGGAACAGGTGGCTCTTGAGCGTGCCCTCGGCGAGGCCGGTGATGCGCGAAATCTGCGCCAGCGGCAATTCGTCGAGGTGGTACAGGGTAAGGATGGTGCGCTGCAGGGGCGGCAGGCGTGCGATCGCGGCGCGCAGGCGGCGCGAGATTTCGTCGTCCGCGAAGGCGCTCTCCAGGTCGAATTCGTCGGCGACGCGCTCGTGCAGCGGCACTTCCTCGTCGTCCGCGGCGTCGGCCAGCGGGATGCGCTTGCGTTCGAGGTGGCGCTTCGCGACCGAATAGGCGACCTGGCCGATCCACGCCTTCAGCGGCGCGTCGTGGCGGTACTGGTGCAGGCACTGGTGCACGCGCAGGAAGGCTTCCTGGCACAGCTCGCGCGCGTCTTCCGGATGCCGGACCATGCGCTGCACGATGTGCCAGCACAGGCCCTGGTAGTCGCGCACGAGGCGTTCGAACGCGCCGGGTTCGCCACCCAGCACGGCGGTCACCAGGGCGCGATCCTCGGGCGTTCGGCCATCTTCCATGTCCCATGGGATACGCCCGCGGCGGGCCCGGTTGCAACGACTTTGCGACGAACGCGGGTGCAACCGGCCACGGGCCGGGCGTATCCACTGTCCCGAACGCCGCATTCCGCGGCCTGCCCGGAACCCCGCCATGAATTTCGAACTGCTGATCCCCATCACCCTGTTCATCGCCATCGCCTACACGATCAAGGCCGTGGTCGATGCCGGCGTGCGCCGCAAGATGGTCGATTCCAACGGCTCGCAGGACCTCGTGCGCTCGATGCTGGAAGGCGAGGAAGTGCGGCGGCGCCACAGCTCGTTGCGCTGGGGCGTGACCCTGAGCGTGCTCGCGGTCGGCTTCGGCCTCGTGCAGGCCGCGGGCTGGACCGAGCTCAACCCCGGCGTCATCGCAGTGCTGCTGGGCGCCACCGGCATCGGCAACCTCGCCTACTACCTGTTGGCGCGCAAGCTGGGCTGAACGCCCCGCGAACCGTGCGCGCGCGGCAACGATGCCTGCACGCGCCCGGGGGCATACTCGCCACGGCCCGTCGTGGGAGAACGCCATGAACCGCGCGTGGATCGCGCCATTGCTGCTGTCGGTTGCGCTGGGCCTCGGGGCGTGCGCCAGCCCCGGACCGGACATGCTGTCCACCGATGCGCCTCGCGCGTTGCCGCAGGACGGCCCGGTGAGCGTTTCCTGGGCCGATCCCGCGACCTTCAGCGAATTCCGCGACAGCGGCAATCGACAGGCCTCCGCGCAGGGCGCCTGGCTGCAGGACCTCGCGCAATACCTGCGCCGCCAGACCGCGCGCAGGCTGCCGCCGGGCGACACCCTGCAACTGACGATCCTCGACGTGCAGCGCGCCGGCCGCTACGAACCGTGGCGCGACATCCGCATGCAGGACACGCGCATCGTCCGCGACATCTACCCGCCGCGCATGACGCTGCAGTTCCGCCAGTTCGACGCCCGCGGCAATCTCGTCGCCGAAGGCGAGCGCAAGCTGGTCGATCCGGCGTTCCTGCTCACCGTCCCNCCCGGCGGCGACAGCGACCCGCTGCGGTTCGAGAAGGGCATGGTCGACGCCTGGGTGCGCCGCGAATTCCCCGTGGTGCGCGCGCCGGGCTAGTTCACGCCGCGGGGCCGCGCGCCGCCGCGCCCGACAGCACTTCGTCCACCGGCGCCGCCTTGCCGATCAGGTAACCCTGCGCGTAGCGCACCTCGAGTTCGCGCAGGCGCTGCAATTGCGCCTGCGTTTCCACGCCTTCGCAGATGACCATCGCGCCGATGCCGTGCGCCATCGCGGCGATGGCCTCGACGATCGCCATCGCCCTGGGCGAATCGAACATGTGCCGTGCGAAGGCCTGGTCCATCTTCACGTATTCGAAATCCAGCGCGTGCAGGTGGGTGAGGTTCGAATAACCGGTGCCGAAGTCGTCGAGCGCGAAGCGGATGCCGTGCTCGCGGCAATGGCGCATGACCGCCGCCACCGGCTCGTAGTCGAGCATCCGGCTCTCGGTGACCTCGAGCTTGAGCGCGCCCGGCGGCAGGCCCGCGCGTTCGATCCGGTCGACGATCTGCCGCGCCATGCCCGGTTCCACCAGTTGCCGCGCGGACAGGTTGACCGCGATGTCGGGCAATGGATCGTGGCCGCCGTCGCGCAACGCGGCGAGCACCGCGATGACGCGGTCGAGCACATATTCGCCGACCGGCACGATCAGCGAGGTTTCCTCGGCGAGCTTGATGAATTCGGCCGGCGAGACCATGCCGTGGCCCGGCAGCTCCCAGCGCACCAGCGCCTCGTACCCGGTCACGCGTGCGGCCGCGATGTCGTAGATCGGCTGGTAGCGCACTTCGATGCCGCCTTCGTCCAGCGCCTGCCGCAACTGCGCGTCGCGGCGCAGCTTGTCGATGCCGCTGCGCTGTTCGTGGTCCTCGCCGGGCAGGTCCTCGATCGCGTGCGCCGCCGCGCCCTCGCCGCCGGACTGTATCCGGCGCATGCGCCGCGCCAGGCCCTCGACCATCGCGCGCACGACCGGGTCGCAGGATTCGATGCGTTCGCGGAAGGCTTCGTCCTCGATCGCGAGCAGCACCGAATCGCTGGCCGCGGTGGCGGTGGCGGTGCGCGCACCGTGGTCGAGCATCGACAGTTCGTCGAGCATCTCGCCGGGGCCGAAGCTGCCGTGCTCGTGCCGGCGCTGGCCGTCGCTGGACGCCAGCACGACCCGCCCGCTCTCGATCAGCCACGCGCAATCGGCCGGATCGCCCTGGCGGTACAGCACTTCGCCCGCGAACAGCGAGCGGCGGATCGTGGCCATGCGCTTCCCCCGAAGCATTTTCCCGGTATTGAATGCGATACGCCCCGGGACCGCCAGACCGGACATCCGCGCCGCGCCACGCTAGGCTATCGCGACCCCGGCCACAGCACGCGACATGAACGAGCCCAGCGACGCCCCGCCCGACCGCCTCAGCAACGACCCGCGCAGCAAATTCCACGACGAGGCCCTGCTCGAGCGCGGCATCGGCATCCGCTTCAACGGCGAGGAGCGGCACAACGTCGAGGAATACTGCGTCAGCGAAGGCTGGATCCGGGTCCAGGCCGGGCGCGCGCTCGACCGCCACGGCCAGCCGATGACGATGAAGATCCGCGGCAAGGTCGAGCCCTGGTTCCGCACCTGACTTCACGCCGCTCCCGCGGCGGCCGCTGCTAGGCTGCGCCCGACCCCCGTGGAGGCCCCGCCGATGCGCCTGCTGGTCCTGTTGTTCTCGATTGCGATGCCGCTGGTCGCGTGGCTGTCGCAGCGCGGCATGTTCGGTCCCGACAACGGCGCGATTTCGGACCAGTACCCGACCCTGCTGGTCGCGGCCGGGCCCGCGTTCGCCATCTGGGGCGTGATCTTCCTCCTCGACCTCGTGTTCGGGATCTGGCAGGCGACCGGCGTGCGCCGCGGCGACGACACGTTGCGCGCGGTCGCGCCGTTCGCGGCCGCGGGCTTCGCGCTCACTTCGCTGTGGATGCCGCTGTTCTCGATGGGCCAGTTCCTGCCCTGCCTGCTGGTGATCTTCGCCGCGCTGGCCTGCCTGCTGCGCTGCGCGTTGCTGCTTTCGCGCGACACCACCCCGCGCAAGGGGCAGTGGCTGTGGGCGTGGACGCCGCTGTCGCTGCATGCCGGTTGGCTGTCGCTGGCCGCGTTCCTCAACCTCGCCCAGGCGATCGTCGCCTTCGGCTGGGCATCGACCACGCATATGCTGCCCTGGAGCCTCGCGCTGTTCGCGCTGGCCGCGCTCGTGCTCCTCGTCGCCAACCACCTGATGCGCGGGAATGTCGACTACGCGGGCGCCGCCCTGTGGGGGCTCGGGTGGGTGTACGTCAAGCAGTCGGCCTGGGACCTGCCGGGCGCCGACGTCGCCGCATGGACTGCGCTCGGCATCGCCGCGGTCCTGCTGCTGCAGACCGTGTGGCTGCGCGCGACACGGCGCGGCGGCCTGTTGCCGGAGCCCGAGCGCGGCGCATAGTCGCGCGCCATGGGGCACACTGTGGCGATGCCATCGACCATCGCCGCGGGGCCCGCTTCGCAACCGCGGGGCATCGCCTTCCACCATCCGCTCGCGTTCTGGACCGGCTGCCTGCTGATCGTCGCCGGCGTGTTCGCGCACGCGCCGATGTTCCTGATGGGCCGCTACACCCACTGGCAGATGGTGGGCATGCCGATGGACGGCTGGATGCTCGCCGGCATGGCGGCGATTCCGCTCGGAGTGCTCTTCGCCGGTTACGGCCTGATGCCGCGGATGGCGCAGATGCGCAAGACGCTGCAGGGCGGCGGACTCGTGCATTTCCACCTGGTCGACGATGTCGCGCTCAACCGCGAGCACTGGAAGCTGGTCGCGGTCCTGGTGGTCGCGCTGGCGGTGGATGTGATGAAACCGGCGACCCTCGGTTTCGTCGTTCCCGGCATGAGCCGCGAATACGAGATCACCAAGCCGATGGCGAGCCTGCTGGCGCTGGTGGCCCTGACCGGCACGACGGTGGGTTCGGTGGTGTGGGGGCGCATCGGCGACCTGTTCGGGCGACGCTCGGCGATCCTGCTCTCGGCCCTGATGTTCATGGGAACCGCGATCTGCGGCGCGATGCCGAGCTTCGCGTGGAACCTGGTCATGTGCTTCCTCATGGGCGCCTCCGCAGGCGGCCTGCTCCCGGTCGCGTTCACGCTGATGGCGGAAACCGTGCCCGCAACCCACCGCGGCTGGTTGCTGGTCGCGCTCGGCGGGATCGGGACTTCGGCGGGTTATCTGCTCGCGGCCGGCGCCGCGGCGACCCTCGAACCCGCCTTCAGCTGGCGCGTGCTGTGGCTGCTCGGCCTGCCGACCGGGGCGCTGATCGTGTTCCTCAACCGCTTCATCCCGGAATCGCCGCGCTTCCTGTCCGACGCCGGGTTGAACGACCAGGCGCGGGCGGTGCTGCTGAAGTTCACGGGCTCGCAGTTCGCCGGCGCCGCGGCGCCCGACCGCGCGATCGAAGTCGACGACCCGCAGCATCCCGGTGCCCCGGAAATCGACGATCCGCACGCGGTGCGCGGNNTGCGCGCGCTGTTGCACGGACGCCATGCACCGATCAGCTGGGGCTTGCTGGTGTGCGGCCTCGCGTGGGGCCTGGCGAATTTCGGTTTCCTGCTGTGGCTGCCGGTGAACCTGACCCAGCTCGGCGTGGATCCCAAGACCACGAGTGCACTGCTGGCGAAGGGCGCGGTCTATGCGCTACCCGGCATCGCGGTGGTGGTCTGGCTGTACCAGCGCTGGAGCTCGGTGAAGTCGCTGGTGCTGTTCATCGCGTTGAGCGCGTTGTCGCTGCTCGCATTCGCGGCGATCGGCTGGATGCAGCTGCGTTCGCAGCCGGTCACGATTGCGGCGGTCGCCGCGCTGCTCGTCAGCACCAGCGGCGTGATCGCGATGCTGATTCCCTACGCCGCCGAAATCTACCCGGTGCGCCTGCGCGGCACCGGCGCGGGCGTGATCGCGGCCAGTTCCAAGGCCGGCGGGATCCTCGGCGCCGCGCTCGGCGTCGCCGGCTTCTTCGAGCATTTCGAACTCTCGGCCCTGCTGATCGCNACCACCATGCTGGTCGCGGCGATCATGCTGCTGCGCGCGGGCATCGAAACCCGCGGCCAGCGGCTCGAAGACATCGAGAAGCGGCTGTCGGCGACCGGTTGAGGCCCCGGCTCCGGGGCGATGCGCGCCTCGCCGCCAGCGCCGATGCGGTGCGATGGAACATGCCGGCATCCACGCGTTCCTCGACGCGATGCCGCCGTCCCGGGACTGAGCGGCACGCGGCCGGCGAAATCGCCGGTCGCGCGTCAGCCGAGCGCATGCGCGACCGGCCGCATCACTTCGCCAGCGGCATGCGCGCCATGTAGTAGTCCACCAGGCGATCCACCTCGGGCGGGTCGATGTTGGCCAGCGCGACCAGGACCTGGTCCTGCGCGGGGAAGATCTCCAGCGCGCCGTTCATGCCTTCGGCGCCACCGCCGTGGCCGAAACCGGCCACGCCCTGGCGTTCGCCGACCATGAAGCCGTAGCCGTACCACGGCGTCTGCCTGCTCGTGGCCTGTGCCAGCAATGCCGGCGGCAACAACTTGCCCGAACGCAATGCGCGCGCGAACGCCAGCAGGTCGCCCGCGGTGCTGTAGCCGCCGCCGGCCGCGGTGCCCCGATACGGCAGCGTGTCCGCGGCGTCGACCCATTTCCCGTCCTTGCGCGTATAGGCACGCGCCCGACCTTGCACGGCCACGTCTTCCGGAAGGAATCCGGTGTCGTGCATGCCGGCCGGCGCGAACACCTGCCGCTCGACGTAGTCGTAGTACGACTGCCCGCTGACGTGCTCGATGATGTCGCCGAGCAGCACGAAGCCGTAATTCGAGTATTCGTAGCCTTCGCCCGGCGGATGCGTCGGTCCGCGCGTGCCGTACAGGCGCACGTAGTCGTCGTGGGTCTTCAGTTCGAGCCGATGTCGGTCGAACTCGGGGCCGAAGATGTCGCCGGTGCCGCCCGCGTGCGTGAGCAGTTGCCGGATGGTGACCTTGGCGATCTCCGCGTTCGGGTAAGCCGGCAGGTACTCGCCGACCGTGCCGTCGAGCGACAGCTTGCCCGCGCCGACGAGTTGCAGCGTGGCGACCGCGGTGAACATCTTGTCCATCGATCCCACGCGGAACCGGGTCTCCAGCGTCACCGGCGTGCCCGCCCCGCGGTCGGCCATGCCCCACGCGCGCCGCAGCAGCACCTGGTCGCCGCGCGCGACCAGCAACACGCCGGAGAACGCGTCCCGCTTGGCATCGGCATCCGCCTTGGCGGCCAATGCGGCGATCGCATCGGCCTCGTCGAGTCGCGCGATCCGCAGGTCGGCGGGGCGTTCGATCGCCTCGATGTCGAGCGCCAGTGGCTGGCCCTGGCGCACCGTGGCCGTGACCCGCGCCACGGTTTCGGAATCCGATTCCCGCACCAGCGCCTGCGCCGAGCCCGCCGCCGCAGGTTCGCGCCGCAGCAGGCGGAAACCGCCGGTCTGCTGGTGGAAACCGAGCATCCCGTCGACGTCCATTTTCGGCTGGTAGCGATCACGGAACGCTTCCAGTCGCGCGCGATCGTTCGCATTGAATGCGTCCAGCCACGCGTCCAGCGCCTGCCGCGCCGGATCGGAAGCGGGGGCGACGGTGGACGATGCGGCCGTGGCGGGCGATGGCGCGGTTTGCGCCAGCGCGGACGAAGACAGGCATGCGGCGAGGAACAGGGCGAGGCGTCGGGTCATGGTCGGTTTTCCGGTTGGCGTGCCCGGAACGGATGCCCGCATCGCGGCATCGGTTGCAGCGCGAGCCGTGACCGACGGCCCTTTGCCCCTTCACGGGGCCGCCGCTACCCTCGCGCTTTTCCCGCTCCGAGGCCCGTGCATGAACGTTTCCCCGAACCAGCGTCGCTCCCTGCTCGCGTTCGCCGTGTCCGCCGCGCTGGCCGCGGGACTGGGCGCCTGCGATCGCGCATCCACGCCCGCGCCCGGCCCCGCGAAAACCTCGGAACAGGCGTCGACGCCGGCCAAGCCGATGCTCGGCACGTTCGGCTTCGACACCTCGGGCATGGACAAGTCGATCGCGCCCGGAGACGACTTCTACGGCTTNGCCAACGGCAGCTGGGTGAAGAACACCGAGATCCCCGCCGACCGTTCCAACGTCGGCGCCTTCAGCGTGCTCGCGCAGCAGGCGCAGAAGGACACGCGCGAGATCGTCGAGACCGCGTCCAGGGATGCGAATGCCAGCGGCGACGAAAAGAAGATCGGGGACTACTACGCCGCGTTCATGGACGAAGCCGGGATCGAAGCGAGGGGCCTCGCGCCGGTGAAGCCGGAACTCGACGCCATCGCCGGCATCGCCGATGCGACGTCGCTGGCGAAGACGCTCGGCGGCCAGCTGCGCGCCGACGTCGACCTGCTCAACGCGACCAACTACTACACCGACCGCCTGTTCGGCCTGTGGGTGTCGCAGGACATCCACCAGCCTTCCCGCTACGCGCCATACCTCGTGCAGGGCGGCCTGGGGATGCCCGACCGCAGCTTCTACCTCGATGCCGGCATGGCCGACATGCGCAAGGCCTACCAGGCGCACGTCGCGAAGGTGCTCTCGCTCGCCGGCACCCCCGACGCCGACGCCAAGGCGGCGCGCATCCTCGCGCTGGAAACCGCGATCGCGAAGGTGCACGCGACCCAGGAGGACACCAACGACGTCGCCAAGGGCTCGAATGCGTGGAAGCGCAGCGACTTCGACGCCAGGGCGCCGGGCCTGGACTGGGCCGCGTATTTCGACGCCGCCGGCCTCGGCCAGCAGCAGGACTTCATCGTCTGGCAGCCGAAGGCGGTGGCCGGCATCTCCGGGCTGGTGAAATCGCAGCCGCTGGACACCTGGAAGGACTACCTCGCCTACCACGCGCTGGACCGGGCCTCGCCCTACCTGCCGAAGGCCTTCGCCGACGAAAGCTTCGATTTCCACGGCCACGCGCTCAACGGCACGCCGCAGCAGGCCGAACGCTGGAAGCGCGCGGTCGACGACACCAACAACGCGCTCGGCGAGGCGATCGGCAAGCTCTACGCCGACAAGCACTTCTCGCCGCAAACCAGGGCGCGCGCGCAGGCGATGGTCCAGAACATCCTCGCCGCCTTCGGCAAGCGCATCGACGCGCTCGAGTGGATGACGCCGGAAACCAAGGCGCAGGCCAAGGCCAAGCTCGCCGGGCTCAAGGTCGGCATCGGTTATCCCGATGCATGGCGCGATTACTCCGCGCTCGAGGTGAAGCGCGACGATGCGCTCGGCAATGCGCAGCGCGCCGTCGAGTTCGACTATCGCCGCAACCTCGCCAAGCTCGGCAAGCCGGTCGACCACGGCGAGTGGTACATGCTGCCGCAGACCGTGAACGCGGTGAACCTGCCGCTGGAGAATCGCCTGCTGTTCCCGGCCGCGATCCTGCAGCCGCCGTTCTTCGACCCGAACGCCGATGACGCGGTGAACTACGGCGGCATCGGATCGGTGATCGGGCACGAGATCAGCCACAGCTTCGACAACACCGGCGCGCTGTTCGACGCCAGCGGGCTGCTGCGCAACTGGTGGACGAAGGAGGACTTCGCCAGGTTCGAGGCCGCAGGCGACGCGCTGGCCGCGCAGTTCGACGGCTACGAACCGTTCCCGGGCGTGCACGTCAACGGCAAGCTGACGCTGGGCGAGGACATCGCCGACGTCGCCGGGCTCGCCACCGCCTACGACGCCTACCACGCGTCGTGGAACGGCAAGACCCCGGCCACGCTCGACGGCTACACCCCGGACCAGCGTTTCTTCCTCGGCTTCGCCCAGGTGTGGCGCACCAAGTTCCGCGACGCCGCGCTGCGCAACCGGGTGCTGACCGACGTGCACGCCCCGGGCATGTTCCGCGCGCTGACCGTGCGCAACAACGATGCGTGGTACCCGGCGTTCGACGTCAAGGACGGGCAGAAGCTCTACCTCGCGCCGGACAAGCGGGTGAAGGTCTGGTAGCCCGCGCTCCCGATGCGGAAACGAAAACGCCGGCGCAAGCCGGCGTCCCTTCCGAGGCCGCGATCAGTTGTCCGGAATCTCGGCCTCGACCAGTTGCTTGAGCAGCGTCAGCGATTCCTGCCAGCCGAGGTAGCACATTTCGGTCGGGATCGCGTCGGGGATGCCGCTCTGTTCGATCGTCACTTCGGTCCCGACCGACACCGGCCTCAGCACGATCGTGGTGCGCATCTCGCCCGGCAGGTTCGGATCGTCGAAGCGGTCCGTGTAGACGATCCGCTCGTTCTCGGCCAGCTCGCGGTACTCGCCGCCGAAGCTGTGCGCATTGCCGGTGGAGAAGTTGGTGAAGCTCATGCGGTAGCGGCCGCCGACGCGCGCGTCCATTTCGTGGACCTTGCCGGTGAAGCCGTGCGGCGGCAGCCACTTCGACATCGCATCGGGATCGAGGAAGGCCTTGTAGACGCGGCGGCGGGCGCGGTCAGCACGCGGTGGAATTTCACGGTTCCGCTCATGTCGTTGCTCCTTGCGTGGAAAGGGAATTCATTCGGCCGGCATCCGCGAGGCGTCCATGTGCAGCACGCCCCACTGGTGTCCGTCCAGGTCGACGAAGGCGCGCTGGTACATGAAGCCGTCGTCCTCCGGCTCGTGGCCCTCCGTCGCGCCGGCGGCGACCGCCTTGCGCACCAGCTCGTCCACCTCCGCGCGGCTATCCAGCGACAGCGCGAGCAGGGCCTCCGTCGCCTTGCGCGCGTCGACGATCGGGACCTTGGTGAGGGTCGTGAAGAACGCCTCGCCCGCCAGCATCACGCTGGTGCTTTCGTTGACCACCAGGGCGGCGCCGTTGTCGCTGGTGAAGCGCGGATCGAAGGAGAAACCGAGGGCTTCGAAGAAATCGACGCTGCGCCCGACGTTCTTCACCGGCAGGGTCACATACAGGTTGCGGGGCATGGCGTTGTCCTTCGTGGAGTTGAATCCGGGCCTCTCAGTCGCCGCGAACCGCCGCCTCGATCGCGGCGACGTCGATCTTCTGCATCGTCATCATCGCGTCGAAGGCGCGCCTGGCCGCGGCCTTGTCGCCGCCGGTGTAGGCCTCGGTGAGGACGCGGGGGGTGATCTGCCACGACAGCCCCCAGCGGTCCTTGCACCAGCCGCAGTCGCTTTCCTTCCCGCCGTTGCCGACGATGGCGTTCCAGTAGCGGTCCGTTTCGGCCTGGTCGTCGGTCGCGACCTGGAACGAGAACGCCTCGCTCTGCTTGAAGTGCGGTCCGCCATTGAGGCCGATGCACGGAATACCGAGCACGGTGAACTGCACCGTCAGCACGTCGCCCTCGCGGCCGTCGGGGTAGTCGCCGGGCGCGCGGTGCACCGCGTCGACGCTGCTGTCGGGAAAGGTGCTGGCGTAGAAGGTCGCCGCATCGAGCGCGTCCTTGTCGAACCACAGGCAGACGGTGTTCTTCGCGATGGTTTGCATGGCGCTTCTCCGGAGGTTGAAAACGCGGCGTCAGCCGGCGAGGCCGACCATCCAGCCGACGCCGAACTTGTCGGTGACCATGCCGAACAGCGGCGCCCAGAACGTCTGTCCCAGCGGCATCTGCACGCTGCCGCCCGCGGCGAGCTTGTCGAACGCGGCGCGCGCCGCGGCCTCGTCGTCCAGCGCCAGCGACAGGCGGAAGCCGGCGAACGGCGCCTTGTCGTTGCAGTCGCCGTCGGACAGCATCAGCAGCATGTCGCCGACCTTCAGCGACGCATGCATCACCTTCTGGTCCCATCCCGGGGGCAACGGCATGGGCGCGGGCGAGGGACTTTCGCCGAAGGTCATGCGCATCGCGGTTTCCGCGCCGAGCGCGTCCCGGTAGAAGGCGATCGCTTCGTCCGTGCGTCCGTTGAAGAACAGGTAGGGTTCGATCTTGGTCATCGCGTGGCACTCCTTGCATTCGACGTGGCGGGGGGAAGCAGAGATTCGATGTAGCGGCGCAGGTGCGAGACCGCTTCGCTCGCCGCGGCCGCGCCACCCTGCGCCTTGGCGAGGATGAAGGCGCCCTGGAGCGCGGCCTGGGTGAACAACGCGACGCCTTGCGGCGACCAGTCGGCGCCGGGCGCATACCGCGCCTTCGCCTCGGCGATGTCGCGCACCAGTGTGTCGGCATGCCTTTCGATGCCGTCGCGGCAGGCATCGCGCAGCGCGGGATGACTCTCCCAGGTTTCCTGGACGATGGTGCCGAGCAGGCAGGTGAAGTCGGCGAGTTCCCCCTGCAGCAGTTCGCCGCGGAAATCGACATAGGCGAGCACGCGTTCGCGCGGATCGGGCGGCGCGTGGTACGGCGCCTGCGCGAACAGCGCGCCGGTCATCGCGTTCCAGTGGCCCACCGCTTCCAGCGCCAGCGCTTCCTTGCTGGGGAAATGGTGGAAGAAGCTGCCCTTGCCCACGCCGGCCGCACGGCACAGGTCGTCGACCGTGGTCGCGGCGTAGCCGCGGCTGCGGAACTCGTGCAGCGCGGCGTCGAGCAGTCGCTGGCGGGAGGACGCGGCGGGGACTGGGGTCTGGGCCATGGAGAAAACATACCAACCGGTTGGTATGTTCGTCAATCACCGTTCGTCGGCGCGCTTTTCGATGCCTCACCCGCCCTCGGCACCCTCGCCAGGCCAGCCGGCTTGCATGCCGGCTGGCGTTCGCAGGCTCGCAGCTTCGCCGCTCGAATTCCTACTCACCCCCGCATGCGGGGAGAGGAGATGAGAGGTCAGCCCGGCTTGCGGTACAGGTGCACGAAACGATCGGTCCTGCCGCGGATCGACGGGTCGAACACCCGCTTGCTGCGGTCGTCTTCGGGATTGCGCAATGCCGGGATCGACGCTTCCCACACCAGGCCATGCGCGCGGAAATCGGCGATGGCGAATTGCTCGTCGATGCGGTGCAGCGTCTGCGCGGCGCTGCTGCCGGTGCCGGCCTGCGCGCTGTGGTCGACCAGCAGCAACACGCCGCCGGGCTTGAGCGCACGCGCGACCTGGTCGAGGAAGCGGCCGGCATCGATCTTCGACCAGCCTTCCTGTTCGTCGACCCAGTACAGGTCGTGGTAGGACATCACGATCACCGCGCCGTCGAGCACGTTTTCGCCCAAGCCCAGCGCATCGCTGGGCCCGACGATGTGTTGCACGTTCGGCAATCGATTGCCCGCGAGGCGTTCGGCCAGCCCCTTCTTGCCGAAGTTCTCGTAGCCGGGGTTGTTGACCAGCAATACCCTGCCCGAGGGGCCCACGATGCCGGAGAGGATCTCGCTGTTGTAGCCGCTGCCGCCGAGGATGTCGGCGACGGTGTCGCCGCGCTTGAAGCGCGCCAATGCATAAGTCTCCGCCGGCTTGTCGCGCGCATCGCGCTCGCGGTCGGCGGCGCTGCGCGCGGGATTGGCGAGCACGCCCTGGATGTCGGACGAGGTCGCGACCGGCGCGCCCGCGCAGGCGGACAGGGCGATGGCGGCGAAACAGGCGGCGAGCTGCAGGCGCATGGCGGGCGATCCCTGGTGGAGGTGCATGCATCTTGCGCCCGGGATCGGCGGTTGCACGGGCGAAAGGTCATGCAGGCCGCGCCAGCGGCATCGAGCGTCGGGCCGGAGATCGGCCACGTGCTGGCCGGCGCCCGATCGGCCTCGCTTCGTCGGCGGATGCCGCGCTTCGTCGCGCGCCGCTTCCGCCCGCCGCGGGCCTGCGCCATGCTCGCCGCACGAATCCCGCCAGCATCGGCACGCGCATGATCAGGTCCTTCTTCAAGCAGTCGTTCTTCGTCCTGCGCATCGCCCTCGCCTGGGGCCTGGTGGTCCTGCTGGTCGCGAGCCTGTACTCCAGCCTGCCGTTGATCGGCCGGTTCGAGTTCCCGATGGTGCTGGCCGGCATGGCGACCATGGCGCTGGTGGTGACCGGCGCGTTCTCGCACCTGCATCGCGTGCAACTGATCGCCGGGCGCACCGATGCGGACGCGCTCGGCAACCGGCAGAAGCGGCTGGTGGAAATCCCGCTGGAATCGGGCGAAGCCTTCGACCTGCTCGACGCCGCGATCCGCGAACTGCCGGGCATCGAACAGGTGCAGGGCGCGCGCGACAGCCTGCAGGTCAAGGCCAAGGTCGCGCGCCCGCGCACCTACGGCGAACATCCGCTGCGGCGCTGGAACCCGCTGCTGTGGTTCGGGCTGCCGCGCAACCAGCTGCAGGCCACGGTCACCCCCGGCGAGCACAGCGGCCGCGTGACCCTGATCTGCGAACCGGAAAACCCGGCGTGGAGCGACTGGTTCCTGGTCGACGACGGCACCAATTACGAGAACGCCGAAGCGATCGTGCGCGCGATCACCCGCCGCATCGGCGAACTGCGCCGCGGCGAACGCGCCAGCGCCGCGCAGACGGCGACCCAGAAGGAACTGACCGAAGCGAAGCTGCACCTGCTGCATGCGCAGGTGGAACCGCACTTCCTCTACAACACCCTGGCCAGCGCGCAGCTGCTCGTGCGCAGCGACCCGGCGCGCGCCGAAACCATGCTGGGTCACCTGATCCAGTACCTGCGCCGCTCGCTGCCCAGCGCGGAGGACGAGATGTCCACCCTCGGCGCGGAACTCGAACGCGCGCTGGCCTACCTCGAGATCCTCAAGATCCGCATGGGCGATCGCCTCGAGGTGCAGGTCGACGTGCCCGAAGCGCTGCGCGCCACGCCGCTGCCGGCGATGATGCTGCAGACCCTGGTCGAGAACGCGATCAAGCACGGGCTCGAGCCGCGCACCGGCGGCGGCACCGTGTGGATCCGCGCGCGCCAGGACGAGGGCAGCGTTTCGGTGACGGTCGCCGACAACGGCGAGGGCTTCAACGCCATGACCCAAGGCACCGGGATCGGNCTNAAGAACGTGCGCGAACGCCTGCGNCTGCGCTACGANGGCGCCGCCAANCTGNNCGTGATCGCGAATTTCCCCGCGGGCGTGGCCGCGACCATCACCGTGCCGGCGACGGCGCCGGGGCGGAGCACGCGCCATGTCTGACGTCCGCACCTGCCTCGTGGCCGAGGATGAAACCCTGCTGCGGCATGCCCTGGTCGCCGAACTCGGGCGCGCATGGCCGGGGCTGCGCGTCGTCGCCGAATGCGAGGACGGCGCCAGCGCGGTGGAAGCGCTGGCAGAACACCAGCCCGACGTCGCCTTCCTCGACATCCGCATGCCCGGGCTCACCGGGCTGGAAGTCGCGGCGCTGGCCGCCGACGCCAGCCCGCGTACGCGGATCGTGTTCGTCACCGCCTACGACCAGTACGCGATCGACGCGTTCGAGCGCGGGGCGATCGACTACCTGCTGAAGCCGGTGAAGCCGGAACGGCTGGACGCGACCGTGGCGCGTTTGCAGGCCCAGGAC
>JGI24770J26754_10001787_pt1 | contig 15019 bp, 16 predicted proteins | sample LakOneMetagenome_FD_26754 | JGI IMG/M metagenome (IMG submission 26754) | reverse complement strand
CCGTAGCCGTGGGGGAGCGACACGACGCCCGGCATCACGTCGTCGGTCGCGAGCACGTCGGTGACGACGGAGCCGATCCGCGACGTCACGGTCACCCGGCCGCCGTCACTGATCCCCAGCGCCGCGAGGTCGTCGGGGTGCATGAACAGCTGGTGGCGGGGCCGGCCCTTGGTGAGGCGGGCGCTGTTGTGCATCCACGAGTTGCAGTCCTTCTGGTGACGCCGCCCGATCAGCAGCAGCGCATCGGCCTCGGGGAGGTCGGCCACCGCGAGCCGGTCGAGGTCGGNCAGCACCAGCTGTGGAGCGAGCTGGACNCGGCGGTCACGGGTCTGGAGCCGGTCGGGGAGCTGACCGGCACCCAGCGGTCCGAGGTCGACTCCTTCGGGGTGGTTGCGCAGTTGGGCCATCGTGACGCCGGAGCGCCCACGCCGCAGCAGCAGCGAGANCAGGGTCGCCGGGCGAGCCGCCAGCCGTGCCTTGAGCATGAGCCGNTGGCGCAGCGGCAGTCGCCGACCNAGGCGAGACAGGACCCGCCAGGTCAGGTCGCGATAGATCTGCCAGTCGTGGCGGGCGTCGGGGTCGGCCGGCATCGCCGCGGGGGTGAATCGCGCGGTGTTGCGGACGGCCAGGGCGTGGAAGACGAGGTCGTAGTGGTCGCGCTCGAGCCCTGTGGTGGGCGGCAGGATCACGTCGGCATGCCTGGTCGTCTCGTTGATGTAGATGTCGATCGACGCCATGAACTCCAGCCCGCCCAAGGACTCGCCGAGGCGTGCGCCGTCGGGCGTCGACAGCACCGGGTTGCCCGCGATCGTGAGCATCCCGCGCACCTGACCGTCGCCGGGGGTGTCGATCTCCTCGCGCAGCGCCGCGACGGGTTGCTCACCGGCGATGACGGGCAGCCCCCGCACGCGCGTCGTACGACGCCCGACGTGGCCCGGGCCGACAAGGCCCATGCCGACGATGTCGATCGCCGGGGAGGTGAACATCGCACCACCGACGGAGTCGAGGTGGCCGGTCAGCGCGTTGAGGCAGTTGACCGCCCACTGGCAGACCGTCCCGAACTCGTGGGTGGAGACGCCCATCCGGGCATAGAGCACCGCCCGCTCGGTCGAGGCGAGGTCCCGGGCCAGCGCGCGGATCGTGTCGGCGGACACGCCGCAGCGGTCCGCCGCGAGCTCCGGGGTGTACGACGCCACGGCGGCGCTGACCCTCTCCGCGCCCTCGGCCCAGGCCGGGACCCGGGCGAGCCCCTCCTCGAACAGGACGTGCAGCATCGCCAGCAGCAGCCAGGCGTCGGTGCCCGGTCGGACGAAGTGGTGCTGCGTGGCCACCTTGGCGGTCTCGGTGCGCCGCGGGTCGAGGACGACCATCCGCCCGCCGCGGGCCTTGAGGTCGCGGACCCGCTGGGGGAAGTCCGGTGCGGTCATCAGCGACCCGTTGGACGCCATCGGGTTGGCGCCCAGCACCACCAGCAGGTCGGTCCGGTCGAGGTCGGGGATCGGGAGGAGCAGCTGGTGGCCGAACATCTGGTTGGCGACGAGCTGGTGGGGGAGCTGGTCGACGGAGGTGGCGCTGAAGCGGCTCTTGGTGCCGATCGCCTTCAGCATCGCGATCCCGTGGGTCAACGACCCGAGGCTGTGGGCGTTGGGGTTGCCGAGATAGACGCCGAGCGCGTCCGGGCCGTGGGCTCGCATGACTCCCGCCATCCCGTCGGCCACCAGGTCGAGCGCGGTGTCCCAGTCGGTCTCCACCCAGTCCACGGAGCCGTCGGCCAGCGTGACCCGGCGTACGGGGTGGCGCAGCCGGTCGGGGTCGGCGTACACGTCGGCGATGGCGACGCCCTTGGGACAGATGTGTCCGCGCGAGAGCGGGTCGGCCGGGTTGCCGCGGACCTGGGTGACCACCGGACCCGACGCTCCGGGCTCGATCGTCAGCTCGAGGCCACAGATGGCCTCGCACAGGTTGCACACCGCGATGCGCTTCTCCATTCGCGCATCCTGTCACGTCACGCCAGGGAGCGGTCTCGCCGGTTTGGGGGCGCTCGGGCCACGCTGATAGCCTTCTGCGGTTGCCGTGAAACGGCCGCGGATTCAGAGTGCCCGGGTGAACAGGCCCCGGCGCGCCGCGCAACGAGAGCCCAAGGAGCCCTTGCATGTCCATCGGGACCGACCCGGATACCAAGAAGTCGATCATCGCCGAGTACGCCATCACCGAGGGCGACACCGGCTCCCCCGAGGTGCAGATCGCGCTGCTCAGCCACCGCATCGCTCACCTCACCGAGCACCTCAAGCAGCACAAGCACGACCACCACACCCGCCGCGGCCTCCTGCTGCTGGTCGGTCAGCGTCGTCGGCTGCTCAACTACCTGCAGAAGAACGACATCGCTCGTTATCGCTCGATCGTCGAGCGACTCGGCCTGCGTCGATGACCTCCGGAGCGGTCGCCCTCGGGCGGCCGCTCCGTCCACATTTCCCGACTCCCGGGCGCTAGTCTCGGGAGCAGACACAACTGAAGATTCAGCACACCAGGAGCGACCCGCACGTCTGGCCCGGTCCTCGGTAGTGACCTTCGGATGCCTGGCCGCCGCGAGCGGCCCTCCGCGGGTCTCGATCGAAGACCGGCCCTCCCGCACCGGGGCCCATGGTCTCGACCGGCTCGATCTGCCGCCCACGTCTGTGGGCTGAGCGTGCGGGCACGACGAGACGCCGCGGATCGCTCCGCGAAGAGAAAGGGACCACACAGCGTGGAACCCACTATTTCCGCCGTCGAGACCGTTCTGGACAACGGCAAGTTCGGCAAGCGCACCGTGAAGTTCGAGACCGGGCTGCTGGCCCGCCAGGCGGCCGGCTCCGTCACCGCCTACCTCGATGACGAGACCATGCTGCTGTCGGCCACGACGGCCGGCAAGCAGCCCAAGGACCAGTTCGACTTCTTCCCCCTGACGATCGACGTCGAGGAGCGGATGTACGCCGCCGGGCAGATCCCCGGNTCGTTCTTCCGCAGCGAGGGCCGCCCCGGCGAGGACGCGATCCTCACCTGCCGCCTGATCGACCGGCCGCTGCGCCCCACCTTCAAGAAGGGCCTGCGCAACGAGGTCCAGGTCGTCATCACCGTGATGGCGCTGGACCCCGACCACCCCTACGACGTGCTGGCGATCAACGCCGCCTCGCTGTCCACCCAGCTCTCGGGCCTGCCGTTCTCCGGCCCCGTGGGCGGTGTCCGCGTGGCCCTTATCGAGGGCACCTGGGTCGCCTTCCCCACGCACAGCCAGCTCGAGGACGCCGTCTTCGACATGGTGGTGGCCGGTCGCGTCACCGAGACCGGTGACGTCGCGATCATGATGGTCGAAGCCGAGGCCACCGAGTCCACCTGGACGCTGGTCGAGTCGGGCCACCAGGCGCCGACCGAGGAGATCGTGGCCACGGGCCTCAACGCCGCCAAGCCGTTCATCAAGCAGCTGTGCGAGGCCCAGGCCGAGCTGGCCAAGGTCGCCGCCAAGCCGGTCGCGGAGTTCCCGGTCTTCCTCGACTACGAGGACGACGTCTTCGAGGCCGTCGAGGCCGCCGTCAAGGACGACACCGCCGCGGCGCTCACCATCGCCGGCAAGCAGGAGCGCGAGGAGCGCCTCGACGAGATCAAGGCGTCGCTGCTCGAGCAGGTCGGTGGCCGCTTCGAGGGCCGCGAGAAGGAGATCGGAGCGGCGTTCCGCTCGCTCAACAAGGCCCTCGTGCGCGAGCGTGTGCTGCGCGACAAGATCCGCATCGACGGTCGTGGCCTGGCCGACATCCGGCCCCTGCACGCCGAGGTCGGCGTGATCCCGCGGGTGCACGGCTCGGCCCTGTTCGAGCGTGGCGAGACCCAGATCCTCGGGGTCACCACGCTCAACATGCTGACCCTGGAGCAGAAGCTCGACACCCTGTCGCCGGAGAAGACGCGCCGCTACATGCACAAGTACGTCTTCCCGCCGTTCTCCACCGGTGAGACCGGTCGCGTCGGCTCGCCGAAGCGTCGCGAGGTCGGCCACGGCGCCCTCGCGCGTCGCGCGCTGCTGCCGGTGCTCCCCACCCGTGAGGAGTTCCCCTACGCCATCCGTCAGCTCTCCGAGGCCATGGGCTCCAACGGCTCCACCTCGATGGGCTCGGTCTGCGCCTCGACGCTGTCGCTGCTCCAGGCCGGTGTGCCCCTGCGCGCGTCGGTCGCGGGCATCGCCATGGGTCTCATCTCCGGTGAGGTCGACGGCCAGACCCACTACGTCGCGCTGACCGACATCCTCGGTGCCGAGGACGCGTTCGGCGACATGGACTTCAAGGTCGCCGGCACCCGCGAGTTCGTGACCGCCCTCCAGCTGGACACCAAGCTCGACGGCATCCCCGCCGAGGTCCTGGCGCAGGCGCTCACCCAGGCGCGGGACGCCCGGATGACCATCCTCGACGTGATGGCCGAGGCCATCAGNGAGCCCGAGGAGATGAGCGTCCACGCCCCGCGGATCATCACGATCAGGATCCCGGTCGACAAGATCGGCGAGGTGATCGGGCCCAAGGGCAAGGTCATCAACCAGATCCAGGACGACACCGGCGCCCAGCTGACCATCGAGGACGACGGCACCATCTACATCGGTGCCACCAACGGTGAGGCCGCCGAGGCTGCCAAGCAGGCCGTCAACGCGATCGCCAACCCGACGATGCCCGAGATCGGCGAGCGCTACCTCGGCACGGTCGTCAAGACGACCAACTTCGGTGCCTTCGTCTCGCTGCTGCCCGGCAAGGACGGCCTGCTGCACATCAGCAAGCTCCGCGCCCTGGCCGGCGGCAAGCGGGTCGAGGCCGTCGAGGACGTCCTGTCCGTGGGCCAGAAGGTCCAGGTCCAGATCGCCGAGATCGACGACCGCGGCAAGCTGTCGCTGGTGCCGGTCGTCGACGAGGAGAAGTCCGACGACGCCGAGCCGGCCGAGGCCGCTGACGAGGCGGCTGCCGAGGAGTGAGTGCCACCGCGAGGCCGGCCCGGCAGCGACGCAGCACCGGGTCGGCCACGACGGCGTCCGGGCCGACGGCGCACGTCGCCGTCCGGTCCGTGACCCGGACCCTCCACACCGAGAGCGACCAGGCCGGTCGCCTCACGTCGCGGGTCCGGCGTACGACGCTGCCCAGCGGGTTGCGGGTGATCTCCGAGGAGATCGCCGGCGCCCGCTCGGCCAGCATCGGCGTCTGGGTGGGNGTGGGCTCCCGCGANGAGAGCCCCACGCTGCACGGCTGCTCGCACTTCCTGGAGCACCTGCTGTTCAAGGGCACGGGCGAGCGCAGCGCGCTCGACATCTCCGCGGCTCTCGACGCCGTNGGGGGCGAGTTCAACGCGTTCACCGCCAAGGAGTACACCGTCTTCCACGCCCGCGTCCTGGGCGAGGACCTGCCGCTGGCCGTCGACGTCCTCGGTGACATGGTGACGGGATCGCTGCTGCTGCCCGACGACGTCGAGGCCGAGCGTGAGGTCATCCTCGACGAGATCGCGATGCACGACGACGACCCCGACGACGTGGTCCACAACCTGTTCGCCGCTCAGGCGTGGGGTGACACGCCCCTCGGCCGCCCGATCGCCGGGACCGTCGACTCGATCGCTGCGCTGAGCCGCGACCAGGTGGTGCGGTTCTATCGGCGGCACTACCAGCCGGCCAACNTCGTCATCTCGGCCGCNGGCAGCGTCGACCACGCCGTGCTCGTCAGGCTCGCCCGGCGCGCGTTCGGGCGTGGCGGCTTCCTNGACGTGGTGGCCGAGCCGATGGCCGCCCGCGCAGGCGACCGGGCCCGTCGGGTCAGCCCCGGCGTCGCGTCGGCGACCCGTCCCTTCGAGCAGGTCAACGTGGTCCTCGGCGTCAACGGGATCACCCGCAACGACGACCGGCGGTTCGCCCTCGGCGTCCTCAACGCCGCCCTGGGCGGGGGCACCTCGAGCCGGCTGTTCCAGGAGGTCCGCGAACGGCGGGGGCTGGCCTACTCGGTCTACTCGTTCGCCTCCAACCATGCCGACGCGGGGCTCGTCGGCGTCTCCGTCGGCTGTCTGCCCGGCAAGCTCGACGAGGTTCTGTCCGTGGTCCGCGACGAGCTGGCCAAGGTGGCGGCCGACGGGATCACCGCCGAGGAGCTCACCCGAGGTCAGGGCCAGCTCCGCGGAGGCCTGGTGCTCGGCCTCGAGGACGCCGGCTCCCGGATGTCACGGCTCGGCAAGGCCGAGCTGGTGCGCGACGAGCTGCTCACCATCGACGAGGTGATCGCCCGCATCGACGCGGTCACCCTCGACCAGGTGCGCGAGCTGGCGGGGCAGCTGTTCGCCCAGCCCGAGATCCTCGCGATCGTCGGGCCCGCCTGACCCAACCCGCGGTCAGCGCCGGCCGATGATGCCGATGACCGGGGGAGCCTTCTGCTCGACGACCGAGACGCGGAAGCCCCCGTCCGTCAGCGCCTTCGACGTCTTGAGGACGATGTTGGGGACCAGCTCGGGGCGCACGGTCTCATAGAACAGGTAGACGGCCCCGCCGGGCACGACCCGCTGGTGCAGCAGCTCGACCTCGTCGGGGCAGGCGCGCACCCAGAACAGGTTGACGTTGAACGCGAAGACCTTGGTCAGCCGCTTGACCGGCACCCGCAGCGTGGCCAGGTCGATCTGGCGGACGGTCAGCCGACCGGCGTCGATGAAGGCCTGGTTGCGGCGCCGGGTCCGGTCGACGCCGGACTCCGACCTGTCGATCGCGAACAGCTTGCCGGTCTCGAGGCGAGAGCAGATCAGCTCCGCCCCCGCGCCCGGTCCGCACCCGATCTCGAGGACGTGGTCGTCGGGCTTGAGGTCCATGTGATCGACGGCCCAGCGGATCCTCGGCGGAATCGGCTGACGGGACATGACCCCAGCCTGCCACTTCCCGACCCCGGAGTCAGGCACCGCCACTCGGCGGCTGTCTGGGCGTCCTTCGCCGGGTACTAGGTTTGACCCGTGACTGATGTCCTCAAGATCGGTGTCCTGGGTGCCCGCGGCCGCGTGGGCAGCGTCATCTGCGACGGGATCGAGGCCGCGGCGGACCTCGAGCTGGTGGCCCGCATCGACGTCGGGGACCCGCTCGAGGGCCTGCTCGCTGCGGGGGTGCAGGCGGTCGTCGACTTCACCCAGCCGGGCGTGGTGATGGACAACCTGCAGTTCTGCATCGACCACGGCATCCATGCGGTGGTGGGCACGACCGGGTTCGACGACGAGCGCTACGCGCAGGTCCGGACCTGGCTCGAGTCGTCACCGGCGACCGGGGTGCTGGTCGCCCCCAACTTCTCCATCGGTGCGGTGCTGATGATGCGTTTCGCGGCCGTCGCTGCGCCCTATTTCGAGTCGGCGGAGATCATCGAGCTGCATCACCCCAACAAGGTGGACGCTCCCTCCGGGACCTCCCGGCGTACGGCGGAGCTGATCGCCGAGGCTCGGGGCGCCGCCGGCTGCGGGCCGATGCCCGACGCCACGACCACGGCCCTCGACGGGGCNCGTGGGTCGGACGTCCACGGNGTCCANGTGCACGGCATCCGCCTCCGCGGGCTGGTCGCNCACCAGGAGGTCCTGCTCGGCACCGAAGGGGAGACCCTGACGTTGCGCCACGACTCGCTGGATCGCAGCTCGTTCGTCCCGGGGGTNCTCACCGGGCTGCGGCTGATCGCCGGCCGCCCGGGCCTGACGGTGGGGCTCGAGCACTTCCTCGACCTGCCCTGAGAGAAGGACCGTCCGGGGGACCGAGCGCCGTCAGCCGACCAGGCGGACCAGCGCGGCCACGAGGGCCGCACCGAACACGACGACGAGGAACGGCGCCCGCAGCACCAGCGCCACGAAGGCGAAGGCGAGGCCCGCCAGCCGGGCGTCCACGACGAGTGAGCCGGACGACGCGAACACCTGGACGCCGACGAGCGCGGCGAGCAGCGCCACCGGGATCAGGTCGGCGACCCGCTCGACGACCGGGTGGTCGAGCACTCTCGACGGCACGGACAGGCCGACCAGCTTGAGCAGGTAGCAGNCCACGCTGCCGACGACCACCGCCCACCACAGCGTCATCGGAGACCTCCGACGTCCTCTGGCCCANGNACCTCGGTCGGGTCCACCCGGCGGGAGAGCAGNCCGGCCAGCAGCGCCACCCCGCCGGCGGCGAGGACCGGGACACCGGCCGCTGTGACCGGCACCAGCCCGAGTGCCACACCGACGGCGACCACGGCGACCAGCTGGTTGCGACGGTCACGCAGCCGCGGCCAGAGCAGGGCGAGGAACGCGGCCCCGACGGCCGCGTCGAGTCCGTAGGTCCGGGGGTCGCCGATCGCGTTGCCCGCGACCGCACCCAGAAGCGTCGCGGTGTTCCAGAGCAGGAAGACGGCCACGCCGGTGGTGAAGAAGCCGACGCGGGACGCCTCGGGGTGCTCCCGGGTCACCGACATGGCGGTCGACTCGTCGATGACNAGCTGCGCTGCGGTGCCGCGGCGCCAGCCGCTGAGTCCCAGCAGAGGCGCGAGNCGCAGNCCATAGAGCGTGTTGCGGGTGCCGAGCAGGATCGCCGCCACGGCCCCGGACGCCGGGCTCCCGCCGGCCGCGACGACACCGACCAGAGCGAACTGCGAGGCCCCGGTGAACATGACCAGCGAGAGCACGCAGGTCTGGACCACCGACAGCCCCGCGGCCACCGACACGGCGCCGAACGAGACGCCGTAGGCGCCGGTGGCGGCACCCACGGCCCAGGAGTCGCGCACGATCCGAGCGCGCTCCGCGGACCAGGCCGGGGTCGGGACGTCGCTCACCCGCCGGACCCTAGCGGGCGGCGGGCGCGCCCAGGGGCGTGGGTGTCAGCGGCGACGCCGCACCGGCGCCAGTCGAGGCTCCGGCCTCGCCTGGTGCACGGCGACATAGGCGAGCAGGATGCCGAGGAGCAGCCCCATCGCCGCGCCCACGGGTACGACGACCGAGGTCTCGGGGTGGGTGGCGAACCACACACCGGCGATGACGGAGACGATCATGACGACCGCGGCGGTGCGCCAGCGGTAGATCCTGGGAAGCCGACCGAACACCGTTTCCCCCTCTGTGTCCGCGGTCCCCGGCGGGTCCCGCATCTCCATAGTCCTCGTCTGGCCGAGGAAATCAAGACCTGCGGGATTGGTTGTCCGCGACGACGAACCCTCCACCGGCAGAGGCTCAGTCCACGGCGGTGTGCAACCGGACCTGCTTGACCAGCGTCGCCCCGGTCCCGTCGAGGTCGAGGGTCCGATGGGCGCCGTCCGGGGCCCATCCGGCGCCCGTGAGGAAGGCGCGCAGCCGGTCGTCGTCCACGACGAGCCAGCACACGGCGCGGGTGAACCGATCGGCGCGCACGGTGTCCACGGCGGCCTGCAACAACCGCGACCCGTGCCCTTGGCGCCGCGCCTCCGGATGGACGCCGATCTCGGAGATCTCGGCGTCGGTGACCGGGTCGCAGTCCGGGTCGCCGGCCGGTTGGCAGACGACGAAACCACGCACCGTGGCCCGGTCCAGCGCGACCAGCACGCGGTTGCGGGCGTCGCCGGGTGCCTTGAGCGAGCGCCGCCAGAGGTCGGCGACCTCGTCGCGGGTCGGCAGTGCGTCGGGCGGGCCNGCGTAGGTCGTCTCCCAGACACCGACCTGGATATCGGCGATGGCGGGCGCGTCGTCCGCCCACGCGAGTCGGACGGACAGGTCGGCGGAGGAGTGCTGTCGGTCGTCGGCCACGGTCCCAGTCTCCCAGGCGCACCTGACGCCCGCGCACGACCTAGGCTCACCACCATGGAGTTCCGCAATCTGGGCGCGAGTGGCCTCAAGGTGTCGGCCGTCGCCTACGGCAACTGGCTCACCCACGGCTCGCAGGTCGAGGAGGACGCCGCCGTCGCGTGCGTCCGCCAGGCGCTCGAGGAGGGCATCACGACCTTCGACACCGCCGACGTCTATGCCGACGGCGCCGCCGAGGAGGTGCTGGGCAAGGCGCTGCGGGGGGAGCGTCGCGAGGCGCTGGAGATCTTCACCAAGGTCTACTTCCCCGTGGGGGAGGTCCGCCCCAACGGCCACGGGCTGTCACGCAAGCACATCCGGGAGTCCATCGACGCGTCGCTGCGGCGGCTCGGCACCGACTACGTCGACCTCTACCAGGCCCACCGGTTCGACTACCAGACCCCGCTCGAGGAGACGATGTCCGCCTTCGCGGACGTCGTGCACGCCGGCAAGGCCCACTACATCGGGGTGTCGGAGTGGACCGCCGACGAGCTGCGCCGCGGCCACGCCTTGGCGCGCGAGCTGCACATCCCGCTGGTCTCCAACCAGCCGCAGTACAACATGATCTGGCGGGTCATCGAGGAGGAGGTCGTGCCGGCCTCGCGGGAGCTCGGGATCGGTCAGATCGTCTGGTCGCCGATCGCCCAGGGTGTGCTGACGGGCAAGTACCTCCCCGGGGCGCCGCCGCCCGCCGGCTCCCGAGCGACCGACGAGAAGGGCGGGGCCACGTTCGTACGGCGCTACCTCGACNACGATGTCCTCGAGCGGGTCCAGCGGCTCAAGCCGCTGGCGGAGGAGGCCGGGCTCACCTTGGCGCAGCTCGCCGTCGCGTGGGTGCTCCAGAACGACAACGTCGCCGCCGCGATCATCGGGGCCAGCCGGCCCGAGCAGGTCACCGACAACGTGCGCGCCGCCGGCCTCCGTCTCGACGACGGGCTGATGCGGGCGGTCGACACCACGCTCGAGGGCGTCATCCAGCGGTCGCCGGCGCTGACTCGGTCTCCTGATCGGGACTCGTTCCACTGACCAGGGCCGCCCCGACCATCGCCAGGACCAGCCCCAGGAGGAGCGCCGGCCACCACCCGGGGCGGATGCCGTCGCCGAGGAACGCTACGCCGACGATGGCCGGCCCGGCCGTCTGACCGACGATCAGTGGCGCGGTCACGGCGGACACCTGGCCGCGGTCCAGGGCCGTGGAGTAGGTCCAGAAGCCGAGCAGCCCGTAGGCCGACACGGTCGCGGCCGCGATCACACTGAGCGGCTCCAGCGGCCAGCCCACCGCGCGAACGGCGATCGCCGAGCCGGCGTACGCCATCCCGGACAGCGACCCCAGCAGGACCGGTGCCTCGACAGCGGCGGTGAGGCCGGCGATGGCGGCTGCGCCGAGCACGAGCCCGGCGACGAAGGGGGCTGAGACGGTCACCTCACCCGGGTCTCCGGCGCTGAGGGCCAGCAGCCACAGCCCCACGACGACGGTCACCAGGGCGAGCCACTGCCGTCCCGCGACGCGCTCGCCCACGAGCCCGACCCCGATTGCCGTGATCGGCAGCGACATCGCGATGCTGGCCTGGGCCAGATAGAGCGGCAGCAGCCAGATGGACACCGCGTGCAGGAGGAAGCCCGCGAGGTAGGCCGCGACGACGGCCATGAGCAGGGGGCTGCCCAGCGCGGCGCGGACGAACCCGCCCAGCCCGGCGACCCGCTCCGGCAGGGACCGCACCGCCCGGGCCTGGACGACGGCCGCCAGACCGAAACAGGCGGCAGCGGCCAGTCCGGCCAGCAGACCCCAGATCACGCGGCGAGTCTCGCGTCGAGCTTCAGCGGTAGGTCTCGGGGAGCTGCGTGCCGATCTTGACCTGGGCCTTGGGCATCCGCAGGAACTTCAGCTGCAGCGACCGCATGACGGCGTAGGTCGTCGTGCCGCGGGTGGGCGCGTCGGGGAACCTGCGGGTCAGCTCACGGCGTAGCCGGAAGCGGAGCATGACGATGTCGTAGATGACCAGCATCAGACCGGTCAGCGTCAGCATGTTGGCGAAGCTGAAGGCCCACTGCGTCTTGACGACGTAGGGCATCGCGAGCGCGACGACCAGCACCGGCAACAGGATCTGGATGAACTGGAACCGCGAGTCGACGAAGTCGCGGATGAACCGCTTGACCGGTCCGCGGTCACGCTCGGGGAGGTAGCGGTCGTCCCCGGTGCGCATGGCCGCGCGCACCTGCTGCCCGGACTGCGCCCGCGCGGCGCGGGCGGCGGCCGCCTGCTCCTTGCGGGTGCGCGGCACCTGGGCCCGGGCCTTGGCCGCGGCCTCGGCCTCCCGGCGCGTGGGGGTCGGTCGCCCCTTGCCCCCGGGCTTGTCGTGCGTCAGGGGGATCTCTTCGGCGGGCTTGCTGCGGCGGAACAAGGGCGTGGGCCTTCTGCGGGGGACGGTGGGCGGCTGGGCTCCCACCCTACCTGGGCGCGGCGCCCTCGCACCCTCCTGGCCTCGCCTGTGCTTGGGCGAACGCCTAGGGTGAATCCATCAGTTCACCGCGGGGTGACACGTCACGAGGAGGGGCCAGACCCCATGAGTCTTTGGCAGCGCATGACCATGATCTTCCGGTCCAAGGCCAACAAGGTCTTGGACCGTGCCGAGGATCCGCGGGAGACGCTCGACTACAGCTATGCCCGACAGCAGGAGCTGCTGGCCAAGGTNCGCCGCGGCGTGGCCGACGTGGCCACCAGCCGCAAGCGCGTCGAGATCCAGGCCAACCAGCTCGAGCAGCAGTCCGCCAAGCTCCAGTCGCAGGCCGAGAAGGCCATCGAGATGGGTCGCGAGGACCTCGCTCGCGAGGCGCTCACCCGCAAGTCCGCCTTGACCGGCCAGATCAGTGACCTCCAGGCCCAGCACGCCCAGCTCCAGGGGGAGGAGGAGAAGCTCACCCTCGCCCAGCAGCGGCTCCAGGCGAAGGTCGAGTCGTTCCGCACGCGCAAGGAGACCATCAAGGCCACCTACACCGCGGCCGAGGCACAGACCCGGATCAACGAGGCCTTCTCCGGCATCAGCGAGGAGATGGGCGATGTCGGTATGGCGATCCAGCGCGCCGAGGACAAGACCGCCCAGATGCAGGCCCGCGCCGGCGCCATCGACGAGCTGATCGCGTCGGGCGCACTCGATGACGCCAGCGCCATCGGGCGGGGCGACGACATCTCCCGCGAGCTCGAGGCGATGAGCTCCCAGTCCGACGTCGAGTCCGAGCTCGCCCGGCTCAAGGCCAGGTCCGCCCCGGCGGCGATCGAGTCGCCTGTCGACGGCGGCGACATCATCAAGGCCGAGCCCCAGGCGGTCGAGGCTCCGGAGGAGCAGTCATGATCATCCGGATCCTCGGCGAGGGGCAGTTCGACCTGGCCGACGACGCGGCCGCCACNTTGAACGAGCTCGACGCCGCCGTGGAGGCCGCGGTCGACGCCGGCGACGAGGCCGCGTTCGCGTCCTCGCTGGCCGCACTGCTCGACGCCGTACGCACGCAGGGTGCGCCGCACGCTGCCGACGCCCTCGACGAGTCCGACGTCATCCTGCCGCCCGCCGACGCCTCGATCAGCGAGGTGCAGCAGATGCTGGCCGACGACGGTCTCATCCCGGGCTGAGCGATGGCTCGAAGCCGCTACATCAAGGACACCGGGCTGACCGCCCGGATGACCTCGGTCATGTTCCTGCTCGGCGGCCTGTTCGTCGCGCTGGTCGTGACGGTGATGTACGTCCTGCCCGCCGCCTACGCCCCGATCATCGGGGTCGTCGGCATCGGGATCGCGTGGTTCCAGTGGTACATGTCCGACACGTTGGCCATGAAGGCCATGCGGGCACGCGAGGTCACCCCGGAGCAGGCGCCCGAGCTGCACGCGATGATCGACCGCCTCTGCACGATGGCCGACATGCCCAAGCCGAGGGTCGGCATCGCCGACGTCGACCTGCCCAACGCGTTCGCGACGGGTCGGTCGCCCAACCGGTCGGTGGTCTGNGTGACCACGGGCATCCTGCGCCGTCTCGACGCCGAGGAGCTCGAGGGTGTGCTGGCCCACGAGCTGTCCCACGTGGCCCACCGCGACGTCCTGGTCATGACGATCGCGTCGACCGCCGGCATCATCGCCGGGATGCTGACCCGAGGTGCGCGTTGGGGCGCACTCTTCGGTGGTGGACGGCGCGACAACAACAGCAGCGGGCTGCCGGCCTATCTCGTGATCCTGCTGGTCTCGCTGGTCGTCTACGCCGTCAGCTTCTTCCTCACCCGACTGCTCTCGCGCTACCGCGAGCTGAGCGCCGACCGTGCCGGGGCCTACCTCACGATGAAACCCGCAGCCCTGGCCTCGGCCCTGCAGAAGATCACCGGTGAGATCAACCAGATCCCCGACCGCGACCTGCGCGCCTCCAACGCCATGAACGCGTTCTTCATCGCGCCGGCGATCAGCGGTGTCTCGCTGCGCACGCTCACCTCGACCCACCCCTCGCTGGAGCAGCGCCTCGAGCAGCTCGCCAAGATCCAGGCCGAGCTCGGCCGGCCGATGGCCTGAGTCGCGATGGGTCTCTGGGAGACGCTGACCGGTCGCAGCCGGGTCAAGCGGCCGAACCTCGACGCGCTGTTCGGGATCCCGAGCGCGGCGATCACCCTCGAGGCGGCCGCCGGGTTCACGGCCACGGGCGTCGGGTCCGTCTGCTTCCGCGGCGCCGCCGGGGGCGCGTTCGCGCAGGTGCAGGCCGACGTGATCGCGCTGATCAGGGCCGACGCCGACGCGCCGGAGGTGCAGGTCACCATGGACGACTACGGCTTCACCTGGCTGACCGTCCATGACGACCCGAGTGACCTGCCCGGGCTGTGCACGGATCTCCATGCGGTGAACACGTCCCTGGAGGCCCAAGGCTTCGACGGTGGCCTGCTGTGCACGCTGGTGCCGTTCCAGGACTCGTCCGGGCGCCGGTTCGGCCTGGTCTACCTCTACAAACAAGGCACGTTCTATGCCTTCGCCCCCCAGCCGGGCGGCCAGCAGAAGCGCGACAACCTGCTCGAGATCTCCGTGCGCGATCAGCTCGCGGGCGAGCTGCCGATGGAGGCGGACCTCGGCCGCTGGCTCGCCGTCTGGGGCGCCCCCGGCCTCTGAGCCCCGACAGTCACTCCCAGACCGCGGAGTTCCCGCCGACCCGGCAGATTCTCTGCCGGGTCGAGGCTGTCGTGGCGCCCACCCGGCAGATTCTCTGCCGGGTCGAGGCTG
>JGI24770J26754_10001786_pt1 | contig 15020 bp, 13 predicted proteins | sample LakOneMetagenome_FD_26754 | JGI IMG/M metagenome (IMG submission 26754) | reverse complement strand
CAGGGAAACACCCGGTCCCATCCCGAACCCGGAAGTTAAGCCTGCCAGCGCCGATGGTACTGCAACCGCGAGGCTGTGGGAGAGTAGGACGCCGCCGGACATTCTTTAGCAGAAGCGGGCCACTTCGGTGGCCTGCTTCTCGCATTTGTGCTCGTCTTGTGGACCGGTATTCATCCCCAAGCTCGGCCGGCGGAGCGCTTTCCACAGGCTCGGTAGGCGCCGGCCGAGGGGTGTCGGTGCCCCACGGAAGCGTGACCGTCGGAGGTGATGTCCATGTCTGGACGGGATCAAGCCGCCCCAGAGGCGGTCAACGAGGTGCTGCTGGTGGGACGGGTGTCGGCAGCCGCGGAGGAGAAGACGTTGCCGAGTGGTGACTCGGTGTGGACGTTTCGGGTGGTCGTCGACCGGCCCGTCGATCGGACCAGGCCGAAGTCGTCGGTCGACACGCTCGACTGTGCGGTGTGGACGGGTCGGGCCCGTCGCAGCGTGCGGACGCTGCGGGGCGGCGATGTGGTCGAGGTGCGGGGAGCGATCAGGCGCCGGTTCTTCCAGACCGCGGCGGGTGCCGCGTCACGCGTGGAGATCGAGGTGCGTGGAGTCCAGGTCATCCGTCGCGCAGCGAGCGCATGAGGACTCCCAGGGCCGGTTTGGGCTGGAACGACGTGGCCTTCTCCGGCATCAGGCGGTCCTGGGCGACGATGCGGTGCACCGTGTCGAAGTCCGCCGCCGGCATCAGCACCGCGACGTCGCGGCGCGGTCGGACGTGTTGAAGGGCGTCGGCGACGCGGTGATGGTAGGTGACCAATCCCGTGTCGACCCCCAGCTCGGGCATGACCCGGCCGTGCAGGACGTCGACGGCCGTCTCCTCCGCCGGGACCTTGAGCGACAGCGTCGCCCAGGCCTTGCCGTCGGTCAGCACCAGCGTGTCCTCGTTGAGCGATTGGAGGGCGGCGTCGGTGGCGTAGCGGCGGAACGTGCCGGTGCCGCTCTCCACCCTGGCGAAGTCCTCGAGACGCAACCCCCGCACGATGCGGTGGATGGCGCCCAAGAAGAGGGGAGTGTCGTCCTGGTCGACAAGCATGGCCAGTCCGTGGTCCCAGGCGGTCCCGGGGCGCTCGTGCTGGAGGCGCAGCGTCGCGGCATAGCGATGGTGCCCGTCGGCGATCACCGGCGTGGCCCCGGCCAACGCGTCGTCGAGCGCGGCCAGCTGCTCGGGCCGGCGCAGGGCCCAGACCCGGTGTTGATGGTCGGCGCGATCGGTGAACGCCCGGACGGGTTCCTCCCCGGCCGCGCGGTCCATGAGCTCACGAACCTCGCCGGGCCCGCGGTGCACGAGCAGGATGGGCGCGGGATTGAGCGCCATCCGCCGCATCCGCCTGGCGAGCTGGTCGACCTGGCCGGGGTGCACCCCTTCGTGGGGCAGGATCGCGCGGTCACCCGGGTCGGCCGATCGATGCCCCAGGTCGAGCGCGCCGACGAGCCCGCGCACGACCATGCCTTCCACGACGTACTCGTGGACATAGACGGCCGGCTCCTCGTCGCGCCACACCCGACCGGTCCGCTCCCAGAGCGCCAGACGGGCCGGGGCGTCACGATAGGGTCGAGCCAGGGCGCCCACGGCGGCGGGGTCACCCACACGGCGAGGCGGCAGCGCCAGGCCCCGGAAGGGCAGCAAGCGCAGCGGCCTCCCGAGGTGGGGAGGCGGGACCACCGCGGAGTCGTCCATTCANTCGATGGTAGGCCCCCGGACGAAGCCGAGAGCGAGGAGACACGGTGCTGGGTTCGTGCGATGAGCCGCTGTGCTCCGCCTATGACCTCACCATGTTCGACCTCGACGGGGTCGTCTACATCAGTGGGCACGCCGTCCCGGGGGCCCCCGAGGCGATCGCGGCCGTCCGCGACAGCGGTGCGAGGGTCGCCTTCATCACCAACAATGCCTCCCGTCCACCCGAGGCGGTAGCCGAGAACCTGGTCCGCCTCGGTGTCCAGGCGTGGGAGGACGACATCGTCACCTCGGCCCAGGCCGCGGCCCGTGTGCTGGCGGCCAAACTGCCGCCCGAGAGCCCGGTGCTGATGGTGGGAGCCGAGGGTCTGGCTCGGGCGCTGGTCGAAGAGGCGCTCGTGCCGGTCCGCGACAGCCGCGACGCCGACGAGGTCCGTGCGGTGGTCACCGGTTATGGCCCCGACGTCATCTGGCGCGACGTCATGAAGGCCGCCGTGCTCATCCGGGGTGGACTGTGGTGGGTGGCCAGCAACACCGACCTCACCCTGCCGACGTCGTTCGGCGTTGCTCCGGGCCACGGCGCCATGGTGCGGATGCTCGAGCAGTTCTCGGGAGTCGCCCCCGAGGTGGCCGGCAAGCCGGCCCGTCCGCTCTTCGAGGAGACGCTGCGACGAGTCGGCGGTCAGCGACCGCTCATGGTCGGCGACCGGCTCGACACCGACATCGAGGGTGCCCACAACGCCGGCGTCGACTCCCTGCTCGTGATGACGGGGGTCACCGGGCTCCCCGAGCTGGTCTCCGCCACGCCGGAGCAGCGTCCGACCTATCTGTCCACCGGCCTCACCGGACTCCTGCGTCCACATCCCGAGGTCAGCCTGGAGGACGGCTCGGCCTCGGTGGGTGGGTGGTCGGCACGCGTGAATGACGGCCGCGTGGCCGTCGCGGGGGCCGGGTCGCCCGACGCCTGGTGGCGGGCCGTCGCATCGGTCGCGTGGACCCACCTCGACGAGACGGGGTCCGTGGCCGACCACGCGGACCTGGTCCCGCCGGAGGCCGGGCCCGGGTCGCCGAGGCACTAGTCTTCGGGACATGGACGAGCACGACGAGCCGGACTCCTCGGACGGGCTGCTGGACGAACCCCCCGTCGATACGTCCCTGCGCACCGGAGACCCCCGCGTCGACGCCGTACTGGACTCACTCGAGGGGCTGGACGACCTGCCGGTCGAGGAGCACGTGGCCGTCTTCGANANGGCGCACGAGGAGCTGCGGGGCGCCTTGGACGCNCGCCCGGAGGCCTGAGGCCGCCGTGCCACCCCGTCGACTCCGACTGGATGCCGAGCTCGTCCGGCGCGGGCTCGCCCGGTCGCGCGAGCACGCCACCGAGCTGATCCAGGCGGGCCGGGTCACCGTCCGCGGGGCGGTCGCGCACAAGCCGGCCACGGCCGTGACCACCGACGTCGCCCTCGTGGTGCGCGCGGATCCGGATCGACCCGACTACGTCTCGCGAGGTGGTCACAAGCTCGCCGGTGCCCTCGACGTGTTCGAGCCGGCCGGGCTGGTGGTCCGCGGGCGGCGGTGTCTGGATGCGGGCGCCTCCACGGGTGGGTTCACCGACGTCCTGCTGCGGCGGGGCGCGGCGGAGGTNGTCGCCGTCGACGTGGGCTACGGCCAGCTGGCCTGGCGTCTCCNGCAGGACGACCGGGTTCGGGTGGTCGATCGCACCAACATCCGCACCGACCTGACCCTNGAGACCTCCGGAGGCCCGGTCGGNCTCGTGGTCGGCGATCTCTCCTTCATCTCCCTCGAGCTCGTGCTCGACCCCCTGATCGCGGTCACCGAGCCGGGCGGGGACCTGGCCTTGATGGTCAAACCCCAGTTCGAGGTCGGGCGCGAGGCGCTCGGCAAGGGCGGCGTCGTGCGTGACCCCGCCCTGCGAGCGGGCGCGGTCGCGGCCGTCGTCGCCGCGGCCGAGGCCAAGGGCTGGGGCACTCGGAAGGTGACGGCCAGCCCTCTGCCGGGTCCCGCCGGCAACGTCGAGTTCTTCATCTGGCTCCGCCACGGCGCCTCCACCGTCACCGAGGAGGACATCCACAAGGAGGTGGCCGGCTCTGCGGCAGTGGGGGTGCCGGGTGAGAGGGTGGACCCGTGAGCCCCGCTGTCGCCGACCGCCGCGTGTTCCTCGTCGCCAACACCCGGCGCGAGGATGCTCGTGAGGTCGCGCGTGACTTCTGCGACGCACTGACCCGGCACGGCCTGACGGTGCGGCTCTTCGAGGACGATGTCGTCGAGCTCGGGCTGGACCCCGGTGCCTTCGACCCGCCGCTGGAGCTCACCTCCTCCGTGCACGACGCCGCTCACGGGTGTGAGCTCGCCGTCGTGCTCGGTGGTGACGGGACGCTGCTGCGGGCCGCGGAGCTCACGCGGGCCAGCTGCACGCCCCTGTTGGGGGTCAACCTCGGCCATGTGGGCTTCCTGGCCGAGGTCGAGCACGAGGACGCCGAGTCGATCATCGGCGCGATCGTCGCCAGCCGCTACTCGATCGAGGAGCGGCTCACCCTCGACGTGACCGTCATCCACGACAAGACCGTGGGCTTCCGGACCTTCGCCCTCAACGAGGCGAGCGTCGAGAAGGCCGCTCGCCAGCGCCTGATCGAGGTGGTCGTGGGGATCGACGGTCGGCCGGTCTCCCGCTGGGGCTGTGACGGGGTCGTCTGCGCGACGCCCACCGGCTCCACCGCCTATGGCTTCTCGGCCGGCGGCCCGATCATCTGGCCGGGCGTCGACGCCCTGCTGGTGGTGCCGATCAGCGCCCACGCCCTCTTCGCTCGCGCCATGGTGGTGGGCCCCGACTCGGTCATCGCGGTCGAGGTCCTGGACGGTTCCGAGGTGGCCGGCGTGCTCTGGTGCGACGGTCGTCGCACCGTCGAGCTGCCGCCGGGCGCCCGGGTCGAGGTTCGCCGGGGCGACGCGCCGGTGCGGCTGGTCCGCCTCCAGGAGGTCTCCTTCACCGACCGACTGGTCAAGAAGTTCGGACTGCCCATCGAGGGTTGGCGTGGGGCGGCCGAACGGCGTCGACGCGGCCCGGAGGGCGCCGATGCTTGAGGAGATCCGCATCTCGTCCCTGGGCGTCATCGAGAGCTCCACGCTGGAGCTCGGGCCCGGGCTGACCGTGATCACCGGCGAGACCGGTGCCGGCAAGACCATGGTGGTGACGGCCCTGGGGCTGCTCCTCGGCGCGCGCGCCGACACCGGCGCCGTCAGGACCGGTGCCCGCACGGCGCGGGTGGAGGGCGTCGTGTCCACCCACGGTCTCGCCGGGTTCGCCGAGGCGGTCGAGGACGCCGGTGGTGAGATCGAGGACGACCGGGTCGTGCTCGCCCGCAACATCTCTGCGGAGGGACGTTCCCGCGCCTTCGTCGGCGGCGCCGGCGTGCCCGTGGCGACCCTGACCGCCGTGGCCGAGCCGCTCGTGGCGGTCCACGGTCAGGCCGACCAGCACCGGTTGCTCCAGGCGCACGCCCAGCGTCAGGCGCTGGACCGGTTCGCAGGCGTTGATCACGCCGCCCTGCTCGACACCTATGCCGCCCTCTATGCTCGCCTCCTCCACGTCGAGCACGAGCTCGCCGAGGTCGCCGCCTCGGCGCGAGAGCGCGCTCGTGAGGCGGATCTGCTGCGCTTCGGCCTCTCCGAGATCGAGGCCGTCGCACCCGTGGCCGGTGAGGACGCCGACCTGCTGGCCGACGAGTCCCGGCTGGCCTTCGCCGACACCCTGCGCACGGCAGCGGAGCAGGCTCGCGAGGCGCTGTCCAGCGATCAGGACCGACCCGATGCGCTGGTCGCCGTCGCCGCGGCCCGCACCCAGCTCGACGCGGTCCGCGACCACGACCCGGAGGCGGCCGCCCTCGCCGACCGGCTGGCCGAGCTCAGCTATCTCCTCTCCGACCTGGCCACCGACGTCGCCTCCTACGCCGGAGGTCTCGAGTCGGATCCGAGCCGGCTCGCCACCGTTCAGGAGCGCCGCTCGGCCCTGACGACGCTCACCCGCAAATACGGCCAGACCATCGACGACGTACTGGCCTGGGCCGAGGCCGGCAGCGCGCGGCTGCTCGACCTCGACAGCACCGACGAGCGCATCGCGGCCCTCACCGAGGACCGCGCCCGGCTCAGAGCCGAGCTCGCCGAGGCCGCCGAGACGTTGAGCCAGAGCCGTCGCTCGGCCGCGCTGCGCCTGGCCGGCGAGGTGACCTCCGAGCTGGGGCTGCTGGCCATGCCTGCGGCCCGGCTCGAGATCGACGTACGCCGCCACGAGGCCGCCCCACCGCAGGACCCCGAGGCTCCGGGAGCGCCGCTGCACGTGGGCGGCCAGTGGCTGCGCTTCGGGGCGTCCGGGGTCGACGAGGTCGAGTTCCTGTTGGCCGCCAATGTGGGCGCCGAGCCCCGCTCGCTGGCCAGGAGTGCCTCCGGCGGCGAGCTGTCCCGGATCATGCTCGCCCTCGAGGTCTCGCTGGCGGCCACGAGCCCGGTCCCGATCTTCGTCTTCGACGAGGTGGACGCCGGGGTCGGAGGCAAGGCGGCCATCGAGGTCGGGCGGAGGCTGGCGGGGCTGGCCCGCACCGCCCAGGTCCTGGTCGTCACTCACCTGCCCCAGGTCGCCGCCTTCGCCGACCGGCATGTCGTGGTGCACAAGGCCGATGACGGGTCGGTCACCACGTCCGGGCTCACCACGCTCGACGATGCCGCCAGGGTCAAGGAGCTCTCCCGCATGCTGGCCGGGGTCGAGGAGTCGGACGCGGCCCTCCAGCACGCCCGCGAGCTGCTCGACAGCGCGCGCAGCGGGAGCTGACCGGGGCGCGGCCGCGACGCGCGGAGCCGGACGAGGTGCGCCGCCGATGGCGGAGCCGATGAAACCATGGCTCGGTCATGAAACTCACTGTCCGCCAACGCACCGCCGAGGCCCCGCCCGGACTCCGTGCACCCGCGCGCGTCGATCGGCGTACCCCGTCCCTCCTGCCGCGGCTACGACCCGGTGACATCGCGGTCATCGACCACATCGACCTCGACCGGGACACCGCGCAGGCCCTTGTCGAGGCCCGGGTGGCCGCCGTGGTCAACGCGGCACCGATGATCTCGGGTCGGTTCCCCAACCTCGGCCCGCTGGTCTTGGCCGAGGCCGGGATCCCCCTCGTCGACACCGTCGGCAGCGACGCCCTGGCCCGGCTCCGCGACGGCGTCGAGGTGCGGCTCCACGAGGGCGAGCTGTTCACCGGTGACGGCCCCCTCGCACGCGGCCGCGTCGTCGACGTCGACCTCGTGCGTGCCGAGATGGACGAGGCTCGCGCGGGAATGGCCGCCCAGCTGGACACCTTCACCCGCAACAGCGTCGAGTTCGTACACCGTGAAGAGGACCTGCTCCTCCACGGTCAGGGACTCCCCGCGCTGCGCACCAAGCTCGCCGGCCGCCCGGTCGTCGTCGTCGTCCGCTCGGTCGACCACGAGGAGGAGCTGACGCGGATCACCCGGTTCATCTATGAGCAGGACGCGGTGCTGATCGGGGTCCAGCGTGGGGCCGACGCGCTGATCACGGCGGGCCTCAAGCCCCACGTCGTCGTGCTGGACCCGCGCGACGCCGATCGCGACCAGCCCTCTCCCAAGGCACTCAAGTCGGCCCGCGACGTGGTCGTGCGCACCGACGCCGGCCTGGCCCGCGCGACGGCTGAGCGCTTCGAGAAGCTGGGCGTGCGACCTCAGGTGTGTGAGACAGGGGCGGCGGCCGAGGACCTTGCCCTGCTGCTGGCCCATCGCGGTGATGCCTCGGTGATCGTCGGTGTGGGGCTGCACGCCACGCTCGAGGAGTTCCTCGACCGCCAGCGCCCCGGGCTTGCGAGCACCTACCTGACCCGGCTCACGGTGGGCGACCGCTTGGTCGATGCGCGATCCCTCCCCGTTCTCTACAGCGGCCGGGTCAAGACCTGGCACCTCCTCCTCGTGCTTCTGGTGGGACTTGCGGCGGTGGCCGCCGCGGTCGCCACCACTCCGGTCGGCCATCAGTGGGCGAGTGACCTCGAGCCCGTCCTGCGCCGGCTCTTCCACGACTTCCAAGGACTCTTCTCGTGATCTCCTTCCGCTACCACGTGGTCTCCCTCGTGGCGGTCCTGCTGTCGTTGGCAGCCGGGGTCGTTCTCGGGGGCGGTCCCTTGTCCGAGCTCGGCCGAACCGACAAGGCGCCGGTGAGAGCGGCCGCCGACACGACTGCGGCCCGCCAGTCGGCCGCCTTCGCCGATGCGCTGGCCACGCAGGGTTCCAGCCGGATGTACGACGACGGGCTCGAGGGCAGCTCCGTCGTCCTGCTGTCGATGCCCGGTGCGTCCGACACGACCCGCAACGCCATCGCCGAGCAGGTCCAAGCGGCCGGCGGCACGGTCGGTGGCACCTATGCGGTGCAGCCGACGCTGGTGAACACGGGGGAGAAGACCCTCGTGGACACGCTCGGGAGCCAGCTGATGACCCAGCTGTCCGAGGGCGTCGTGTCCTCCGACGCCGACACCTACACGCGTCTCGGCGAGCTGCTCGGAGTCGCGCTGACCACCACCAACACCCAGGGAACCAAGCCCCTGGGCGATCAGTCGACCGGGATCTTGTCGAGNCTCGACGGTGCGGGGCTGCTGAGCTCGACGGGCAAGGCCACCGGCCGCGCGGCCTATGTCGTGGTGATCCTCGGCGACGAGCCGAGCCCAGAGGCGGATGCCATCTATGCCGGGCTTCTCGGCGGGCTCGCGAGCCATGCCGCCGGGGTCGTCGCCACCGGCGTAGGCCCCGACGGCCTGCTCGCGCGGCTGCGGTCGGAACCCGTCGCGGCCGAGATCGCGACCGTGGACGGCGTCGACCACACAGCGGGCCAGGTGACCTCGGTCCTCGCCCTGACCGAGTGGCCGTCGACGAAGGGTGGTTCCTTCGGAGCGTCGGGGGCCGACGGCGCCGTCGGCCTGCGGTAGGCTAGAACCCCGTGAAGGTTGCGCCGCCCACCAAGCATGTATTCGTTACTGGAGGCGTCGCCTCCTCGCTCGGCAAGGGCCTCACGGCTTCTAGCCTTGGAGCACTGCTGAAGTCGCGCGGTCTGCGCGTCACGATGCAGAAGCTCGATCCCTATCTCAACGTCGATCCCGGGACGATGAACCCGTTCCAGCACGGCGAGGTGTTCGTCACCAACGACGGCGCCGAGACCGACCTGGACATCGGGCACTACGAACGGTTCCTCGACACGGACCTCAACCAGGTCGCCAACGTGACGACCGGCCAGGTCTACTCCTCGGTCATCGCCAAGGAGCGGCGAGGCGACTATCTCGGGGACACGGTCCAGGTGATCCCGCACATCACCAACGAGATCAAGGACCGCATCCGCGCCATGGCGACCGCCGGGGAAGGCGAGCCCGCCGACGTGGTGATCACCGAGATCGGTGGCACGGTGGGCGACATCGAGTCGTTGCCCTTCCTCGAGGCCGCGCGCCAGGTCCGGCACGACATCGGTCGGGACAACTGCTTCTTCCTCCATGTGAGCCTGGTTCCCTACATCGGTCCGTCCGGTGAGCTCAAGACCAAGCCGACCCAGCACTCCGTGGCCGCGCTGCGCTCTATCGGCATCCAGCCCGACGCGATCGTCTGCCGGGCAGACCGGGAGCTGCCNTCGAGCATCAAGCGCAAGATCTCGCTGATGTGCGANGTCGACGAGGAGGCCGTGGTCACCGCGGCCGATGCACCGTCGATCTATGACATCCCCAAGGTGCTGCACCGTGAGGGCCTCGACGCCTACGTCGTACGCCGCCTCGGCCTGCCGTTCCGCGACGTCGACTGGACCCTGTGGGACGACCTGCTGCGGCGCGTCCACCACCCCAAGGAAGAGGTCACCGTCGGACTCGTCGGCAAGTACATCGANCTCCCCGACGCCTACCTGTCGGTNGTCGAGGCGCTGCGCGCCGGCGGCTTCGCCCACGAGGCGAAGGTCAACGTCCGCTGGATCCCCTCCGACGAGTGCGAGACCGAGCATGGCGCCCGCAAGCAGCTCGAGGACGTCGACGCGATCTGTGTTCCCGGAGGCTTCGGGATCCGCGGCATCGAGGGCAAGCTGGGCGCGCTGACCTATGCCCGCACCCACGGGGTGCCGACCCTCGGGCTCTGCCTGGGCCTGCAGTGCATGGTCATCGAGTACGCCCGCAACGTCGCCGGGCTCGAGAAGGCGGCCTCGACGGAGTTCGACCCCGGGTGCCAGGAGCCGGTGATCGCGACGATGGAGGAGCAGAAGTCCTTCGTCGACGGCGCGGGTGACCTGGGCGGCACGATGCGGCTGGGCCTCTATCCGGCCGACCTCAAGCCCGGATCGATCGTCCGCGAGGCCTATGGCGCCGGGTCGGTCCAGGAACGCCACCGGCACCGCTACGAGGTCAACAACGACTACCGCGACCAGCTCGAGGCGGCCGGCCTGGACTTCTCCGGGACCAACCCCGACCTCGGTCTCGTGGAGTTCGTCGAGCTCCCGCGCGAGGTGCATCCCTACTACGTCGCCACGCAGGCACACCCGGAGCTGCGATCGCGGCCAACCCGGCCGCACCCGCTGTTCAAGGGACTGGTCGGCGCCGCCATCGCCCGCCAGCGCGAGCTGCGGTTCCCGCTCGACGAGTCGACGCTGCACCGCCGCGACGAGGACTGATCGACCGAAACTGTCACTTCTCGGCCGTAACTTCGGTCGAGAAGTGACAGCTTCACCGGCTCGCCGGTGAAACCGGCACGCCTCAGCCCCGCGCCCGGAGCTTGCGGCGCAACGTGTCGGTCTCCTTCAGCAGCGGGGCGCGGACGTAGGGCGGGGTGGCGGGGTCGTCGGCGAGGGCCGTGGCGCGGGCCAGGAAGTCGTCGGTGGCGACCCGGGGGTACATCGCCGCCACGATCGACCCGAGCTCCAGCATGCCGCCGCTGCCGAGGTCGGTCACCTGCTGCAGGTAGCGCTCGCCGTACGGCAACAGCAGCGCGTCCTGCCCGGGCCGCCAGAAGCAGCGTGCCAGCCGGCCCATCGCGAGGCCCGCGTGGACGGCACGCTCGGTGAAGACGGCCTGCCATACCTCCTCCTTGGCCGCGGCATCGGGTACGGCGGCACGCACGGTGAGTGCCCGGGTCGCGGCCTCGGGGTCGGGGTCGCGGTCCACGAGCGCGGCCACCGCTGCGGCATCGTGGTCGCCGAGCTCGGCCCGGCGGACGAGCACCCGCCAGGCGACGTCGGGGTCGTCGGAGGCGGTGTCCAGCGCCGCCCAGTGAGCATCGGTGCTCGCAGCGCCGGCGACGACCTGGAGCGCCTGGGTGCGCAGGTCGGGGTCCTGCGCGAGCGCCAGCGCGACGTCGGCCAGGGCGGCCCGCCCGGCGTCGACCTCGTCGGCGGGGCTCCACTCCTCGGCCACGGCCACGGCGAGTCCCAGGAACGGCCCGACCACGCCGGGCGTCCGCTCGGTGCTCAGCACGCCGAGCACGCTGGTGAGGAAGTCGGCCGGTGGCAGCTCGCCCTTCTGCAGCATGTCCCAGGTGGTCCCCACGGCGACCGCCCGGCCCAGCGGCGTCGGGAGGCCGCCGGAGTGGCCCAGCAGGACGTCGAGCGACGCGGGGTCGGTGCGGACCGAGGCGAAGGTGTGGTCCTCGTCGTTGAGCAGGTGGAGGTCGCCACTCGGGAGCGACACGGGGGTCGCCGCGCCCACGGTGTCCACGCGGGTGCGCTCGACCAGCTCCAAGGCCTCGCCCCGGAGGGCGTAGGAGCCGACCAGGAGCGTGTGTGGCCGCGGGTCCCCGTGGGGCGCAGCGACATCGAGCCGTGCCTCGCTGTCGCCCAGCTCCAGCCGGATGGTGTCGGTGCCGGCCTGGTCGAACCACAACCGCGTCCACTCGCTCAGGTCGCGCCCGGCGGCCGACCCCACGGCGCCCATGAGGTCGGCGAGTCGGGTGTTGCCCCAGGCATGGTCGCGGAAGTAGGCGCGCAGCCCTTCGACGAACGCGTCCTCCCCGACGTGGGCGACCAGCTGGCGCAGGACGCTCTCGCCCTTCTGATAGGTGATCGCGTCGAAGTTGGCCATCGCGACCGACACGTCCGGCACGACGCCGCGGATCGGGTGGCTGGCCGGTCCCATGTCCATCCGGTAGCCCTCGAGCTCGAGCCGCGCCAGGAACGTCGCCCAGCCATCGACGAACTCGGTGGCGTTGACGCTGGCCCAGGTGGCCGCCCATGAGGCGAACGCCTCGTTGAGCCACAGGTCGTCCCACCAGCGCATCGTGACCAGNTCGCCGAACCACATGTGCGCCATCTCGTGCAGCAGCACCTCGCCCCGCATCGCNCGCTCGGCATAGGTCGGTGCGGTGCGGAAGAGGACGGCGTCGGTCCACGTGACGCAGCCCCAGTTCTCCATCGCGCCACCCATGTTGGGCACGAACACCTGGTCGTAGCGCTCCTGGGGGAACCGCTGTCCGAACCGCTCCCCGAAGAACGCGAGGCCGCGCGCGGTCAGGTCGAAGAGCTCGTCGGCGTCCCGGTCGAGGAACGCGCGCGTCGACTGCCGGCTGTAGAGCCCGAGGCTGTAGCCGCCGATCTCACGGCGCAGCTCATAGAAGGGCCCGGCGTTGATCACCACGACGTACGTCGACAGCGGCGGTGTGTCGGGGAACGTCCAGACCCGCGCCGCCTCGTCGTTGGCGGGGGAGACGTCGTCGGGGCCGGCGTTGGAGGTGACCGTCCAGGACTCGGGGGCGGTGACCGTGAAGGCGTGGGGCGCCTTCAGGTCCGGCTGGTCGAAGCAGGCCCACACGCGGCGCGCGTCGTCGGCCTCGAAGGACATCCAGACATAGACGAGCTTGTCGCTGGGGTCGACCGTGCGCAGGATCCCGGCGCTGCTGCGGGTGTCGGACTGGGCGCTGGCGACGACCAGGACGTTCTCCGCGGCCAGACCGGTCAGCGGGATGCGGCCGTCCGCGACGGTGGCGAGGTCGAGCGGCTGCCCGTTGAGGGTCGCTTGTCGCACCTCGGCGACGCAGTCGACGAACGTCGAGGCACCGGGGCTCGAGCAGGCGAAGGCGATCGTCGAGACCGACTCGACGGTGTCACCCTCGAGCAGTCCGGTCAGGTCGACGGCGATGTCGTAGCGACGGACCTGGACGAGCGCGGCGCGCTCCTCGGCCTCCTGCTGGGTGAGGCTGGCGGGGTGGGTCGGGGCTGCTGCAGTCATGGGGTGACGGTAGCGTCCGCAGGGTGAGCCCCGCGCCCCTCGGTGACCGTCCGGAGTCCTGGCCCGTCCAGGGCTCGGAGGACCGTCACCGCGACGAGTGGGTGGTGGCACTGCGCTCCGACCGGGTCCACCGGCCCGGCCACGAGCAGGCCGGTGCGTTCCACCGCATCGTGCTCGAGCACCCCGGCGCCTCGGTCGTGCTGGCCCTCGACGAGGAGGACCGGGTCTTCTGCATCACCCAGTACCGCCACGCNGCGCAACAGCGCCTGGTCGAGCTGCCGGCAGGGCTGTGCGACGTNCCGGGGGAGGACCCCGTGGAGGTGGCCCGGCGNGANCTGCGGGAGGAGGGCGAGCTCGCCGCGGACGAGTGGACGCACCTGCTGTCGACGTACCCCTCGCCGGGCATCTCCAACGAGCAGGTGCACATCTACGTCGCTCGCGGGCTGCGGCACGTGGGCCGCGGTGACTTCNTCCCAGAGCACGAGGAGGCCGAGATGGAGACCTTCTGGGTGCCGTTCGNCGACCTGCGCTCCGCCGTCCTCGCCGGGCGTGTCGCNCACGCNCTGGTGGCGCTCGCGGTGCTGGCGTGCGAGGCTCGGGGACTGGTCCCGAACGGCGACCGCATCAAGTAGGTTGGCAGGGCGTTTTCGAGGTCGGCACAACGGTGTGGCGGCCGTGAGACAGGGAGCGATGCGTTGAAGATCGGCGTTCCGAAGGAAGTCAAGAACCACGAGTACCGGGTGGCCCTCACCCCCGTGGGAGCGCACGAGCTGACCCAGCACGGTCACGAGGTGTTCGTCGAGAAGGGCGCGGGCCTCGGCTCACAGATCACCGACGGTGAGTACGTCGCCGCGGGCGCCAAGATCCTCGACGGCCCCGACGAGGTCTGGGGCATCGCCGACATGGTGCTCAAGGTCAAGGAGCCCATCGCGGAGGAGTACCACCGCATGCGCGAGGGTCTCCTGCTGTTCACCTACCTCCACCTGGCCGCTGACCAGCCGCTGACCGAGGAGCTGATCAGCCGCAAGGTGACCGGCATCGCCTATGAGACGGTGCAGCTGCCGTCCGGGGGGCTGCCCTTGCTCTACCCGATGTCGGAGGTCGCCGGCTGCCTGGCGCCCCAGGTGGGCGCTCACTCGCTGATGAGGGCCCAGGGCGGCCGCGGGGTGCTGATGGGCGGCGTCGGTGGCGTGGCCAACGCCAAGGTCGTCATCATCGGGGCCGGCGTCTCGGGGCAGAACGCCGCCAACATCGCCCTCGGAATGGGCGCCGACGTCACCTTGCTCGACAACGACCTCGACAAGCTGCGGATGTCGTTTTGGCGTTACAACAACCGAGTCCACGGTCTTGCCTCCTCCCAGCTGGCCATNCAGCAGCAGGTGATGGAGGCCGACATGGTGATCGGCGCGGTGCTGATCCCCGGCGCCAAGGCACCCAAGCTGGTCAGCAACGACCTGGTCGCCCAGATGAAGCCGGGCTCGGTGCTCGTCGACATCGCCGTCGACCAGGGTGGCTGCTTCGAGGACACCCACCCGACCACCCACGCCGACCCGACGTTCGCGGTGCACAACTCGATCTTCTACTGCGTGGCCAACATGCCCGGCGCGGTCCCCAACACCTCGACCTATGCGCTGACCAACGCGACGCTGCCGTTCGCGGTGGCCCTCGCCGACAAGGGCTGGGCCCAGGCCTGTCGCGACGACCACGCGCTGGCGCTGGGGCTCAACACCCATGCCGGNCAGCTCACCAACCTGCCCGTGGGTGAGGCCCACGGCATGGCGGCGGTCGCGCCGGACGCCGTCCTCGGCTGAGGCCGACACANCCNGTGGTCACCACGCCCGTCGCAGACCCGCTCGANCGGGCGGTGCGCACCTATCTCGACCACCTGTCGGTCGAGCGNGGGCTGGCGGCCAACACCCTGGCCTCCTACCGCCGCGACCTGCGTCGCTACCTNGAGCACCTGGACTCCGAGGGGGTGCACGACCTCGACGAGGTCGACGAGGCGACGGTGTCGTCCTTCCTGATGCGGCTACGCGAGGGCAGCGGCGAAC
>JGI24770J26754_10001778_pt1 | contig 15047 bp, 14 predicted proteins | sample LakOneMetagenome_FD_26754 | JGI IMG/M metagenome (IMG submission 26754) | reverse complement strand
CCGAACTCGGGTGCTGGTGTGTCGATATTCAACCAGTCCAGCGGAAATCTGGTCGGCCTGGGCGGCACGTCCAACGTGATTGCCGGAAATGGCAGCGCGGGTATTGTCATTGTTGATTCCGGGTCGGACAGCAATTCCATCTATGCGAACTACATCGGCACCAACGAGTTGTCGGCGCTTGGCCTCGGCAATTCAGGCGACGGGATCTACATTGGAAACGGGACGACCAACAACGTGATTGGCGACGCAGTTGATGCCGGCAATCGAAACATCATTTCCGGAAATGTNGGCAACGGCGTGCAGGTTGCCGGCGGTGGAACAAGCTATGTGACAGTGGCCGGCAACTTCATCGGCACCAATGTGGCAGGCACGCAGGCGTTGCCGAANGGGCANGCCGGCGTCGCACTGATTTACGCAACNAACGTCACCATTGGTGGCGACTCAGCCGCAGCCGTTCAGTGCATCAGCGGCAATACACAGCAGGGGATCTTTGCGCANGGCACGCAGTTTCTCAAGATCAAGGGCGCAGCGTCTGCGCAATTCATTGGCAACCAGTGCAATCCGACCTACGGCAGTATTGGCAACGGTATGCAGGGCATTCTGCTCGACAACACGCTTAATTCCATGGTGACTCCGTATCAGGTTTCGGACAACGGCGGCGCCGGTATCGCCGTCATCGGGTCGAGTGCCACGTCGAATCTCCTGCGGCCGATCATGAATTTCGGCAACGGGGGGCTGGCGATTGATCTGGGCAATGATGGACGAACACTCAACGATGCAGTTGACGCCGACACGGGACCAAATGGTTTGCTCAACTATCCGGTGGTTACGTCCATCATCGGCAACACCATCAGCGGTACCGCCTGTGCAAACTGCACGGTGTTCGTCTATCAGGCGCTCGGCAACCCGATCCTGCCGGGCAGCGGCGGCCAGTCCACCGCTACCGTCGGGTATGCCAACGGCTCGGGGGCTTGGAGCGTGGCGCTGAGTGGCGGGCTCACGCCGTACAACGTAACCCTGCAGGCCTGTCAGGCAGCCGATTGTCTGGTCGCGGCAGACGCGAACACCTCTGAACTCAGCCCGATGAATAGCGTGCCGGGATCGCTCGATATCGACGCGAGCATTACCGCGTCAAAGTATCAGTCGCTCACAGATGGCCTGCTTATCATGCGCTATTTGTTGGGGTTGACAGGTACGGCCCTGACGAAGGGCGCGCTTGGCAACACCGCGAGCCGCACAGATCCCGTTGCGATAAAGACCTATCTCGACGGAATCCGCACCTCGCTGGACATCATCGGCAACAGTTCGACCGACGCACAGACCGATGGCCTGCTCATCATCCGCTACCTGCTGGGCTTGCGNGGCAGTGCCCTCATTTCCGGAGTCTTCATTGACCCCCTCGGCGCGCGAAAAACTGCCCCNCTGATCGAAACATACATCCAGTCGCTACTTCCGTAAGAGCTTGCGAANACGGGTCACAGGTCGCTGGCATAACGTGCCAGCATCTGCTCTTGCGTTTCCGGCGAACTGTGCATGCCGGTTTGATCGTTTAGCATTTCGCCCATCGTCGGCAAGACCGACCTGTCAATACGGCTGTCCGCGGCCCACAGTCTCGAACGCATAAAGGCCTTGGCGCAGTGCAAATAGGCGTCCGTTACGCTGATCCGGATCACCAGTTTCGGAGTCCGCTTCTCATCGGCAAACGCAAGAAGTGTCGCCTCGCCGTTGTCAAGCTGCGCACGACCATTGACACGCAACGTTTCATCGACGCCCGGAATCATGAATAGCAGCCCTGCGCGGCCGCTTGCAATGATGTTCGTGAGCGTGTCGAGTCGGTTGTTGCCCGGCGAATCCGGAATCAGCAGGGTGTAGTCGTCCTCCGCCCGAACAAATCCCGGTACGCCACCGCGTGGCGACGCATCGAGGCTACCCGCCCCGTCGACGCTGGCGATCACCAGAAACGGTGACAGTCCAATGAATCGCTTGCAGTGAGCATCCAGATAATCTATCTGCTTCCGGAGTGAGCGTTCTTTGGCCGGACCATACAGGTTTCGCAACGCTTCAGCGGTATCAATCATCGAGTTCTTCATCACTTGCGGCACACTGACACGCTGATCCAGATGACGCTGGACACAAAAAAAGCCACCCCTAGGGTGGCTTGGTCTGTGGCGGAGAGGGGGGGATTCGAACCCCCGTTACCTTGCGGTAAGCCTGATTTCGAGTCAGGTACATTCAACCACTCTGCCACCTCTCCGAACTAACAATTCTAGCGCAGCGCCCGGCACTGCATACGGACAGCGCCCTAACCCTTGGCAGGCGTGGGCTTGGCGCTGGTACTCGACTTGGCAGCCGCAGGGTTCGCGGTGTTTTGACTCTTCGGGGCTACTGTCTGCTTTTGACCATGTGACTCGGATGACGATGGCTGAGCCGCCGCTGCCGCCACCACAGGCTGTGGCGCCACCCAGGTTGCGGGTGGTACAGACTTTCCCGCTGCTTTCATGTCTCGGAAGTAGCGCTCCGCGCTTTTGTCCTGATAACGGCTGAGATCCGCAGCCTCTTTCTTGGCCGCATCTGCAGCCTTCTCCTTCGCCTCAGCCGCCTTTGCTTTCTGCTCGTCGGTCAAAACCGGTACCGGAAGTTTGGCAATCGAGATCGTGGTGACCACGCTTCCCAGAAACAACACGAGCCAGGAATTCAATTTCATCAGTCGTCTCCTCCGACAGCTACGGGTCGGCCATTTTCAGGGTGTGCGTTGCTTGCCTTGCCCGTATTGCCGGCCTTGATTTGTTGGTCGTACCAGATTTCGTGATGCTCTTTGGCCCAAGCTTCGTCCACTTGCCCGGTTTTCATGCCGTCCAGCGCGCCCGCCATTCCAATCGTTCCGATGTAGATGTGAGCCAAAGCACCCAAAATAAACAACGTGGACCCGGTCAAGTGAACCAGATTGGCCAACTGCATCATCGCCCGCGTTTGTCCAAAATTCGGGAAATTCAGTACAAGGCCGGAAGCTCCGATCACGATTCCGAGGAACATCAAACCGCCCCAGAACCACAACTTTTCGCCCGCGTTGAATCTTTCGCTCGGCACATGTTTGTCCGAGAAGAGTCCACCAAAACTGGCGATCCATTTCAGATCGACGGCTTTGGGTACGTTGTCGCGCACAAAAACGACAAACGTAATGACACAGCTTACGATAAATATCGGACCAAGAAAATTGTGCAGGTTCTTGGAAATAATCGCGAGCCAAGAGAACAGCGTGAAACCAAAGATTGGAATCAGCAGGGTTTTGCCGAACGCCATGATCAGTCCTGATGCCGAAAGAATCAGGAACGTGATGGCCGTTCCCCAATGCGCCATGCGCTCAAGCAGGCTGAAGCGATCCATCAATCGCCCGGTCGGCGCCTCGCGCAACTGGATCGTGCCACGCCAAGCGTAGAACGCGCCGATCAATAGCATCATGCCAACAATGGCCCAGCCCGCAGTTGTTGCAAATAGCCCGTTTCGCAGCGCGCGCCAGTTCTGGCCGCCATCCTGGATCAGTACACCCGCTTCCGGTGCCGGGATACTGGCATAGCCTTCTACCGCTCCGCGCGCGTTTTGCCAGATTGGCGCGTTGTTATACGGTTGCTGCACGGCACGCTGCTGCTCCTGCTTCGCTAGCTCTGCAGGCGGCAACACCGGCCCGCTACTTTGCTGCGCAAAGACCGTGGCAGCCAGGACCAATGTAGCGATCGACGCTAACAGGCGTTTCATGGACAACTCCTCACGCTATGTACGTCTACGATCAATTGACGCGCTTGTATTCGTTCTGGTTCTCGGCGCGTGCTCGGAGCTGACGCTCCCACGCAGCCCGATCGCCTTTGAACTGGTCGTTCGCGTAGGGTTTGTCGTCGGCCTTTGCGGCTGATTGACCCGGTTTTGCAGCGATCGTCTGGGGTTGTTCGCCGCAACCGCCGATCGCGCCAAGCAAGGCTAAGGCCATCAATGATGTGAGCGGTTTAATCATGATTTTTGCGGAGTTGGTTGAGCTGCAGGTGCAGCGGATTTGGCATCCCCGCGTCCATAGGCAGTTGCATGCCCCCAAAGATCGCCACCACGCCCGCGACGCATGACACGCTCCCGGTAGATATCGGAAAGCACATCACCATCGCCCGCAAGCAGCGCTTTCGTGGAGCACATCTCCGCACATGCCGGTAATTTCCCTTCGGACAGGCGATTGCGGCCGTATTTTTCGTATTCCGCTTTCGAGTTGTCTTTTTCCGGGCCGCCCGCACAAAAAGTGCACTTGTCCATCTTGCCGCGCAGACCAAAAGCGCCTGCTTGTGGGAACTGTGGAGCCCCGAACGGACAGGCATAGAAACAGTAGCCGCACCCGATACAAAGATCCTTGTCGTGCAACACAACCCCGTCTTCCGTCTTGTAGAAACAGTTGACAGGACAGACCGCCTGACAAGGCGCGTCGGAGCAGTGCATACAGGCAACCGATATGGAGCGCTCTGCGCCAACGATGCCGTCATTTAGCGTCACCACGCGGCGGCGGTTCACGCCCCACGGAACATCGTGCTCATTCTTGCAGGCGGTGACGCATCCATTGCACTCGATGCAGCGCTCTGCGTCACAAATAAACTTCATTCGTGCCATGTTGATCTCCTTATGCCCGCTCGACCTGGCAAACAGTGGTCTTGGTTTCCTGCATCATCGTCACCGAGTCATAGCCATAGGTCGTTGCCACGTTGACCGACTCCCCGCGTACGATTGGCGCGGCCCCGTCTGGGTACTTCTCAAGCAGATCCTTACCCTGCCACCAGCCGGAGAAGTGAAACGGAATGAACGTCGTCCCGGGGCCGACGCGCTCCGTAACCATAGCCTTCACTTTGATCTGCGACCCGGTCGCGGACTTGACCCATACGTATTCGCTGTTGCGAATACCGCGATCATTCGCGTCTTTCGTATTGATCTCGATGAAGTTCTCCTGCTGCAGCTCTGCGAGCCAGGGATTCGATCGGGTCTCTTCGCCGCCGCCTTCGTATTCCACTAGACGACCGGAGGTAAGCACGAGCGGGAATTTTTCGTAGACCTTGTCGGCGATGGCCTTGTCCTGTACCGATTTGTAAAGCGTCTTCACGCGCCAGAATGCGCCACCCTTGTCTGCATGCGTTGGGTATTTTTTCGCGAGGTCGGCATTGGTGCCGTACAGCGGCTCGCGATGCTGCGGAATGGCATCCGGGAAGTTCCAGACGATGGCGCGAGCCTTGGCATTGCCGAAAGGATGACAGCCATGGTTCTTCATGAACACGCGAATCTGGCCACCGGTGAGGTCCGTCTTCCAGTTCTTCCCTTCGGCGCCCTTCTTCTCCGCATCAGTCAGTTCGTCCCACCAGCCGAGTTTCTTGAGCAGCACATGATCAAGTTCCGGGTAGCCTGTCGTGAGGTCGGCCCCTTTCGAATAAGAGCCATCTTCAGCGAGCAGGGAAACGCCTTCGCGTTCCACACCAAAGTTGGCGCGGAAGTTGCCGCCGCCATCCATCACGTGCTTCGACGTGTCATACAGATTTGGCGAGCCCGGGTGCTTCATTTCAGGCGTGCCGTAGCATGGCCACGGCAAGCCGAAATAATCTCCGTTGCACGGACCACCGTTGGCCTTGAGTGTCTTCGGATCAAATGTGTTCATGTGCTTCATGTGAAGCTTCAGACGCTCGGGCGACTGGCCGGTATAGCCGATGGTCCAGGTACCCTTGTTGATTTCGCGAAGAATGTCCTCGATTTCGGGCTCTTCCCACTTCTTGTCACCATCAGGTTTGACGATCTTGCAGTTCTTCGCAAATTGCTCGGCAAAGCCAAACTTCTTCGCGAACGCGTACATGATCGCGTGATCAGTCTGCGATTCGAACAGCGGCGTAATGACGCGCTCGCGCCATTGCAATGATCGGTTGGAGGCTGTCGCCGAGCCGCTCGTTTCGAATTGCGTGCAGGCAGGCAGCAGGTAAACGCCGTCCTTGCGATCGGGCATTGCCGAGGAAGCGGTCGGATAAGGGTCAATGATGACCATCATGTCGACCTTCTCCATCGCCTTCTTCATTTCCGGACCACGCGTTTGCGAGTTCGGCGCATGACCCCAGAAGACGATGGCCTTGAGATTCGAATCCTGATCAATCGTCTCGTTCGGATCGAGTACACCGTCGATCCACCGCGACACTGTCATGCCCGGTTTTTCCATCATTGTCTGCGACGCGAATTGCTTCTTGAGCCATTCGTAGTCCACGCCCCAAACCGTGGACCAGTGTTTCCACGCACCGGTCGCAATGCCGTAGTAACCCGGCAACGAATCCGGGTTTGGACCGACGTCGGTCGCGCCCTGCACATTGTCATGGCCGCGGAAGATATTGGCACCACCGCCGGAAACACCGATATTCCCGAGCGCAAGCTGCACGATGCAACTGGCGCGCACCATCGCGTTGCCGATCGTGTGCTGAGTTTGCCCCATGCACCAAACGATGGTCGAGGGCCGATTGGTTGCGAACTGCTTGGCGATGTCCGCCATCCGCGCCTCCGGNACGCCGCAGGCCTCTTCGACCTTGTCCGGCGTCCACTTCGCCATCACCTCTTCTTTGATCTTGTCCATGCCATAGACGCGATCATTGATGTACTTTTTGTCTTCCCATCCGTTCTTGAAAACGTGATGCAACAGACCAAACAGAAACGGAATGTCCGAGCCGGAACGAATACGCACAAATTCATCCGCCTTCGCAGCAGTCCGCGTGAAGCGTGGATCGACCACGATCAACTTGGCACCGGTCTCTTTCGCGTGCAGCATATGCAGCATCGATACCGGATGCGCCTCTGCCGCATTGGAGCCGATGTACAGCGCACACTTGGTGTTCTGCATATCGTTGTACGAGTTGGTCATCGCGCCATAGCCCCACGTGTTCGCAACCCCTGCGACGGTGGTGGAATGGCAAATGCGCGCCTGATGATCGCAATTGTTGGATCCGAACATGCTCACGAACTTGCGGAACATGTACGCCTGTTCGTTGTTGTGCTTCGACGAACCAACCCAGAATACGCTGTCCGGCCCGGCGGTCTTGCGCAGGTCGAGGAGCTTGTCGCCAACCTCGTTCATGGCCTGTTCCCAGCTGACGCGAACGTACTTGCCGTTCACCAGCTTCATCGGATACTTGAGTCGATGTTCCCCATGGCCGTGCTCTCGAATCGCCGCGCCTTTGGCGCAATGGGCGCCAAGATTGATCGGCGAATCGAACACCGGTTCCTGTCGCGTCCAGACGCCGTTGTCGACAATCGCGTCGATCGCACAACCCACCGAGCAGTGTGTACAGACGGTTCGCTTGACTTCAGACTTGCCGTTGCCTTCAGCCGGCGCAGCGGCTTCGACCCGGCCCACGAAACCGAGCGGCAGTTGGCTCGCGAAAGCGCCCGCTCCCAGCCCGACCCCTGAACGCTTCAGGAACGCACGGCGATCGAGCGTATTGCCTTGTCGCCCCGCACCGGTAGCACCGAAGGTGCCGAAGCGGCGCATTGTGGAAGGCCCGGACAAGCGTGAGCCGTCCACATCGTGAGACTTTCTAACCAGCATGTTGAATCTCCGGAAATCCGTGGTCGGCCACGCTAGACGCGAGCCAGGTCGTAGTAGGTGCGAACGTGGTCGCTTTCCTGATAGCCAGCATCTGCGGTTGCAGTGTTGACGACTGGCTTTGGAGCGCTATGAGGAATCGCAGGCACAACAACGGCGGCGACCGCTCCCGCTGCGCCAGCACTGCCCGCCAGCAAGAAGCCACGCCGCTTGAGGTCGGCACCTTGTTTCTTGTGTTCCATATGCACTCCTTGTACAGCTTGAAATTCGAGCATTTTTGCTGACGCGAGACTTACAAATCAATCGCAAAGCTCTCGCGCTCGACCAGCAAAAAACTACTCGTGAATTGTGCTACGACGGCATAGAAGTTAGCAAGCGAAGATTTCGCTATTGCGTCGCAACAAGACTCGAACCAGGGCGCGATGTGTGCGTCAAAAAACTGGCGCTGGGTGGACAAAGCGGCTTGTTCAACGCCTTCGCCTCCGACAATCAATAGACGCATCACCTCACAAAGCGCAGCGAGGTGATCTTCAACCATCGTCTGCGATTCAATGCGGGCAAACCCTAGTGTGGCAAGACTGCGACGCACATCGGCGAGCGGCTGTTCCATCATGAAGCCAGTCAAGTGGTGTGACGCGTGCAGGTTGAGCGGCGCCTTGCCAACACCAATGAACAGTTTGTCGTACTCCTCACGTGATGCGTCGGTGTCCATCACGGAACACGCGGCAATCAACCGCGACCACGCCATCGGCAGTTGCGCCCCATCATCTTCAGTGGCAAGCGGGGGCGAACCGCCAATAGCCTTAAGCAAAGCTGAATCCGGCGCCTCCGCAAACAATCGCGAAATCAGCGCGTAGAAGTTTGCACGCCCCTGATCTTCCGGTGTTACATACGAACGAAAAGTAACGGTGTCAGCCATGATTCTTCAAATCTTTCGGGGCAGATTGCGGACATCCAGTGGCTGCTCTTCGCTGTACAGATCAACCACCCGGCAATCAGCACACATCTTGATGCGGGCGCGCGATTTTTCATCGGGGAACATGCTGTGCGTGGCAAGTTTTTCAAACATGTTCTCGATCATTTTCCTGGCGCCGAGTGGCTTGCCGCAACGGACGCAACCCAGTACCTCGGCTTCGTTGAGGACGCGCGGCTTCCTCGCGTCCATCGTGAGGTTAAGGCGCGGAACCAGCGTGATCGCCTTTTCCGGGCATGTCTTCTCGCAGAGTCCGCACTGAACACACTTGCTCTCGATAAACCGCAACTGTGGTTGTTCGGGGTTGTCAGCGAGCGCACCTTCGGGACAGCTTCCCACACAAGCGAGGCACATCGTGCATTTGTCTGCGTTGACGACAATCTCACCGAAGGGCGAGCCCGCATGCAGCGCAATCATCGTCTTCGGTGTGGGTGCGTGCTCCAGCAGGTGCGCGAAANCCGCGTCGAGCGTGCCACGTTTATCGTTGCCGAGATTGAAGGTCGCAGCCACCCGAACGCCCAGACCGCNCGTCGCGGCCCATTGCGGAAACGCCAGNTCGCGCTCGTCGACAACACGGACCCGCGCATCCTGATAGCCGAGTGCTGCCAGTACCTGATTGGCAATATCGGCCTGCGCCCGTAGCGCGATACCGTAATCCGGCGCAATCGCCCTCGTTACGAGCACTGACACCTCGGTCGCGCCGTAGGCAAACGCTCCCAACCATATATCCAGGCCGGCGGCCGCCGGATGATGCAACGACACCGGGATATACCGGGCGGGCAACCCGTCGCCACGTCGCGCGATGTCCGCAATCGCTGCGGCCCCTTCCCCCTCATCGTGCAACAGGAGCGCTGCATCGCGCCCACCCGCACCATGAAAAGCTTTCAGCAGCGTCTTGATCTGCGTCCCCAGATCGGCGACGCGCGGCACGGCAAAGCCCAGCGCTCCCGACGGGCATACAGTCGTGCAGGCGCCGCAGCCCATACATAGCTGCGGAGTGACCTCGATGTGGTCGCCTTTGGGCGCAATGGCGCGTGTCGAGCACACATCGATGCACTGCGTGCAGCCGGTCTTCTTGTTGCGGCTGTGCGCGCAGATGTTGGCGCGGTAGTTGAAATACTTTGGCTTTTCGAATTCACCGACGAGCGTGGCGACTTCGGCGATCGCCCTGACACGCGCCAGCGGGTCGCTGCCCGGTGCGATGTAGCCCTGCGGCGGCTGGTGTTGAGTGAAGAGTCGCTGCTCCGACAGGTTGAGAACGATGTCAAACTGACCACTGCGTTCGACGTCCGCACGTGCAAAATCAATGGCAGCGATATCGCCGCAGACGCTCACGCACGTACGGTGCGACTTGCACAGATCGGCATTGACCTGATACGAAAGATCAATAGCATTTTCGGGGCATGCGCGCACGCAAGCGTTGCAGCGTGTACACGCATCCAGATCGATCGGATTGGCCTGGCGCCACGAAACGGCAAATGAACCAAGCCAGCCTTTGGCGGAGACATTGCCGCCGCTGATCACCGGATAGTTCCGAATGGCGGGCAGCTCCCCTCGCGCGTCGAGCGCAAGCACGTTGACCGACATTGAACCCTGCAATGCGTCTGCTACCTGCATCGCGTCGGCCATCGAGCCGATGATGAGCGTTTGACCGCCGCTCTTGTAGCTCACCTGGGTCGTGGGCTCCGCGTCCGGCAGCATCGCCTCCGCGATCAGCGCGGCGAGCTTGGGAGTCGCAAACGCAGCCTCCTTCGACCACCCTGCCATTTCGCGAATGTTGAAGAAGCGAACACTCGACACTTTGGGCGAATCGCCTGCCGCCTGCGCCAGCAATCGCGACTCCTGAGTACAGGCGATAACGGCATCGCCGTCTACCACTTCGCCGAACCGTGCCAGCTCATGCTGGCACATGGCGTCAAAGCGCTGGACTTCGGTGACACCGGCGGCAGCAGCGGCGTTCGCAAAAGTATCGGCGTCGAACGGCATCGTGCGATTGCACGAGCACAAATGGACTTGTCGGGTCATGCGTCTTTCTGCAGAGGTAGCGCGGTTTCGCCGGAAACCGTCACGTCCGGGGAACTAATGGATTCGGATTCGGGCGCATCGGGTGCATTCGCGTCGGTTGCGGCGAAGTCGCCGACCCGCCTGCCGTAGCGTGGATGAGCAGCGCCGGGCGATGCCTCCTGCTTCAACGTTGCTGGCAGCGCAGCGGTCGTCTCTGCCAAAGCAGTCTCGTCCGTCGCCTGCAGTAGCTGTTCCTGCAGCGAAGCGGACCTTGCCGCCAGCACCGCCTTGCCTTCGTCGCTCTCAATATCAACCGCATATCCACCGGTCGTCACGACCTGTTGCGGAGGGTTCATGATCGTCTTCCACGACGAAAGCGTGGCCATCACTTCCGGAGCGATTGGTTCGAACTGTGTGTAGTCGTCAATGTAAGTGTCAAGACCATCCATCACATTGAAGTGTGGCTCCTTGAACAGCACCTTGAGCGCCTGCTGCCTGAGCGCCTGCGGCACTTTTGCCTGCATGAATGGCGTGAAATCCTCAGCCAGAGAAATGGAAGACAGGGCAGGTAGCGCACTNTGCTCATCANCGAGAGGCGTCCCACCGGTAGCNCTCGCCAGGCCGGGCCCGCCAGCGTCCCGCCTTGCAGNCGGATGCGCGACCTCCGGCTCGGTGCGAACAGCCGGTGCGACAGTTTGCGCATCTGCACCGCCACGCTTCAGGCGTGACCATCTCGACAGCGAGAATCCATCCGCCGGCATGCCCACGACCTTGTTATCCGACGTTTCAGCCATGACCCGCTCCGCCCCGACGAAACGCACCGTCCTTGAACGGATCGTTTCGCTTCACTTTTTTTCGTACTTCCGGTTGGTAATGCGCTGCCGTGTAAGCGACGAGCTGCTCGCGAAGTCCGTCCGGCATGGGCACATTGTCAACATGGTCACCCACATCCAGCATGCGACCGGCCTCGTTATAGGAAACAGTCACGACGACCGGGCGGGGTACCGGATCATCCTCTTCCATGCGCCACATCACGAAAATGCACGGCGCTGGCGAGTTCAGATTGAGCCAATAGCCCTCCCCTTCGGAGGGATGCAGCTCGATGAATTCACCATCGTATTGCCAGCGTGCTTCGCCGTTCGCATTCAGCTCGATAGGGCCCTGTGCACCGCTGTCCGCACGCTGATCAGCCTCGACACTTGCGGTTTCCCATTCAAAATCGACCCAGCGGCTTTGCACCGGACGCTTGCGAAACGAGACGCTCACGCGCCAGACGGTTGGACCGTCAAAAAGGGATGGAACTGCACTCACCCGGCGAATTTAGCAAAATAGGGCACATAAACGATTAGTGGTTTCCATGGGCGAGCGATCCAATTTGCCGGGTAAGGTTATTCCGTTGATGCCAGCGCGCAACGTGCAGACGATCACGCCAGTATCGCCGGCTGCCCTGAGCGCCATGCGCACGGCGGCTCGCGTGAACGATCCACGTGAACGGCGGCTGCACGACCTGCGCATCTCGGTGACTGACAAGTGCAATTTTCGCTGCACCTATTGCATGCCTAAGGACGTTTTTGGTCCCGGATATAAATTTTTGCCGCATGACGCCTTGCTGTCTTTTGAGGAAATCACACGCTTTTCCGGCATCGCGGCAACGCTCGGCGTGGAGAAGTTACGCCTGACTGGTGGGGAGCCGACACTGCGGCGCAATCTGCCGACGCTGATCGAAATGCTCGCGCAGCTGCGTACACCCGCCGGCAAACCGCTCGATTTGACGCTCACGACCAACGGTTCCACGCTGGTCAGACAGGCGGGAGCGCTGAAGGACGCTGGTCTGCAACGGATCACGGTATCGCTCGACTCGATGGACGACGCGGTGTTTCGCGCGATGAATGACGTGGACTTCCCGGTTGCCGATGTATTGAAGGGTATTGACGCAGCGCTCGCGGTCGGTCTCGGTCCGGTCAAGGTGAACATGGTGGTCAAGCGCAGCGTCAACGATCACACGGTCGTTGACATGGCAAAGCACTTCAGGGGTACCGGCGTCATCGTGCGCTTCATCGAATACATGGATGTCGGCTCGACCAACGGCTGGCGCATGGACGACGTCATTCCGAGCGCGGAAATCGTCAAACGCATCAGCGCTGATGCGCCGCTGGTCGCGGTCGATCCGCAATACGAAGGGGAAGTTGCGGAACGCTGGCGCTATGCAGATGGCTCTGGCGAAATCGGCGTCATCTCCAGCGTCACGCAGGCGTTCTGCGGCACCTGTACGCGCGCGCGCCTGTCGACCGACGGCAAGATTTTCACCTGCCTGTTCGCCGAACAGGGCACGGATTTTCGCGCGATGCTGCGTGGCGGCGCGAGTAATGACGACATCGCGGCGCTGCTCGCGGGCCTGTGGAACGTGCGCACCGATCGCTACAGCGAAATCCGCACCGCCGACACTGCAAAATCGCGCAAGGTCGAGATGAGCTACATCGGCGGCTGAACCAGATCGAACAGAAAACCGTGACCAGCAAAACCATCGCAGTCCAGCTCTCGACCGACGGCGCACGAGAGCTTGAGCCCTTCCTCGCCTACGCGAAGAAGAACACGCTTGGCTATTTTTTCCGGTGCGAGACTGTGGACGTCACCGGTCCGTTCTTCACTATGGTTATCAACACCGGCGTCGACGGTGAACATGGCAGCGACATTTCGCTCAACGTGCCACACGGATTCGTGCGCTGGTACGTCGAGACCGAGCAAGAAAGCGCGATTGGTTTCCTCAAGCATTGAGCAACAGCTTTTCGCTACAAGAACGTTTACATAGGGGCAAGCTGTCGATTTCCCCAATAGTCGACTTCGTCCATTATTGCCTTGCAGCCCCAATTGAATAAGGCGTTTACGCAAAAGTCGATACGAGCCGCGAACGGAATTTGAAGGTCATTTCGCGTCTGCGGGTGAATAGATCGGCTCGACCCTGGGACGGGCCCAACCCTTCAAATTCCGGTCTTGCAGACCGGCCGCAAAGGCCGGGAACCGCTATCCTGTCGATCAATTTTCAACGACGGTACATTCCGATGCGAATCCTCCACACCATGCTGCGCGTTGGCGACCTGCAGCGATCAGTCGATTTCTACACCCGCGTGATGGGCATGCAACTGCTGCGCACGACGGATCGGCCCGAGCAGAAATACTCGCTGGCGTTTGTCGGCTATGGCGCCGAGAGCGGCGGCGCAACCATTGAACTGACCTACAACTACGGCGTACCAGCCTACGATCTGGGTGGCGGCTTTGGCCACATCGCGATCGCCGTCGACAACGCGGCGGCTACCTGCGACGCCGTTCGCGCTGCGGGCGCAACCGTCACACGCGAGGCCGGTCCGGTCAAAGGCGGCTCCACGGTGATCGCCTTTGTGCAGGATCCGGACGGCTACAAGATCGAGCTGATCGAATCGAAGTCCTCATAGCCGCGCGCCCGCAAATCACGCCGTTTCCAGCAATCCCTTTTTCCTGAGCATCGGCTCGACAGTGGCGGCACGCCCCCGGAACGCCGCGTAGCCTTCGCGCGGCTCAACCGTGTTGCCGGCCGAGTAAACATAACGGCGCAGGCGTTCGGCGGTGGGCCCGTCAAACGGATCGCCAGCCTCCACGAACGCGTCAAACGCATCAGCATCCAGCACCTCCGCCCACAGGTACACGTAATAGCCGGCCGCATACGCGTCTCCAGCGAACAGGTGGCGGAAATGCGTCATTCGATGCATCATCGGAATCTCTGACGGCATGCCGAGGCGTTCGAGTTCTGCTTTCTCAAAGGCAACTGCGTCAAAAGCGTCGTAGCTGCTCTGTGCATGTGCGGCCATATCGACCAGCGCCGACGCGGTGTATTGCACCGTCTCGTAACCTTTGTTGAACAGCCTCGCCTCTTCAATGCGCTGACGAAGCGCTTCCGGAATCGGCTCACCGGTCTGGTAATGCTTCGCGTGCTTGCGCATGACGACCGGCTCCAGCGCCCAGTGTTCATAAAGTTGCGACGGCAATTCCACGTAATCCTGCAGCACGTTGGTGCCCGACAGCCGCTCATACGTCACGTTCGAAAGCAGGCCATGCAGCCCGTGGCCAAACTCGTGGAACAGCGTACGCACATCATCCATGCTGAGCAGCGTAGGCTGGCCCGCCGGGGCCTTCGCGAAATTGTTGTGATTAGCGATGATTGGAATGATCTCGCTACCACCGTCACCGATGCGCGATTGAAGGCGATATGAACTCATCCAGGCGCCGCCGCTTTTCGACGCGCGCGCGAAGTTGTCACTCAGGAAAATACCGACCAGCGAACCGTTCGCGTTCGTCACTTCAAACAGCCGCACGTCGGGGTGATACAGGGGCACGCCGTGTTTTTCTGCAAATTTGAGACCGAACAGCTTTTCAGCGCAATCGAACATCGCACCGATCATGGCGTTCAGTTCGAAATAAGGTTTCGTTTCTGCATCATCAAGCTGATAG
>JGI24770J26754_10001762_pt1 | contig 15135 bp, 15 predicted proteins | sample LakOneMetagenome_FD_26754 | JGI IMG/M metagenome (IMG submission 26754) | reverse complement strand
GCGAAGCGCTGGGCCAGGTGCGCTTCCAGCGCGCCGGCGACGAGGGGCTGGCGGCGGCGCTCCACCGCGCGGCCACGCGCTTTGGCGAGCGCACCGGTCTGCCGATCGAAACGGACGTCCATCAAGCTGCGGGCGACGTTCACGGCGACAGCGCAGAGCGCCTCTACCGTATTGTCGAGGAAGGCCTTCGCAACGTCGAGCGCCATGCGCAGGCCAGCCGCGTATCCCTGACGTGTTCGTTCGAAAACGGGGCAATCCTGATAGAAATCCACGACAATGGTCGCGGTTTCGATGCCAATACCGCCAATCCCGGCCATTACGGTCTTGCGGGCATGATCGAACAAGCCCAAATGATCGGCGGACGACTTGCCATCGAAACGAGCCCCGGCCAGGGCGCGCGCCTTATCGTCCGCGCACCGCTCGTTCATCAGGAGCGATAGACATGTCCGGGACTTCCGCCGGGAAGGCGCCGACGCGCGTGATGATCGTCGAGGATCAGCAGCTGATCAGGCGCGCCTTCAAGACCATGCTGTCGCTCGAACCCGATCTCGACGTGGTCGCCGAGGCCGGCGACGGTCTGGAGGCGGTCCGCCTCGCCAAGCTCACACGACCTGACGTGATCCTGATGGACCTGCAGATGCCACGCCTCGGCGGCGTCGCGGCCACCCGCCAGATTCTCGCCGAACAGCCGCAGATCCGCATTATCGTGCTGACAACCTTCGACAATGACGAGATCGTGCTCGACGCCGTATCCGCCGGCGCGGCCGCCTACCTGCTGAAGGATGCGGCCGAAGCCGACATTCTCTCCACCATCCGCGGCGAGACGCGTCTCTCCCCGTCCGTCGCCGCCACGCTCATCAACGCCGTCCGCCGCACCCACCCCGTCGAGAAAGAGGAGCCGGCGCCGGAAGACGGTGAGCCGTTGACCGACCGCGAGCAGACGATCCTGCGGCTGGTGGCTGTGGGCCGCAGCAACAAGGAAATCGCCAACGAGCTGAAACTCGCTGAGGGCACGGTGAAGAATTATGTCAGTCGGATCATGGAGAAGCTCAATGTGCGTTCGCGCACAGAGCTCGCGGTGAAGGCGGTCAAGGCCGGCAAAAAATGACCTTGGTCATGCATCCGCCGTGACCAAGGTCAGATGTACACATATGAACCAAATGAGATTGAACGGGCGACGTTCACACGAAAGGACGCCGGCCAATGTTCAATCCCAACGCTCGCGCGAGCGATCCCGCTCGCGAAAATTCTCTCGACGCCTCAACAACTTCAACCGGGACCCCGCTATCGGTCGCCATCGTCAGCGACGACCATGCGACCGTGCAGGCCCTCGTTTCGGCCTGCGAATTCATGCTCGCCTTCGAAAGCCGCCTGCGCGTCGCTGCGCTGCACGACGATCCGGCCCACATGCGCGCGCAGCCAAACGAGGTCCTGATCCTCGACGCCGCCAATGCGCATGACCGTCGGGTTGATCCGGCCCACTATCCGGCTTCGCCCTGCGTCGTCCTGATCCACGACGGCGCCTCCCCCGACGAGGCTGCCTGCGCCGCGCCGGCGCATGCGAGCTTGCTCTGCTCGCAGCTGTCCCCGGCCGCCCTCGAACTTGCGATCCGCACGGCGCAGCAGAACTGGCGCGCGCTGACAGTCGCGCGCCGCACCATCGAATCCGTCGAGCGCTCTGCGCTGACTGCGCGCGACGGACAGCGCCGCATTCTCGAGGAGATCGGCCCGATCGCCCATGCGCTCGAGGGACTCCTCGACATCATGAGCGCGGAGGAAGCGACGGCCTCCGGCGGACCAACGCCGACACAGCTCAATCTGCTCCGCAACTGGACGCGCGATCTCGTGCGCACGGTCGGCCGCCATCAGGACGCCGCGGCGATCCCGGCAGGGGCGCGCGCGGACATGACCTCCATCGTCGAGGACGCCGTTGCGCTGTTCCGCAGCAAGTGCGACGCGCTCGGCCATACCGTCGTCCTGTCGAGCCCCAGCGAACCGGTGACCGTGGCGGCCGAGCCCCGCCGACTCAGGGCCGCCGTCATTCAATTGATAGAGAGCGTGTTCGACCGCGAGATCCGTGACCGGCGGATCGACATCGTGCACTGGCGCTCGATGGACGAATCCCGACTCGCCTTCGTCAGCGGACCGCCGGTCCGCCGCGGGCTCGACGCATCCGAGACCATCGCCCCGCCCGTGCGCACGGCAGGCGTCGCGGACGAACGCTTCATCGGCGCACTGGCGCAATTGCGCGAACTGGGCGCGGTGGTGGAAACCAGTTGCGCCAACGCCTTTGGAACGAGCCTGCTGGTCTCGCTGCCGGTCGCCTGACCTAAAATCCCCGGCGCACGATATCGGCGCCGATCGAGCGGAAAGTCTCGCCCACGCCCTTGCCCGTGCGCGCGCTCGTGCGCACGACATCGGCTGGCGCGAGGCCCGCGCCTGAAAGGGCGCCGACGTCCACGTCGGCAAGGTCGATCTTGTTGACGATCACGCGGGCAGGCCGGCCGGGAAAGGCATCAGCGAAACCATTGGCCAGACGCGCAGCCTTGGCGAGCGTCGCAGGCCGGGTCGCATCGGACACGATCAGCGCGCCGGACGCGCCCTTGATGTAGACGGTTTCGAAGATGCGCGCGCCGAAATCGCCGTCCGTGTCCCACAGCATCAGCTTCAGAACGCGGCCATCGTCGAGCATGATTTCGTGCGAGAGAATGTCGACGCCGATGGTCGACTTGTATTCGCCCTCGAACCTGTCGAACACGAAGCGGCGCGCCAGCGACGACTTGCCGACGCCGATCTCGCCGAGCAGCATGACTTTGGCCGACAGGGTCACGGGCGCGGCTCGTCCACCGATGCGAGTTCGAACACCACGCGACGGTCGCGCGGATCCGTTTCGGCGCCATTGGCGCTGAAGCCCGGACGCATCACCATTCGCAACCGCGCGGGGTCGACGCCCTGCGCGACCAGAAGCGCCGCAACCGCGTTAGCGCGCGACTGCCCGATCACCAGGTTGCGCTTCTCGCCGCCGGTGGAATCCGTGTAGCCGACCACGCGCAGCGCCAGATCGTTGTCCCTCATCGCAGCCGCGATTTCCGCCGCCCGCTTCTCGGCCAGCGCGCGGTCGACGAACGCGTCGAGCCGAGAGAAATAAATCGATGTATCCGCCAGCGCAGCGATCAGTTTTTCACGCGGCGTGCGCGCGGCCGACGCGGCCAGCGTGGACAATTTCTCGGACATGGCCTTCGTGTCGGCGCGCAGCGCCCCGGCAGCCTCGTTCGACGCGGCGGCCAATGCGGCGATGCGGGCGTCGGTCTCCTTCGCGCTGGCTGCGAGCTGCGCCAGTTGCGCGGCAATCTCGTCCTCGCGCCTGCGGATCTCCTGCAATTGCGCGACGGCGCCGACGCTGGCGGTATGCGCGACCAGACTGTAGGGCTGGGCCGGCGTCTTCAACGCTTCGGCGACAGCGGCGGCTGCGGAATCCGACGGCGTCAGCCCCGCGAGCGTGACGGTCTTGCCCGCGTGATCGACGGAGACGCGCAGCGGGAAGGCGTCGAGTTCCGGACGCGCCGCGCGCGCCTGCGCGAAGGCTGCATCGATCCGGCGTTCATGCAGCTCGCGCAGGATCGGTCCGCTCGCCCCCCACGCGAGCAGTGCAAGCACGACCGAGCTGATCGCGATCAGCGGCAGGTTCGATTTCTTCTCGGCCGCCGGTCGCTGCTTGAACAAAGTTTCGGCCATATGGCCCAGCGCCGGGTGCGCCGCGTCTGGTGAATGGTCGAGCCACGACACCAGCGACAGAAAGGCGTCGTCGACTTCGCGCTCATGCTCTGGTCGCAACGCGCCCGCGCATTCGGCCGCCACGAGATACATCGGCGCGCCGCGCAGGAAGACGCGCGTCGATCCCAGATCGAGCGTGCGCAACTCGCCGCTGCGCGATCCATAGACGCTGGAGGCGAATTCGGTGATCGCCGCGATCAGCCCGCTCACCAGTTCGGACTGGTCGTCGACCTCGTCCTCGGCGTGCCAGGAGGCGACGAGCCGGCCGCTGCCGCGTTCGAGCAGCAGCAGGCGCCGCAGTTCCGGCAATTGCGCGTCCGCCAGCATCAACTCACTGATCGGCCGACCCGTCATCACCGACTGGAAACGCAGGCGCCAGAAGCGCGTGGACAGCGAACGGTCGAGCCGCTCGTTGAGATCGGCGACGAGATCGCGGAAGGCGTTGGCGACGGCGGCGCTCACGAGGCGGCCCGTGATCGGGNACAGCGCCTCCACCATCATGTCCTTGGAATTCTTGATCTCGTTGCGGATCGCCGCAACGACGACCGGCGCGACGGCGCCGGCGAGCTCGCGATGACGCGCCACCTCGGCCTTGCGGAAGGCTTCCACGAGCACTTCAGCGGTCGCGGCCTCCAGCCGGTCGGGCGTCCCGACGCGCTGGTCGAGCGCCTCGACCATGCCTTCCATCGCCTCCAGCCGGTCGGTCTCCGGCTGCAGCAGCAATTGCTTCAGGCGGTCGATCTCGAATTCTGGCTGGCCGGCAGGCCGGTTCATCTCAACGGGCCTTTCCGCCCGCCCCGAGCGTCCGGATGGTCGCGCCGAGCTCGGCGATCGCCTGCCCGATATTGTCGATCGACTGGCTGTGCTTGCTGTCCGTGTCGCGGCCCTGCTGGCCGAGCATGGCCTCCAGCGAGGCGAAACGGGCGTTGATGTCGTCGCGCATCAGGGCGATCTGACGGTCGATGTCGTCGAGGCGGGATTCGGTCGAACGCTTTGTTGCGCCAAACAAAAGTTCGCGCACCTGGTCGATCGTGTCGGCTTCGATCATCGCGGCTCCCTCCGCAGCGCCGTTCTTGGCGTCTGACTTGTTGTTACGCATTGTACTTCCTCTTGGCCCCTGTCGGCTCGAATTGCTCGCCATCATATTACCCGATCCGAAGATGTTGCGCTAAGCAAAACCGCCGATACGTAAACGCCAGCCTCCACGATGCGCGAGCGAAACCCTTACGCGCACACACGAGTTAACCCGAAGGCAACAGCGCCGCCCTAATGTGGCCGCTTCGCGCTGCGCGACTGGCCCGTCGCGACAGCCCCTTCGAGGTCGACATGCTCGACGACACATCGCCCAACGCNCCCCCCGCCGCCCTGCGCCTCGCGGGCCTGTCGAAATCGTTCGGCAAGCCCGCCGTCGACCGGCTCGACCTGACGATCCGCGCCGGCGAATTCTACGCGCTGCTCGGCCCCAACGGCGCCGGCAAGACCACCACGCTGCGCATGGTCGCGGGCCTGCTGCCGCCTGATTCCGGCGCGATCTCGATCTTTGGGATCGACGCGCTGAAGGACCCGATCTCGGCCAAGCGTGTGACCGCCTGGCTGCCCGACGAGCCGATGCTCTACGACAAGCTGACCCCGCTGGAATATCTCGAATTCGTGGCCGGCCTCTGGGGCGTGCCGCCGGAAGTCGCCGAGCCGCGCGCCGACGAATTGCTGACGACGCTAGGCCTTGCCGACAATGCCCGCACACGCTGCGAGGGCTTTTCGCGCGGCATGAAGCAGAAGGTGGCGCTGGCCGGCGCCCTGATCCACGATCCAAAACTCCTGATGCTGGACGAACCGCTGACCGGCCTCGACGCGCAGGCCGCCCGCCTGGTGAAGGACCTGCTGCGCGAGCGCACGCGGCGCGGCTGCGCGGTCATCCTCACCACCCACATCCTCGAAGTCGCCGAACGCCTCGCCGACCGCATCGGCATCATCCAGAGCGGCCGCCTGGTGGCCGAGGGCGACATGGCCAATCTCCAGGCGCAGGCCGGCGGCGAACACACGACGCTGGAGGAAGTCTTCCTGCGCCTGACCGGCGCGCCGGCGGACCGCGCCGCCTGATGCAGACGAAGCCCGCAACCTTCCTCTGGTTCGCCGCGCACGACATGCTGCTCGCGCGCCGCCGCGTGCGCGCCTTCTTCGGCAAGTCTGGCCCGATCAAGATCGCGCTCATCCTCGGATCGGGCATCCTGTTCTTCCACGCGCTGGCTTTTCTGGCGCTCGACAGCGCGCTGGACGAGTTCGACGATGGCCGCCGCGCGCTCTACCCCTATGTCGGCTCCGCCGCGCTGTTCATCCTGCCCTGGATCGTCTCGCAGGCGCTGACCAACGCAACGCGCGCGCTCTATACGCGCGGCGATCTCGACATCGTCCTGTCCTCGCCCATGCCCGCGCGCCCTGTCTTCGCTGCGCGAAGCCTGGCGATCGCACTCGAATCCATCTTGTCCGTCGCGATCTTCGTCCTGCCCATCGCCAATGCGCTGGCCTTCATCGCAGATGCGCGCTGGCTCGCCATCTATCCGGCGCTGGCGGCAGGCGGCCTGTTCGGCACGGCCGTCGGACTCATCCTGATGCTCGGCCTGTTCCGTGTGGTTGGCCCACGCCGCACACGCGTCGTCGCCAACGTCCTGGCGACCCTGATCGGCGCCTCCTTCGCGATCGGCCTGCAGGCCTACAACATTGTTTCCCCGGCCAGCCGTCTCGCCATGTCCGAATGGCTCGCGGGCGCGCGCGCTGGCGGCCTGCTCGATCCCGACAGTTTCCTGTGGATCCCGATTCGCGCGGCAGCGGGCGAGGTTTGGCCGTTGATCCTGTGGTGCGGCGCCTCGGTGGCGCTGTTTCTCGCCGCCGTTCTCACGCTTGGCGATTTCTTCATGAAGGGCGCCGGCGCGGCCATCGGTTCGGAGCGGCGCGAGGCGCCGCGCAGCACGCGCGCGACGCGCTTCCGCGCGGGCGTCGGCTCGGCGCTGCGCCGCAAGGAATGGCGCCTGATCTCGCGCGATCCGGGGCTCGCTTCGCAGATCATGCTGCAGATCATCTACACAATGCCGATCTCGGTCGTGCTCTGGCGTGCGATGGGTCCGAACGGTTCGCTCGCGCTGGCGACTGCGCCCGCGCTGGTGGCGGTCGCTTCCAACGTTTCGGCCTCCCTCGCCTGGCTTGCGATTTCGAGCGAGGACGCGCCGGAATTTCTCGCGACCGCGCCGGTGTCGCGCCGCGAGATCGAGCGCCGCAAGCTCGAAGCCATCGCGCTGCCGCTGATCGTGATCGTCGCGCTGCCGCTCGCCTTCGTCTGGACGGCGGGCTTCAAGGCGGGCTTCGTGACCACGGCCTATGTGCTGGCGGCGGCGACCGCAGCCGCGCTACTCAACCTCTGGCATCCCGTGCCCGGCCGCCGTAACGACATCCTGCGCCGGCACAGCCAGTCGAAGCTGGTCGCCATGATGGAGCACATGCTGTCGCTGCTCTGGGCGGTGGCGCTGGCGCTCACCGCCTTCGGCTCCTGGACGGCAGCAATCCCGATTGCCTGCGCGCTGTTCCTATTGTGGACGCAACGCCCGAAAGCGGCCCTCGCAACAGCCTGATCAGCTACGCGTCGGCCGCCCCTCGATCGGATAGGCGGGATCGTTGTAGCCGGGTGTGGAGGGATGGCCCGCAACGACCAGACGATCGACCAGCGCCTCGTCCTCGGCGGTGAAATCGAACTTCAGAGCGCCGAGATAATCGGCCCATTGCTCTTCCGTGCGCGGCCCGGCGATGGCTGACGTAACGAAGCGATTATTCAGCACCCACAGGAGCGCGAATTGCCCGGTGGTCATGCCGCGCGCCTCGGCGTGCTGCTTGATCTCCTGCGCGAGCCGGAGCGATTCCGGGCGCCATTCCGTCTGCATGATGCGCGAATCCGCGCGGCCGGCGCGCGAGCCTTCCGGTGGCGGCGCCGCGGGATCGTATTTCCCCGACAGCACGCCACGCGCGAGCGGCGAATAAGGCACGACGCCGATGCCGTAATGCCCGCAGGCCGGCAGATGCTCGACCTCCGGCATGCGGTTCATGGCATTGTAATAGGGCTGGCTGACTACCGGACGCCCTATGCCGAGCCGGTCGCAGATGTTACAGATCTCCGCCACGCGCCACGAACGGAAATTCGACACGCCGAAATGCCTGATCTTGCCGGCGCGGATGAGATCGGCGATCGCCAGGATCGTCTCCTCGAGCGAAGTCCCGTGGTCTTCCCGATGGAGATAGTAGACGTCGATCGTCTCCACCCCGAGACGCCGTAGCGAAGCCTCGCAAGCCTGCATCATCCACACGCGCGACAGCCCGCGATGATTGCGCACCTTGCCGAAAGCGTTACCGACCTTGCTCGCCAGCAGCCATTCGTTGCGGGTGGACTTGATCGCGCGCCCGACGATCTCTTCCGACACGCCGTCCGTATAGACGTCCGCCGTGTCGATGAAATTCACGCCCGCCTCGCGCGCGCTGGCGATGATGCGCGCCGACGTCGCCTCGTCCGTCGCCGCGCCGAAATTCATCGTGCCGAGACAGACGGTCGAGACGTCGAGGCCCGAGCGGCCGAGCTTGCGGTATTTCATGTTTCCTCGCTCACGTTCGCCTGGCGACGGCGCTTCGGCGGCAACACAATGCCGCCCATCGAACGCCGAGGATAGGGGCGCACGCTCGTCCCGCGCCAACGCCCTCGCAAGGGCAAAGCTTCGGGCGGGGCCGCGCCCGGCGCATGGCTGCCTGCCCGCGCAAACATGCGAAATACCATTGAACCGCTGGCCCTTCGGCAAAATAATAAGCACACACATTTAGTGCCGGCTTATGGATTGCCGGACGACCGATTGCGGAGAGATCGCCGCCATGCCCGCGGGCCCCTACCAGCAGACGCTGGGCTTCATCCTCAACGATACGGCGCGGCTGCTTCGCAAGCGCTTCGAGCAGCGCGCCCGCCATCTCGGCCTCACCCGCGCGCAATGGCAGGCGCTGGCCTATCTCGCCCGCAACGAGGGCATCCAGCAGAGCGCGCTGGCCGACATACTCGAGCTCGAGCCGATCACGCTCGGCCGCACGCTCGACCGGCTGGAGACCGCAGAACTGATCGAGCGCCGCCGCCATGCCGCCGACCGGCGCGTCTGGCTGCTGCACCTCAAGCCCAAGGCGCATGCGCTGATCAAGGACATGTTCGACATCGGCGACGCCACACGCGCCGAGGCGCTTGATGGCGTGAACGAGGCAGACCGCGCCACGCTCACCCGCATTCTCATCGCCATGAAGGCTAATCTCGCCGAGGCCTGCGGACGCCCGGTGGAAGATGCGGCCCCGCCGGCGCGGAGGGTGAGCAATGGCTGAAGCCGCCCGTCGTCTCGAGGAAACTTCGCGCGCGCCGCTCCAGCCGGTGACCGAAGCGCCGCAGCAGGAGCCGCGCGTCGAGCGCCGCCCGCAGCCCGAGATCAAGAAGCCGCGCAACCTGCGCGGGCCGCTGCTGCTCGCCGGGCCGCTGGTCGTACTGGCGCTCGCGCTTTGGTCCTATCTGGCGGGCGGTCGCTTCGCGACCACCGACGACGCCTATGTGAAAGCCGACATCATCAGTGTCGCCAATGACATTTCCGGCATCGTCGCCGAGGTGGACGTGAAGGAAGGCCAGGCGGTCAAAAAAGGCGACCTGCTGTTCCGTCTCGACGACGAGCCCTATCGCATCGCGCGCGAAGGCGCGGAGGCCCAGCTCGGCATCGTCGTCAACCAGCTGATGGCGGCAAAGGCCAATTACGCGCAGGCAAGGGCGCAGATTGATCAGGCGAAGGCCGATCTGGATTTCTTCGGCAAGACGAAGTCGCGCCAGACCGATCTGCTCGACCGCAAGGTGGCGACGCAGGCCGCGGTCGATCAGGCGCAGCGCGACTATCTCGGCGCACAGTCGCGTCTCGTCAGCGCGCAGCGGCAGGTGGATTCGCTGCTCGCCCAGCTGTCCGGCAAGCCGGATCAGCCGGTCGAGAAATACACGCAATATCTCCAGGCCAAGGCGGCGCTCGACAAGGCCGACCGCGATCTGCGACGCACGCGCATTCTCGCGCCGGTGGACGGAACCGCGACCAATGTCGCGCAAGTCCAGCCCGGCAATTTCATCGCCGCCGCGCAGACGGCGATGAACATTGTCGCGCGCGAACGCATGTGGGTCGACGCCAATTTCAAGGAGACCGATCTCGCGCATGTGAAGATCGGCGATCCCGCCACCATCGCGGTCGACGCCTATGGCGGCCGTATCTGGAAGGCGCATGTCGCGTCCATCGCGCCGGCCACTGGCTCCGAATTTTCCGTACTGCCGGCCCAGAACACATCCGGCAATTGGGTGAAGGTGGTGCAGAGGCTGACGGTGCGCATCGCGGTCGATCCCGAGCCCAACGCGCCGCCGCTACGCGCGGGCATGAGCGTGACGGCCTCCGTCGACACAGGCGTCAAGCGCTCGCTGGCGACGCTGCCGCGCGATCTCATGCACATGGTGGGCCTGTAGAATGTCGCCCGGCGATCCGCAGGTTCCCAATCGCGGATTGCTCACCGTCTGCGTGATGGCGGCCACCATCATGCAGGCGCTCGACACGACCATCGCCAATGTCGCGCTGCCCTACATGCAGGGCTCCCTCACGGCGACGCAGGACCAGATCACCTGGGTCCTCACCTCCTACATCGTCTCCGCCGCGATATTCATGCCGACGACAGGCTTTCTGGCCGCGCGCTTCGGCCGCAAGAAACTGCTCATCACGGCGGTCGCCGGATTCACTATCGCATCGGGCCTCTGCGGCGCCGCGCAGACGCTCGGACAAATGGTCGTCTTCCGTCTGTTGCAGGGCGTCTTCGGCGCATCGCTGGTGCCGATGTCCCAGGCTATCTTGCTCGATTCCTATCCGCGCGAAAAACACGGCTCGGCCATGGCGATCTGGGGCGTGGGCGTCATGGTGGGACCGATCCTCGGCCCCATGCTCGGCGGCTGGCTGACCGAATATTACAACTGGCGCTGGGTGTTCTACATCAACGTGCCGATCGGCATTGCGGTTGTCTTCGGCCTCATCGCGGTGCTCACCGAAAGCAAGACCGAGAGGACGCGCTTCGACTGGTTCGGCTTCGGAACATTGAGCCTTGCCGTCGGCGCCTTGCAGATGATGCTCGACCGCGGCCAGCTCGTCGACTGGTTCTCGTCGACCGAAGTCGTGATCGAGGCAGGCCTCGCCGCGCTCGCGCTCTATCTATTCCTCGTCCACACCGCCACCGCCGAAAAGCCGTTCGTCGATCCACAACTCTTCAAGGATCACAATTTCCGCGTCGGCATCATGCTGATCTTCGTCGTCGGCGTCATCCTGCTGGCCAGTGTCGCGCTGCTGACGCCCTATCTGCAGACGCTGATGGGCTATCCCGTGCTCACGGCCGGCCTCATTCTCGGGCCCCGCGGCATCGGCACGATGGTGGCGATGATGATCGTCGGGCGGCTGATCACGAAGGTCGATCCGCGCATCTTCCTCTTGATCGGTTTCGGCCTCTCCGCGCTTTCGCTTTACGACATGACCGCCTTCACGCCGGACGTCTCGGCGCGCACGCTGCTTTGGAACGGCATCCTGCAAGGCACGGGCCTCGGCTTCCTGTTCACGCCACTCTCGACCGTCACCTTCGCGACTCTTCCGGCGCATCTGCGCACGCAGGCGACGGCGCTTTTCAGCCTGCTGCGCAACCTCGGTTCCTCGATCGGCGTGTCCGTCGTCATCTTCATGCTCGCGCGCAACACGCAGGCGATCCACGCCGAGCTTGCGCAATACGCCAACCCGCTCAATCCGGCGCTGCGCCATTTTCCGGCCGACCGCATCTGGGACCTGAAGACCATGGCCGGCCGCGCCGCGCTCAACATGGAAATTACCAAGCAGGCGGAAATCATCGCCTATATGAACGACTACAAGCTGCTGGCGATCCTCGCGTTGACCGCAGCGCCATTGGTGTTGCTGCTTGGCAAGCCGCAATCGCGCGCCGCCGATCCCGCGCATGCGGTGATGGAATAATCACTTCTTGGGTCGAAACGCCTGGATATGCGCTGGATCCGTATCGATCCACGCCGCGCCCATCAGCTCAAGGCAATAGGGCACCGCCGCCATGATCGAATCGAGACAAAGATCGATTGAGCGCGGCGAACCCGGAAGATTGATGACCAGACACTTGCCCCGCTGCGCGGCGAGCTGGCGCGACAGGATCGCCGTCGGCGTCTGCGCAAGCGAAGCGGCGCGCATCTTCTCGCCAAAGCCCGGGAATTCACGCGGACAAGCCGCCAGAGTCGCCTCGGGCGTGAGATCGCGCGGCGATGGCCCGGTGCCGCCAGTTGTGAGTACGAGGTCGCAGCCAGCAACGTCGACGAGATCGATGATCGTATCGCGCACGCTTTCCAATCCGTCGGGGATGACGCGTCGCTCGATGCGGAACGGCGTCGTCAGAACGCGCCTGAAATAGGCCTCGATCGCCGGCCCGGAAATATCCTCGTAGATACCAGCGCTCGCACGATCCGAAGCGGTGACGACACCGATGATGGCTTCCTTCGTCAACTTGGCTGTCCTTCGATCCTGGGCGCCTCGTGCGCGAAAAGCGCGAGCGCATCGTCTTCCTTGAGCGTGACGCCCGTCAGCTTCATCCGCCGGGCCAACGCGGCAATCGCGACGATCTTTCGCACGGCCTCGCCGATCGGCAAACCCTCCGGCCTGATATTGGATACGCAATTGCGCTGGGCATCGCTCGTGACCCCCGGCTGCGGCGCGAACGTTATGTAGGCGCCGAGACTATCGGGCGATGAAAGGCCCGGCCGTTCGCCGATCAGCATGATGACGAGGTCGGCGCGGAAGCCCGCCGCGATCTCGTCGCCGAGCGCGACGCGCGCCATGGTCGCGACGACCGGCGGCGACCAGCGCCAGTCGGGCGTGGCGGCGCACAAGGCGCGCACCAGCGCAGGGCCGTGCGCCTGAGCGGCGCGGGCGGAAAGCCCGTCGCCGAGCACGAGCGCGCAATCATAGCGGCCAAGCAGTTTACTCCACGAAGCCTCCGAAAGACGGCGGCCTTCGTCCGGGCGTTCGAGATAGGCGCGGCGGTCGATGGCGCGGCTCTCGACCATGACGGGTGCGAGGTCGGCAAGTTCGCCGGCGATTTTTGCGACATCGAGCGGCGCATGAATCGCATCGCGCGCCAGCGCATGCGCCATCTGGAATTCGAGCACGCGCTGCGTCGGCAGCGACACGCCTGTCCGCCCTAGTCCGATGCGCGCGGCAGTCAGTCCGCGCAAATAGGCGAAGGGATCGCTCATGCGCCGCCCGCAAACGACAGCAGCCGCGAGGCGTCGCGCCGCGCGTCCGGCAACATGCGGCCGGCATCGTCCATGAGCCCCACCCGCTGCAGCCACGTCTCGAATTCCGGCGCGGGCTTCAGCCCCAGCGCCTCGCGCACGTAGAGCGCATCGTGAAACGAGGTCGACTGGTAGTTGAGCATGATGTCGTCTGCGCCTGGCACACCCATAATGTAGGTGCAGCCGGCGACGCCGAGCAGCGTCAGCAGAGTGTCCATGTCGTCCTGATCGGCCTCGGCATGATTGGTGTAGCAGACGTCCACGCCCATCGGCAGGCCCATCAGCTTGCCGCAGAAATGATCTTCGAGTCCTGCGCGAATAATCTGCTTGCCGTCGTAGAGATATTCCGGGCCGATGAAGCCGACGACCGTGTTGACCAGCAGCGGCTTGTAGCGCCGCGCCACCGCATAGGCGCGCGCTTCCATCGTCTGCTGATCGACGCCGTGATGCGCGTTGGCCGAGAGCGCGGACCCTTGCCCAGTCTCGAAATACATGACGTTCCGGCCCAACGTCCCGCGCTTCAGGCTTTGCGCCGCGTGATTCGCTTCATCAAGAACGCTGAGCGAGACGCCGAAGGACTCGTTCGCCGCCTGCGAGCCCGCGATGGATTGAAACACCAGATCGACCGGCGCACCACGCTCCATCGCCTGCATGACAGTCGTCACATGCGCGAGAACGCAGGTCTGCGTCGGAATATCGAATCGCTGGCGCAATTCTTCCAGACGCTCCAGCAGCACGATCGCCTGGGCGGCGCTGTCGGTCGCCGGATTGATGCCGATGACCGCATCGCCCGCGCCAAGCAGCAGGCCATCGACCACGCTGGCGGCAATGCCGCGCAGATCGTCGGTCGGATGGTTCGGTTGCAGGCGCGCCGACAGCCGCCCCGGCAGGCCGATCGTATTGCGGAATTGCGTGACGACGGAGATTTTTCGCGCGACGAGGATGAGATCCTGATTGCGCATGAGCTTGGAAACGGCGGCCGCCATTTCCGGCGTCACGCCCGGCGCCAGCGCGGCGAGCGCTTCTGTGATTGCGTCATCCGAGAGAAGCCAGTCGCGGAACCCACCGACAGTCAGCGACGACACGGGCGCGAAGGCGGCAGCGTCGTGGCTCTCGAAAATGAGGCGCGAGACCTCGTCGCTCTCGTCGGTCACGATCTCCTCGCCGAGAAACTGCTTCAGCGGAACATCGGCCAGCGCCATCCGCGCCGCGACACGCTCGGCGTCGCTGTCGGCCGCAAGACCCGCGAGCCTGTCGCCGGAACGCGCAGGCGAGGCCTTGGCGAGCAGCGTGCGCAGGTCGGGAAAGGCGTATCGGACGCCGGCTATGATGGAAGCGAAGGGCACGCCCAAGTGTGCCGTCTTGCCGGAATTTGGCAATGCGTTTCCGCCGCGCTGGCTTCAGTCGATGAACGGCCGGCTATCTGTAGAGCTTTTCCAGCGCTTCCAGCTTCTTCGGCAGCTTCACGCCGTCCCGCCGGGCGATCTTGAACATGGCGCGCTGTGAAAAGGCGCCGTGAATGCCGCCGTCGGCGTCGCGCACCTGCCAATCCTCGATATCCGCAATCGCACAGGCAACGATCGGCTCCATCGGCGCCTTCTGCGTGACCGGCTGGCTGACGAAGCGCACCATGTAAGTCGCCTCGTCACTGCGCTCCAGAACCTCCGCCCAGAGATGCTCGACACCGCCCGTATCGCTGACGAAGCGCAGCTTGACGATGGCGTCCTTCGGGCTGTCGGCGAACCGCGTGGCAAATTCGCCCAGCGTGGCGCGCGCCTGTTCGGTCGAGGCGAGCAGAAGCGGATCGTCCGGCTTCGTCTCGAGCGGCGGGAAGTCGGATTGCCTGCGGGCGAGCCACAGCAGAAGGCCTGCTACGCCGATCGCGAGCAGCGCCCAGAGCGCCGCATTTCCAGACAGCCCCATCAAGCCCCCCTGCCACGCCGCCTATCCGCGAGGAT
>JGI24770J26754_10001755_pt1 | contig 15166 bp, 13 predicted proteins | sample LakOneMetagenome_FD_26754 | JGI IMG/M metagenome (IMG submission 26754) | reverse complement strand
TGGGGTGTCTGGCTGCGGCGGCAGAGGCGGGCCTGATGGTTCCAGGCGAGGTTTCGGTGGCCGGCTTCGATGACAGCCCCAGCGCCCGGTTTAACCGCCCGCAGCTGACCACGGTGCGTCAGCCGGTCGTCGAAATGGCGTCCCGGGCCACACAGCTGCTGATTTCCGGCGCCATCAAGGGCTCGGCGTCAAAGGGAGAGCCCCTGGACGAACTGTTGCCATTCGAACTGATCCACCGCGCGTCAACCGCGCCGCCGCCCGCGCCCTAGGGTCGAAACCCGATCAGGCGCAGCTTGGGCCGTGTCAACCGCCGGGTCGAGCAAAGGCCGCGACACGGGCGCGCGCCGCATGAACAGGGTTTTGATCCGGCGCTGCCGCTGGCTGGACAGATCCACCCGTGCGGAATGCGCCGACGCGGTTGGCAAGATCGGCCGCCTCCACGCGCAGCGTCTGGGTCGACTGACTGGACTGGTGCACCATGGCCGCGTTGCGCTGGGTAACCTGATCCAGCTGATTGACCGCCGTATTGACCTGGCTGAGGGCCGAGGCCTGTTCGTTGGCCGACGCCGCGATCTGGTTGATCAGGCTGTCGATGCCGCCGACCTTCTCGACGATGCCCCGCAGGGCCGCGCCCGTCTGGCCGACCAGATCGACGCCCTCGCCGACCTGACGGCTGGATTCGGCGATCAGTGACTTGATCTCCTTGGCGGCGTCGGCCGAACGCTGGGCCAGGGCCCGCACCTCTTGCGCGACCACCGCGAAGCCCCGGCCGGCGTCGCCGGCTCGAGCGGCTTCAACGCCGGCATTGAGGGCCAGAAGATTGGTCTGGAAAGCGATCTCGTCGATGACGCCCAGGATCTGCGAGACCTGGTTGGACGAGCCTTCGATCTTGGTCATGGCCTCGGCGGCGCGGGTGACCACGGCGCCGGAGCGCTCGGCCTCGGCGCTGGCCTCGCTGACCCGAACGGAGACTTCACGGGCGCTCTGGGCGGTCTTGCCGACGGTGGAGGTCAGAAGATCCACGGCGGCGGCGGTCTGCTCCAGGGTGGCCGCCTGCTGCTCGGTGCGTTGGGCCAGATCGTCGGCGTTGCGGGCAATATCGTCAACGCCGGACCGGATACCCGAAGTGGCGCGCTCTACCGCCTTCATGGCCTCGCCCAGCGCGGTGGCCGCCTGGTCGAAGTCATTCTTGAGCGAATGGAATTCGGGCGACAGGCCGCTATCGACCCGCGCCGAGAGATCGCCGGCCGCCAGACGTGACAGCGCCTCGCCGATGGCCTTGACCGCCTGCGCCTGGGCTCGGCCGGCGGCCTCCTGTTCGACCTCCAGCTCGGCCCGCTTTTCCTCGATCACGGTCATATAGCTGGAGATGGCCAGTTCCATGTCCAGGAACACGGCCTTGTTCAGCGCCACAAGATTGTCGGCCAGCTCGGCGTCGGACTTGGCGCTGGCGAACAGACCCTTGGCGCGCTTGGCGACAATGGCGCGCACCAGTTCCTCGGAGACGACCGCGTAGCCGCCCATGTACCAGCGGGGTTCGATGCCGGAGTCCACGTGAGCCCGACCGATACGTTCGACGTCGCGAACATAGTCGGGCCCGTAGTCGGCCGTCGCCAGACGACGCCAGTGACTGGCCTGAGCGCGTTCGGCCGCAGCGATGTGGCTCTCGTCGCGGAACTTGCCACGCGTTTCCGGGAAGGCGCGAACCTGGCCATAGAACTTGCCGAGGGCGCCGGAGATCTCGGAATCAATCAGGGGCTGGAGGGCGCGCAGCGCGGCGCGATCGCGTTCGTCGAAGCGCATAAACGACATACGCTCATCTAGCCTGGGGTTGGCGCTCATGTCGTTGGCTCCGACTCGAAAGTTACGGCATCAGACCTGAACTGAATTTGTTAACCATGATTGAAGCCTGACGCGAAAGGCGCACATGTCGCAGCCTCAAGGCCGTGGCGCGGGCATTTTCGGAAACCTGCTTGCTATCGCAACAAGCTGCGCTTTGGCGCGTTTGGGGCTATTCAGGTCATTTGCTAGACTTGAGTTCATCGACAAGGGACCTATTCGACTCCATGGCCGTTCCAGCGGAATTCACCTTTGACGAGACGGACGGCCGGAGAACCGTCGTGTTGTCGGGGGACTGGACCGCGCGCGGCCTGTTCGACACCGCCGGACGTCTGGCCGAAGCCCTGATGAGCTCCGAAGGCGTCTGCCTCGACCTCAGCCAGATCAACCGCTGCGACACGGCCGGCGCCTACGCCATCATCCGCGCCGCCGATGGGCGCAAGTCAGCCGGCGTGATCAAGGCGCGCAAGGAAATCCTTCGTCTGCTCGAACTGGTCGGCAACGCGATCCAGGTCGAGACCGAGGTCACGGCGCGCCCGCCCGGCGTCCAGGCCCTGCTCGAGCGAATCGGACGGGGCATGTTCGGCCTGGTCCAGGACGGCTACGGGACACTCGTCTTTCTGGGCCACCTGCTGACGGCTATCGGCCGCTGCATAGCCGACCCGCGTCGCATACGCTGGGCGCCGATCGTCTCTCTGTGTGAACGCGCCGGCCTCGACGCCATGCCGATCGTGGCCACGACGACCTTTTTCATCGGCGCGGTCGTGGCCCTCCTGGGCGCCAACATGCTCATCGACTTCGGCGCCCAGGTCTATTCGGTCGAGCTGATCGGCATCTCGGTGCTGCGCGAGTTCAACATCCTGATCACCGCGATCCTCCTGGCCGGACGCTCGGCCTCCAGCTTCGCGGCCGAGATCGGCTCGATGAAGATGAACCAGGAAATCGACGCCATGCAGGTGATGGGCGTCGACCCCTATGAGGCCCTGGTCCTGCCGCGCTTCGCGGCCCTGCTGCTGACCATTCCGCTGCTGACCTTCATCGCCACCCTGGCGGGTCTGGCCGGCGGCATGATGGTGGTGTGGGTGGTGCTGGACCTCTCCCCCAGCTTCTTCATGCAGCGGATCGTCGACTATGTGGGGGCGACCCACTTCTGGATCGGCATGTCCAAGGCGCCCGTGATGGCCACGGTCATCGCCGCCATCGGCTGTCGCCAGGGCATGGAGGTCGGCAACGACGTCGAGTCCCTGGGGCGGCGGGTGACCGCAGCTGTCGTTCACGCCATCTTCGCGATCATCCTGATCGATGCGATCTTCGCCCTGATCTATATGAAGCTCGACATATGACAGCCGTTGGCAATCAGCGGGCCGAGCCCGATGCGGACCTTGACGACGACGCTCACCCCATCCAGATCACGGGCCTGGTCTCGCGGTTTGGTGAGACGGTCGTTCACGACGGCCTGAACCTGACGGTGGAACGCGGCGAAGTGCTGGGCGTGGTAGGTGGTTCCGGCTCGGGCAAGTCGGTCCTGCTCAACAGCATCATCGGCCTGAAGGTCCCTGACGGCGGCGTCGTCAAGCTGTTCGGCCACGACATGCGCACCGCCAATCGCCGCCGCTGGAGCTCGCTGGAGCGCCGCTGGGGAGTGCTGTTCCAACAAGGCGCGCTGTTCTCGAACCTGACGGTGCGCGAGAACGTCGCCGCGCCGCTGTTCGAGCACACCCGGTTGCCCAAGCGCGAAATCCAGGAACTGGCCGATCTGAAGATCGCTCTCTCGGGCCTGCCCGCCCGCGCGGCGGACCTGAAGCCGGCGGAGCTGTCAGGCGGCATGCGCAAGCGCGCCGGCCTGGCGCGGGCGCTGGCGATGGATCCTGAATTGCTGTTCCTCGACGAACCGACCGCCGGGCTGGATCCGATCGGCGCGGCGGCTTTCGACGAACTGATCAAGGACCTGTCAGACAGTCTGGATCTGACGGTGTTCATGATCACCCACGACCTGGACAGCCTCTACGCGATCACTGACCGCGTCGCCGTCATCGCCGACAAGAAGGTGGTTGCGCTGGCGCCGGTGGAGGAGCTCGAACACTCCGAACACCCGTGGATCAAAGAATACTTCCTGGGACCGCGCGGACGCGCGGCGGGCGGCAAGAGGGCTTCGGCCCAGACCACTGCGACGAGGACCAGCTGATGGAAAGAAACGCTAACTACGCCCTGGTCGGCGCGGTGACCCTGTTCCTGTTCATGGGACTGGTGATCTTCGTGGTCTGGCTGGCCAAGCTCAGCTTCAATCAGGAATACGATCAGTACGACATCCTGTTCGTCGGACCCGTGCGCGGCCTTTCCGAGGGCGGCGAGGTGCATTTCAACGGCATCAAGGTCGGCGAGGTTTCCAAGATCGCCCTCGACAAGAGCGACCCCAACCGCGTCATCGCCCGCGCGCGCGTCACCTCGGACGTGCCGATCAAGACCGACAGCTACGCCACCCTGGAGCCGCAGGGCATCACGGGCGTCAACTACGTCCAGATCACCGCGGGCACGCCTGACAAGAAGCTGCTGAAGGACACGGTGGAAAACGGCAAGGTTCCGGTGATCCGCAGCCAGCGCAGCGCCCTGTCCGACCTTCTGGAAGGCGGCGGCACCGTCCTGACCCGCACCATCGAGGCGCTGGACCGGGTGAACCTTGTCCTGTCGGACGACAACATCAAGACTTTCAGCGCGGCCCTGAACGACGTCCAGGCCGTCACCGCGGAAGTCCGCGAGCGCAAGGCGATCATCGCAGACGCCCAGAAAGCATTGCAGAGCATCGACGCCACCGCGCAGTCGATTACTGACCTGTCCAAGTCGACCGAGAACATCGTCAACGGCGACGCCAAGCGCTCGCTGGCCGAACTGGCCGACGCCGCGACCGAGCTGAAGGGCGCCGCCAAGGATGCCCGCGGCATGATCTCGAAGCTGGAAGGCCCCACCAGCGACTTTGCCAGCACGGGACTACCGCAGCTTTCAGCCGCTATCGTCACCCTGCAGTCGGCGGCCGAGTCGCTTGACCGGCTGGTCGGCGACGTCGAACAAAACCCGCGTGGCCTGGTCAGCAAGGCGCCCGCCAAGGAACTGGAGGTCAAGCCGTGAACCCGATCCGCTTCATCCCGCGGGCGCTCGCCGTCGCGGCGGCCGCCATGGCCCTGACCGGCTGCATCACCCTGCTCCCCAAGGCCGAGCCCGTTGGTCTCTATCGCTTTGGCGTCGAGCCCGTCGCGGCCGCCAAGGGACCGCCTGGCGCGCTGTTCGGTGTCTTCAAGACGCCGACGGTCTTTACCCGCGCCTCGGCAGGCGACCGCCTGCTGACCATCACCAACGGCGAAGCGGCCTATATCGCGGGCGCCCGCTGGGTGTCCCCGGCCAGCATACTGTTTGACGAAGCCGTGGCCCGCGCCTTCGAGGCTGATCCAGGCCGCGCGCGCCTGATCGGACGCGGCGAAGTGGCGAAGGCCGACCTGGTGCTGCGCCTGGAGGTGCGGTCGTTCGAGACCGCCTATGTCAACGGCCCCAAGGCGGCTCCCGAAGTGCTGGTGCAGGTGCGCGGCGTGATCAATCGCAACAACGACCGCGCCCTGGTCGGCGACCAGGTGTTCGAGGCTCGGGTGAAGGCCTCGAGCAACCGGGTGAGCTCCATCGTCGAGGCCTATGACAGCGCCACGGCCAAGGTGCTGACCGACCTCACCGGCTGGGTCAGCGCGTCGGGCGCCGGCATCAAATAGGCCACGCCCAGCGCGTCTTGCGCCAGCAGACGCGCTAGAGCGCCGACAGGGGCTCGATCACGTCGCCATAGCCGGCGTTGGCCGGAATTCGAAGGCCCTGCCCCTCGACCCACGGCTCGACGGCAATCAGGGGACGGTCCAGCGACCGCGCGATCGCTTCGGTCGGGCTGGCGCTCTCGGCCAGGAGCTGCAGGTTCATGCGGGTGGGAAAGATCACCTTGCGGGTTCCCGCTGCGGCCATTTCCAGCGCTTGCGCCGGGGCGATCCATTCTGCGTCTACGGCCTCATGGCCATCGCAGATCGCCTGCTGGGCCCCCGGCGCATGGGCCGCATAGAACCAGGTGTCGAACCGCTTGGGCATCAGCTTTGGCGTGATCCAGCGGGCGAATATCGTCAGGGCGGCCAGGTCCAGCTTCAGGCCCAGCTCACCCACGACGTCGATGAACGGCATGCGGTCCTCGGCCACCGCCGCGCGGACCTCGACGGCCGCCTCCCCCTCATAAAAGGCCCCATCAGGATCGCGAGCCAAGAGCACACCGGCCTCCTCATAGGCTTCGCGAATGGCGGCGATGCGAAGGGCCGAACCATCTTCGCCGACAGCGTCCCAGCCGGTGGCCAGGTCTCGCCAGCGGGGATCATCGTCGCCCGCATGACTCTTGCCGCCCGGAAACACCAGGGCGCCGGCGGCAAAGTCGATCTGATGGTGGCGCTTGACCATCAGCACCTCGAAGGCGGGCGCGTCTCGAAGCAGCAGTACGGTGGCGGCGGGGCGGATCAAATCATGCGAAGGGTCTGACATCGCGTGAGATTGACGCGGTTCTCACGGCTTGCACAGTCAAGATTGGAACAAGCGTTCGGCTGACGACCGTTATCGGCTCACCCTGTCGCGGCGTGCTTCTGGCGCGCGAAACGATCCATACGCTCCAGCAGGTAGTCAGAGTCCTCGCGAGAGATCGACTGTGGCGAGGTCAGGAAGCGCTGGATCATGTGCTCCTGGAAGCGCTCGCGATCCTGGGTGCGGCCGTCAAATTCCATGGCGTGGAAGGCGTCGACCCCGGCGCGGAAGGCCGCATAGAGACGCGACGGCAGGCCGGCCCGCTCGCAGATCGCCTTCAGGCCCAGCTGACCCGCGTCGTGGATCATCAGCCAGGTGCGATGATGCGGCACCCCGGCCAGTTCGGCGACAGCCCACTCGAAGAAGGTCATGTGACCGTGCGCCAGAGCGCGCAGCAGCAGTGACGGCGTCAGGCGTTCAACACGGTTCAGGTGCTGGACAAAGGCCTTGGGATCGGCGGCGCGGCCGGCCTGATCGACCAGGTCGATCGTCGCCCGCTCCTTGGCGCCGACCACCAGCTCCAGCACCCGCTCGGGCGACAGGGCGTGATGGCTGAGAATGTGGTCGCGCAGCTGGTCGCCGACCATGTCGATCAGCCGCTCGCTGACCGCCAGCGGCAGGGCCGAGCGGTAGGCGACAGCCTGCAGGACCTGCTCGGACTTGGAAAACCGGTCCAGCGCCTTCTGGAGGGCGACGTCGGAGAAGCGGGCGTTGTCGTTGGCGCAAATGACCGCCACGGCCTCTTCCGTACCCGACTCGACCAGAACGGCGGTGACACGGGTTGAGAGCTTGGGTCTGCGGGCCACGGCCATCTGCCGCGCCGCGCCGCCCATGCGGACGATCTCGGCCAGGTCGTTGTCGCTGAAGACCGGCGAGAAGGTGATGATCGGCAGCGAGATGCTCTCGACGTCGCGCGCCAGGCGGTTGGCGACGTCCGGCGGCAGGCTGGGCGAGTTCTTTAGCGTCACGGCCATGGCGCGACGGACCAGCTCGGCGGCGTCGGTGGCCATCACGCGCAAGATGTCATGGGCTATCTGGCGCTCGTCGTCGGCCAGTTCGGCGCGGTCGATCGTCCGGCAAAGCTTGTGTGCAGCCAGCGCGCGCTCGTCGGCCGTCGCGCCCTTCACGAGCATCCGGATATCGTTGTCGGTCAATGCCGCGCGGGTGGTGGCCATGGAAGGTTCGCCGAACCAGAGGAATGCAAGTGACCTCTACCATGGCCCGTTAGGCTTAATGATTGTTTGAACTCAAACCTGTGGATTAACGATACCCCGTAACCAGACGCAAACCGTGATCACCTAGGGTCCGCGCTCAACAGCCGAGGAATGCGATCCTTGTTCGCCGAGCGCCGCCCTTCTGAGTCTCCGACGCGCGGCGCGAACCTCGCCATGGCTCTCGACGCCCAGACCGCGCTGCTGCCTTACGCGCTTGGGGTTTTCGCGATCAGCCTGCCCATCTTCGTCTGGGTCGGATCGTTCGCCGACGACGCCCTCTGGATGGTCGCCAGCTTCGTGGCCTTCGCCATCAACTGGGGCGCCTTCTACGCCGCCGTCAGTTGGTTGCGCGGCGAAGCGTCGCAAGATCTTAAGCGTCGCGCCCGGGTCCAACTCCTGGGGGGCCTGCTCTGGGCCGTGACCGTCGTCCAGCTATCGGCCTTCGCCAACGCCGCGGGGCCCGCACGCGAGACCCTGTTGCTGCTGGCCACGGCCGCCGGCGTCATGTGCATCTTCTTCTCGGCCACCTCATTGCCGGCCCTGCTGCTGACGGCCCCCATCGCCGCCGGCGGTCCCCTGATCGCCCTGTTCTCGACCCCGGACACCCGGCATGCCGGCGTCATGGCCTGGGGCGCGATCGCCCTGGCCCTGGCACTGGCTCTGGTGCTCAACCGCATGATCCGCCGCCAGCACGCCCTAGCCGAGGCTCATGAGAGCCTGATCGAAGAGCGCCTGGCCGTGCTCGACGCCGCCGAGCGCACGGCGCGCTCCAAATCCGATATCGTCGCGACCCTCAGCCACGAAATCCGCAACGGCCTGACCGGCGTCACCCACGTCCTGGCCGCCGCCGCCGGCAAGGGCGGCCGCGCCGCACCGTCCCGCGAGCAGCTGAACGCCGCGCTCGACGCCGCCCACGATCTGATCGCGGTTCTGAACGCCACGCTCGATTCCGAGACCGCCGAGGCCGGGCGCCTGGCCGTCGACGCCCTGCCCTTCGAGCCCGTCCGCCTGCTGCGCGACCTGGCCCTGCTGGAGCGGCCCCACGCCCTGGTCAAGGGTCTGGAGCTGGCGGTCCATGTCGATCCGCTGCTGGAGCGCCGCGCCCAGGGCGCTGTGCTGGCCGACGCCATGCGCACCCGCCAGATCATGGCCAATCTGCTGGGCAATGCGGTGAAGTACACCGTGCGTGGCCGTATTGAGGTTCGTATCGAGCGGCGCGGCGACGTGGTGGCCATCGAGGTGGCTGACACCGGGCCGGGCCTTTCGGCCGAAGAACTGGAACACGCCTTCGAGCCCTTCCGACGGGTCGAGCGCACCGGCGCCGGCGTCAATGGCGCGGGCCTTGGTCTGTCCCTCTCGCGTCAGCTGGCGCGCCTGATGGGTGGCGCTCTCGAGGCGCGCAGCGCCGTGGGCGTGGGCAGCTGCTTCACCCTGACCCTGCCCTTCGACGACACCTTGGTCTGCGAAAGCGAAACGGACGAGGAAGCCGCCCAGGCGGCCGAGGCGCCGGGCTCGCCCCGCAGCCTGCGCGTTTTGATCGCCGAGGATGACGCCCTCAACGCCGCCATGCTGCGCGCCATCCTCGAGCAGTTGGGCCACCAGGTGGTCCACGCCCAGAACGGTCAGCGCGCCGCCGACCTGGCCCGGATCGCAGAGTTCGACCTCTTGATGCTGGACGGCCGCATGCCCGTGCTAGATGGCCCCGGCGCAGCCGCCGCCGTTCGCGCCCTGGACGGCAAGAACCGCAACATGCCGATCATCGCGGTGATCGACGGCGACGCCGACGAGGCCAGGGAGTGCATGGACGCTGGCGCCGATATCATCCTGCGCAAGCCGGTTACCGTGGCGGGGGTCGCCCGGGCAGTGGCGGACGCCTCGGCGCTGGAACGTCTGACGGTCGCCGGTCGGGCCGCCGCCTAGCGCCATTTATCCTGCCTGCCGCTGGGTAAGCCTTCCACCAGCCCCTTCCCTCGCCCACACTCACCGCAACGAGAAGAAAAGCGGGAGGATGCGATGCTGGAAGGACTCCGGGTCGTCGAGCTGGCCACCTATATCGCCGCGCCTGGCGCTGCGGGGATCATGGCCGACTGGGGCGCCGACGTGATCAAGGTGGAGTCGCCCGAGGGCGACCCCATGCGGCGCTTCTTCGACACCATCGCCTCGCAACAGGACGCCAATCCGGTCTTCGAACTCGACAACCGGGGCAAACGGGCCGTCGTGCTGGATATCCGATCCGACTCCGGGCGCGAGGCGATGAAGGCCCTGGTCGCCACAGCCGACGTCTTCCTGACCAATGTCCGCCCCGGCGCCCTGGCGAGAGCGGGGCTGGACCACGCAACACTTAGGGCGCTCAACCCCCGTCTGATTTATTGCAGTCTGACGGGCTACGGCCTCGAAGGCCCGGACGCCGACAAGGCCGGGATGGACGTCGCCGCCTTCTGGTCGCGGGCGGGCGTAGGATCCATCACTGCTCCGAAGGGCGCCGAGCCCTTTCCGATCCGCACCGGCATGGGTGACCATGTCACCTCGCTGGCCACCGTCTCGGCGATCCTGGCGGCGGTGTTTGAACGCCACACCACGGGCGTTGGCCGTCTGGTCGAGACGTCTCTGCTCAGGAGCGGCGTCTATGCGATCGGTTCCGATATGGCGATCCAGCTACGGTTCGGGAAGCTGGCCTCGACCCGCGGCCGGCGCGAGGCGATCCAGCCACTGGCCAATTTCTTCAAGACCCGCGACGGGCGTTGGGTCTGCCTGCTGCCCCGCCAGGGCGCCACCGACTGGGCCCGCATCGCTCAGGCGGCCGGCAGACCCGAACTGGTCGACGATCCGCGCTTCGCCTCGGCCAAGTCGCGCCGCGAAAACACCGCCGCCCTCGTCGACCTGCTGGACGCCGCCTTCGGCGCCATGGACTACGAGGACGTCGCCGCCGCCCTCGACGAAGGCGACCTGACCTGGGCGCCCTATCAGACGCCGCGCGAACTGGTGAGCGACCCCCAAGCCGAAGCGGCGGGCTGCTTTGTGGACACGCCCGACGGCGCTGGCGGAACGTTCAAGGCGCCGGCCTCCCCAGCCCGTTTTCCGGGCGCTAAGGATGGCCCGCGAGGCCCCGCGCCGAAGCTGGGCGCGGATACGGCGACGGTCTTCAGGGAACTGGGGTGGTCAGAGGACCGCATCGCGGCCCTGACGGGATCTAGCGGTTGATATTGCCGTCCTTGGCCTCGGCCAGGACACGCAGCATTTCGCTGGAGAACATCGAGCTGGCCAGGCGCTGGCCGGAGCCCGCGCCAGATCCCAGGCTACCAAACGTCGTGTCGGCGTCCTGGGAGCCACGCAGGATCAGTTCAACGACCGCCTCCTGCTGATGCAGCCGTTCCAGACGACGACCGCTGGCATACTGAATGAAGCCCTGATCGACGCCGGTGTCCCTGGAGGGGTCGACCGCACGGCTGGCGCCGCCGGTCTTGGTCAGGTTGGCGTAGACCTCCCCCACCGTGGCCGGCCGACCGTCGCGGTAGAAGATCGAGCGATTGGCCTGGGCGGCGTCGGGGAACAGCGACGCGGCGCTGGCGCCGGGAGTCTTGTTGGCGGCCTCGATCAGGCGCGCCGAGCCCTGCGGACCCAGGAAGTGGGCGGCGTACAGCTCGCCCGCGGTAGGGGTGCGCCCCACCCGGCCGCGCAGATAGGAAGCATGATCCGAGGCCAGCTCACCGGCCATCAAGGACGCGGCGTGCGGATCCATCTTGAGCGCCAGAACTGCCTTGCGCGCCTCGTCCCCGGCCACCTTGAAGCGACCATCCGAGCCCTGCGAAATCAGGTCGGCGTAGCGGGCATAACCATATTTCGCGCCATGTTTCTTCAGCGTGCCCAGCCACGTCTGGTCGACGAACTGGAAGAGGCCCGAGGCCGACGACGTCCGCGCCTTGGCGGCGGGGTTGTAACCACTCTCGCGCTTGGCTGTGCCCATCAGGAACGTGAAATCGACACCCGTCGCGCTGGACGCGCGCTGGATCGCTGATTCTACGACGCTGCGGATGGATTGGACGGCCATGACCTCCATGCCTGAACGATCATGGTTAATCGGCCCTTAACCACGTCGGTTTGGCCGGCGCGAGGCGCAACATGCCGCACCCTCAAAGGCATTGAAAATTACAGACGTACAAATTATCGATGATAGATTACGATTGTCAATTTACAGGGTTCGCGCGCCGTGATGATCTGAACTTACAAGCGTAATGTTCGAAAGGGAGATCATCATGGCCATCGCGCTCAATCCCCAAGGCTCTGGCATTCCAGGACTGGACCGAGGTCCGCGCAAGCCCTCGCGCGTGCTGGTCGTGGCGCTCGGCGCGTCTGCAGCGGTCCATATCGGGCTGATCGCCTATCTCGCCTATACCCGGTACGTGACGCCGCTGCCGGATGGTGGCGAAGAGCGTGTCATCACGATCCAGCCCCCCTGGATCGAACCGCCGCCTCCGCCGCCGCAGTCAACAGAGCGGCCGCCGTCGAACCCGATTCCCTTGCATCCGCCTCTGGTGACGCCCTTCACACCGCCGGTCACCCTGCCCATCGCGCCACCGGAGATCGTCGCGCCGCCCAACCTCACAGGCCCGCCGACCCTGACCTCGGATCCGCCGTTCGTCAGCCCGCCGGTCACGCCAGCAGCCAAGGTCATCACACGCGCCAACTGGCTGCGCAAACCCTCGGCCGGCGATCTGGCGCGCTACTATCCCGACGGCGCGGCGCGCCGCGACATCTCGGGCAGCGCCATCCTGAACTGCGCCGTGGCGGCCAATGGCTCGGTGCGCAACTGCATGATCGTGTCGGAGACGCCGGTCGGCGAAGGCTTCGGCGACGCGGCCCTGAAGCTGTCGCGCTTCTTCCGCATGAGCCCGCAAACCGAGGACGGCCAGGCCGTAGACGGGGCGACGGTGCGCATCCCCATCCGCTTCAGTCTGTAGGCCGACCCCGTTCCGGCTTCCTTCCAGACTGAGGCGGTGGCCGGACCTCCCCCTCGAGGTCCGGCCTTTTCCTGTCAGTAGCTCTTGGGCAGGCCCAGCACGCGCTCGGCGATGAAGTTGAGGATCATCTCGCGGCTGATCGGCGCGATGCGGGCGATCATAGCCTCCCGGAAATAGCGCTCGACGTCGTATTCCTTGGCGTAGCCCATGCCGCCATGCGCCAGGACGGCGTTCTCGCAGGCGGTGAAGCCGGCCTCGGCGCCCAGATATTTGGAGGCATTGGCCTCGGCGCCGCAATCCTTGCCCATGTCGTACAGAGCGGCGGCCTTGTAAGCCATGAGGTTGGCGGCCTCCAGCTCGGCCCACGACCTGGCCAAAGGATGGGCGACGCCCTGATTCTGGCCGATCGGCCGGCCAAACACCACGCGCTCCTTGGCGTAGGTGGTGGCCTTCGCCAGGGCAGCCCGCCCCAGGCCAACCGCCTCCACCGCGAACAGCACGCGCTCGGGGTTGAGGCCGTGCAGCAGGTAGGCAAAGCCCTTGCCCTCCTCGCCGACCAGATCCTCGGCCGGCACGAACAGGTCCTCGATGAAGAGCATATTACACTCGACGGCCTTGCGGCCCATCTTCGGGATCGGCTTGGCTTCGATCTTCTCGCGGTCGGTATAGAACAGGCTCAGGCCCTGGGTCGGCTTGGCGCACTGATCCTTGGGCGTGGTGCGGGCGATGATCAGGATCTTGTTGGCGCGCTGCGCGCCGGTGGTCCAGATCTTCCGACCATTGAGGCGATAGCCGCCGTCAACCTTCTCGGCCCGGGTCTCCAGGCTGGAGGTATCTAGGCCCGAATTGGGCTCGGTCACCGCAAAGCACATCTTGTCCTGGCCAGAGATCAGCCGCGGCAGGTGCCGGGCGCGCTGCTCGTCGGTGCCGAATTTCACGATCGGCATCGGGCCAAAGATATTCAGGTGAATGGCCGAGGCGCCCGAGAAGCCGGCCCCGGACTCGGCCACGGCCTGCATCATCACCGCAGCCTCGGTCAGACCCAGGCCCGCGCCGCCGACGCTCTCGGGCATAGCCACGCCCAGCCATCCGCCCTCGGCGATGGCGGCGACAAAATCCTCAGGGAAGTTTCCGGTCTCGTCCGTGCGACGCCAGTAGTCGTCGTCGAACCCGGCGCAAAGCTTGGCCACGCCCTCGCGGATCGCTTCCTGCTCTTCGGTCAGCCAAAATCCGGACATCTCTTTCCCCTGCTTGCCTATGCCTCGGGCTCTCGATCGAAACGACGCGCATCGAACTGCGCCGCGTCCGGTCCCGGGTCCTTGTTCGTCAGATACGCCGCGACCAGACCCGCCACAAGCGGCGCCAGCAACCAGCCGTTACGTCGCGCGCCGACCGCCAGCAACACACCGGGCGTGGCGCTCCAGCCCACCAGCGGAAGGCCATCAACCGTCGACGCGCGGACACCAACCTCCGTCTTCGCAGCCGCTCCCGCCAGATCGGGACGCAGCACGGTGGCCGCCTGTAACAACGGGGCCGTCTTGAGCGGGTCCGCCGTCAGATCATCTCGCCCAAACTCCATCGTCGCCCCCACCACCATGGGCGCGCCCGGACAGAGATAGACACCCGCCCCGCGCACGACCGAGCCGGCGCCCAGGTCATGATCCAGACGGAGAATCTGTCCCTTGATGGGCGCCAGGGCCGCCGTTTCCGGCGCCAGGGCGCCATCGCGAACTGCAGCGCCTGTCGCCAGCACCAAAGCGTCGAAGCGCTCCGCCCGGCCGTCCGACAGGCTCAGGACGCCGTTCTGGTAGCCGGTGACAGCGACGCTCTCGAAACAGGCGCCCAGTCCGCTCGCCCCGGCTCTGAGCGCCGCCAGCGCGTCGCGCGCATCCAGCCGCCAGTCCTCGCCCAGCAGCGGCGCGCCATCCGTCTGATGATCGTCAGGCAAACCCAGGACACGCCGCCGAGCCTCGATCCCGGCCAGCCAGCTGGCGTCGCCTTCGATGCGGACGCCGTCCTTCAGGATCTCGATGCCCAGGCCACCGGCAAAGGCCGGCCAGAGATCCCGCGCCCGCCGCAGAAGGGCCAGGTGGGGGGCGGAGGCCTCATCGAACAGAGCTTCGCTGGCGGGGGCGAGCATGCCGGCCGCGACGCCCGAGGCGTTGTCGCCCGGCGCGGCCGGATCAAAGACCGTTACGGCCACTCCAGCGCGCGCCAGGGCCAGCGCCGCCGCCGAGCCGAAGGCCCCGGCGCCGGCCACCGCGATACGCGCGCCTGACACAGTTCCCATGCGGCGCAAACACCTGCCGGGGCGCCAAAGGTCAAGCCCTTGCTGCCTAGAAGTTTCGCTCGCCTGAATCAAAAGGCTCCACCCTGACGCGCATTGACGCAGTGTGGGCGCGCAGGCGTGACTATGGCGGTCAGGTCAGGTTATCTTATAGCGTCCAATTGCGTCGCTCTCTCTAGTGAGGCTTTGTTTCGCGCCGTTGGAGGGAATGGATTGGCATGAACGACAAGCCCGCCGCCGACCTGGCTCACCCCGTCGATCTGTATGTCGGCGCCCGCCTC
>JGI24770J26754_10001744_pt1 | contig 15213 bp, 11 predicted proteins | sample LakOneMetagenome_FD_26754 | JGI IMG/M metagenome (IMG submission 26754) | reverse complement strand
CTGGTGAATCTGGTGGGCGGGTGTTGCGGGACAACGCCGGGGCACATAGCGGCGATTGCAGACGCGGTCGCCAGGGTTTCGCCGAGAGCCGTTCTCGCCTAGGAGAAACTGACGCAACAAATTGCTCCGTCGTGCCGCGACGGAGTCCAGTATGTGCTCAACGCGAGCGCAAACCATTGTTCATGGTGCGCCCTGACGCGATAGGCCAAAATACACGTCATGAACGGCATCATGCATCTTTCGGGCCTTGAGCCCCTCGAAATCGGCCCCGAATCGCTTTTCGTGAACGTGGGCGAACGCACGAACGTCACAGGCTCGCGGGCGTTCGCGAAACTGATTCTCAATGACGACTACGCTGGCGCAGTTGAAGTCGCGCGGCAGCAGGTCGCCAACGGCGCTCAGATCATCGACGTCAATATGGACGAGGCGATGCTGGACAGCAAGGCTGCGATGATGAAGTTTTTGAACATCATCGCCACCGAGCCGGACATTTCGCGCGTGCCGGTGATGATCGACTCATCGAAGTGGGACGTGATCGAAGCGGGCCTAAATGTGTGCAGGGCAAGAGTGTCGTCAACTCGATTTCGATGAAGGAAGGCGAGGAGAACTTCATCAGGCAGGCACGCCTGCTGCGACGTCACGGTGCAGCTGCCGTGGTCATGGCGTTCGATGAAAAAGGCCAGGCTGACACCTACCAACGTAAGATCGAGATATGCGAACGGGCCTACAAACTGCTCGTCGACACCGTCGGATTTCCGCCGGAAGACATCATCTTCGATCCCAACGTGTTCGCGCTCGCGACCGGGCTGGAGGAGCACAACAACTACGGCGTGGATTTCATCGAAGCGGTGCGCTGGATAAAACAGAACCTGCCGGGCGCCAAGACCTCGGGCGGCATCTCGAACATGTCGTTCAGCTTTCGCGGCAATGACCATGTACGCGAAGCGCTGCACACGGTGTTCCTGTATCACGCGATCAAGGCAGGGCTTACGATGGGCATCGTCAACGCCGGGCAGATCGGCATTTACGACGAGCTGGAGCCGACGCTGCGCGAGCATTGCGAGGACGTGGTGCTCAATCGCCGAGCCGATGCGACAGAGCGCATGCTGGCGTTCGCTGAGACGGTCAAGGGCGGCGGCAAGGCGAAGGTCGAGGATTTGAGCTGGCGCGAGCTGCCCGTCAACGAGCGGCTCAAGCTCGCGCTGGTGAAAGGCATCAACACCTTCATCGTCGAAGACACCGAGGAGTCACGTCAGGGCTTTGAGCGACCGCTGCAGGTCATTGAAGGTCCGCTGATGGATGGCATGAATGTCGTCGGGGATCTGTTCGGGCAAGGCAAGATGTTCCTGCCGCAGGTGGTCAAGTCTGCCCGCGTAATGAAACAAGCCGTAGCCCATCTGATTCCCTATATTGAGGAAGAAAAGCGGCTGCTCGGCACCGAGGCCAAAACCAAAGGCAAGATTGTGCTCGCGACCGTCAAGGGAGACGTGCACGACATTGGCAAGAACATCGTTGGCGTAGTGCTTCAGTGCAACAACTACGAAGTGATCGACTTGGGGGTCATGGTGCCGTGCGACAAGATCCTCGCCGTTGCGAAGGAATCGAATGCGAACATCATTGGACTTTCGGGCCTGATCACGCCTTCGCTTGAAGAGATGGCATATGTCGCGAAAGAGATGGACCGTCTGGATTTCCATGTTCCGCTGCTGATCGGCGGTGCCACGACGTCTCGCATGCATACGGCCGTGAAGATCGCGCCGAACTACCGAAATCCGGTTGTGCATGTGGTCGATGCTTCGCGCGCTGTTGGCGTGGCAACAGCGCTTCTGAGCGACGAAATGAAGCCCGCGTTCGTAGCGGAGACCGCGGCCGATTACGCCGTGATCCGTGAGCGTCACGCTAACCGGAAAGCCGTGCCGCTGCTGGAGCTCGAAGTGGCGCGTGCGAATCGATTTTTCCCGTTCGCGGGTGACCATCTGCACTACACGCCGCCGACACCAAAGCTGACCGGCGTGCACCAGCTGCGCGACTATCCCCTGTCAGCGCTGGTTCCGTACATCGACTGGACACCGTTCTTCATAGTCTGGGACCTCGCGGGTAATTACCCCAAGATCCTCAATGACGAAATCGTCGGCAACGAAGCACAGAAAGTTTTCCGCGACGGACAGGCGATGTTGAAACGCATCGTTCAGGAAAAGTGGCTGACCGCGAACGCATCCTACGGTTTGCTGCCAGCGGTGAGCGATGGCGATGACATCATCGTATTCGCCGATGGTGCGCATACCGAGGTGGCGATGCGGTTTCACACGTTGCGACAACAAACGGCAAAGGAGGCGGGTCGTCCGAATTTCGCGCTGGCTGATTTCATCGCGCCGCGCGATAGCGGTCATGCAGATTACCTTGGGCTGTTCGCAGTGACCACGGGCCTGGGCGGTGAGTCGCGCGTTGAAGCGTTCGAGAAAGCCGGCGACGACTACAACTCGATCATGTTCAAGGCGCTCGCGGACCGTTTTGCAGAGGCGTTCGCGGAGCACCTTCATGAGCGCGTACGCAAGGAGTTCTGGGGCTATGCCCACGACGAAAAGCTCGACAGCGAAGCGCTGATCAAGGAAAAGTATCGTGGCATCCGTCCGGCGCCTGGCTATCCAGCCTGTCCGGACCATCGCGAGAAACGCGATCTGTTCCGCGTACTTGAGGCTGAGGCCATCGGTATGGGGCTCACGGAGTCTTACGCCATGACGCCACCAGCTAGTGTGAGCGGTTTCTACTTCGCGCATCCAGCAGCGCAATATTTCACCGTCGGCAAGCTCGGCGATGATCAGTTTTCCGATCTCGCGACGCGGCGCGGCGAGGACGTGGAAACACAGAAGCGGGCACTGAATACGCTGGTCTAGCGGCTGGGTAGCGCGAGCCCGCCCGGCACGCAGCGAGCGTCGTCAAAATTTCGTATGCGCGGTGGTGTGATTCACCAAAAGTAACGCACACTTGCGCCCATGCCGGAATTTCGGGGGAAAGCCATGGCCGCGTATGTCGTGTTCGATGTGGAAATCCGCGATGCTGAGCGCTATCAGGACTTCATGCGTCAGGTGAAGCCCGCGCTTGAGGCGGCAGGCGCCCGCTACCTTGCTCGTGGTGGAGCGCACAAGGTCTACGAAGGCGACTGGCTGCCGCGCCGTATTGTGATCATCGAATTCCCCTCGATTGCCGCGTGGGAAAGTTTCTACTACGGGCCGGTGTATCAGGGGCTCAAGGCCATTCGCGATGAATGCAGTTCGGCGCGCCTGGTGTCGGTCGAGGGGCTGTGACATGTCGACACAACCTTTGGCAACCGATTACCTGATCATCGGCAGCGGCGCGGTCGGCATGGCCTTCGCCGATGTTTTGTTCCACGAGACTGACGCCAGCATGGTGATCGTCGACCGCCATCATGGCCCCGGCGGGCACTGGAACGATGCCTATCCCTTCGTGCGACTGCATCAACCTTCCGGGTACTACGGCGTCAATTCGCGCAAACTCGGTGGTGACTCGCGCGATACGCATCGGCTCAACCTCGGCATGTGCGAGCGCGCGACGAGCGCGGAATTGCTCAGTTATTACGAGCAGCTCATGCAGCAGTTTCTTGCCTCGGGGCGCGTCAAGTACGTCCCGATGTGCAACTACAGCGGTGACTATCAGCAGAACCACAGTTTCGAGTCGCTGACGTCCGGCGAGGCGCGCAGCGTGACCGTGCACAAGAAGGTGGTTGACACCAGCTACCTGAATACGATGGTTCCCTCAACGCATCCGCCGAAATACGTCATCGCGCCCGGCGTCAAATGCGTGCCGCTCAATGAGTTGCCTCGCGTCAAACGCCCGCCGTCGGGATACGTCGTCGTCGGTGCGGGCAAGACCGGCATTGATGCCTGTCTGTGGCTGCTTGACAACGGCGTCGCGGCGAAAGACATCTGCTGGATCATGCCGCGCGATTCGTGGTTTCAGGATCGGGCGAACGTGCAGCCAGGCGCAGACTTCTTCATGCAGTCCTACGGCTCGTTTGCCACGCAGATGGAAGTGCTGGCGCAAGCGGATTCCATTGCCGATCTTTTCGTGAAACTGGAAGCCAGCGGTCAACTGTTGCGATTCGATCCGAGCGTGCAGCCCGGCATGTATCACGGTGCGGTTGTCTCGCGCGCCGAGCTCGACGAGCTGCGCCAGATCAAGAACGTCGTGCGCATGGGACGCATCCAGCGTATCGAACCGGATTGCATCGTCATGGAGAAGGGCAGCGTGCCGTCGGATCCAGATCGCCTGTATGTTGATTGCTCGGCAAGTGCTGTCGAGCGTCGCCCAATCGTGCCCGTGTTCGAGGGCAACAAAATCACGCCGCAGATGGTGCGCACGTTTCAGCCGACCTTCAGCGGCGCCTTCATCGCGCATGTCGAAGCAACGATTGCAGATGAGGCCGAAAAGAACGCACTTTGCGCGGTGATCCCGATGCCCGACAAGCCGGTGCACTGGCTCACGATGCTCGCGGTCAACATGGCGAATCAGCATCGTTGGGGCAAGGACAAGGGGCTGCGTAGCTGGATCGCGCAATCGCGGCTCGACGCGTTCACTGCGATGGCGCGGGCGGTGCAGCCGACCGACACGGAAAAGCTCGCGCTGTTGCAGCGCTACGCTCAGGCGGCGGGGCCCGCCGCTACCAGATTGCAGACCTTGCTGGCGAAGGCCGCCTGAACGGGCACTGCTCGCTGTTTTTTTTCAGCGTTGCGAGAGGCAACAACTTTTCGATAAAAAGCCCTGCCAATTAGGGCTAAACCTCCATTTAGTCGAAAGTCGACTATGGTCGCAAATTAGCATTTTGCCCTTATTCCGTGGGCATTTCAGTAGAAAGCTGAAACCTATTTTCAGCTACGCTTTGGCAAATCCTTCCGTGTCAGGGCACCGTTCAGCCACCCCCGAACATCGAGCTTGAGCAAGAATGATCGACGGTGACGTCTTTGTTTGTACGACTCAACCATGGACCACAAGAACGTGCGTGAACTCTGGGCGCTCGCCTTCAAGGAATTTGAGAATCTCTCGGCGCTGTCGGCAGACGAGGTTGACGCTCGTATGCGCACGCTGCGCGCGGAGCAGCCCGAGCTTGCAAAACTACTCGACCAGCTCCTCAACCAGCCCGCGATCAGCCTGCAACCCATTCCGTGGACGGGCGAGATCGCGGCGGATACAACCACGACCGGCCGCCGCCTCGGCGCCTACACNCTGATCCGNGAAATTGGTCGTGGCGGCACCGGCAGCGTGTGGCTCGGCGAGCGCGCCGACGGGCTTTATCAGGGGCGCGTCGCGATCAAATTGCTCAGCGCGCCTGTGTTGCGTGACGCATCTGCACGACAGCGGTTTGCGCGCGAAGGCGAACTGCTCGCCCGACTGTCACACCCCAATATCGCGCGGCTGCTTGACGCCGGAACCTCGGACGAGGGCGCACGGTACCTGGTGCTGGAGTATGTTGATGGCGTCACGCTCAGCGAGTTCTGNGCCAGGCAGTCACTCGGCATCGAGGCGACCATCATGCTGTTCTGTCAGGCTGTTGACGCNGTGGCGTACTCGCACGCGCAACTCATCCTGCATCGCGACATCAAGCCGGGCAACATTCTGGTCACCGGCGCGGGCGACGTGAAATTGCTCGACTTCGGGCTCGGCAAGCTGCTGGTGGAAGACGAAGAGCGACTGGTCGTTGCGGCCGACGTCACGCGCATGCTGGGNATTGGTTACACGCCGCGCTACGCGTCGCCCGAACAGGTGAGCGGTGGCGGCATGACCACCGCCAGCGACGTCTATTCACTTGGCGTCACGCTGTACGAAATCCTGACTGGCGCGCCATTCGACGGCAGCCAGAACTACACGCGTCCGTCGGAACGGCTGGCGGAATCGCCGACCCGCAGCACCTGGTCGCGCCGCGTGCGCGGCGACATCGACAGCATCATCGCCAAAGCGGTGAGTGAAGCGCCGGAGGATCGCTACGCCAACGCCGCTGCGCTCGGTGATGATCTGCGACGATTCCTCAAGTCCGAGCCGGTCACTGCGCAGCCCGACACGAGCCTTTACCGCACCGGCAAGTTCGTGCGCAGACATCGGCTTGCGGTTGGTTCCGTCGCACTGACCAGCCTGCTGGTGTTGATCGCGCTCGGCGTCTCGATCATGCAAACGGTTGAAGCGCGTCGCCAGCGCGAAAACGCTGTGCGCGAGGAGAAGTCGCGCGACGCGATGCTCAACTACGTCACCGAGCTGATCTCGGTGTACGCACCGCGCGACCGGCCGGTGACGTCGGCACAACTGCTCGAACTGGGTGTCGAGAACATCGACAAGACGTTCGGCAAGGATCCCGCGACCTGTCATGAGATCGGGCAACTGTTCTCCGAGCGACTGAGCACTCTGGGCGAGCGCGAAAGCGCCATCCGCGCGCAGCGGCACGCGCTGGGTTGCGCAAGGACGTCCGCCGACACCCAGCGCGTNGTCGATGCGGCGTCATTGCTCGCACACATGCTGGCGCGTCATGGCGAAATCGCGGAGGCGAAGCNCTTGCTCGGCGAAGCGGAAGCGCTGTTGCCATCGATACCGAAAGACTCGCCGCGACGCGGCGAAATCGCCACCAACGTGCGCATGGACCGCCTGAGTCTGGCGGTTACCGAGGGCGATGCTGGCACCGCCGTCAATGTGGCCGAGGATCTGCTGCGGCAGTTCGCGGAAGTAAAGGGGCCGACGCAACTCTCCGACGCGACGCTGTTCAATCGTGGCGCTGCCGCCTACAACCGCGCGATGCGCTATGGCGACAGCCTGGCGCTGCAGGATCGGGCAATGCAGGCACTGACAACCCCCGGAGACGGCGCTAACACCAACGTGCTCGTTTATCACAGCGTGCGCGTTTACACGCTGTTGCAGGCGGGCGACCCGGCGGCGGCGGTACGCCATTTCGAAACGCAGGTGCAACCATCCGCGCGAGGTGGCCTGGGCGAAATACCTGCCGATCTGTTTTCACGGGTCGTGATCGCGTACGCACAGGCGGGCGATGCGTTACGCGCACGGGAAATGCTGACTGCGCGGCCGGACAGTGTGGACGCGGCGGATCGTCCGCGAGCACAGCGCTCGGAGGCGAAGTTCACGGTGTGCCTTGCCGAGCACAATCTGGCATGCATGCGCGATGTTGTCNGCGACTACAAGACGCTGATCCAGCGCGCNTATCCCAGTAATCCGGCCGAATCAGCGATCGCNCATTGGGTTGACGCNACCATTGCCGCNCAATCCGGCAATCGCGATGCTGCGCTGGCCGCCGTAGAAGCGGGCCTGAGTCAAATCGCGCAGCACACCCTGAGCCCGAGCCCGGTGCGCGCGCGCTTGCTGGTTATCAAGGCGCGGCTGCTGCTCGAGGCCGACCGGGCAGAAGAATCGTTGCGGGTGAGCGAGGACGCGCTGTCGTACCTGCGCGAGCAGCAGAAGTACCCGCCGGAACGCAGCATCGTCCGCGCTGAATTGCTGGCCCTTGCCAGTGAAGCGCACGTGCGGCTTGGCAATGCCGAGGCCGCTGCGCGCACCCGCGACGAGGCCAATGCCGTATTTCGCAACACCATGACCAAGCCGCGACAGCTGCCCTAAACACACAGGACACACGCGGGCCGGCGCCGCCCGTCTCACGCCATCTCGTGAGCAAGTTTTCGCCGTTATCTCGTTTGCACTGACAGCGAGGCTTTTTGCGAAATCGACCGGGTCGGCGTCCCATTTCTGGACGATCAACTCTGTTCACAAAGCCTTGCTGTATGGGGCGTGAGACGAAATAACGGCAAAAGTCGACTTCTTGTATTTACTCGTCTGAGGCCCTGATCAATGGCGCTTTGAAGAAAAAGTTGATGACCAAAATGAAACTCTCCACAGCTATCTGCGTCGGCGTCCGCGTGATGCTCGTGACGCTGGTATGTGCCGCGTCATTCGTCGCGCGCGGCGCCGTCCCCGCCGCCGAGCGACAGGTCCTGCTCGACATCTACAACAGCACCAACGGGCCCGCATGGACAGGAGTCTCGCCCACCTGGACCGGCGCTGCCGGCACCGAATGCGGTTGGGGCGGCGTGACCTGCAACGCCGCACAGACGACGGTGATCGAGATATTGCTGTCGGGCAAAAACCTGACCGGGCCGCTGCCAGCGTCGTTGAACCAGTTGACCAATCTGCAATACCTGATTGCCGACGGCAACCGGCTGACCGGCAGCATTCCCGCGTTGACCGGAATGACGGCGTTGCGCGGGTTCAACGTGTCGCGCAACCAGCTTGACGGCAGCATTGGCTCGCTCGCCGGGTTGGCCGCACTGGAGCAGTTTCAGGCCAGTCAAAACAGTCTGACCGGGAGCATCCCGTCACTGGTCGGCCTCACGGCGCTGCGTGGTCTCTATCTCGACCAGAACCGCCTGACCGGCGCGATTCCTTCGCTTGCCGGACTTAGCAACCTGCAGCAGATTTCCCTGTACCGGAATACGCTGACCGGCTCGATTCCTGCGCTCACCGGGCTCACGTCGCTCACGTCGCTTGACCTTCGCACCAACCAGCTGACTGGCAGCCTGCCGTCGCTGGTCGGGCTCGTGGCTTTGCAGCGGTTGGTGGTTGCCAACAATCAGCTGAGCGGCGCGTTGCCAGCAGTGCCGTCACCCAACAACCTCACGCCATCGCAGTCAGAGTTATGCCCGAATGCCTTCACGGTTAGTGCCGATTCGGCGTGGAATGCCGCGACCGGCGTCACGCCATGGTCGCGCGACTGCTCGTTCAACTACACCGTCACGCCGGTCCCCGCCGCCAACGGCAGCATCTTCCCGGCGACGCCGCAGCAGGTGGGTCAGGACGGCTCTCTCGTGTTCGATATCGTGCCCAACGCGGGCTATGGCGTGGTGGTTGGTGGCACCTGTCGCGCCGGCACGCTCGCGGGCACCTCATACGCGCTGATATCTCCGAATGCCAATTGCACCGTGGCGCCGACTTTCAGCAACGCGCAATTCAGCGTCACCATCAGCAGCACAGGTAACGGCACGGTCACACCCATCGGCGTGCAGACAGTGTTGTTCGGCAGCTTCGTTTCGTTCGCGGCGACGCCAGACGCCGGGTATCGTGCAAACGCGCAGACGACGTGTGGCGGCGTGAATGGCTTTCTGGTGGGCGGAAATCAGTACACGACATCGGGGGCCGTCACGGCCAACTGCACAATCACCGTCACCTTCGCGCCCATCGTGCCGCAATTCATCGTCACGCCAGTTGCCGGCGCACATGGCAGCATAAGCCCGGCCACGCCTGTCACCGTGCAGCAATCGTCGCCGACGGCGTTTACCGTGGTGCCCGATGCGGGATATGCGATCGGCAGCGTCAGCGGTTGCGGTGGAACCTTGAGCGGCAGTATCTACACGACGGGTCCATTACGGGCAACTGCACGGTCAGCGCGAGCTTCGTCGCAGTTGCCGTTGCGACACAGAGCGTGCCGGTGAACGGGATGGGGGCTGCGCTCTTGCTGGCATTGCTTGGTATGACGTTTCTGCGACGGCGTGGACCGCGTTCCGGTACGCGGCACATCCAGAGCAGCGGGCGCCGATGAAACGCCCGCACATTGTTGGCCCGCTGCTCCCAAACGGGCGGCGGTGAGAACTACTGCTGCTCCGCAAGGGCGCTGGCCAGAAACGTACGCGCTTTCTGCCAGTCACGGGTGGCGGTGGCCATCGAAATGCCGAGCTGTCCGGCGCATTCTTCAAGCGTGAACCCGGCGAAATAACGCAACTCGACCAGATCGTGCGCGCGCTGGTCGATTTCCTTGAGTTCCTGCAGCGCGCGGTCCACGCCAAGAATCTGATCATGGTTGAGCGTGCTCGCGGGCACTTCGCCGGCGAGCGTGAGGCTTACCTCAACGGCATCGCGTTTGCCGGTTTGGCGCGCACGCACGTAGTCGACGACCACGCTGCGCATTGCGCGCGCTGCATAACTGAAGAATGCCTCGCGCGACAGCGTGGACCCGAGCTTCGCCATGCGCGCGTAGCTTTCGTGCACCAGCACGGTGGCGGGCAGATCGGTCAGATTGGACTGGCTGCGCAACTGACTGCGCGCAACGCGCTTCAGCTCTGAATAAACCGCCTGATACGCCGCGGCCGGATCTGCGGAGTCGAAATTGAAATGATGATTTTCAGCGTCGTTCAACGTGTTCTCGCAAGCAGGTAAGCACAAGTGGGTAACCCAGTGTCGCGGACAGTTTAGGTGAGCGTGACCGCGTTGTCAGTCAGACGCAACAGGCGCAACGGACATGACAACTATTTCTTTCGACGTCACGGCGATTGTTCATTCGCACGGGAACCGCGCACCCCGGTGAGCAACTTTGCCGCTGGTGCTCGTTTGTTCAATGAGGATGAATTCATTCTGCGCAGAGTATTTTTTCGGAGCGCTGCGTATCAAGCGTGGAGTAAAGCCACGCACATATTGCAACGACAAAGGCCGATCTGATGTTCGAGTCGCGGCCGCAGCGATGACGCAGTTGTAGCGGCATCAGCTTTTTCGTCAAAGCCTTATTGCACAGGGGCAGAGATCAATAAATGAATAAAGTCGAGTTCCATTAAAAATGCCAGATAGCCCGCATGCAATAGCGCTTTATGAAGAAAGTTATTGTCGTTTGAAAGTCCTGATCATCGCCGATTTTTCGGATGCAGAGCAGGAGTACTGTGTGCTGCAGGTACTGGAAAATGTTGGCCTTGACGGTGCGCCCTGTGCGCCGCTGGTCGGCAGCTCATTCACCTTCCGCCGTCGACATGACATTCATTGTCATGGCATGGGTCGACTGATTCGCGACATCGGCGAAACCCGCTAGTGGCGCGACCGTCGGAAACTCATAGCCCCGCCAAATCCAGCGGCAGCCAAAAGCCGCACTGGCGCACGAGATACTGCTGAATGTCGGTCCAGGTGCGGCGTTTTGCTGCTGCTGGAAAACTGATGCCGGCAACAACGGCATTACCCGTGATGCCGAGCATCACGCGCGTCATGATCAGGCCGTCCACGGTGGCGAGCATGCGTCCGTCGCCATCAAGATCCATGGTGCAATTTCGTGCCGCATGCTCGCCGTAGGTCAATCGCGTGATGCAGAACATGGTGACTGTGCCAATGCGGCAGGAGCCGGCAATCAGCAGACGCAGCTCGTCGCTGGATGCAATTGCATTGGCTTGAATTGCCATCGTGTTGGCATGATCGTCGGAAAGGAGCGGCGGCACCATGAAGCGACCATTGCCGTTGTCAGCATCGCCGTCAAACGTGACGTCCAGATCGCCGCCGGCGTGATAGCGCGCAGCACAGAACTGGTAGACCGCGCCGTTCTGGCATTGCCCGGACAGTACGAATTTTCCGTCCGGCTGCACCGCAATACTGGTCGCAAAATCGTCGCCGGTGCCTACGGGCAGCGCAAAGCCCGGAAAACCCGTCGACCAGAAGGTGATTGAGCGGCCGCGTCCTTCCTCCAGTCTCACACCGCAAAAGTCGTAGTTGCTGCCGTTCCAGCAGGAACCGGCGATCAGGATGTAGCCGTCGGGCCGCAGCGCGACTGCCGACGCGTAGTCTGAGCTGGAGCCAGCGGTCACTTGAATGATGACTTTGCCGTTGCCGTTAAAGGTACTGATGTTGTTGCCGCCGTCAAACGCGAGATCGAAGCGGCCATCGCTACTCATGAATCTTGCGGCGCAAAAATCGAGGCCCGTCGCACCGGCTTCACAAGTTCCGACCACCAGAATTTTGCCGTCGGGCTGCACCGCGAGCGCTGCCGCAGCGTTGCTGCCGGTTCCGACCGCGACGGCAAATCTGCCGTTGCCGCTGCCGACGCCCGTTCCGGCCGCATCCGGACCATCAAAGCTCGCGTCGAAGGTGCCGTTGGGGTTGAGTCGCGCCACGCAGAACAGATCCACGGTGGCGGGGCGACAGGTTCCCGCCACCACGATCTTGCCGTCGGGCTGGATGGCCATAGCGGCGAGGCTTTCATGACCGCTGGCGCCGATGCGCAGCAAAAACTTGCCGTGACCGGTACCTTCACCGGTACCCGCCGCATCAGGGCCATTGAAGCTTGCGTCCAGCGAGCCATCGGAATTGAGGCGTACGAGGCAAAAGCCGTTGAAGCTGGCGCCCGCGCAGGTGCCGCCCAGCACAATCCTGCCATCGGACTGCAGCGCCACGGCGCTCGCGCCGTCGTTGGCACTGCCAACCGGCAGCAGGAAACCGCCGCCGCTGGTGCCACTGGGACCGACAAACGTCGCGTCGAGCTGGCCCGACGCGGTCAACCGCGCAACGCAGAAGTCGGAGTTGCCGCTGCCTTGACAGCCGCCAGCGAGCACGATCTTGCTGTCTGGCTGCACAAGCATTGCGCGCGCGTCGTTGGCCGTGGAACCACCGATGGCGAAGGCGTACTTGCCGGCTCCTTGCGAAAAATTCACGGTGTCCGTCTGCCCGGCCTGCGCGCTGGCGACGGACGGCAGCAGACAAAGGCACAAAAGGCCCGTCGCGTAGAGACGCGACAAATGGACTGGGCGGACGGCAGACAGGAAACGGCGCATGTTGATCTCTCCGCGGGTGATGGGGTCACGCGTCCCACATCGATGCCGAGCGAATGGACCCGCGCGGCAAACTGCGCACGGGGCGCAGGGAAGGGGACAATATCAAGAACGTTGAGCGCTGATTTTTTTGCTCATCAGCCTGCAAGTAGCCTGCGCCGATGCCGGCGGCGTGAACCGAACACGACTTGTCTGAGGTCCCCGGCGAAGCGCTGGTGACGTGGCGGAAACCCCCAAACACGGCGGCACCTGACTATGTCGCGCCGCTCATACGGCCTGCGCGTGACCGGCAAAAAAGCGCGTTGAAGCGTTGGTTGCGGCGGCAACTCGATGTAGCATTTAATGCTGTGCACGGATCAGGGCGCGCCAAAAGCGTCGTTCTGGTTCTCTCTTCGCACCCAGAAAGGACGCCACAATGCAGACCATTCTCATCCGCTCCCACCTCGCTCGTCTTAGCGCGAATGGCGTCGTGATGGTTGATCCGGCTGCTGCATTTACCGGTCGTCCGGGATACACCGTCCCAAAACACCCGCGTTGAATCCGTAGTCGCCGGGCTCGTTCCCGGCATGTACGGGCTGCGCAGGCAGCTCCGTTTCAACCTCCGTTTGTTTCCGCCGTCGCGCTGATTTCAGCGTCGGCCGCATTCACATTTTTATTGTCGCTCCGGGCGCGAGCCACACGCAATCCGTGTCGTCCGCATCCATCGCGCATTCGATATTGTTGGGGTTTGCCATGCAAGCTGTTTTGACCCTGTTGTCCTGGTTACGGTCGCGAATACGATCGGTGCTGCGTTTGCCAGCGCTGCCCTCGGGCGACCTGCTGCACGATCCGAACTATCGCCGCATCTTCGCGTCGGTAGTGATCACGCATTTCGGCGCGCAGATCACGATGCTCGCGCTGCCGCTGACTGCAGCCACCGTGCTCAATGCATCACCCACTCAGATGGGATTCCTGATGGCGTTTGAGCTGGCGCCGTTCGTGCTGCTCTCATTGCCGGCTGGCGTGTGGCTGGATCGCATGAAGAAATTGCCGGTGTACATCATTGGCGAATCGGCGTTCGCACTGGCGCTGGCGACAGTGCCGATCGCGGCGTGGACCGGTGTGCTGTCGATGACCTGGCTGTACGCGGTTGGCGTCGTGCTCGGCTGCGTTCATGTGTTCGGCGGTTCCGCAGCGCAGATCGTGCTGACGCAAATCGTGTCGCGTGACCGGCTGGTCGAGGCACACAGCAAGAACGCGCTCGCGGTGTCGGGCTCGGAGATCGCAGGACCGGGACTAGCTGGCGCGCTCATCAAAGTGCTCGGCGCACCGATTGCGATCGCGTTCGACGCACTGCTGATCGCGGGTTCGGTGTTGTTGCTGCGTGGCATTCGCGTCGAAGAGACGATCACGGTTCGTGGCACGTCCAACTTCATGGAGCAGTTACGTGAAGGCGTGCGTTTCGTGATGCGTACACGCATGTTGTGGACGCTGGCGCTGTTCGTTGGCTGCTGGCAACTGCTGCATCACATGGCGAGCGTCGTTCAGATTCTGGTGGCGTCGCGCGAGCTCGGCATGAGCGCACAGTCGATCGGATTTTGCTACGTCGGCATGGGCGTGGGCACCATTCTCGCAAGTGTTTATGGTCGTCGCGTCAGCGAAAAATTCGGACCGGGGCCGACGATTGTGAGCGGACTCGCGGTAAGCGCGGTCGGCTGGATCGCGCTGTCGCTGGCGCCCGCGAGCGTGATCGGTGTCGTGCTGTTTGGCTTCATGCTGACCTGTTTCTCGGGCGGCGCGACGCTCATCTTCGTGAACTTCCTGTCGCTGCGCCAGGCGGTAACGCCGGAGCCATTGCTCGGCCGCATGACGAGCACCATGCGCTGGCTGATCCTGATCGGCGCCGGACCCGGCGCGCTGATCGGCGGTTATGTCGGCGAACATTTTGGCCTGCGCGCCTCGCTGGCGCTGGCAGGCGTCGGCGCGATTGTGCTGACACTCTTTGCATGGCGCAGCACGGTGATGATGGGTACGCGCAGCCTGCCCACACCCGCGCTGCATACCGGAAGCTAACGATGTATCAATTCTTCGAACGACTCGTCCATCCGTACCCGGACGAAACGCCGGTCGCACCGCCGAAATCGCTGCGGGCCTTCCTGTGGGAATGCACGCGCGGGCTGCGTCCGTACATTTTTGCTGTGACGTTTGCGGCTGGATTCATCGGTCTGATCGAGGCGTTGCTCTATGCCATGCTCGGTCGCGTCGTTGACTGGCTGGCAAAGACGGGGCCTTCGCAACTGTGGGCCGAACACAGCGGTGGATTGCTACTGCTCATTGGCCTGCTCGTGCTGAGCCCGGTGATGGTCTCGATGTTTGCGTTCTTCAAACATCAGGCGATCATGGGCAATTTCCCCATGCGGCTGCGCTGGAANTTTCANCGGCTAATGCTCGCGCAGAGCATGAGCTTCTACCAGAATGAGTTTGCCGGACGGGTCGCGGCCAAGGTCATGCAGACTGCGCTGGCGGTTCGCGACGTGTGGATGATCCTGATGGATGTGATGGTCTTTGTGATCATCTATTTCGTCACCATGGTGATCAGCGTGGGCGGGTTCGACTGGCGCATCACGCTGCCGTTTCTGATCTGGGTGCTGGGCTATGG
>JGI24770J26754_10001737_pt1 | contig 15270 bp, 15 predicted proteins | sample LakOneMetagenome_FD_26754 | JGI IMG/M metagenome (IMG submission 26754) | reverse complement strand
GGTTCCAGAAACGGGTCTGGTGGCCGAAGTGGATACCGGCTTCCAGCATTTCGCGCATAGTAACGGACATGTAATTCTCCAGGGTTGGGTCTTGAACGTGGCCAGTCACCTTGACGGCACCCTTTGGCGGCCACGTTCGCGATTTCATTTAAAAAGTCGTTTTTTACAACATTGCTCGATGCGAATACGAGCAACCCGAGATTCTAGCGGGATTTGATCGGTATTTCAAGTCGCACGTGCGGGTACGTAGGGTGGGCAGATTCTGCCCACGCGTTCAACTCACGGATGCACTGCGGCCGGGCATCCTCTGGCTGGACGCGTGGGCGGAGGACCGCCCACTCTACGAAAACCCTTATAATCACGTAATATCGTTTATTTGCAGGATAAGCATTTCATGACCTCCACCCCGAAAACCCCCGAAGAAATCGACGGCATGCGCGTCGCCTGCCGGCTCGGCTCGGAAGTGCTCGACTACATCACGCCCTTCGTGAAGCCGGGCGTGACCACCGCCGAGCTCGACCGCCTGGCCAAGGACTACATGATCAAGGCCCAGGGCACCCACCCGGCCACGCTGAACTACGCGCCGCCCGGCTACCCGCCCTTCCCCGGCTCGATCTGCGCCTCGGTCAACGACGTCATCTGCCACGGCATCCCGGGCGAGCGCGCCCTCAAGAGCGGCGACGCGCTGAACATCGACATCACGCCGATCACCAAGGAAGGCTTCCACGGCGACAACAGCCGCATGTTCCTGGTGGGCGAACCGACCATCATGGCCAAGCGCCTGTCCGAGATCACCTTCGAATGCATGTGGCTGGGCATCGCCAAGGTCAAGCCGGGTAATCGCCTGGGCGACATCGGCCACGCGATCCAGCAGCACGCCGAGAAGCACGGCTACAGCGTGGTGCGCGAATTCTGCGGCCACGGCGTGGGCCGCAAGTTCCACGAAGAGCCGCAGGTGCTGCACTACGGCCGCCCGGGCACCGGCGAAGAGCTGGTGCCCGGCATGATCTTCACCATCGAGCCGATGATCAATGCCGGCCGCCGCGAGATCAAGGAAATGCCGGACGGCTGGACCATCAAGACCAAGGACCGCAGCCTGTCGGCCCAGTGGGAGCACACCGTGCTCGTCACCGAGACCGGCGTCGAGGTGCTGACGATGTCGGCCGGCAGCCCGCCGGCGCCCGCCATCGTGCATCCGCTGCTGCCGCAGTACGCCCCGGTCGCGGCATAAGGAAGCGACCATGGGCCAGCCGGCGCTCCTCGACTCGCGTGCCGAACTGCGCGGGCGGCTCAAGGCCGAGCGCCAGGCCCTGATCGACGCCTTCCACCAGGACGGCAAGCCGGAAAAGCTGCTGCGCGGCCTGCGCACCTGCGTCGACGGCATCCTGGGCGACGCCTGGCAGGCGGCCGGCCTGCCCGCCAACACGGCCCTGGTGGGCGTGGGCGGCTACGGACGCGGCGAACTCTTCCCCCATTCCGACGTCGACCTGCTGATCCTGCTCGGCCAGCCGGCCGACGCCATCACCCAGGCGCGCCTGGAGAGCCTGGTCCAGCTGTTCTGGGACCTGGGGCTGGAAATCGGCCACAGCATCCGCACCGTCGACGAGTGCCTGGTCGAATCCAGCGCCGACATCACCGTGCAAACCAGCCTGCTGGAAGCCCGCCTGGTGATCGGCGACGGCGCGCTGTTCGCGCAGCTGCAGCGCCGCCACCGCGCGGCCCTCGACCCGCAGGCCTTCTTCCAGGCCAAGACCGCCGAGATGCGGCTGCGCCACGCCAAGTACGAATACACCGCGTTCGCCCTCGAGCCGAACGTCAAGGAAAGCCCCGGCGCCCTGCGCGACCTGCAGGTGATCATGTGGGTGGCGAAGGCGGCCGGCCTGGCCGAGTCCTGGAGCCAGATGGCGCGCGCCAAGCTGATCACGCGCACCGAGGCGCGCCAGCTGATGGAGAAGGAGTACGCCTTCAAGGACATCCGCGTGCGCCTGCACCTGCAGACCAGGCGCCGCGAGGACCGCCTGGTGTTCGACGTCCAGACCGCGATCGCCGCGACCTTCGGCCTGCAGAACGCCGACGGACGGCGCGCCAGCGAATTCCTGATGCAGCGCTACTACTGGGCGGCCAAGGTCGTCACGCAGCTCAACACCATCATGCTGCAGAATATCGAGGCCCAGCTGTTCCCGCGCCAGGCGGCCTGCGTGCCGATCGGCGGCGACTTCAACGAGCACTTCAACGAAGTCAACGGCTTCATCGATATCGCAGCAAGCGATACCTTCGAGCGCTTCCCCTCGACCGTGCTCGGCGTGTTCGTCGCCATGACCGAGCGTCCGGACATCAAGGGCATGACGGCGCGCACCATGCGCGCCCTGTGGCATGCNCGCAATCTCATCGATGCGGACTTCCGCGCCAACCCCGCCAACAAGGCCCTGTTCCTGCGCATCCTGAAGGCGCCCGTGGGCCTGCTGCACGCGCTGCGCCGCATGAACGACATGGGCGTGCTGGGACGCTACCTGCCGGCTTTCCGCAGCATTACCGGCCAGATGCAGCACGACCTGTTCCACGTCTACACGGTGGACCAGCACATCATGATGGTGGTGCGTAACCTGCGCCGCTTCACGATGCCGGAGCACGCCCACGAATACCCCTTCTGCAGCCAGCTGATCGCCAACTTCCGCGACCGCTGGCTGCTGTACGTGGCCGCCCTGTTCCACGACATCGCCAAGGGACGCGGGGGCGACCATTCCGAGCTCGGGATGCAGGATGCGGAAGAGTTCTGCCGTGGCCACGGCTTGTCGGCCCAGGATACGGAGCTGGTGGTGTTCCTGGTCCAGCAGCACCTGGCGATGTCGACCGTCGCCCAGAAGCAGGACCTGTCCGACCCCGAGGTGATCCGTGCCTTCGCCGCCCTGGTCAAGGACGAACGCCACCTGACCGCCCTCTACCTCCTGACCGTGGCCGACATCCGCGGCACCAGCCCGAAGGTCTGGAACGCCTGGAAAGCGAAACTGCTGGAAGACCTGTACAAGGTCACCCTGCGCGTGCTGGGCGGCGAGCCGCACAGCGCCGACCGCGAACTGCGCGCGCGCCAGCGCGAGGCCCTGGCCACCCTGCGCCTGTTCGGCATGGGGGCGCAGGACCACGAGGCGTTGTGGAAGCAGCTCGACGTCGCCTATTTCCTGCGCCACGACGCCTCCGACATCGCCTGGCAGACCCGCGCCCTGCACGAGAAAGTCGACAGCGCAAAGCCGGTGGTGCGGGCGCGCCTGGCCCCGATCGGCGAAGGCCTGCAGGTGGCGGTCTACGTCAAGGACCAGCCCGACCTGTTCGCGCGCATCTGCAGCTATTTCGACCGCAAGAACTTCAGCATCCTGGACGCCAAGATCCACACCACGCGCCATGGCTATGCGCTGGACAGCTTCCTCGTCACCGACGAGAACTTCGCCGGCAGCTACCGCGACATCATCAGCCTGATCGAGCACGAGCTGTGCGCCCTGCTCCTCTCGCAGGAGCCGCTCGCGCCGCACAGCCGCGGACGGCTGTCGCGCCTGTCGCGCACCTTCCCGATCCAGCCGACCGTCGACCTGCGCCCGGACGAGCGCGGCCAGTTCCACGTGCTGTCGGTGGCGGCCAACGACCGTCCCGGCCTGCTGTACACGATCGCGAACGTGCTCACGCGTTACCGCATCAACCTGCACACCGCCAAGATCATGACCCTGGGCGAACGCGTCGAGGACGTGTTCCTGATCGACGGCGCCGCCCTGAACAACCCGCGCGTGCTGGTGCAGCTCGAGACCGAGCTGCTCGACGCGCTCAAGATTTAACTTCTTACTTTCCTGCTTTCCGATGACTGAACCAATCCGCCTCTCCAAACGCATGTCCGAACTCGGCCTTTCCTCGCGCCGCGAAGCCGATGAATGGATCGCCAAAGGCTGGGTGCGGGTCGACGGCAAGGTGGTGTCGGAATTGGGCAGCAAGGTGCTGCCGCACCAGAAGATCACCGTCGAGCGCCAGGCCGCGGCCGAGCAGTCCAAGCGCGTCACGGTCCTGATCAACAAGCCGGTGGGCTTTGTGAGCGGCCAGGCCGAGGATGGCTACCAGCCGGCGGTGGTGCTGGTCAAGCCGGAGAACCGCTGGGCGGAGGATCCCTCGGACGAGCAGTTCCACCCGACCCAGCTGCGCAGCCTGGTGCCGGCCGGCCGCCTCGACATCGATTCGGTGGGTTTACTGGTGCTGACCCAGGACGGCCGCATCGCCAAGCAGCTGATCGGCGAGAACACCGACATCGAGAAGGAATACCTGGTGCGGGTGCAGTACACCAAGCCGGGCAAGCTGCCCGAAACGGAACTCAGGAAGCTCAACCACGGCCTGTGGATGGACGGGAAACCGCTGCTGCCGGCCAAGGTGCGCTGGCAGAACGACGACCAGCTCAGCTTCACCCTGAAGGAAGGCCGCAAGCGCCAGATCCGCCGCATGTGCGATATGGTGGGACTGAAGGTGATCGGCCTGAAGCGCGTGCGGATCGGGAAGGTCAAGCTGGGCGACCTGCCGCAGGGACAGTGGCGCTATCTGCGGCCGGACGAGCAGTTCTAGGGAACCGCGCCGCCGGCCTCACTGGCCGACGCAGATGATCCTGGTCTCGTATTCGTGGGCCTTGTCCTTCTTCTGGCTCGCCCAACGGATCACTTCTTCCGCGTCGGCGATCGTCATGACCGTCGCCTTGTCCTTGTTCTTGATGAAGGACACCCCTTCGAACTTGCCTTCCTTGCTGCGCATGACCCTTGCGAACACGGGCGGCTTCTTGCCCTCGTCGCTGCGCTTGTTTTGCTGGACGAGGTAACGTTGGTCGATGGTTTCCATGCTGGTGTCTTGCCGAGGTTATGAACAAGGCCGCATTCTACGGCCTGGCAGCCGGCGGCGGGCGAAATCAGTGCGCGCGACCGTCGTAGTGATGCACCGTGATGCTGTCCAGGTCGACGTTCTCGACGCAGCGCAGGTTGATCGCCGCCATCGCATTGCCCTTCGGGTCGACGCCCTCGCCGTAGGGATGGATGCCGCAGGTCGGGCAGAAACGGTGCTTGATGACGTGCTTGTTGAAGGTGTAGGTGCTGGCGGCTTCTTCAGGCGTCTTGAGGCGCAGCCTGTCGCGCGGGATGAACCACAGCAGCGAACCCCTGCGCCTGCACATCGAGCAGTTGCAGGACAGCGCGCTGTCGATCTCTCCTTCCGCTTCGAACGCCACCGCGCCGCAGTGGCAGCTGCCTTCGTAGATCATCGTCGTCTCCCTGTCGAATAGTGTAGAAACCTGCCTGCTAGTAGAGCGTGTCGCGCTGCCTTTGCGGCAAGGCGCTGTCGTAGGCGTCCCCGTCCATGCCGCCTTCCGTGAGCGCCGCCAGCATCGCCCCGGGCGTCGGCACGCCCGCGGTATCGTGCTCCTCCCGGTGCCACAAGCGGGAACGCAGGATCGAACGGGCGCACTGGAAGAACACTTTCTCGACCGCGATGCGCAGCACGCAATGCGGCAGCTTGCCCTCGACCGCGAACGACGCCAGCAGCGCCGGGTCGGCGTCGATCTGCGCCCGGCCCCGCACCCGCAGCGTTTCGCCGACGCCCGGTATCATGAAGATCAGCGCCATGCGCGGTTCGAGAACCAGATTGCGCAGGCTGTCGATGCGGTTGTTCCCGCGCCGTTCGGGCAGCAACAGCGTGTGTGGATCGAGGATGCGCACCAGCGCACCCGCGTCGCCGCGCGGCGAGACGTCGGCGCCATCCGGACCGGACGTCGCCAGCAAGGCAAAGCGCGCGCGCTCGATCCATCGTGCATACACGGGGTGAAGGTGATCGGCTTGCTTGGCGATGGATGGCGCTGCGACGTTCCCGAACAGGGCCTCGAGCGAGGCCAGGTCGGCGATCAAGTGGTCAGTCATGTCTGTCGAGGGAAGCGAAAACGTTCGATCCGCATACGCTACCACAAGCTGCTGGCCGAGCGCCCATTTCGCCAATCCTGCGACAGCACCCGCGAGACCGCGCGACAATGGAAGCCCCGACAAACGGAGCCGCACCGAGCATGGAAACCGTCTACACCATCGGCCACTCCAACCGGCCGATCGAGGAATTCCTGGCGCTGCTGCGCGAGCACGGCATCGAACGCGTGCTCGACATCAGGACCGTCCCGAAGTCGCGCCACAATCCGCAGTTCGGGCAGGACCAGCTGCCCGCCTCGCTGGCGGCGGCGGGCATCGGCTACGCCTATATCCGCGAACTGGGCGGCCTGCGGCGCGCGCACAAGGACACGCCCAACAGCGGCTGGCGCAACGCCTCCTTCCGCGGCTACGCCGACCACATGCAGACCCAGGACTTCAACGAGCACGTCGAGGAAGTCGCGAACATGGCGGCAGGAACGCGGTGCGCACTAATGTGCGCGGAGGCGGTGCCATGGCGCTGCCATCGCTCGATGGTGGCCGATGCACTCCTTGTGCGCGGCGTGCCGGTCGAACACATCATCAACAGGGGCAAGACCAAACCGCATGCGCTGACGCCCTTTGCGCGGGTGGAGGGCACGCGCATCACCTACCCGCCGCCTGATGACGACGAAGGAGCGAGCCAGAGCGCTCGCTGAACCGCCTCAAGGACGGTTGCGGTCGGCCAGGAACTGCTGCGCGCGCGGCGTCTGTGGATGGGTGAAGAAGTCTTCCGGCTTGCCACGCTCCAGGATGCGGCCTTCGCTCATGAACACGATGCGGTCGGCGACCTCGCGCGCGAAGCCCATCTCGTGGGTCACGCAGACCATGGTCATCCCATGGTGCGCCAGCGAGCGCATCACCTGCAGCACCTCGCCCACCATTTCCGGGTCGAGGGCGCTGGTCGGCTCGTCGAACAGCATGATCGGCGGACGCATCGCCAGCGCGCGCGCGATGGCCACGCGCTGCTGCTGGCCGCCCGACAGGGCATTCGGATAGGCGTCGACCTTGTGCGCCAGGCCCACCTGCTCCAGCAGCGTCATTGCGTACTCGCGCGCTTCCCTCGCGGCGGCGCGCTTCAGGTGGATGGGCGCGAGCGTGCAGTTTTCCAGCACCGTCAGGTGCGGGAACAGGTTGAAGTGCTGGAACACGAAGCCGATGCCGGCGCGCAGCTGGTCCACGTTCGCCCCCTTGGCATGGATGTCGCGGCCGTCGATGGTGATCGAACCGCCGTCGATGTCCTCGAGGCGGTTGAGGGTGCGGATCAGGGTCGACTTGCCCGAGCCGGAGGGGCCGCACACCACCACCACCTCGTTCTTTTCCACACGCTCGCTGACGTCCACCAGCGCGTGGTACCTGCCGGCCCCTTCGCCGTAGAACTTGTTGACTTTATCGAGAACGATCATCGTTGGATCTCCCTTTTACGATGCCCGGGCCAGGCGGCGCTCGAGCAGGAAGGCCAGGCGGGACAGGCCGAAACAGAGGATGAAGTAGGTCAGCGCCAGCACCAGGTAGACCTCCACCGCCTGGGTGAAGACCAGGGTGTTGATCTGGGTGGCGATGAAGGAGACTTCCGACAGGCCGATGATGTAGCCGAGCGAGGTCGCCTTGATGGTCGAGACCAGCTGGCTGACGATCGAGGGCAGGCCCTTGCGCAAGGTCTGGGGCAGCACCACCAGGCGCAGCGCCTGCGGGTAGGACAGGCCCAGCGAACGGGCGCTTTCCAGCTGCCCCTTCGGCAGCGCCCGGATGCCGGCGGCGACGATTTCCGCCAGGTAGACGCCGTCGAACAGCACCAGCACCATCAGCATGGTCGTCGCCTGGCCGGTCTTCACGCCGGTCACGGCCGGCAGGAAGAAGTAGACCCAGAACACCACCAGCAGCAGCGGCACGGCGCGCACCAGGTGCACCAGGGCCGCCACCGGCCAGCGGATCGCACGGCGGCTGCTCACGCGCGCCACGCCGAGCACCAGGCCGAGCGGCATCGCCAGCAACAGCGCGCCGAACGACAGCAGCACGGTCAGCGCCAGCCCGCCCAGCGGACCTTCGGGATATTGGCCGACCAGGAAGTACAGCCAGTAGGTATCGATCAGTTCGAGCATGCCGACAGCCTTATGCGGGACGGACCGGGAAGCGCCGCTGGTACAGGTAGGCGGCNAGCGAGATCAGGAGCGACACCGTGAGATAGGCCAGGGTCGCGAAGGTGAAGGCCTCGACGCTGCGAAAACTCGCCGTCTCCACGCGCGCGGCCTGGTACATCATCTCGGCCGCGCCGATGACGGTGGCCACGCTGGTGTCCTTCCACAGGTTGACGGTCTGCGACAGCAGCGGCGGCACCGAGGCGCGCAAGGCCTGCGGCAGCAGCACCAGGCGCACGCTGGCAAGGCGCCCGAGCCCGAGCGAACGGGCCGCTTCCAGCTGCGAGGCCGGCACCGCGCGGATGCCGCTGCGGATGTCCTCGGCCATGTGCACGCCGCTGTACAGCGCCAGCGCGATCACGGCGCACACGGCTTCCGGATCGTGCGCATACAGGAATTCGCGCGCGCCTTCCGGCAGCAGCTCGGGAAAGGCGAAGTACCAGAACAGCAGGTGGGCCAGCAGCGGCACGTTGCGGATGCCTTCCACGACCGTCGCGCCGATTGCCCGCAGCGGCGCGAAGGTGGCGGTGCGCATCAGCGCCAGCAGCGCGCCGAGCGGCAGCGCGACGATGAAACTGGCAGCGGTCAGCTGCAGGGAAAGGACGAGGCCCTGCACCAGCCAGTCGTGATACTGGCCGGATTGCAGGATGCTGGGATCGAAAAACTGCAAGAGACTTACCCTGGAACGATCAGATCTTGTCGGTGCTGATCTTGAAGCTGCGCTTGGCGATGTTGGCGCGGGTGCCCGGGCCGTACCACTTGTTGAACAGCTGCTCGGCGGCGCCGGACGCTTCCAGTTCGCGCAGGGTCTGGTCGACCACCGCCTTCAGGCTTTTCTCACCCTTGCGCAGGCCGAGGGCGATCGACTCGTTGCCGATCGAGGTCGGCAGGATGGTGAAGCCCTTGGCGGCCGCGCCCAGCTTGCCATAGTCGGCCAGCAGCGAGGATTCGTCGTTCACATAGGCCACGCCCTTGCCCTGGCGCAGCGCCTGGAAGGCCTGCTGGGTGTTTTCGAAGGTGACCACTTCGGCGCTCGGCACGGCGGCGCGGATATTGGTTTCCTGGGTGCCGCCGCGCACGGTGACGACCTTCTTGCCGGCCAGCTGGGGCAGCGCGGTGATGCCGCTGCCGGCGCGGACCATGACCTTGGAGCCGGTCACGAAGTGGGTCAGCGCGAAGTCGACCTGCGATTCGCGTTCCTTGTTGTGGGTGAGCGTGGCGGCGAGCGCGTCGACGTGGCCCTGCTGCAGCTCGGGGATGCGGCTCGACACCGACATCTGCTTGAACACCGGCTTGACGCCGATCTTCTTCGCCACCGCCGTGGCGATGTCGATCTCGTAACCCACCAGCTGGCGGGTCCTGGGGTCGATGAAGCTGTTCGGCTCGTCGGTGCCCAGCACGCCGAAGACGATCGTACCCTTCTTCTTGATATCGGCGAGCTGGTCGGCCTGCGCGGCCCCGGCAAGCAGGGAGGCGGACAGGGCAAGCATGCCGAGGATGGTGGTGCGACGGGTGAACATATTCTTCTCCAGACTACAAAATTCAATCGGAACAGTATACGGCATGATCTTGCATGGCCGAACGAACAATTAGCCATAAGAAAATAAGCCCTGGACTATAAAGACCGCAACTTCTTCAGTCCGCCTCTTGGCGTTCCGGCATGCTAAAGTGGCAAGCGAGTCCACACGCAAGCGGAGACAATATGCTGGTCGTAAGCTATAACGTCAACGGCATCGGCGCGCGCATCGCCGCCCTGATCGACTACCTCGACGAACGCAAGCCGGACGTCGTCTGCCTGCAGGAGCTCAAGGCCCCGCAGGAGAAGTTCCCGGAAAGCGCCATCCGCGACGCGGGCTACCACGCGATCTGGCACGGCCAGAAAAGCTGGAACGGCGTCGCCATCCTCACCCGCGACGGCCCGGCGCAAGAGCTGCAGCGCGGCCTGCCGGGCGACCCGACGGACGAACAGAGCCGCTATATCGAGGCCGTCTACCAGGGCCTGGTGGTGTGCGGCCTCTACCTGCCGAACGGGAACCCGGCGCCGGGGCCGAAATTCGACTACAAGCTGGCCTGGATGGAGCGCCTGATCGCGCGCGGCGCCGAGCTGCTCGAAGCGAAGGCGCCGGTCATCATGTGCGGCGACTTCAACGTGATCCCGACCGCGCTCGACGTCTACAAGCCGGAGCGCTGGGTCGACGACGCCCTGTTCCGTCCCGAGAGCCGCGCCGCCTTCGAGCGCCTGATGTCCCAGGGCTGGACCGATTCGCTGCGCACCATGTACCCCGACCAGGTCGTGTACACCTTCTGGGACTACTTNCGCAACGCCTTCGGGCGCGACGCGGGCATCCGCATCGACCACCTGCTGCTCAGCCCCGCCCTGGCCCCGGCCCTGCGCGGCGCCGGCGTCGACAAGTTCCAGCGCGCCAAGGAAAAGCCGAGCGACCATGCGCCGACCTGGGTCGAACTGGACATGGATGCGGCGATCCAGCCGAAAGGCTGAGCGAGGGGAGCGCCGCTTGCGCTACCATGCTGGTTTGCCATCATTCAGCCAGCGCCATGCTCACACCCGAACAGTTCCTTGGATTCCTCAGCGCCGCCATCCTGATCACCCTCTCGCCCGGCCCCGACAACATGATGGTGCTGAGCGTGGGCATCGCCAAGGGGCGCGTGCGGGGAATCGCGTTCGGACTCGGTTGCGCCCTCGGTTGCCTCACCCATACCCTGCTGGCGGTGGTCGGCGTCAGTGCGCTGATCGCGGCGTCGCCGCTTGCGTTCACGGCGCTCAAGGTCGCGGGCGGCCTCTACCTGATCTGGATGGGCATCCAGGCCCTGCGCAGCCGCGGCGGCGCGAAAGTGGCGGCCGGCGTGCCGGACGAATCGGCGCGCCAGCTCTTCATCAAGGGGCTGGTGGCGAATGCGATCAATCCGAAAGTGGTGTTGTTCTTCCTGTCCTTCCTGCCGCAGTTCGTGGTCGCCTCGAGAGGCGACGCGAACTGGCAGATCGCCTGGCTGGGCTTGACCTTCACCGCGCAGGCGGCGCTGCTGTTCGGCNTGCTCGGCTACTTCTCGGGGACGATCGGACAGTGGCTGAACCGCACGCCGCGTGCGGGGATGTGGCTGGATCGGATTGCGGGCGCGGTGTTCGTGGGGCTGGGCCTGCGCCTCATCGTCGCGCGCTGACATCGCGGCGGGTGGCCGGCGTCGCCTGCCACCCGCAGTGCATCACAAGGTGACGAGAACCGTGGAAGACGGCTGCTTGCGCGCCGCCACCGGCACCTCGAGCAGCTTGTGCTTGTCGTTCCAGCCGAACTTCACCGCCCTGCCATCCACCGTCACCGCGCGCGGCCTGGTCCCGACATTGTGCACCTTCAGTGCGAAGCCACGTTCCGACGGGGCCTGGGCCTTGCCGGTCTCGGTGCTGAAAACGATCTCCAGCTTGCCGCCCGCGTGGCGGCTGGCGAAGCGCACGATCTCGTACTTGCCCTTGCCGTAGGCGTCGGCGGTCTCGCCGTCGTCGTCGTACATCTTGCCTTCGCCCTTCGCCACGCTGGCGTCGTGGTAGTAGTGCAGGTCGATGTCGCGGGTCGCGTAGTCGCGGGTGCTCTGCACCACCTTCGCCATCGGAATGAAGGCCCCGGCGCGCACATAGACCGGGATATTCGCTTCTTCGGGCCTGACGACTTCGGTGATGCCGCCCAGGTGCTTGGCGCCCGTGTGGAAGTCGAACCAGACACTGCCCTTGACCGGGAAGTGCACTTCCTTGCGGGTGGCGCCCGGCTCCACGATCGGTGCGACCAGGAAGTCGCGGCCCCACAGGTAGGTCGAGGACATCGCGGTCGCCTCGTCTTCCTCGAACAGCACCGGGCGCATCAGGGGCATGCCGGTGGTGCTGTTGTCGAAGGCGAGCGTGTAGTTATACGGCAGCATGGCGTAGCGCAGCCACACGGCTTCGCGCGCCAGCACCTTGGTGCGCTCGGCGCGGAACACCGGTTCCGGCGGCACGTCGTCCTGCGCATGCGGGCGGAACACCGGCTGGAACACGCCGTACTGCAGCCAGCGCACATACAGTTCGTCGTCGAGCACCGCACCGGCAAACCCTCCGAGGTCCGAGTGCATATAGGCCAGGCCCTGCATGCCCATCTGGAGCGAGATCTCCATCTGCGACGCCAGTCCGCCCCAGCCGCGGCTGACATCGCCCGACCAGGGGATCATGCCGAAGCGCTGCGAGCCCGAATAGCCGGCGCGCATCAGGATGAANGGCCGCTCGTCGGGGTAGTCCTTGNCGTAGCCCTCGGCGATCAGGCGCGCCCAGTCGTGGCCGTAGATATTGTGGACCTGGTCGGCGCTGCGCTTGCCGCCCTCGNCGTGGCGCACCCAGAAGGGATGCACTTCGGGTTCGCCCAGGTCGCCCCACCAGCCGGCCACGCCGCCCTGCTTCAGGCCCTTGTAGATGTTCCAGAACCAGTCGCGGCCCTGGCTGGTGTAGAGGTCGACCAGGCCGGTGTTCCCGAAGTAGAAATCGTAAGTGGCCGGCTTGCCGTCCTTGTCCGTGGCCAGCACGCCCGGCTGCTTCGAGGCTTCCTGCCAGCGCCTGGAGGTGGTCAGGACGAAGGGCTCGGTGATGACGATGGTCCTGACGCCTTTCTTCTTGAAGTCCGCCATCATCTTCTCGGCGTTCGGGAAGGTGTCGCGGTCCCAGGCCAGGTTGCCCATCGTGTCCTTGACGGTCTTCCCGAACCAGAACAGGTCGAGCACCACCGCATCCAGGGGGATCTTCTCGGCGATGAAGCGGTCGACCACCTCGCGCGTCTGCGCTTCGCTCTTGTAGCCGAAGCGGCTGGCGAAGTTGCCGAAGGCCCAGCGCGGCGGCAGCGGCTGGCGGCCGGTGAGCGCGGTGTAGTTCGCCATCACGCCGTCCCAGCTGTCGGCGGCCACGACCTGGTAGGTCTTGCGTCCGCCGCTCACCTCGAAGCGCAGGGTGCCGTCCTTGCGGCTGTCGAAGTCGAGCCAGCCAGTCTGCGGATTGTCGAAGTGGATCGCGTATTTTTTCGACGAGAGCGCGAGCGGAATCGTGTAGTTCAACAACTGCGAGCTTGCGCCGTAGCCGTAGTCGGCCTTGTTGTAGAGCTGGAAGCGCTTGCCGCGGCGGTTCATGCCGGCCGCACGCGCGCCCGCGCCGTACAGCGCCTCGCCGTTCTCGAGCGCGAACTCGATGGTCTCGAGGTCGGCGCTGCGGCCGTAGCCGCGCTTCTCCGCCACCAGGGGCTTGCCCTGGTACAGGTAGCTGATGCGGAAGGGCTGCTTGTCGACCACCACCGTGATGCCCTGCGTGGCGAACACCAGGCGCGCCCCCTCGTCCCTGAGCGTCGCGCCCACGCTGACTGGGGCCAGCACCACGGCGTGCGAGGCCGGGTCGAACGATTCGCCCTTCGGGATGAAAGTGGTCTCGACCACGTCCGCCGAATAGGGCTTGATCAGGTAGCGGCCATCGTTGGTTGCGAGTTCCAGCGTGTCCTGGTTCCGGGTGGCGCCCTGCAGCTGGCGGTCAGCGTTCTGGGCAAGGGCGAGCGGGCTGGCCAGCAGGCACAGCGCGAGGCGGGCAATCGTCGTATGCGTCATGGAATCCGGTTGTCGTTTTAGCCAAACGAGAGCATGACAGAAAACGCGCGCCGGAGACAGACTTCCTGTAAGAAAATTACATGGGCTGCCGTTTCAGCCGTAGCTCAACGCAGATAGGGCATCACATTGTTGGCGACCCGCGTCGCCTCCGCGTCCGTCAGCGGCAGGCTGCGGAAGGCGGCCCAGGCGTCGCGCGGAGGCACCTCGGCGCCGACGGCGGTCTCGGAACCGTAGAGCACGCGCTCCATGCCGACCTGGCGCAGGCGCCGCACCACGCGGCGCGCATCGGCCGGCGACAGGCCGGGACGGGCGAAGGAGGCGGCGTCGAGCCAGACCTGGCGCATGCGCGGGTCCTGGCGCGCGGCGGCTTCCGCCAGCACGGCCAAAGCCTCCAGCGGCGCGGCGCCCTCGCCTGCCTTGCCGCCGGCCGCCTGTGCCTGCGCATACGCGACCTGCACCGGCACGTCGGGCGCAAAGGGCAGCAGCTGGTCGATCAGCAGGCGCGCGCCTTCGGCGCTGGTGCCGCGCAGCTGCAGCACGATGGCCATGCCGCGCGCGTTCGCCGAGCGGAACACGCGCTGCACGCGCGCGACCTGGCCCGGGTCGTCCAGGCGCACGCCGGCCGCGGGATGCAGCTTGATGCCGCGCCCGAATTCCGGGCTGGCCGCGCAGCGGGCCAGTTCGGCCAGCGCATAGTCCTTCACCGGGTCGACGCTGCACAGCGCGACCAGCCGTCCCGGATACTCGCCGGCCTGGCGTGCGGCCCAATCGTTCTCGGCGCGCACCCGGGCGTACTCGTCGTCGGGCAGATGGGCGGGGCGGCCATAGACCCAGGCCACCGACAGCACCGCCGCGCGCTCGATGCCGGCGGCGTCGAGCTGGGCGATCAGGTCCTGGGCCGACACCGGCTCGAGCTGTGCGTTCGAGGACAGGAAGGCCGCAGCCGCGGGGCTGTAGATGTACTGGTGGTGGTCGGCCACGGGCGCGCGGATGGCCTTCGCGGGCGCGGCAGGCCCCGCCCCGGCGGCGCCGGCAAGGGCCAGCATCAGGGCAGCGCACAGCAGGACAGGAACACGCCTCATACATACACCTCGCACAAAAAAGCACCCGGCCTGCATGGCCGGAAACCGGCATGTTATCGCATTGGCAGCAAGGACTGTCAAGATTGCACGTTTCATGCTCCTCGCGTAGCATCGCCGGATCGCTGCGAGGACCCGCGGCCTTATCGACAAAGGACATGCATGAAAACCGAGATCCCGCCAGCAGCGGCGCACGCCGCCGGCAACGCAGTGAGCAAGAACCGCTCCTTCCTCACGGTGGCGCTGATCGAGCTGTGGGAACGCTTCGGCTACTACGGCATGCAGGCGCTGATCGTGTACTTCATGGTGCAGCGCCTCGGCTTCGAGGACAGCCGCGCCAACCTGGTGTGGGGCGCGGCGGCGGCCCTGATCTACGTGGCGCCGGCCATCGGCGGCTGGATCGGCGACCGGGTGCTCGGCACCCGCCGCTGCATGATCCTCGGCGGGATCATCCTCTCGCTCGGCTACGCCCTGATG
>JGI24770J26754_10001736_pt1 | contig 15273 bp, 9 predicted proteins | sample LakOneMetagenome_FD_26754 | JGI IMG/M metagenome (IMG submission 26754) | reverse complement strand
GCGTCGTGTCCGGTTCGTTGCGGTTAAGACGCACTGTCCGACGATCGGCGGAGGCCCAACGGCGTCCAGCGCCGGTGTCGCCACCCCGCCCAACCCGTTCGGAGGACTGACATGAGCCGCTACATCGCCACCATCGCCGCACTCCTGCTCGCCAGCGCGAGTGCGCAAGCGCAGGACCAAAGCACGACCTACCAGACCCCGCGGGGCGAAGTCACCGTCAACTCGGGCCAGCCGCAGCCCCGGGACTACGGCCCCGCGCCGTCGTTCGCCCAACTCGATCGCAACGGCAGCGGGTACATCGGAAGCGATCAGGCGGACGCCTATCCGCCGCTGGCGAACGATTTCATCCATGCCGACGGCAATCGCGACGGCCGCATCAGCCGCGCCGAATACGAACGCTGGGCAGCGCACCGGTAATCGATGGGCGGGTGCCGTCCTCCCCACGGGCGGCACCCGCGGTTCAGTACCGCACCCAGCGGGCCCGGCGGAAGCGCCAGTCCGCCCCGATCCGCACCCAGCCTGCGCCCACGTAGCGATAACCCGCACGCGCCGGCACCCAGTAGCCATCGACCCAGACATGGCGATGACCGTTCCAGCGCCAGTATCCGGGCGCCCATACCTGGCCGACACGCACGCCGACACGCTCGACCCGCAACGGCGGTGGCGCGACACCGATTGATACGCCAACCACCGCACGCGCCTGCGCCGGCGACGGCGCAATGGCCGCGCCCGCAACAACGATCGCCAAGGCTGCCCACAATATCCCGCTGCGCACGATCCGCTCTCCTTCCTCGTTCGGGCGATATTGCCCTTGCGCGTCAAGAACGCGCGCACTGGCGGAGAGTTGACCGCGGTCCCCCGCGGCATTCAGTTGCGATCAAGCGGCAACCCGCGGTTCGCACCGTGTTTCGGCTTCGCGGGATCTCGTTCCGCTGCGCTCAACATGTGGTTCGCGAGCAGGGTTCCGGCCGTTCAGTCCGGCTTCGCACCGGACAGCTCGGCAAGACGGCGCGCGCGTTGCGGCGCCGGCAAGCGCGCGAGCGCGCGCACGTCCTCGTGGAACACGGTCCAGTCGGCGCCATCGCGCGCAAACAACGCTGCGAATGCATCCGTCCAGCGATCATACAAGCCGAACGGGACCAGGCTTGCGTTGTTGATCGGCGCCGCGACGAAAGCATCATAGGCATCATCGCCATTCCATTCCTGATCACGCAGGTGTGCGTAGCGTTCGCGGAACGCATCGATCTCCTCGTGCTTGCGACGACGCAGCACGGCTTCGGCCTGCCCGGTTGCATACAGCGCGCGCAGCCGCTCGCGCAGGTCCAGCACCAGATGCGTGAACGCGCGGTCCTGCCTGCTGGTCGAAACCGGTGCCGGCAGGTGGTTCGCAGCATGCCAGTCGCGCAAACCCTGCATGGCCACGAAGCTCGCGTACGACTCGTTGAACGCGCTGTCGTCGCGCAGGTACACCTTCTGATGCGCAAGCTCGTGGAAGACCACGCCGTCAAGTTCATCATCGCCACCGCGCAGCATGCTTGAAACAATCGGATCGGCGAACCAGCCAAGCGTCGAGAACGCGGCGACACCGCGCACCGCGGTGTCATCGCCCTGCTCCGCAAGACGCTTGGCCTCGCGCTCGGCCAGCGTCCTGTCGAAATAGCCAAGATAGGCGACGCAACCGGCGATCGGAAAGCAATGCGTGACCGGTTCGACCGAGAACTCCGTCGTCGCGAACACGCTCCACGTCACGAACGGCCGGTCGAGCTGCACGTAACTCGTATAGCTTCGATTGTCCGGCAAATCGAGCCGCTCGCTGGCGAAGCGCCGTGCGGCCTGCACCCGGCGCAAGCGCTCGCGCACGCCGGCTTCGATCCGCTCGTCGACGATCGCGCGCGCGATCGGTTCACGCTGCGCTAGCAGCGACAACTGGCCGTGGCCGACATGCGCGTAGTAGCGCAGCGGCGCGCAGCCGCACAGGCCGACGAGGGCGAGCAACCCGGCGACGCGCGTCAGGCGCATGCGTTGCTACAACTCGAACTGCTCGTTGAGGATGCGCTCTTCGAGGTTGTGCTCGGGATCGAACAGCAGGGTCACGGTCTGCTCATGCGATTCACGGATGCTGACCTCGATCACGTCGCGCACTTCATGCGAGTCCGCCGTCGCACTGACCGGCCGCTTGTACGGGTCGAGGATCTCGAACTTCACCTCGGTGATCGCGGGCAGGATCGCGCCACGCCAGCGCCGCGGCCGGAACGGACTGATCGGCGTCAACGCGAGCAGGTGCGAACCGAGCGGCAGGATCGGCCCGTGTGCCGACAGGTTGTATGCGGTCGATCCCGCGGTCGTGGACACCAGCACGCCGTCGCACACCAGTTCCTCGATTTTCGCGACCCCGTTCAGCAGCACGCGCACGTGCGCGGCCTGCTTGGTCTGGCGCAGCAGCGACACCTCGTTGAATGCGAGCGAGGTCGTGCTGTTGCCGGCTTCGGTCACGGCTTCCATCTGCAAGGGGCGAAGGATCGTCGGCTGCGCCTGCGCGATGCGCGCCTCGAGGTCGTCGAGGCTGAGCTGGTTCATGAGGAACCCGACCGTGCCGAGCTTCATCCCGTATACCGGCAACGCACGCGCCCGATGACGATGCAGGGTGCGCAACATGAATCCGTCGCCACCGAGCGCGACGATCACGTCGGCGTCGTCGAGCGGGACCTCCCCGTAGCGCGCCACCAGCGCGACGCGCGCCTCGGCGGCTTCCTTGGTCTGCGCGGCGACGAAAACTATGCGTCCGGACATGCGGGCAACCAGGAAGGGGCGTCAACCCTGATTCTCGGCTGCGCGGCGCGCCATGTGCAACCGCGAATGCAGGGTGGGCCAAGGCCCACCGCTCCTCGATATCCGCAAGGACAGTCCAGGCTCATCGGCCAACCATCCTTGCGTATCGCCGAAAGGCGTGGGCCAAGCCCACGCCGCGACACACCCTACGCCGCCTTCGTGGCGGCCTGCACCAGTTGCGCAAAGCGACGCAGCGCGACCGAGGCGATCGGGTAGTCGACCGTCTGCGACCGGATTTCCTCGAGCAGGCCAAGCGTGAACTTCAACGTCGGATCGTCGCGTTCGAGCCAGCGCGCAACCGGGTGGGCTTCGGACGGAGCAGCGGCGGCGAGGACCTGGCGGGTCAGCGCGCGATGCTGCGAAGCGAGTTCGTCACGCAGCGAGCCACGTGCCTGCGCATGCCAGCGGCTTTCGACCGGCAGGTTCTCGATCTGGCGGCGCAGGCCGTCGATGTCGAGCGCCTGGCCGAGTTCGTAGAACACCGAGGCCACGCGCTCGACCTTCTGGCCACTTTCCAGCGCGATCTCGACGATGTCGAACGCCGCGCCGAGTTCGGCGATCCTGGCGAGGCGGTGCGCGAGTTCGCCGGGCACGTCCATGCCTTCCCACTTCTCGACGTCGACGTCGTAGTCGGCGCGGCTGTTCGCGGTCAGCACTCCGGGCAGCGCCGCCGAAAGTTGCGCGACACCCGGCGAATAGCGTTCGACGATACCGGCGATGTCGAGGTTGGAGCCGCGCTGGTTGAGCAGCCAGCGGGTCAGGTTGCGCAGCAGGTCCCACAGCTTGAGCAATGCATCGATCTGCACGCTCTCGGCAATCTTGCCGTCGAGCGCCTCGATGCCGGCCCATACGCTGCGCGCATCGACGATCTCGCGCGCGGCCGAGTACGCCTTGGCGATCGCCGCCGGCCCCTGCCCGGTGTCCTCCTGCATGCGCAACACGAAGGTCGCGTCCATGCGGTTGACCATCGAGTTGGTGACGACGGTGGCGATGATCTCGCGCTTCAGGCGATGCCGCTGCATGTGCGAGGCATATTGCTCGCGCAACGGCTCCGGGAAATAGCGCACGAGTTCCTTCGACAGGAACGGATCCTCCGGCACGTCGGAATCGAGCAGTTGCTGGAACAGCTTGATCTTCGAATACGACAGCAGGACCGACAGTTCGGGGCGCGTCAGGCCCTGGTGGCGCGCCTTGCGTTCCGCGAGTTCGGCATCCGAGGGCAGGAATTCGATCTGCCGGTCGAGCAGCCCCTCCGCCTCGAGAGTGCGGATGAAATGCGCGTTCGATCCGAGGCGATGCGCCGACATGTGCTCCATCACGCTGATCGCCTGGTTCTGCCGGTAGTTGTCCGACAGCACGAGGCGCGCGACTTCGTCNGTCATNGCCGCGAGTTGGGCGTTGCGCTGATCGACGCTCAGTTCACCGCGTTGTACCGCGTCGTTGAGCAGGATCTTGATGTTCACCTCGTGGTCGGACGTGTCGACACCAGCCGAGTTGTCGATGAAGTCGGTGTTGAGCAACACGCCGTGCTGGGCCGCCTCGATGCGGCCGCGCTGGGTGAAGCCGAGGTTGCCGCCTTCGCCGACGACCTTGCAGCGCAGCTCGCGTCCGTTGATGCGCAACGCGTTGTTGGCGCGATCGCCTACGTCCGCATTGGTTTCGGCCTCGGCCTTGACATAGGTGCCGATGCCGCCGTTCCAGAGCAGATCGACCGGCGCTTTCAGGATCGCGCTCATGAGTTCGGTGGGCGTCAGCTGCGCGGTTCCGTCGGCGATGCCAAGCACGCGGCAGATCTCCGGCGACAACGGGATCGTCTTCGCGCTGCGCGCGAACACGCCGCCACCTGCGGAGATCAGCGACTTGTCGTAGTCGTCCCACGACGAGCGCGGCAACGCGAACAGGCGCTCGCGCTCCTTGAACGAGACGGCGGCATCCGGGTTCGGATCGAGGAAGATGTGGCGGTGGTCGAACGCGGCGACCAGGCGGATGTGCTCCGACAACAGCATGCCGTTGCCGAACACGTCGCCCGACATGTCGCCGACGCCGACGCAGGTGAAGTCCTCGCTCTGGCTGTCGCGGTTCAATGCACGGAAATGGCGCTTGACCGACTCCCAGCCGCCCTTCGCGGTGATGCCCATCTTCTTGTGGTCGTAGCCGACCGAGCCGCCGGACGCGAACGCATCGCCGAGCCAGTAGCCATGCTCCGCGCTGACGCTGTTGGCGATGTCCGAGAACGTGGCGGTGCCCTTGTCCGCCGCAACGACCAGGTAAGGATCGTCGGCATCGTGACGCACCACGTCGTGCGGATGCGCGACCTTGCCATCGACGAGGTTGTCGGTGATGTCGAGCAGGCCGTTGATGAACATCTTGTAGCAGGCGACGCCTTCGGCGAGCACCGCATCGCGGTCGCCACCGGCGGGCGGATGCTTGACGAAGAAGCCGCCCTTCGAGCCGACCGGCACGATGACGGTGTTCTTGACCATCTGCGCCTTGACCAGGCCGAGCACTTCGGTGCGGAAATCCTCGCGCCGGTCGGACCAGCGCAAGCCGCCACGCGCGACCGGTCCGAAGCGCAGGTGCACGCCCTCGACGCGCGGGCCGTACACGAAGATCTCGCGGTACGGTCGCGGTTTGGGCAGGTCCGGCACCTTCGACGAATCGAACTTGAAGCTGATGTATGGTCGTGGCGCGCCGTCGCGGCGCTGGAAATAGTTCGTGCGCAGGGTCGCGCCGATCACGCCGAGGTAGGCGCGCAGGATGCGGTCCTCATCAAGGCTCGACACATGCTCCAGCAGCGCCTTGATCGCACCGATCAGGGTCGTGATCTGCTGCACGCGTGGCATTGCGCGCACGCCCGCGAGATCCTCGACGAAGCGCGGCAGCTTCTTCAGCACGTCGGCGGGAACCAGCGCGGACAGCTCGCCGCCAAGGCGCGCCGCCGCATCCTGCTTCGCCGCGGCATCACCGCTTTCGCGCGCCGGATCGAAACCGGCCTCGAACAGCTCGACCAGCAGTCCGGCGATGGCCGGATAGCGGTTGAGCGTCTCTTCCATGTAGCTCTGCGAAAACGTCACGCCGGTCTGCAACAGGTACTTGCAGTAACCGCGCAGCACGCTGACCTGGCGCCAGTCGAGGCGCGCACCGAGGATCAGCTTGTTGAACGCATCGTTCTCCGCGTCGCCGCGCCAGATGCTCGCGAACGCGTTCTCGAACGCGTCGCCGACCTGGTCGATGTCGAATGCGCAACGCGTCGCCGCCTGCACCGCGATGTCCTGCACGTAGACCGGGGCGTCCGCGAGCCTGAACTCGCTGAGTTGTTCGGTCAGCACCTTGAGGCCCATGTTCTCCAGCAGCGGAATCACCTCGGACAGCGCGATCGCCCCGCCCTGGCGGAACACCTTGAACTGCAGGATGCCGGGTTTGTGCAGCGAGGGAGCGAGGCTGAGCTTGATGTCGCCGGCGCCATTCAGGCTCGCCGCCAGCGCGAGGTCTTCGGCGGCGACGCGCGGCGTCGCCGCCTCGATGTAGGCCGGCGACAGCGCGCGCGCGTGGCGCGCGAGGGCAAGGCCTTCGCTCTCGCCGTACACGGCGGCGAGCGCGTCGCGCAGTTCATCGTGCCAGTTGCGCACGATCTTGCCGACCTCGGCCTCGAGCGCCGCGACGTCGTACTCGACCAGATCGCCCGGTTTCGGCCGGACCACCAGATGCAGTTGCGCCAGCGGTGACTCGCCGAGCTGGATGGTGGAATCGACGCGCTCGCCGTGCAGCGCGTCCTTCAGCAACGCCTCGATCCGCTCGCGCACTTCTGTGTTGAACCGGTCGCGCGGCAGGAACACGAGGCAGGAATGGAAGCGTCCGTACTTGTCGCGGCGCATGAACACGCGAGTGCGCGGGCGCTCGCCGAGCGCGAGGATGCCAGTCGCGGTAGTGAACAGTTCGTCTTCGCTCGCCTGCAGCAGTTCATCGCGCGGCAGCAGCTCGAGCACGTGGCGCAGCGCCTTGCCCGAGTGCGATTCACGACGCAGGCCGGAGCGCTGCATCACCGTCTCGACCTTGCGACGCACCAGCGGCACGTCCTGCGGACGCGCCATGTACGCATTGGTGGTGAACAGGCCNAGGAACCGCTGCTCCACCACCGGCACGCCGCTCTTGTCGAAACCGAGCACGCCGATGTAGTCCATGTAGCCCGGACGATGCACGTGCGAACGCGCGTTCGTCTTGGTCAGGATGATCGCGTCCATTGAACCGGACTGCGGCAGCGCCGTCGCGACCAGCGTGCGCAGCGAGCGCGGCGCGAGCGAACGTTCGGAGCCATGCAGGATGCCGAGGCCGGAACCNTCGACCGCCTGCAGCACTTCGTCGCCGCCAACCTTGCCGACCGCGTATTCGCGGCAACCGAGGAAGGTGAAATTGTCGTTTGCCGCCCAGCGCAGGAAATCCTGTGCCTCGGCGACGCCGGCGGCATCCACCGGCATCGGCTTGCCCGGCAGCGAGTCAGCCAGTTCGAGCATGCGCGTGCGCATGGCCTGCCAGTCGACGACGCTGGCGCGCACGTCATCGAGGGCGGCGGCGATCGCACCGTGCAGGCGTTCGAGCTCGGCGTTGTCGCTGGTACGGTCGATCTCGAAGTGCATGACCGACTCGGCCAAACCCTCGTCCGCCTGCGCCGGAGCGACCGATTGCAGGCGCCCGGCCGCGTCNCGTCCGATGCGGTANACCGGATGGATCACCGCGTGGATGCCGAGCCCGGCATCGGCAATNGCCATCCCGACCGAATCCACCAGGAACGGCATGTCGTCGGTGACCACGTCGATCACGGTGCGCGCGCGGCCGGTGCCGATCATCGGATTCGAGACGCGCACCTTGGCCGTTCCAGCCTCCCGCTCGCGCATGAAATCGAGCGACCCCTGCACCAGCGCGGACCACTCCGCCGGGGTGCGCTGCGCGATCTCGTCGGACGGGACGCGCTGCATGAACTCGCGCGTGAACGCCTGTGCCTGTTGCAGCGCATCGCCAGTCAGCTTGCTGGAGAGATGGGTGAGGATCGGATCGACGTGCGTGCCGGACACGGCGTCTGGAGAGGTCATGAAGGGGTCCGAAAGTGGGGAAATTCGCGGGTCCGCAAGGATACGCCGCACTACGCGGCGAATCCACACAGGCGCACGGAACACGNGAGCGCGATGGCGCGGGTTCTTGACAGCGCGATGACGCGCGTTTGGTGCGCGCAATGCCGGATTGCGCGATGCCCGGCTCGTACATCGTTCCTATACGCGAGCTGAAGCATGGGACGCGCATGCGAGCTCGCCATGCATCGCGCTTCGGGTGCAACGCAGCGCGCCCACGCCGCGGGTGATCATGACAGTGCCGTTAGGCCTGGACGAAAACCCCCATATCGAGGGTGCATGTTCCTGTACCGGGCGGTATAGTCACGTCGCTGCCGACGCGTCCGCGCGAGGCGCGCTCGCCCGCCGTCGTCGACCGGGCGCTGCCCCTACGCAATCGAGAACAGGAAGCTCCACGATGAAGTTTCATCGCGCATTGACCCCTGTCGCCATCGCAACGCTCGCCGCACTGGCCGCCGGTTGCGGCAAGCAGGCGCCCCAACAACAGCAGATGCCACCGCCGGAAGTCGACGTCACCGTCGTCAACGGGACCGCCGTGCCGGTCGTCCAGGACCTGGTCGGGCGCCTTAGTGCCGTGCGCACCGCGGACGTTCGCGCACGCGTCGCGGGCGTGCTGCAGAAGCGCGTCTACACCGAAGGCACGGACGTCAAGGAAGGCCAGGTGCTGTTCCAGATCGACCCGGCGCCCTTGCGCGCGACGCTCAATGCACAGCTCGCCAATCTCGCGGCCGCGCAGGCGACCTACCAGAACAACCATGTCGCCGCCGAGCGTGCGCGTTCGGTCGCCGAGAAGGGCCTGCTGTCCAAGGCCGACGTCGATGCCGCGAACGCGGCCGAGCGCACCGGTGCCGCCGCCGTCAAGCAGGCGCAGGCGACGGTCGAAACGGCGAAGATCAACCTCGGCTACGCCGAAGTGACCGCGCCGATCGACGGCCGCGCCGGCAAGCAGCAGGTGACCGAAGGCGCCCTCGTCGGCCAGGGCGAGGCGACCCTGCTCACCACGGTCGAACAGATCGACACGATGTACGTCAACTTCACCCAGGCCGTCGGTACACTCGACGAACTGCGCCGCGCCGCGGCGAGCGGTGACGTGCAGCTCTACGAACAGGACAAGGCGAAGATCGACGTCACGATGCCCGACGGCAGCGCCTACGACTCGGCGGGCACGCTCGACTTCTCCGACACCGCCGTCGACGCATCGACCGGCGCGGTCACCCTGCGCGGCATCGTGCCGAACCCGCAGCATCGCCTGCTGCCCGGCATGTACGTCAACGTCCGCCTCAACCTCGGGCAACTCAAGCATGCGTGGCTGGTGCCGCAGACCGCGATCCAGCGGGATGCCGAAGGCGCCTTCGTCTACGTGCTCGGCGGCGACGGCAACGTGGTGCGCAAGACCCTCGACGTGTATGGCACCCGCGGCGCCGACACCATCGTCCGGAAAGGCCTGGCCGACGGCGACCAGATCATCGTTTCGGGACTCATGAAGGTCCGCGCCGGCGCCCCGGCCAAGGTCGCCGCGCCGAAGGCCGCGCAGCCGCCGGCCGCCGGCGGCGCCGCCCCGGCCAAACCCGACGACAAGCACTGATCGCCCCGCCGCGCCCTGCGCGGCGGCCGCGACGACCAAGGAAGCCGTCCATGTTTTCGAATTTCTTCATCGAACGACCGATCTTCGCGTGGGTGCTCGCGTTGATGATCACGCTCGGCGGCGCGCTGGCGATCACGACACTNGGCATCGAGTCGTATCCGCCGATCGCCCCGACGCAGGTGGCGGTCAACGCGCGCTATCCCGGCGCGGACGCCGAGACGGTCGAACGCGCCGTCACCCAGGTGATCGAGCAGCAGCTCGCCGGCATCGATCACCTGATGTACTTCAGCTCGAATTCGAACGCCAACGGTTCGGCGAGCATCAACCTCACCTTCGAGCCGGGAACCGATCCGGACATCGCGCAGGTGCAGACGCAGAACAAGGTCACGCTCGCGTCGCCACGCCTGCCGACCGAAGTGAACCAGCAGGGCATCGTCGTCGCGAAGCAGAATCCCGACTTCCTGATGTTCGTCTCGATCCGGTCGGACGACGCCAAATACGACTCGTACGCCCTCGACAACCTGCTCGCGACGCGCGTGATCGACCAGATCGGGCGCATACCGGGCGTCGGCAGCACGTTCCAGCTCGGCTCCGAATACGCGATGCGCATCTGGCTGGATGCCGACAAGCTGCACGGCTACGGCATGTCCGCGGCGCAGGCGCTCGCCGCCGTGCGCGCGCAGAACGTGCAGGTCGCAGCCGGCTCGATCGGTGCCGAGCCCGCGATCGACGGCACCGCCTTCACCGCGACNGTGGTCGGCGAGGGGCGCTTCACGACCGTCGAGCAGTTCGAGAACGTGATCCTGCGCGCGAACAGCGACGGCACCACGGTGCGCCTCAAGGACGTTGCGCGCGTCGGCCTCGGCGCCGGCGGCTACGGCCAGCGCGTCGTCTACAACGGCCAGGCCGTTTCCGGTTTCGGCGTGCAGCTGCTGTCGGGCGCNAACGCGCTCAACGTCGCCGACCTCGTCAAAGCGAAAATGTCGGAACTGCAGCGCACCTTCCCCGCCGGCGTGAGCTGGTTCGTGCCGTACGACACCACGCAGTTCATCAAGATCTCGATCGAGGAAGTGGTGATGACGCTCGCGATCGCGATCGTCCTCGTGTTCCTCGTCATGCTGCTGTTCCTGCAGAACTTCCGCGCCACGATCATCGCGACGCTGGTGATCCCGGTCGCGCTGATGGGCGGCTTCCTCGGCATGTGGGCCGTCGGCTTCACCATCAACCAGCTCAGCCTGTTCGGCATGGTGCTGGCGATCGGCATCGTCGTCGACGACGCCATCGTCGTGATCGAGAACGTCGAGCGCATCATGCACGAGGAAGGCCTGAACGCGGTCGAGGCGACGCGCAAGGCGATGCTGCAGATCCAGGCGCCGGTCGTCGCGATCGCGATCGTGCTGATGGCCGTGTTCATCCCGAGCGCGCTGCAAACNGGCTCGGTCGGCGCCATCTACCGCCAGTTCGCGTTGACGATCGCGCTGTCGACCGGCTTCTCGGCGATGCTCGCCCTGGTGTTCACGCCGGCCTTGTGCGCGACGATCATCAAGCCGCAGACCGGCGAGCGCAACGCGTTCTTCCGCCGCTTCAACAAGCTGTTCGACTGGGCGCGCGACACCTACACCGGCCACATCCGCGGCGCGGTGCGTGCGGTGCCGATCTGGATGGCGCTGTTCGCGGGCGTCGCGGTGGCGTGCTACTTCGGCTTCGCGCACCTGCCCAGGAGCTTCGTCCCGGAAGAAGACCAGGGCTACGCCCTCACCATCGTCGGCCTCCCGTCCGGCGCGACGATCAAGCGCACCAACGAGGTCATGGACCAGGTGTCGCAGACCATCCGCGCCAATCCGGAAGTCGAGGGCGTGTTCGCGATCTCCGGCTTCAGCTTCGTTGGCAGCGCCGAGAACGTCGGCATGGCGTTCATCCGCTTCAAGCCGTGGGACGAGCGCAAGGCNACCGCGATGGAGCTGATCCAGAAGATCCAGGGACAGCTCTTCCAGGGTGTCGATGCGATGGCGTTCGTGGTCAACCTGCCGACGATCCGCGGCCTCGGCCAGTTCGGTGGATTCGACCTGTATCTGCAGGACCGCTCGGGCGCGGGCCACGACGCGCTCATGCAGGCCGGTGGCGCCGTGATGGCGAAGGCCGGACAGATGCAGGACATGTTCACCGGCGTGCGGCCGAACACGCTGCCCGACACCTCGCAGCTCAAGCTCAGCATNGATCGCGCGCAGACGCAATCGATGGGGCTCGCGCTCAGCGACGTGTACACGGCGATCCAGCTCATGCTCGCGCCGGTCTACGTCAACGACTTCATCGCGGGCGGTCGCGTGCAGCGCGTCACGATGCAGGCCGACGCGCCGTTCCGCAGCAGTCCCGATGCGCTGCAGCACTTCTACGTGCCGAGCACGATCACGCCCGCGGGCGGCACGTCGCCGACCAGCACGCCGCCGATGGTGCCGATTTCCAATGTCGTGAAGGCGCAATGGCAAGTCGGTCCGCCGACGCTCGTGCGCTACAACGGTTACGAGGCGATGGAGATCGTCGGCCAGCCCGGGCCCGGCCGNAGCAGCGGCGAGGCGATGGCCGCGATGACGGAAATCATCAAGAACGACGTGCCGCCAGGCTTCGGTTTCGACTGGACCGGCCAGTCGCTGCAGGAAATCATCTCCGGCAACCAGGCACCGCTGCTGATCGGCCTGTCGATCTTCGTCGTGTTCCTGTGCCTCGCGGCGCTGTACGAGAGCTGGTCCATCCCGGTCGCGGTCATGATGGTGATCCCGCTCGGCATCACCGGCATGGTGGTGGCGACGTGGGCGCGCGGCTTGTCCAACGACGTGTACCTGATGGTCGGACTGCTCACGATCGTCGGCCTGGCCGCGAAGAACGCGATCCTGATCGTCGAGTTCGCGGTCTCGGAGCAACGTGCGGGACGCCCGTTGGCCACCGCGGTCATCGATGCCGCGCGCCTGCGCCTGCGCCCGATCCTCATGACCTCGTTCGCATTCATCCTCGGCGTACTGCCGCTGGCGATCTCCAGCGGCGCCGGTGCGAACGCGCGCCACGCGATCGGCACGGGCGTCATCGGCGGCATGATCTTCGCGACGTTCCTCGGCGTGCTGTTCATTCCGATCTTCTACGTCGCGGTGCGGCGCTTGCTTGGTGACAAGATGGAGTCGGCCGAGGAGACGCTCGAAGCGACCCGGGATCCGCACAAGCATGCGTGATCGGCTGCACGTCACGACGGTCGCAAGGATCCTGACCGTCGCGACGATCGCGTACGCGCCCTGCTCGCTCGCGGCCGACGCGGCACCGTGGCTGCTTTACCGCGACGCCAATCCGTTCGTCGCCGCCAGCGGCCTGCCGTTCGCGCCGCCCGTTGCGGCGGAGGGCTGGAGCGTCGAGGCGTTGGTCGACGCAAGCAACACCGAGGTCGCCTTCGAACGCGGCGGCGAACGCCTCACGTACGACGCGGAAATCCACGCAGCGCGCATCGCCGTCACGCGCGCATTCGGCCCGCACTGGCTGGTGCGCGCGACGCTCGCCGAACTCGACATCGGCAGCGGGTTCCTCGACGGCTTCCTGGAGGACTACCACCGCACGTTCGGCTTCAGCAACGGCGACCGCGGCCGGCTCGTCACAGACGGTCACACGATCCGCTATGACGACGGCAACGTCGCCAACACGGTCGCATTCGATCGCCGGCTGCACGCACTCTCGCCGCTGCTCGTGGATCTCGCGTTCCGCGGCGACGCGAGCGAGCGCGCCGAATGGATGGCCGGCGCGACCGTTAAGGTCCCGACCTCGCATGCGAGCGCGCTGGTCGACGACCGCAGCACCGACCTCAGCCTGTGGCTCGCGTTGCAATCGACCGACGCACAGGCGCGCTGGCCGTGGGGCGCACGCGTCGGCCTGATGCAACGCGGCAACACGCAGCTGCTCGCGGACCGCGCGAACGATCAGGTTCCGTTCGCCGATGCAATGATCGGCTACCGCCTGACGCCCCACTGGGACGTCGCCGCGCAGTTGCAATGGCATGCCGCGCTGTACGACAGCAGGGTCCCGCTGCTCGACGACGCCGCCACGCTCGCGCTGTCGTCCGCATGGCACGCAGACGCAGGCTGGACGCTCCGCGCGGGATTGGTCGAGGACGCGATCCCGCGCCACGCGCAGGATGTGACGTTCTTCCTCGCGCTGTCGCTGTAGGTACGTGCGGCAACGCACTCCTGGAAGACAGTTGCCTTTGCTGAAAAGCAGCGTCAGTCAATACACTGGAAGTAGACGAGGTCGGAGTCGTCGAGCTGGTGCGCCTGGCCAAGGCTGATCGAACCGCCGCGGCGCAGGTGGGTCTCGTCGCGATGCACGAAGATCTCGTCGTCGTCGCCGATCTTGAGCCAGCTGCCATTGGTCGAACGGTCGGCGAGCATGAAGTAGCCCTTCTTCCATTCGATCAGCGCGTGGTTGCGCGAGACCCATTCGGTCTCGACCACGAGGCTGCTGGCAGGGTCGCGGCCNATCGAGAACGGCGTCCCTTCGTCGATCTCGAAGGCCTGGCTGCGATGGCGCACCATCAGGCGCGGCCGCTCGGTCGTCACGGTCGCATCGATCGCCTGCATCACGCGCTGCACGGTCGTGACGTGCGCGATGTCTTCCTGCCAGAGCACGTCGACGATGTCGATCGGCGCCTGCTTGCCGAGCACCCACGCGGATCCGAGCGGCCGCACGCGCAAGCCGGTCGTGTTGGTGATGCCGAACACNGTGCTGGCGGTCGTTACGATCTGGTCGCGGCGCGCGAGGCTCTTGTCGGCCATGCGCGCGGCGGTGTTGACGGCATCGCCAAACACGTCCTCGTTCTCGACNAGCGCCTCGCCATGATGCAGGCCGATGCGGATGGCGAGGTTGTCGCGCTGGAACTCGGGGTCGTTCTTGATCCGCCGGTGCATGTCGGTCGCCGCCAACAGGCCGTGCAGCGGTCCCGGGAACGTGCACATGATCTCGTCGCCGATCGTCTTCACGACGCGCCCGCCGTGACGCCCGGCCACCTCGGCCAGCGCGATCAGCACGTTCGCGACGATCCGCCGCGCGATNTCGTCGCCGCGCGACTCGAACAGCCGCGTACTGCCGGAGACATCGGCGAACAGGATCGTGAGGGGGCGGCGCTCGGTCATTGCGGGGATGATAGCGAATCCATGCGGCGCCGGCATTTCCGGTGGNACGGCGCCGCGATCTCGCGGCGGCCGTTCCGACGCAGCTGTTATGCGAGCTCGCTCGCCGCGGCGACGATATCCGCATCGCCCGGCAGCACGAGGAACGCGGCCCCCGCGAGCGGTGTGTAGGTATCGGTACCGACCACGCGGCGCAGCGGTTTCGCGCCCTGCCCCGCTTCGACGATCGCAGTGATCACCCCTTCGCCGACACCGGCCGAATGGCGGCCCTCGTCGACGACGAGGATGCGTTTCGCGGTCTTCGCCTGTTCGCCGATGAACGCGTCGTTGAGCGGCACCAGCCAGCGCAGGTCGACCGTGCGCACCTTCCAGCCGCGCGTCTTCTCGATCTCGCGCGCCGCGCGCAGGCTCATCGGCACGCCGTTGCCATAGGTGAAGATGACGAGGTCGTTTGCGCCCTCGCCATAGATGCGGCATTCACCAAGCGGCATGGCCTGGTCCAGCGGCGGGTAGCTGGTCAGCCACTGGCCGTCGCCGGGCTCGTACAGGTCCTTGGTCATGTACAGCGCGATCGGTT
>JGI24770J26754_10001733_pt1 | contig 15280 bp, 11 predicted proteins | sample LakOneMetagenome_FD_26754 | JGI IMG/M metagenome (IMG submission 26754) | reverse complement strand
AACCGCCGCCGCCGCTTTTCTTATAGCCACCGCCGCCGCCGTAACCGCCGCCGCCAGAACGCTTTTTGAATCCACCTTCACCTTCCTGGCGTGGTTGTGATTCGTTAACGATCAACTTACGACCTTGTACTTCAGTTTCGTTTAAATTGGCGATAGCAGTTTTAGCTGCTTCCTCGTCTTCCATTTCAACAAAACCAAAACCTTTACTGCGGCCGTTCATTTTGTCTTTCAAAATTTTTGCACTAGTTACACTACCGTACTGTGTAAAAAGGTTGCTTAAATCGTCATCAGTCATAGACCAACTTAGATTTCCTACATAGATGTTCATTGTAAAAAACTTTTAATAATTAAATAAAATACATAATGACTTAGTTGCTACAATGAACTGAACGACTCAAAACAAGTTAAATCAGCCAACAGTGAAAACTAAAACATTAAAGCGTTGTAAAGATAATGTTTTCAGATTAAAATGATAAGAATTCTTAAATTTTTTAAACCACTATTCAACCAGCTGATAATTAATTTATTATGAATGCTTGTCTGGATGAATTATCGCCATGGACAGTAAAACTACGCAACCTTATTTATAAGTACCGGCTGGTAATTTATCTAATTTTCAATTTTTATAAACTGATTTCTTTATCTTCGGATGGATATAATAAATGCTTATACAGGTCAACCATATCAGTCTTCCCGGTAATGCAGTAAATGGCAGCAAGCCCTACTTTTGTGCACAAGCAACAACAACAGGAACCACAACAACCCGTTAGGGTTGTACATTTTCATATCATCCCCTGGGCAATAGCTTTCACCAACCAGTTTCAATTTACTACAATCATAAAAAAATATTATGCGGATCTTAAAATTTGGAGGCAGTTCTGTAGAGAATGGAGCAAACATCAGCAAGGTTGCTGATATTATAAAAAATGCAAGCCAAAAAAGCAATACAGCTGTAGTGGTTTCTGCGTTAGGCGGTATCACCGATTTATTATTACGAACGGCCACCCTGGCAGCAGCCGGCGACGAATTATATAAAACATTACTGGAAGAAATCGAAAAAAGGCATATTGAAGTAGTAAAAGATATCATGCCCGTAACACAGCAAAGTAGTTTACTGAGCCTGGTTAAAAAAATGTGCAATGATATTGGTGATATCTGCAATGGTATATTCCTGTTGGGTGAATTATCGGATCGCACCAGGGACAGGATAAGCAGTTTCGGCGAAATACTATCCTCAAAAATATTAGCTGCAAAACTCAGTTCGATGTCACTGGAAAATGAATGGAAGGATTCAAGGGAACTCATAACAACAGACACTAATTTTGGAAAAGCAGTTGTAGATTTTGCTATCACCAATAAAAAAATAGGAAATTATTTTTCACAAACAACAAGCAGACTTTTTATTTTTCCTGGCTTTATTGCATCCAGCAAAGAGGGTGAGACCACTACACTCGGAAGAGGCGGTTCTGATTATACCGGTGCTATCCTTGCTGCTGGTATTAATGCAGAAGTATTTGAAATATGGACAGATGTTTCTGGTATGATGACAGCAGACCCTAGATTGGTTAAAAATAAAAAGCTGATCCCCCGGATATCTTACCAGGAAGCCATGGAATTATCGCATTTTGGTGCGAAAGTTATTTATCCTCCTACGATCCAGCCGGTGATGAAAAAGAATATACCGGTGTGGATAAAAAATAGTTTTGCTGCCGATGATGAAGGTACACTTATCCATAATGAAGTAATTAAAAGCGAAAATACGGTCTGTGGCATTTCAAGTATCAATAATATTGTATTAATAAGCCTGGAAGGAAGTGGCATGGTTGGCATCCCGGGCTTTTCAAAAAGATTGTTTGAAGCATTGGCAAGTGCCCAGATCAATGTGATATTAATTACACAAAGTTCTTCCGAACATTCTATTTGCGTGGGAATAGAAGAGCCCTTTGTGAAAAAAGCAAAAACTGCTGTTGATGCGGCATTTGCTTACGAAATACAAACAGATAAATTATTGCCGCTTATTATTGAAAAGGAACTGTCTATTGTTGCACTGGTAGGAGATAGCATGAAGAATCACTCCGGTATCAGTGGTAAAATGTTCAGTGCGTTGGGAAGAAACGGGGTGAATATAAGAGCGATCGCACAGGGATCATCTGAAAGAAATATTTCAGTGGTGATCTCCACTGCAGATGTAAAGAAAGCGATCAATGTGCTGCATGAAGATTTTTTTGAAACTACTTATAAACAGGTAAACCTCTTTATTACCGGTGTGGGGAATGTAGGAAAAAGATTACTTGCGCAGATACAGCAACAACATTCATATTTGCAAAAACACCTTTCATTAAACGTACAGGTGGTGGGAATGGCTAACAGTTCAAAAATGACTTTCAATGAAAATGGCATAGACCTGAAAAAGTGGAAGGAGAAACTGGAAGCAGGTGAAACACTCGACCTGGTAAAATTTACAGATACAATCATTCAGAAAAACCTGCGCAACAGTGTTTTTGTAGATGTTACCGCTAACGACGATGTTGCCAGGCTTTATGAAAAACTATTACAAAAAAGCATTTCTGTTGTGGCATGCAATAAAGTGGCGGCATCATCAGAGTACAGTTATTATAAAAGATTAAAAGAGCTGGCAAATGAATTCAGCTCCCTGTTCCTTTTTGAAACAAATGTTGGAGCAGGCCTTCCGGTCATCGGAACCCTGAATGATCTTATCCGCAGCGGTGATGAAGTGAACAGGATAGAGGCGGTATTGAGCGGTACATTGAATTTTGTTTTTAATAATTATGATACTGTCAAACCTTTTGCAACAATTGTAAAGCAGGCACAGGATGAAGGATACACAGAACCCGACCCCAGGCTCGACCTGAGCGGCAAAGATGTGATGCGAAAGATCATGATCCTGGCCAGGGAAGCAGGCGCCAATCTTCAAATGGAGGATATCAGCAACAATTCATTTATGCCTGCATCATGCATGCAGGGTAGCGTGGATGATTTCTATAAAGCCATGGTAAAGGAAGAAACTCATTTTAAAAAATTATACCAATCAGCACAGGCAGAAGGAAAGAAATTAAAATTCGTGGCAAAATATGAGCATGGCAAAGCCTCTGTCGGGTTACAGCATATCGATCCTTCACACGATTTTTATCATTTATATGGTAAGGACAATATCGTATTATTTTATACGAACCGCTATGTAGATCAGCCCTTGGTTGTAAAAGGCGCAGGTGCAGGGGCTGAAGTAACCGCATCAGGTGTATTTGCAGATATTATCCGTGCAGCCAGAATATAAATATTCCGGTTGCGTGTTTTGGTTGAAAGAGTTCCGGTTGATCTTTAACTCACAACTTACTACCAATACCTCGTAACCCCTAACATTGAATTCATGAAAATAAAAGTCAGAATACCTGCAACAGTTGCAAACATGGTTTGTGGTTTTGATATTCTCGGCATGGCCATCAATGATCCTTTTGATGAAATGGAACTTGTATTAAGTGATGCACCCGGCTTAAGAATAAAACATACCGATGATTTTGGCTTGCCCGTTGAACCTGAAAAAAATGTAGCAGGGGTTGCTTTACTGGCTTTGATGGAAGCGTATGGGCAGCATATCGGTTTTGATATGGTTGTACATAAGAACATCAAACCAGGGAGCGGGTTGGGGTCAAGTGCAGCAGCTGCAGCAGGTGCAGTGGTTGCAGCCAATCACCTGCTCGATAATTTTTTTTCTAAGGAAGACCTGGTACGCTTTGCAATGAACGGTGAAAAGCTTGCTTCGGGTGTCAAGCATGCAGATAATATTACACCTTGTATTTATGGAGGTGTTACATTGATACGTTCCATTTTCCCGCTGGATATTGTTCCATTGTCAGCTCCACCTATGTTTGTNACGGTCGTGCATCCTCAAATAGAGGTAAAAACCTCCGATGCAAGACAGATATTGCGGAAGGAAATACAATTAAAAGATGCCATTCAACAATGGGGGAATATAGCAGGCCTGGTTGCAGGCCTTTTGAAAAACGATTATCAATTGATCAGTCGTTCGTTGGATGATGTATTGATAGAGCCGGTTAGAAGCATACTGATACCCGGCTTCGATGAAGTAAAGAAAAAAAGCAAAGAGGCCGGTGCCCTGGGTGGCGGTATTTCAGGTTCAGGCCCATCTATATTTATGCTGAGTGAACAGGAATATATTGCGAAGAAAATTGAACTTGAAATGATTGCTGTCTACAATAAAATTGGAATTGAATATAAAACCTATGTAACCACTATGAATGATAAAGGGGTTGAAATAATAGCCGGATAAATATTTTAATTAGTATGGAGTATTACAGTACAAATAAACGTTCTGACTTAGTTGATTTTAAACAAGCTACCATCAAAGGGCTTGCTCCTGATAAAGGATTGTATTTTCCTGGGCATATCCCACAGGTCAGTAAGGAGCTGATTCAAAATATAGAGCAATATACGAATGCTGAAATCGCATACCAGGTGATCGCCCCTTATGTTGGAGCATCCATTCCTGCCAATGAATTAGACCGCATTGCCCGTGAATCCATTGATTTTGAAATCCCACTTGTGAAAATAAATGCCAATATTTTTTCTTTGGAATTATTTCATGGCCCTACGCTTGCATTCAAAGATGTAGGGGCCCGGTTCATGAGCAGGTGCCTGGGATATTTTGCAAAAGAAAAAGATCAAAAAGTACTGGTATTGGTTGCCACATCCGGTGATACAGGCGGCGCTGTTGCAAACGGTTTTTATAATGTAGAAGGAGTAGATGTAGTGATATTATATCCTTCAGGCAAGGTAAGCAGCGTACAGGAAAAACAACTCACCACGTTGGGTAATAATATTCATGCACTGGAAGTGGAAGGTAATTTTGATGATTGCCAGCGAATGGTCAAAGATGCTTTTGCGGATGAATTGTTGAACAAACAATTATTCCTGACTTCTGCAAATTCGATCAACGTTGCCCGCTGGCTGCCACAGCAATTTTATTATTTCTTTGCCTGGAAACAATGGACTGATAAAGATCAGCCGCCGGTAATATCAGTGCCCAGCGGAAACTTTGGAAATATTTGTGCAGGCTTACTGGCAAACCATTCCGGGTTACCTGTTGAACATTTTATTGCTGCATGCAATGCAAATGATACCGTGCCTGCATATTTCCTTAGCGGGAATTATTCACCCAAAAAAGCCATTGCAACAATTTCAAATGCAATGGATGTGGGCGACCCCAGTAATTTTGTCCGCATCCTGGAAATTTTCGGTTACAATATTGATGAACTAAAAAATAAGATAAGCAGTTTCAGTATTTCAGATGCTGAAACCAAAGCCGCCATCAAAGAGGTATTGGCAAAAGAAAATTATTTGCTCGATCCGCATGGCGCTGTTGCTTATATAGCTTTGAATAATTACCTGTCGGGCAATCAAAATTCAAAAGGTATATTTTTAGAAACAGCTCATCCCGTAAAATTCTATGATGTGGTAGAACCGGTCATTGGAAGACCAGTTCCCATTCCGGGATCTGTTGAAGTGCAGTTGGCGAAGCAAAAAAAGAGTACCAAAATAGCTGCTGAAAGCAATTTGCTCAAAGATTTTTTAATGAGCAGGATATAAATAAAAGATCCGCCTTTTATAAGGCGGATCAGTAATGTTATGATGCTGTTGAAAATTATTCAGCTACAACTTCAAACTCAACTTCGGTTTCGTTGCCGCTACCAAAATCAATTTTTGCTTTGTATGTACCCAGTTCCTTTACATCATCGATGATCTGGATCCTGCGACGGTCGATCTCGTAACCTTTTTGTTCTTTGATCGCACGTGCGATCTGAACAGAAGTTACACTACCGAATATTTTGCCACTGGTACCTGTTTTAGCACCGATCTTTAAAGCACCTTCCTTCAAAACTGCAATAACGCTGTTGATCTCGGCTAATAGTTTAGCTTCTTTCTTGCCCTGTTGTTTCAGTTTTTCTTGCATTTGCTTCATGTTGCTTGGACTAGCTTCAACAGCAAATTTCTGGGGGATCAGGTAGTTACGGCCATAACCGTTCTTTACGGTTACCAGTTCGTTAGCACCTCCCAGGTTGTTTACATCTTGTATTAATATTACCTGCATTGTTTTGCATTTTTACCCAATCTCATTTAAGGACTTTCTTCGACTTGGCGAATTAGGGTGGTGAAAAATAAATTCTATTTAATTTGTTCCTGTTATTTAAATGGTCAAATTGAATTCGCCCGATGAGATTTAATATCTCAATACTGGCAAATCAAGTGGCTCATTTTAAAAGATCTGTTACATAAGGCAGAATGGCCATTTGACGGGCTTTCTTTACTGCTTCGCTCACTTTACGCTGGAACTTCAAAGAGTTACCGGTAATACGGCGTGGCAATAATTTTCCTTGCTCATTCAGAAATTTTTTCAAAAAATCAGCATCCTTATAATCGATATAACGGATACCCATTTTCTTAAAGCGGCAATATTTCTTTGGACGCTTTTCAGCCTTAATGGCCGTTAAGTATTTTATTTCATTTGCTTTTGCCATGACTTATGCCTCCGCTTTTTCTGTTGCTGAATGTTGTACACCACTTCTCTTTTTTACATTATACTCGACGGCGTATTTATCGAGTACAGTGAACATGTGACGCATTACTGATTCGTCACGCAAAAGTTGAATTTTCAACTTTTCATTGAAGCTGGTTGGCGCAGAATATTCCATTACCCAATAAAGACCTGTTGTCTTTTTGGCTACTGGATACGCCAGTGATTTCAGTCCCCATGGTTTAGTGTGCGCTACTTCGCCGCCGTTCTCTTTAACGAGGGCCTCGTATTTTTTCTGAGCGGCTTTATATTCCTCTTCAGAAAGCACAGGGGTAAAAATCACCATCAATTCGTAGTTGCTCATTTACCTGTTTTTTAAATTAAAAATATTATTGATCCCGCTTATTTTAAACGGGAGGCGAAGGTAGGAAAATTAATGGATAATCTGATAGGGAATAGCGGATAATTTAAGTCCCCATGGTTGAGTCCTAAAAGACTAATTATCAAGCCTATATACGGGGTATCGCAGATGGGCCTTTTCGTAATAGGGCGAATTACGGTATATGAAGTCCAATATGGCATTGGAATTGGCCGCAAATTTAGGGTCGGAGGTTTTTTTCGCTTCAAGTTTTTCCTTTAAAGCCGGATCCTTTTTCAGTACATCGGCAGCTATATCTTCCCAGCGATAATCACTATATCCTTCTTTTTGCTGCAATATGGCATCAAAAAAATTCCAGGCAAAAAAGCTATCATCACCGGTTGGTTCAAGCATCTCTATGATATACCTGTTATTGGGTTGGTTCAGGTAAATAATATAATCGCCCTTTAAAACTTTTACAGATTGGGTTGAAACCGAAATGGTAACCGCATAATTCTTATGATGCTTTTCATAAGCCTTGGGATAGCTTTTATAATCATCGATATGATAAATGCGGAGATCTAAAATGCTGTCTTTTGTAAATTGGCTTACAACCACCTGGTTCAGTTTTAAAAGTTCAACTACTGCATCCCATCCATGTGGAATGATGTAAGCACGTGGTGCCTGGACTAAATTGGAAGGGTTATAGACATTAAAGAATTTTACTTCTTTGGTAAAGGGCTTGTTGTGATTGTAAAACATTTTGTCCAATCCTGTTGCATCGCTTTTTGTGTGATCCTTTTCATACCCTTTAAATATAATAGTTGAAAACAGTATGCTGTCCTGCTTCCAGGATAGTGGGAAGGATCGTTGTTTTATGGCATCTTCTTTTGCGCTCTTTCTATGGTCAATAATATTGTTTGCAGCTCTTGCAGCTTCTTCTATAAATGTAACCATCAGGTCATAAGTAGATCTTACCCTTTGTGAATATTCCTTCAGCATATGTGTTTCAGGAATGAAGGACATGGTATTGAATAATGCAGCGTAGCCGGAAGAATACCTGGGAGGTTCATAGAACATATTAATGCCTTTATCAAGTTCATCATTTTCAAAGTCTATATAAGGGATCAGGTCCCAACCTTTAGTTTTCATACCACGATAAATGGTTGGTTCAAAATCTTCCTTTAAGTATTTGCCCAATACCGGCCCCAGTTTATTGTATTGCGTTGTGATCAAAGTCATGGTATGCTGGTAATCTGCACCATCACTTACATGGTTGTCGATAAAGATATCGGGATCAATAAAATGAAAGATGCGGGCAAATGATCTGGATTCTTTACTGTCGCATTTTGTAAAATCACGGTTCAGGTCAAGGTTCTGGGCATTACCCCTGAATCCATATTCTTCAGGCCCGTTCTGGTTTGCCCTTGTATATGAATTCCTGTTTAAACAACCACCAATATTATAAACGGGGATGAATGCAAGTACAACATTAGCGGGAAGCACTACTTTTCCAACAGACAGGTCTCTTACCAGCATCATGCTTGCATCTATGCCATCGGGCTCACCGGGGTGAATGCCATTGTTTATAAGGATAACAACTTTCCTTTGCTGGTGCCATGCAACAGGATCGAACCTGCCATCCGCACTTACCATTACCAGGTGCAAAGGATAGCCGGCATCCGTTGCACCCATTTCTTTCAGCATTATTTTTGAAGAATTCCTGTCAAGGTCTTTATACCATTTGATCGCTTCAAAATAAGTTGCTGTTTTTTTGCCATTGCTTTTTTCGAATGGACTTAATTGAGCATTTGTAAAAAAAGGCAGCGATAAGAATATAATTATCGATAAAATATTTCTCATGATTTTTAAAGCTACAAAGTTTTCGATGTATTGAATTACCGTGCATAAAAAAAGCCCCCGTAATTTGGGGGCTTTAGAAAGGTTATAATTTACTTTAGAATTATAAAAGATTGATTGATCAATTGGCTGCCGTTGAATATCCGGATAAAATATCGCCCTTCGGGCAATGCATGAACATCCAGGTCAATGCTGAATGCCCCGCCTTTGATATTTTCTTCTTTTACTTTTCTTCCGGTGATATCTGTTACCTGCAATACACTGTTTGAAGCCAGTTCTTCCAGTAATTTGATAGTAAGATTTCCTGCTGTCGGATTTGGATAAACCAATGCATTCGAAAAATTATTATTCAACCTAATAGCAATGGTTTTGCTATAAGTGAATTTCCCATCAATATCTATCATCTTTAAACGATAGTAAACGATCGACCTGGTCGGCAGGTTCTCATCCGTAAAAGAATAGTTGGCAAGGTTCCGTCCTTCTACCTGCCCGATTTTATTAAAGTTTGAAGCATCGGTGCTTCTTTCGATCTCAAATTGTTTAAAGCTGGTTTCAAAAGTTGCGTACCATCTTAGTAAAACAGACGCATTGTTCTTTTGCGCTACAAAATCAGTCACTGTTACAGGTATAACGCCCGTGCATTGCCATGCCAATGCAACAAATTCAGGATGGTCTACGTATGGATTGCGGTTATTCTGTTGTGTGTAAATAAGATCATTCCTGTTTATTTCTTTTGCATCTACCGGGTCATTCACATGCCAGTGATAAAGCATCGCAAGGTAGGGCAGATTAAATGAAGGGTAAATTGTATTAGCTGCGTCTACCACTTTTTCAATACCGGTCCCGCTGTTTGCCGTAACCCATCCAGCCAGATCATTTTGGTAACGGGTAAGTATATAAAAATAGCCACGGGCAAGATCGCCTTTTACTGCATCACTGGGTTCCCAGGCAACAGGTATGGTAACACCCACCGCATTGGAAGGGCCTAACTTATCAAGAACAGGATTCGGCGGCATCGGGTAACCGGGGTATACACCTACGCCGGGAAACTGGTATGTTGCTGAACCAACCGTAGCATAAGGTGCATTTACACGTTTTGCATTTAAACGGTAATCTGTTGGCCTTACAATAAAAAGATCGGCATAAGCAGGATATGCAGATGCGAACCAGGCCTTTGGAAAAGTATGTTCTTTATTCCAGCAAACCCCGTCGGAAGTTGGAGTGGTAGCTCCGCAAAAGCCACCCGGATAAATTTGTGTACTGTTAAAGATATAAGGTTCGGGGCCGGTATTATTGTTCGAATAAATATCCCAGATCATGAAATCAGTGCCATCATCGGTCCTTATGGTATCAACAATGGGCATTTGAGTATTATCCAGCTGGCCATAGACCAGTGTAACCTGGCCGGTGCTGATAATGTTACTTAAAGCCGTTTTTAAGGAACCGCATGTTAACCCGGAAGTGGTATTGTAATATCCGGGCGGAATATTCTGAGCTGTTGATAATAATCCCTGGCAAACAAGTAACAACAGTGGAATGAGTTTTTTGATCACGTTACAATCGGTTTTGTCTGGTAAAGACGTTTAAAAACAACAGATAGATGCTTAGCTGCAATAACTTTTATCAACAAGAAAGCCCATCAAATATAATATGACGGGCCTGGAAATACATTTATTCGTTTATTAAGTTCCTTGGTCTTAGCTTATTTTGCCAATGCGTTCACTTTCTTAGCCAGCTTGCGTTTTAAATTCGCCGCTTTATTTTTATGGATAGTACCGCGTTTAGCCAGCCTGTCTATCATAGATGCAACCTCGGGAAGTTTGTCTGAAGCTTCTTTATTGCCTTCGATAGCCCTGATATCACGGATAGCGTTACGGGTCGTTTTGCCATAGTAGCGGTTACGCTCATTGCGTTTTGTACTCTGACGCACATCTTTCTTTGTTGCTGAATGGTTTGCCATTTAATCCTTTTTTTGGGCTGCAAAGATAGGGGAATCCTGTTAACAGCCAGCATTTTTCAGGATTTTTTTTAAACTCTTTATTTCGGTTCCCGATTCCGGCTACCAGGATGATTTTGCTTATACTTAATCAATTTTTGAGCGTATAAAAACCGATATTTGCAGTCCAAATTCAAAGCACTCATCGTAAAATCATACTTTTCAAATGAAGGATTTTCAGTATATCACAAATTCACACCCGGGTTATATAGAAAATTTATACAACGATTTTTTAAAAGATCCGGAAGCGGTTGATCCTGATATCCGTAAATTTTTTGAAGGATATGATTTTGCTGCATCCAGCCTGTCCGCTGCAAAACCGGCTGTGAACGGGCAGGCAAATGGCCAGGCTGCTGTTAGCGTCCTTCAACTGGATAAGGAATTTGCTGTTTACCAGTTGATACAGGCATACAGGAAAAAGGGCCACCTGGTAGCCAAAACAAATCCTATACGTGAAAGAAAAGACAGGCATGCCAATTTGGATTTGAACTACTTCGGGCTTAGCGATACAGACCTGGATACAACATTTGAAGCCGGCAAATTTACCAGCCTGGGAAAAACAACCCTCAGGCAAATAATCGCTCACTTACAGGAATGTTATACCAACCATGTTGGGGTTGAATATGGGTCTTTGAGAGAAGGTAAAAAACTGGAATGGCTGCAAAATTCCATGGAAAAAGATTTCCTGAAGCCCGTGTCGCTGGAACAAAAGAAACGCATCCTTCAGAAATTGAATGAAGGGGTCATGTTCGAAAAATTCCTGCATACAAAATATGTTGGACAGAAAAGATTCAGCCTGGAAGGTGGTGAAACAACGATCGCGGCACTGGACGCCATGATCAATACAGCCTCTTCAAATAATGTGGAAGAAGTTGTTTTCGGTATGGCCCACCGCGGAAGATTGAACGTGTTGGCAAACATACTTGGAAAAACTTACGAACAGATCTTTACCGAGTTTGAAGGAACGGCAACACCTGATACCACCATGGGCAGCGGTGATGTAAAATATCACCAGGGCTTTAGCAGTGAAGTAAGTACAACAGCCGGGAAAAAAGTGCACCTCAAACTTTGCCCTAACCCCTCACACCTGGAAGCGGTAGATCCGCTGGTAGTAGGGTTTGCACGCAGTAAAGCGGATGTTTTATACAATAGTGATTTTGACAAAATATTGCCCATACTTATCCATGGAGATGCTTCTGTAGCCGGGCAAGGCGTAGTTTATGAGGTATTGCAGATGAGCAACCTGAAAGGTTATTATACCGGGGGAACCATTCATTTTGTCATCAATAACCAGATCGGTTTTACAACAGATTTTGATGATGCCCGAAGTTCTGATTATGCAACTTCAATTGCATCCATGATCCACGCCCCGGTATTGCACGTAAACGGCGATGATGCGGAAGCGGTTGTTAAAGTCTCCGAGATCGCTACCTTATACCGGCAGGAATTCAACAGCGATATTTTCATAGACATGGTTTGTTACCGTCGTCATGGACACAATGAAGGCGATGAACCTAAATTCACACAACCCCAATTATATGCTTTGATTGAAAAGCATTTGAATCCAAGAGAGGTTTATACACAATTCCTGATCGAGAATGGTGAGCCTGACGCCAAAGCGCTTGCCAAAGAAATGGAACAAAAATTTCTTTCAGACCTGCAGGAAAGGCTGGACGAGGTAAAACAAAATCCATTGCCTTACACTTATCAAAAACCGGAGATGTGGTGGCAAAGTTTAAGAAGGGCAAAAGCTGAAGATTTTAATGCTTCACCGGTAACAGCCATCAAGGATGCTGAATTAAAAAAGCTGTTTGATGGGTTGATGAAATGGCCGGAAGATTTCAAACCGTTGCGGAAAGTAGAAAAACTGATCCAGGATAAATTAAAACTATACAACGACGAACAGAAAATAGATTGGGCAACTGCCGAATTGCTTGCCTACTCAAGTTTACTTGTTGAAGGGAAAGATGTGCGCATGAGCGGCCAGGATGTAAAGCGTGGCACATTCAGCCATCGCCATGCTGTTTTATATGATGAATCAAGCAGTAAGGAATACAACAGGCTTAACCAGTTTACCGAAAGCCAGCCGCCATTCCGGATTTATAATTCTTTATTAAGTGAATACGCAGTACTGGGTTTTGAATATGGTTATGCTTTGGCAAATCCGAATGCACTTGTATTATGGGAAGCCCAGTTCGGGGATTTTTGCAATGGCGCACAGATCATCATTGATCAGTTCATTGCCGCGGCAGAAACAAAATGGCAGCGCATGAACGGCGTGGTAATGTTATTGCCACACGGGTATGAAGGCCAGGGGCCCGAGCACAGCAGCGCAAGGATGGAAAGGTTCCTGCAGCAATGCGCCGAATTGAACATGGTCATTACGAATGTAACTACTGCCGCAAATTTCTTTCATTTATTGCGCAGGCAGTTGGCGTGGCCGTTCAGGAAACCACTCGTAAACTTTACCCCAAAGGCAAACCTTCGCCACCCCGGAAGTTATAGTGAAATAAAAGAATTTACCAGCGGTGGTTTCAGGGAAGTATATGATGATTCGGAAGTAAGCGATCCTGCTTCCATCAAGAAAGTGATCATGTGCAGTGGCAAGATATATTTCGATCTTGCAGAAAAAAAGCAAAAAGAAGGCCATGCCGATACGGCGATCATAAGACTGGAGCAGGTATATCCTTTACCACAAAATCAATTAGACGGGCTTTATAAAAAATACAGCAAAGCCATCTGGTATTGGGTACAGGAAGAGCCACTGAATATGGGCGCTGCCACATTCCTGCGTATGAATTTAAAGAATATCAATTTCTATATCGTGAGCAGGCAGGCCAGTGCGGCTACTGCTACTGGTTACGCAAAGGTTCATGCGAAGGAGCAGGCGGAGATAGTGAATACTGCTTTTAGTATATAGTTTTTGCCGGGAAGTCGTTAAGACGTAAAAATTTAAAATTTATTTCGTTTTAAATTCTCTGGCATTCTTAAATAATAAATTAAAATAGGAAAGGCATAGACAAAACGTCTTCCCGCCTTTCCGGCAAAAAATAACAAACCATGTTTCAAAGTTTGAGTGAACGCCTGGAAGGGGCATTTAAGAATATCAAAGGACAGGCAAGAATATCTGATCTCAATATCGCCAATACAATAAAAGATATCAGGAGAGCATTGGTTGATGCCGATGTGAATTATAAGATCGCCAAGGAATTTACCGATAAGATAAAGGAGAAGGCACTCGGTGAAAAAGTAATAACAGCGGTAAGTCCCGGCCAGTTGATGGTCAAGATCGTGCAGGATGAACTGACCGAACTGATGGGCGGAACAGAAAGCCAGTTCAATGTTTCCGGGAACCCTGCCATTATACTCATCGCAGGTTTGCAGGGTAGTGGTAAAACAACTTTTAGCGGAAAGCTTGCCAATTATCTTAAAACCAAAAAGGGCAAGTCACCTTTATTGGTTGCGGCAGATATCTACAGGCCTGCGGCGATCGATCAACTGGAAGTATTGGGCGGGCAGATCGGTGTAGAAGTTTATAGTGAGCGGGAAAACAAAGACGCTGTGTCGATCGTTCAAAATGCCATTAAGGAAGCAAAGTCGAAAAATAAGAATGTGATCATCATTGATACGGCCGGCCGTTTGGCAGTTGATGAAGTGATGATGACCGAAGTGGCGAATATCAAAGCCGCAGTAAATCCACAGGAAATATTATTTGTTGTAGATAGCATGACGGGCCAGGATGCCGTTAATACAGCGGCAGCTTTTAATGAGCGTCTTGATTTCAGTGGCGTTGTGCTTACAAAACTGGATGGAGATACCCGAGGTGGTGCTGCATTGTCTATCCAGTATACAGTAAATAAACCCATCAAATTCACCAGCAGCGGGGAAAAGATGGATACACTGGATGTATTTTATCCCGAGCGTATGGCCCAGCGCATCTTAGGCATGGGTGATATTGTAAGCCTTGTTGAAAAAGCGCAGGAACAATTTGATGAAGCCGCCGCCGCTAAACTGGAAAAGAAGATCCGTAAGAACCAGTTCGATTTTGAAGATTTCAAGACCCAGCTTCAGCAGATCAAAAAGATGGGTAACCTGAAGGACCTGATGGGGATGATCCCGGGAGTAGGCAAGCAACTCAAAGATGTAGATGTGAACGACGATTCTTTCAAAGGAATTGAAGCCATGATCAATTCAATGACCATGCAGGAAAGGCGCAATCCTGATATGATGAGCCCAAGCCGTAAGAATCGTATTGCAAAAGGCAGCGGAAAAGATATTGCCGAAGTGAACCAGTTCCTGAAGCAATTCGACCAGATGAAAGATATGATGAAAATGATGAATAAAATGCCGATGGGCAGGATGCCGGGCATGGGGTTAGGCAAACGTTAAACCCACGCAGATCGAATATTTTATTTTGGAATATTTCTGCAGCATCCTTATCTTCGCTATCCTTTTTTAAGGAGATTAGAAACCCTATTTATTCACAACCAAAAAAATTTCTATTTTTTATGGCTGT
>JGI24770J26754_10001730_pt1 | contig 15292 bp, 9 predicted proteins | sample LakOneMetagenome_FD_26754 | JGI IMG/M metagenome (IMG submission 26754) | reverse complement strand
GATGCGCAGGCCGCCGCGATCGAAGTCCGCGACCTGGGCATCGCCCGGGTCTGGGACGATCGCGGTTCCGCGCGGCCTTATGCCGACGGTGACGGCCGCACGTACTGGGAAGTGGAAATCAACGGCGCCGGCATCGACCTCGCCTACGTCTACGTCCGGACGCCGGACGGCTGGGGAAACCTCGCGCTGACGCTGGGGCTCGATGCGACCGACGTGCCGCGGACGTTGCCGGCGGACCGGCTGCCGCATTGATCCCGCGCAGCCCGGGTTAATCGCGCGTTGACGCGCGGCGGCTATCCTGCGCCGATGCGCCTTCCCGCCCGTCGCCTACCGCTGCTGCTCCTGTGTTGCGCGGCGGTCCTGCCAGCGCGCGCGATCACGGTGACCAGGGTCGACATCGAAGGCCTGTCCGATCCGGACATGGTCGAGAACGTACGCGTTTCGCTGTCGCTGGCCGATGCGGTCGGCAAGGACATCAGCGGCCGCCGCCTCGGCTACCTGCTGCGCGAGGCCGAAGCCGAAACCCGCGAGGCGCTGGAACCCTTCGGCTATTACTCGCCGACGATCGTCGTGCAGCGCAGCGACCGCAACGCGCCGGAACGCGCGGACGATCCGGATTCGTCGACCCCGGTCCCGCCGGCGGCGGACGCGGGTACGCGCGAAGCGCGCGCGACACGGGCGGACCGCACGCTGTCGGTGTCCATCCGGGTCGAGCCGGGCGACCCGGTGCGCATCCGCGGCTTCGACGTCGGCGTGGACGGTGCCGGCGCAGGCGATGGGACGGTGCGCGCCGCGCTGGATGCGTTCGCGCCGAAAGCCGGCGCGGTGCTCGACCACACCCTGTACGAATCCAGCAAGTCGCAGGTCAGCCGCGCGCTGGCCGCGCATGGTTATTTCGATGCGGATTTCTCTTCCCATCGTGTCGAGGTCACGCGTGCCGAACACGCGGCCGACATCGACCTGCGCTGGACCAGCGGCGAACGCTACGCGCTGGGCGATGCGACCTTCTCGCAGGCGCCGAAGAAGATCATCCGCGACAAGTTGCTGCACAAGCTGGTGCGCTGGACGCCCGGCGACGCCTACGACGAAGCCGAACTCGATCGCCTGCGCCGCTCGCTGGTCGCGCTGGATTATTTCGGGCTGGTCGATGTGTCCTCGAAACCCGGGGATGCGAAGGACATGCGCGTGCCGGTGCAGGTGGACCTGACCCCGGCGCCGCGCAGCATCTACACCGCCGGCCTGAGCTACGGCACCGCCAGCGGGCCGGGCGTGCGCCTGGGCATCGAACGCCGTTACCTCAATTCGCGCGGGCACAAGGCGCTGGCGCAGGTCGATTACGCGCGCGACCGCAAGACCCTGACGCTGCAGTACCGCGTGCCCGCGTTCGCCTGGCTGGATGGCTGGTACACCGCCAGCCTCCAGGCAGCGGACGTGCAGGACGATTACGTCGACAGCCGGCGGGTGGAATTCGTCGCCAGTCGCAGCGGCCAGTTCAACGATTACCTCAACCTCGTCGCCGCGATGCACGTGCTGCGCGAACGCTGGGCCTACAACCTCGTCGACGACGACGGCACCGCCGCGGCGCCCGAGATCCACTACGCCAGCTTCGTGTTCCCGTCCCTGAGCGCGGAATACATCGACGTCGACAACCGGCTCGCGCCACGCCGCGGCGCCGGCGCCACCCTGATGCTGCGCGGCGGCCGCGGCGGTTCCGGCTACGACACGAGCTTCCTGCAGATGGACGCGACCGCGTCGTGGTTCCACGGGTTCGACGCGGACAGCCGGCTGATCGTGCGCGGCGAACTGGGCCACACCTTCAGCGGCGAACTGCTCGACCTTCCGCCGAGCCTGCGCTTCTACGCCGGCGGCGACCGCAGCGTGCGCGGCTACGGCTGGCACGAGATCGGCCCGCGCGTGGAGACCGGCCACGGCTTCTACTACACCGGCGCCTCCAACGTGGTCACCGCCAGCGTGGAATACGAGCGCTATTTCAAGGGGCCGTGGGGCGCGGCGGTGTTCGTCGACAGCGGCAGCGCCTTCGATGGCACCTCGCCGGACATGCACACCGGCGTCGGCATCGGCCTGCGCTGGCGTTCGCCGGTCGGACCGGTGCGCATCGACATCGCGCGCGGCCTGGACGATCCGGATTCGCCGTTCACCATCGGCCTCAACATCGGCGCAGACCTGTGAACTGGCGCGAACGCTACGCGCGCTATCGCCGCTACGGACTCGATCCGTTGCCGCAGGACGCGAGCCATGCGGAACGCGAAGCGCGCATCGCGCAATTGCGCGTCTTGCGCAGTAAGCGGCAACGCAAGATCGCGCTGCGCAGCGGCCTCGGTACGCTCGCCATCGCCATCGGCGTCGCGTTGCTGGCCTACTGGCTGCTGATGACGATCGGCGGTCGCGACGTGCTGCTGCGGCAGATCGCCGCGCGCCTGCCTGCCGGCAGCGAACTGACGTGGAAGTCCGCGGAGGGGCCGGCCTCGGGACCCATGACCCTGCATGGCGTGCATTTCTCGATGCCCCGCCAGCGCGATCCGGACTGCGTGCCAACGACAACCGCGACGTGTGCGATGGGGCGGATCGTGTTCGATGCCGGCACGGTGGTGCTGGATCCGGCCATCCGCCCGTTGTTCGGCAAGCGCCTGCGCCTCGATGCGCTCGACGTGCGCCGGGCGACGCTCAACCTGCCGCGCAGCGACAAGCCGTTCGAACTGCCGGAATGGCCGGACGTATTGCCGGAGATCGCGCCTCCGCTGGCGCTGCAGGCGGACACGATCCGCATCGACGGGCTGAAGGTGTTGCAGGAAGGCAAGCCGCTGGTGGACATCCGCCAGGCGCGCGGCGGGATCGATGCCGACACCGGCAAACTGCACCTCGAGCGCCTGCGCGTGGACAGCGACCGCGGCGTGTTCACCCTGCACGGTGATTACCTGCCGCGCGACGATTACCGCAGCGACCTCGTCGCCACCGCGGTCTTGCCCGCGCCGGCCGGGCGCACCGCGCCGCGGCTCGGACTGGTGGCGAAAGGCGATCTGTCGCGCATGGACGTCGCCATCGCCGGGCGCATGCCGGCACCGGCGCGCGCGACGCTGGCACTGCGCGGTAACAAGAATGCGCCGACGTGGCACCTGCGCGCGGACAGCACCGCACTTGATCCGTCGCTGCTGTCGGGCAGCGGCGAGGCCTCGACGCCGCTCGCGTTCGACATCCGGGCCGATGGCGTCGGCGGCGACGCGAACGTGCGCGGCAACCTGCAACGAGGCGATTTCCACGCCACCCTGCAACCGTCGAAGCTCAGCCTCGATGACCGGCGGCTGCGCGCGCAACCGCTGGTGCTGGATGTCTTCGACGGCCGCATCACCGCCAATGGCCATGCCGACATGCGCGACCCAGGGCATGGATCGCTGAAGTTCGCGGTGAACGCGCGCGGGTTGCAGTGGCGCAGCAAGGATGGCGCCACGCAGGTGCGCGGCGACGCGGACTTCGGCCTCGCCGGCAAACCCGGGCTGTGGGCGGCGATCGGCAACGCGAAACTGCAGCGCGGCGACCAGCGCGCGGATGTCAGGCTCGACGGCATCGGCAACCGCGATGGCCTGCGCATTCGCGGCTTGCACGCGACGATGCCGCAAGGCCGGCTCGATGCCACCGGCACGCTGGCCTGGAACCCGGACCTCGCGTGGAAGGCCGACGCGGCGCTCGCCGGTTTCGACCCCGGCTATTTCGCGCCCGACTGGCCCGGCGCGATCGACGGCAAGCTGCAGGCCACGGGTCAAATCCGCGACGACGGTTCCCTGCTCGCGCACATGGACGCGAAGCAGCTCGGCGGCACGCTGCGCAAGCGCGCGTTGTCCGGCCACGCGACACTGGATGTCGACGGCGATACCTACTCGGGCGATGTCGCGCTGGCGCTGGGGCAGAGCCGGATCGACGCGAAGGGCCGCATCGCCGCGACCATGCAGGTCGATGCGGATTTCTCGCCGTTGCGGCTGGACGACCTGCTTCCGGACGGCCGCGGCAGCCTGCGCGGCACGCTGCAACTGCGCGGCGCGCGCGATGCGCCGGATGTCGCGGTGGACCTGGTCGGCAGCGACATCGCGTTCGGCGATTACCGCGCGGGGCGTTTCACCGCCAAGGGCCGGCTGCCGTGGAAAGCCGGCAATGGAGTGCTGTCGCTCGATGCGCAGGGCCTGCAACTCGGGCTGCCGTTCGCCGAACTGCACGCGAACCTGCGCGGCGCGGTCGAGCGCCTGCGCTTCGACGCCGAGGCGCGCGGCGACATCGGCGCGATCGCGCTGGACGGCGATGCGAACAGACAGGGCGCGCGCTGGCAGGGCACGTTGTCGACGCTGCGATTCGATCCCGCGAAAGGCGCGCAATGGGCGTTGCAACAGGCGACGCGCTGGTCGTGGGACGGACGCAGTGGCGCGCTGTCGCGCGCCTGCCTCGCCTCGAACGCGGGCGGACATCTCTGCGCGGACGCCGACTGGCCGCGTCGCGGGCTGAACCTGCGCGGCGAAGCCTTGCCGCTGGCGCTGGTGGTTCCCTACCTGCCCGAACGCCAGGACGGCCGGCCATGGCTGCTCAATGGCGAAGTCGCGCTGGATGCGCGCGTCGTTCCCGCCGGAAATGCATGGCGCGGAACCGCGACCCTCGCGTCCGCGAACGGCGGCCTGCGCAACAGTGCGCGCGCGCGCCGCGATTTCGTCGGCTATCGCGACCTCAAGCTCGACGCGAGCTTCGATCCGCAACACGTCGAAGCGAAACTCGGCGCGATCTTCAATGGGGACGGGCGCATCGACGCGCGCGTCGCCACCGGTTGGGACGCCTACGCGCCGCTCTCGGGCGAAGTGAAGGTGAATACCGACGAGCTGACCTGGATGGAACTGTTTTCGCCGGACATCGTCGAACCGACCGGCAAGCTCGACGCGGACCTGCACCTGGCCGGCACGCGTGCCGCGCCCGTGGTCGGCGGCGAAGGCCACCTGCGGGATTTCGCCACCGAACTGCCCGCGCTCGGCATCGCGCTCGAGACGGGCGACCTGCGCATGCAGGCGCAGGCAGACGGCAACGCACGGATCACCGGCAGCGTGCGTTCCGGCGAGGGCGTGTTGCATGTCGATGGCACGCTGGGCTGGAGGAACCAGGACACGCCACTGGTGTTGAATTTGCGCGGCGAGAACGTGCTGGTCGCGGAGACGCGGCAACTGCGCGCGGTCGCCAACCCCGATGTCGTGGTGCGCTATCGCGCCGGCGATCCGTTGCAGGTGGCGGGCACGGTGACCATCCCGGAGGCCGACATCAACCTCGAACGCCTCGACGAAGGCGTGTCCGCGTCGGACGACGTGGTCGTGCTCGACCCGGTCGACCCGAAGCGGGAAGCGCCGAGCCGGCTCGACCTCGACCTCGCGCTGGTCATGGGCGATGACGTGGACATCAAGGGCTTCGGCTTGGTCGGCACGCTCGGCGGCAGCCTGCGCGTGCGCGCGGTGCCGGGGCGGGAAATGCGCGGCCAGGGCGCGCTCGANGTCGCCGGACGTTACACCGCCTACGGGCAGAAGCTCGACATCACCCGCGGGCGCCTGCTGTGGTCGAACACGCCGGTCGGCGACCCGATCCTCGACGTGCGCGCCGAGCGCGTGGTCGGCGACGTCACCGCCGGGATCCGCGTCGAAGGCCGCGCCTCGGCNCCGCGCGCGACGGTGTATTCGGATCCGGCGAAGAGCGAATCCGAAGCGCTTTCCTACCTCGCGCTCGGGCGTCCGCTCGACAGCCTCAGTGGCGACGAGGCGCGCCAGCTCGGCGCGGCGAAATCCGCGCTCAACGCAGGCACCGGGCTCATCGCCTCCGAACTCGGTTCCCGCATCGGCCTGGACGACGCCGGCGTCACCGAATCGCGTGCGCTCGGCAGCGACGTGCTCAGTGTCGGCAAGTATCTTTCGCCCAAGCTCTACGTCGGTTACGGCGTGTCGCTGCTCGGCACCGGCCAGGTGATGATGCTGAAGTACCTGCTGCGCAAGGGCTTCGACATCCAGGTCGAATCGAGCACGGTCGAGAACCGCGCCTCGGTCAACTGGCGCAAGGAAAAGTAGGCGCCTGGGCTGGCGCCGCCGGCCTGTGCCACACTTCGCCCCGCACAGCGCACGCGCCAGGGGAAGGCGTCATGCAACCGGCATCGCAACCAATCGAAGTCACTGCATTGCTGGAACGCGCGCGCGCCGGCGACCAGCAGGCCCTCGGCGCGGCCTATGCCGCGGTCTACGACGAGCTCAAGCGCGCCGCACGCTCCCAGCTGCGGCGCATGCGCGACCAGTTCCAGACCACCGCGCTGGTGCACGAGGCCTATCTCAAGCTCGGCGGCGGGCGCATGACCGCCACCAACCGCAACCACCTGCTCGCGCTTTCGGCGCGGGCGATGCGCCAGGTACTGGTCGACGACGCGCGCGCGCGCAGGGCTGAAAAGCGCGGCGGCGGGCTCGAGGCATTGACCCTCACCGCCGGCATCGATGCCGGCGAACGCGCCGCGTTCGAGGTGCTGGCGCTGGACGAGCTGTTGCGCTCGCTGCACGCGGCGGACGAACGCGCGGCGCAGATCGTGGAACTGCGCTATTTCGGCGGTTATTCGGAAACCGAGATCGCGCGGATGCTCGGCATCAGCGACCGCACCCTGCGCCGCGACTGGCGCAAGGCGCGGGCCTTCCTGCTCGCGGAAATGGATGAATGAGCACGACCGACGACGCGCGGCGCAGGCGCGCGCTGCAAATCTTCGATGAAGTAGCCGACCTGGATCCGGGCGAACGCGCATCCAGGCTGGACGAGCTCTGCGCCGACGACGCGACCTTGCGCGCGCGCGTGCAGGCGCTGCTCGATGCCGATGCGGGCCCGGGCGCGGCCGAACCGTTCAGCGGCAACCTGGCCGAATGGGGCGCCGCGCTGGCCCGTGGCGGCGTCGACGATGCGCAGGAGCGCATGCTCGGCCGCGGCATCGGCGCGTGGAGGATCGTCGGCATCGTCGGGCGCGGCGGCATGGGCGCGGTGTACGCGGTGGAACGCAGCGACGGCGCCTACGCGCAAACGGCCGCGCTCAAGCTGATCCACGCCAGCGCCGATTCGGCGGCGTCGCGCGAGCGCTTCCTGCGCGAGCGGCAGATCCTCGCGCGCCTGCAGCACCCCAACATCGCCACCCTGCTCGACGGCGGCATCAGCGCCGATGGCGAGCCGTACTTCGTGATGGAACTGGTCGACGGCGAACCCATCGACCGCTGGTGCGACGCGCGCGGACTGGGCCTGCGCGAGCGCGTGGAACTGTTCCTGCAGGTGCTAGACGCCGTGCGTTTCGCGCATCGCAACCTCATCGTGCACCGCGACCTCAAGCCCTCCAACCTGCTGGTCGATGCGGAAGGCCGGCTAAAGCTGCTCGACTTCGGCATCGCCAAGCGGCTCGAGCAGGCGGAAGCCACCGCGAACATGGACCGTGCGCTGACCTTCCAGTACGCCTCGCCGGAGCAGCTGCACGATGAACCGATCACCACCGCTTCCGACATCTGGCAACTCGGCATCATCCTGCATTGGTTGCTGACAGGTTCGCATCCGTTCGGACTGACCCACGACACCCCGCTCGCGAAGCAATTGCAGCGGCTGGAGCGCGAGCCGGAGCCGCTCACCCGTTCCGCGGCGCAGGCCGATGCCGACCAGGCCTCGCGCCGCGGCGGACTCACGCCCGCGACCCTGGCGCGCGCGTTGCGCGGCAACCTCGCCGAAATCGTCCGCACATGCCTGCGCCGCGATCCCGAGTCGCGGTACGCCTCCGCCGATGCGCTGGCGAACGACCTGCGCTCGTGGCTGGACAACCGGCCCATCGCCGCCGTTCCGCTGTCGCGCGGAGCGCGCGCGAAGCTCTGGCTGCGCCGCAACCGCACGCTGGCCACGTCGGCCGCGGCCGTACTGGTTGCCTTGCTCCTCGGCACCGGCGTCGCGCTGTGGCAGGCGCATGCGGCGCGCACGCAGGCGCTCGCGGCCCAACGCGAGAATGCCAACGCGAATGCGGCGATGCGATTCATCACCAACACTTTCGCGAGCACGTCGCCAGAGCAGTCCCTGAAGTCCGACGTGAGCCTGCGCCAGCTGCTCGGGCATGCACAGGCGGAGCTCGACAAGAACGGCGCGGTCGATCCCAGCGTCAAGCAGCCGGTGCAGCGCATGCTCGGTCGCCTCTATTACGCGCTGGACGACCGCAAGCGCGCCGCGGACCTGCTTTCGGCGGGAACGCGTGGCGTGCAGCCACGCAATCGCATCGAAGCGCTGGCCCTTGCCGACGACCTGGTGATCGAATCGCAGGCGATGGACGCGCTCGAACGCTTCCCCGAAACCCTCGCGGCCGCCGACCGCGCGGTCGCTTTGCGCAAGCAGTTCGCGCCCGACGATCCGGAACAGCAATTGCGTTCGCTCGCCAACATCACCCTTGCGCACGTGCAGAAATTCGGCCTTCCGGCGTGCCGCAAACAGGCAGACGCAGCGCTGGCACTGGCCATGCGCTTGCCGAACCCGCCCACCGACGTGGTGCTGCACGTGTATGCGCTGGTCGCGGCCGGCGCGCGCATCGCCGACGACCGCGCGCGCCTGTTGCAGGCCAGCGGCGAGGGCATCGCGTTCGCCGACCAGCGCGGCGTGGCGCCGGAATCCCCGCTGCGCATCGACCTGATGCGCAATCGTGCCGAAGCGATGATCATGCTCGGGCAATATACGCAGGCGGAAGCCGCGACACGCCAGGCGATCGCTGCCGCACAAAAGACCGGCAGCAGCGGCGACTCGCGCGTGGGCATCCTCTACGGGATCCTGGCCAAGGCCCTGTCCGGGCAAGGACGCTATCGCGAAGCGCTGGCTGCGCACCAGGACGACNTGCGCTTCATGCCGCAAGCCGATCTCGGGCCGCGCAATGGCGCGCTCAACCTTACCAACGAAGCCATGCTGGAGTACGCGGTCGGCGATTACGCCAAGGGCCTCGCCTTGTCCGGACAGGCCGTCNCCCTCCTGGACAAGGCCCGCATCGCCTCCGGCGATGATTTCCGGACGCCGGTGGAAGTGAGCCACGCGCGTTTGCTGCTGGCGAGCGGCCTTGCGGCGGAAGCGAAGCCCCTGCTCGATGCGCTGCTTCCGCGCGTGCGCGCGACAGAGGGCGAGNATTCCGAAAACTACGCGCTGGCGCTGGAAGCCATGGCCGGAGTCGCGATGCGTTCGGGCGATGCCGCGAACGGCCAGAAGCTGCTGGACGAAGCCCGCACGCGCTACATCAAGCGCGGCCTGCCGCCCGCGCACGTCAAGTTCGCGCAATACCTGCGCGAGGACGCCGCGTTCGCGCGCATGCGTGGCGAACTCGACGCCGCCGAGCGAAGCAGCGCGAAGCCATCGCGAAACTGCAGGTCGTCGGCAACCGCTTCGACGTGGCCGCCGCCCGCGCGGAACTGGCCGCGATCCGCGCCGCCCGCGGCGACAATGCCGAGGCGCGCACCCTGCTGGTGCTCGCGCTCCCGGTCATGCGCGATTCGGTCTTGCCGCGGCAGCTGGACCGCGCGGCCGCCGAAACGTTGGCGAAGCGACTGGGCTTGTGACCTCGCCCGGGTTGCGGCGCACCCATTGACGGCAAGCAGGCGCGTCGCGATGCGCCGAGCTGGCGCCGGGCATGGCGGCTGGTCACGCCCTGCCCGCTGCCGGCGCGAAGTGCTTCATCGTTTCCGGTCCGCCCCTTCCTGGCTGCCCGCCACCATTTCCTTGCCCGCCTGCACGCATTCCTGCTGCGCCTTTTTGCCGCCCTCTCCATCCAGCATGTCCGCGCAGCAGGAAGCGATCTGCTGGTCGCTGCGGGCATGCTGGTACTTGACGCACTGTTCCGCGGCCTGCCTGCCGCCGTGGATGGCGTCCGCGTGCGCGGNGGGCGCCAAGGCGGCGCAAGCGACGATGAAGGACAAGGCNNTCGTGAAAATCCTGATCATGANGTGCTCCCGATGAGGAGGTGTTCCGGCGTTGCGTGGCCGCCAGGCGCGCGCCGGGGTTCGCGCCGAGCGGTGAAACTGTCCGGGCAGCGCTTTGCCGCACCGCTGCCTTATCCAGTGGTCCGGGCGCAGCGGAAGTCGCCCGCCCGGATGCCATCGCCTGCCCGTGGATTCGAGTGATCGTTCTTGCGGAACACGATGGCGCCGTTGAGGCGTGCACCCTTCCAACCGTCGTAAGCGCCGCCGCGGAACGCCACCACGTCCGGCGAGACATCGACCGTGCCGCCGCCGGCTTTGGCCGAATAGGCATTGCCAGCGATGGCGAACCCCATGCCGGTGGGGCGATATTCGGTCGAGAACGACGCGCCGACGGTCATCGACAGGATCAGGCAGTCGTAATGCCCGCCAAGCGGGCGATCGCTGCTTGCAGCGGCCGCACCCGCCGTCGGCGCCGTCGCTGCGGTAGGTGCCGCCGGCGACAACATTGCGCCCAGTGCCTGCGGTTCGACATGCATCAGCGTCCTGCTGAAGCCGGCGGCCATCGCCTTGGCTTGCTCGACCTGCGCGGCATTGCCGTGCTCCTTGCCGTCCACGTAGAACACCAGCGGCAGGCCGGCGGCGGCGAGCAGGACGTCGTACAGCGCGGTCTTGTCCTTGTCCGAAGCGCGGACGATGTCCGACTGCGCCAGGGTCGCGTTGAGCGAGTCGAACAACTGCCGCTGCGCGTCGGCATCGGGCTCCCGTTCGGACTGCACGGTCGCCACGGCGGCGATGAAGAAGGTCATCGCGCCTGCGATGGTGTTGTTCCACTTGCCCTTGTACTTCAGCGCGAACATGTCCTTGCCCGCGGCGGCCAGCTGCAGGATTTGCCGGCGTTCCTCCGGGGTGTTGCCAAGGCTGTCGGCCAGTTTCTGCACCGCATCGTCGCCCGCTACCGGGGTGAACCGCGTGGCCGTCGGCGAGGCAGGGCGGCTGGGCGCCTCTCCGCTGCCCGCGCCACGGCGCGGATACTTGGCGCAGAGGTCCGGCAGCCGCTCGTGCTTGCGCAGCGCGCTGTCGCAAATCGCGGTTTCCACGACCTGGCTGTTGATGGCGTTGTTGACCAGCCATTGCTGCGCCCGTGCCGACGGCATCGACGACAACGCACACGCGATGGCAGCGAATGTCGCGCCAAGCGCAGTCGCCTTCATGGCGTTTCCTTGCAGGCTTCCACCGGCGTCACCGTGAAATGCTCGGCGCCGCCGGTCGTGGCCGAGGTGATGCCGGCGGTGGTGGTGCCGCCGCCGTTGGTGGCCATCGTGCCGGGCATGTCTTCGCCATCGGGGAATTCGATGTGGTAACGCCCGCCGGCTTGCCAGTGCAGGCCGGGGATGTTCGGCGTGCGCACGAACCTGTAGGTGCCATCGGCACCGCCGCTGAATTCCACGCCGAACAGTTTGCCGTCGAGCACGAAGGGCTTGTCGATGGCGCAGACCACCTGGTCGACCGGATCGCCGCTGCCGCCGACGAAGCGATAGGCGCGGGGCGCCGGCAGCGCGGCGCCCATGCCGCCACAGCGCGGGCGCTTGTCGTTGTCGTCGATGCGCGGTTCGTCGGTGCACGTCGGTTGGCCTTCCTGCGCCACGACGACGGACGCAGGCGTAGCGGAGGCGGGCGGCGCGGTCACGGGCGCATCGACCGATGGCGCTGGCGTGGGCGAACACGCCGCCGCTGCCAGCAGCACGACCGCCACCATGCACTCCCGCGAAAGCCGATTCATGGCGCGGCCTCGCAGGCGTCGATCCGGGTCCAGGTGGAGCTGAACGTCTGCTTCTTCGCCGCGGCGCACGCGCCCAGGCCCGCGGCCTTGCCGCAGACCGCGGCATTGGCGCGGAAGGTGCCGGTCATCTTTTCCCCGGGGCCTTCCAGCGCGTAGTCGTAAGCGGTGTCCGCCACGCCCCCGCCGCCGCTGAAATGCCAGGCGACCGTTCCGCCCTTGGCGTCCGCGGGCTTGAACGACATCGTGGCCATGCCGCCGCCGATCCTGCCACTGAACGGGTTGGTGATATCGCAGGCGGTGAAGGATTCGCCGTTGTCGAGGGTGATGCGGTACGCATGCGAGACCTCGGGCTGCGGCGTGCCCATGCCCACGCAACGCGGGCGTTTGTCGTTCCCGTCGGCGCGCGGTTCGTTGGTGCATTTCGGTTCTTCGCCCTGCGCCACGGCGATGGATGCGGGCACGGCGAAGGAAACGCTTGCCGGCGTCGCGGCAGGTTCGCGGGGCGGTTGTCCGTCCCTGGGGGAACACGCCGCCAGCGCCAGCAGGGCGAGCGGCAGGCAGGGGCGCAACGAGGCGTGCATGGCGGACTTCCGGATTGAAGTCCCTTCCCTAGCGAGAAACCGAGGCCAAACCGGACATGGCGGCTTCGACCGCGGCCACGACATCCCAGGAAACGCCCTCGGTCGCGACCGAACAGGCGGAAAACAAAGAGGCTGGATGCCCGCCTGCGCGGGCATGACGATGTCGGGAATAGCGGTCCGCTATCGCTTCGGCACGAACCGCGCGCCCTGCAACCGGGTCATGCCGCCATCGATATCCGTCCACACGATGTAGGCGCTGCCATCGCGCAACGCGAGCCTGGGATAACCGCTGGCGCCGCCGCGCGCCTTCAGCGTGGCGACCTTCACCCGCTCGCGTTCCTTCGAGAGGTCCGGCGACAGCCGCGCCAGCCAAAGCGATGAACCGCCGAACTCCTCGCGCAACCACAGCGCCCACGCATCGTTCCCGTCCAGCGCGACCGCGACGCGGCCATCGACCTGCTTGCCGCGCTCGAGCACGATGGGCTCGCCGAAATGCGCGCCGCCGTCGGTGCTGCGCGCGAGTTGCGCGCGCGGTTCGTCGTTGGCGGCGGTGAACCAGCCGACGACCACGTTTCCGCCATCCGCCGCGATCGACGGGCCGTTCACCGGGCATCCCGCCATGTGCCAACCATCCGCATGCACCGGGCGCGGCGCGCTCCACTGCTTGCCATCGAACGCGACCGTCGCGATGTCGCGGGTTTCATCGTCGGAACGATCGCGGTATGCGATCACGATGCCCTTGTCGGTGCGCGCGACCGCGGTGGAACAGCAATCGCATGCGCGTGCATCGACCACGGTTTCGCCCGCGCGTTGCAGGTCGGGCCCGAAAGTCGNCGCNCGCAACGCGGTCGCGCCGGCATGCGCATGTTGGTCGTCGTGGCGTTCGCCGGCGGGCATGCCTTCATGTCCGCCTTCGCCGCCGGCATCGCGACCATCGAGCCAGGCGACGCCNATGCGATCGCCACCCGCCGGCCACAATGCGGCGAAGCCGTGTTCGGCGGCGNCGNCGNCGTCGTTCACCGCGACCAGGTCGCTCCAGTTCATGCCGCCGCTGCGCGACGTGCTCAGGCGCACGCCGTAACCGCCAGCGGGCTGGTGCTGCAGGAACTGCACCCACAGCGCGCGGTCGTCGGCGATGGCGATGTGCGGCGTATCGACGGCGTTGGCCACGAAGGACTTGCCGACGGCGATGCTGAGCGGACCTTGCCAGCGCCCATCCACGCCCAGTTCGGCGTATTGCAGCANGCTGCGCCGGCCCTGTTCGGTGTTGAGCCAGGTCAGCACCAGGCGTCCGCGCGGGGTGGCCACCAGATCCGGTTCCCCGCTGCCCGGTGGCGCCGGCAAAGTCCACGGCTGCAGCCCGGTCGCGACGGCCTGCGATGCGGGCGCGGGCGCTTCGTGGCCGCAAGCGGCAAGGCCTGATGCGATGGCGAAAACGAGCGAAACCACGCGTATCTTCATGCCGTGCAGCCTACTCCAGCAGGCGTAGGATGGGATGCATGCTCGCCACCGTCGCCCGCTTCGCGGATCCGCTCGAAGCCCAGATCGCCTGCGGCAGGCTGCGTGCCGAAGGCATCGATGCGCACGTCGCCGACGCGCACATGGGCCTGGCGAATTGGGAATGGCGGCTCGCGGTCGGTGGCACCCGCGTGCTGGTGGACGAAGCCCACGCCGAACGCGCGCGCAAGGTGATGCGCGACCTCGATGCGGGCCTGTATGCGCTGGATGCGGAATCGGCCGATGAACCGTTGCAACCGCCGAGCCGCGAAAGCCGGTCGAGTCGCATCGCGTGGATCGCGCTGATGCTGTTCGGCTTGCCGCTGCCGTGGCGGCGCGAGCCGCCGCGCGACGACATGGCGGTGCGCGAAATGTGAGCGTCAGGCCGCGCGTTCGCGACGCCGGCGTTCCAGGTGCACCAGCAGCAGCGAGATCGCCGCCGGGGTCATGCCGGGGATGCGTTGCGCCTGTCCGATGGTTTCCGGGCGCACGCGTTCGAGCTTCTGCCGCACTTCCGTGGACAGGCCCGGTACCTGCGCGTAGTCGAACGCAGCGGGAATCGCCGTGGTTTCGTGGCGGCGCGCACGCGCGATTTCCTCGCGCTGGCGATCGAGGTAGCCGGCGTATTTCGCCTCGATCTCGACCTGCTCGGCGACCTTCGCGTCGGCGACGCCCGGGCCGAGCCCGGGCACCTGCATCAACTTCGCGTAGTCGAGCTCGGGGCGGCGCAGCAGGTCGATGGCATTGCCCTCGCGGCTGACTTCCACGCCGATGCTGCTGGCGAGCGACGCACCCAGCGCATTGTTCGGCGAGGCCCACAACGCGGACAGCCGCGCGGTTTCCGCGGCGATGGCCTCGCGCTTGCGCGAGAATCCCTCCCAGCGCGCGTCGTCGACCAGGCCGAGTTCGCGTCCGACCGGCGTGAGTCGCGCATCGGCGTTGTCTTCGCGCAGTTGCAAGCGGTATTCGGCGCGCGAGGTGAACATGCGGTAGGGCTCGCTCGTTCCTTGCGTGATCAAATCGTCGACCAGCACGCCGAGGTAGGCCTCGTCGCGTCGCGGCGACCACGTTTCCCTTCCCTGCACCAAACGCGCGGCGTTGACGCCGGCGAGCAGGCCCTGCGCCGCGGCTTCCTCGTAGCCGGTGGTGCCGTTGATCTGCCCGGCGAAGAACAGGCCGGCGACGGCCTTGGTTTCCAGCGAAGCCTTCAAGCCGCGCGGATCGAAGAAGTCGTATTCGATCGCGTAGCCGGGCCGGGTGATGTGCGCGTTCTCGAAACCGGCGATCGAGCGCACGAGTTCGAGTTGCACGTCGAAGGGCAGCGAGGTGGAAATGCCGTTCGGGTAGATTTCTGTGACCGCCAGGCCTTCGGGCTCGACGAAGATCTGGTGCGAGGCCTTTTCGGCGAAGCGCACCACCTTGTCCTCGATGCTCGGGCAATAACGCGGGCCGATGCCTTCGAT
>JGI24770J26754_10001725_pt1 | contig 15311 bp, 18 predicted proteins | sample LakOneMetagenome_FD_26754 | JGI IMG/M metagenome (IMG submission 26754) | reverse complement strand
CGGATTGGCCCGGAGCCTGCATCCGGCGCACATCAGCCGGTCGCCTCGAAGCGGTTGGCATCCACGTTCTTGCGCACCTTCGCCGGATCCCAGATGCGGCCATTCATCGCGATGTAGACGCCCGGCGGCAACGACTGCGCCGCGCCGACCGCGGTGCCGATGTTGAATTCGGCATCCGAACCGCGGAAGCGCGCCGGGTTGAGCGCGCCGGTGAGCACGATGGTCTTGCCGGGGATGCTCGCGAGCACCTTCGCGGTGTCGACCATGGTGTCGGTGCCATGGGTGACGAGCACCTTGTCCTCATCCTGCGCGGCGATGGTCGCGCGCAGCAGCTCGCGGTCGGCGGCGCCGATGTGCAGCGAGTCCTTGCGCATCAGCGGGATCACCCGGAAGCGGAACGCGACGCCGAGTTCCTCGAGGATGCGGCCGATCTGCGGTTCCCCGACCTGGTAATCCGACTTGTCGTCGAAATACACCTTGTCGATGGTGCCGCCGGTGGTGACGATGAGCATGCTGTCCATGCCCCATTCTCCGACAAAACGCGTCGCCGCGCGATTTCAGGCGGGCGGCAGCCCCAGCGCCGTTCGCAGCGGATCGAGCAGGCGGCCGTATCGCCCGGCGCGCGCGGTGTCGCCGCGCAACGGTTGCCGCACCTGCGCGGCACTGGCGGTGCGGACGGGGCGCGCGGCGCGATGGAAATCGAGGCAGGCCGGTTCGAACGCCAGCCCGCAAGCGTCGAGCAGGCCGCGCACGCGGGCTTCGGGATCGGCGACCAGGTCCTCGTAACGGAACAGGCGGACGCGCTGCGGGTCGCGCGAGCGGATCGCGTCCATCGCGCGTTCGCTGCCGCGCAGGCAAGTGGCGATGTCGTCGAAGTCGCAGGAAAAATGCGGCAGTTGGTAGAACGGCTGGCGATAGCAGGACCACGCGGTTTCGAGCGGATCGCGCCGGGTTTCGATCACGGTTGCGCCGGGCAGCATCGCACGCAGCATGCCGGCGAGCTTCCAGTTTTCCGGCATCTTGTCGGTGAAGCGCGGCCTGCTCGAACGCCAGCGCGCGGTGCGTCGCAGGTAGTCGCGGCCGAGGCGATCCCAATCCCCCGCCGTCGCATCGGCGATCCATTGCGGGAACGGTTTTCCGCGGCGCTTCGATTCGGCCTGGACGACATCGCCGAGGTCGGGCAGTTCGCTCGCGCCTTCCACCTCCGGGTGCGCGGCGAGGATCTGTTCGAACAGGGTCGAACCCGAACGCGGCATGCCGACGATGAAAATGGCCTCGCGCCCGAGGTCGGGATCGCGCGGCTTGGGCAGCGAGGCGGTCGCGGCCAGCATGGCATCGACGAAGCCTTCGAACGCGGCGCGGCTCCAGGGCGCGCGCCTGCGCAGCCGCGCATTCGCATCGTTCAACGCGTTGAACGCGGCTTCGAAATTCCCCAATGCCTCTTCGCCGGCGCCGAGCGCGTAGGTCATGGCGACGCGGTCTTCCTCGGCGATGTCGCCACGAGCGAGTTGCGTGCGCAGCGCATTGCAATCCGCGGTCGACAGCGGCTGGTTCCTGATGTTCGCCAATCCCCGCCAGGCGTCGCCGCAGGCGGGGTGGAAGCGCAACGCGGAGCGATATGCCGCCGCGGCTTCGTCGAAGCGGCCGAGGTGCAGCAGGGCGTCGCCGGCCAGGATGGGCGCGGGCAGGAAGTCCGGGGCCAGCGCGCGGCAACGCTGCAGGGCATCGAGCGCAGCTTCGCTCTCGCCCGCCAGTTGCAGGTTGCGGCCGAGGTTGAACCACGGCAGCGGTTGCGTCNGCGCGAGTTCGCAGGCGCGGCGCCAGCCGGCGAATGCACCATCGCGATCGCCGTTCGCCATCAGCGCCGTGCCGAGGTCGGCATGCAGCAGCGCATCATCCGGATGCGAGGAAATCGCTTCGCGCAGCAACGCCGTCGCATCGGCCGCGCGTTGCTGGCGCAGCCGCAGGATCGCGCCCACGCGCAGTACTTCCGCATGNCGCGGGAAGCGCGTTCGCAATCCGGCGAGCAGGCGTTCGGCTTCGTCNGGTCGGCCATCGCGGATCGCGCGCGCGACAGCCTGCAGTTCCGCCACCGATTCCGGCGCGAGGCCGGCCATGCGCGCGTCGGGCACGGCCATTCAGCGCCTCTTCGCGAACCGTGCGCGCAATCCTGGAATGCTGGCGGCGAACACGACGATGATCGAAAGCACGATCGCCAAGAACGCGAATCCACGCTCCGGCGGACGCGTCCATGCCACCATCACCGCGTGCGAAAACCACAGCAGGGCCAGGACGCCGGACCAGAATCCGGCCGTGCGCAGGCCGAGCATGGCCGCGACGGCGCACAGCGCCGGCGGCAATGCGAAGACCAGCAGCGCCGCGACCGGATGCGCGTCGCGCGCGAACCAGAACGCGTAGACCGCGGCCAGCGCGACCAACGCCCCGATCAATGTCTTGTGCGCGTTCATGCCGAAAGCTTCGCGGCGATCATCGCCACGCGCCGACCCAGGGCGCGCGCGAGCTGCGCTTCCTCGTCGGTCGGCTGCGGTTCGTCGCCGAGGCCGGCGACATGGCTGGCGCCGTAGGGCGTGCCGCCTTGGCGGGTGCTGTTGAGCGCGGCTTCGGTGAAGGGGATTCCCACGATCACGCAGCCATGGTGCAGCAGCGGCACCTGCATCGTGAGCAGGGTCGATTCCTGGCCGCCGTGCATGGTCGCGGTGGAAGTGAACACGCCGGCGGGTTTCCCGACCAGGGTGCCGCTGGCCCATTCCGCGCCGAGCGTATCGATGAAGTGCTTCATCGGCGCGGCCATGTTGCCGAAGCGGGTGGGGCTGCCGAGCAGCAGGCCGGCGCATTCGGCGAGGTCGCGTTTACCGACATAGGGCGCACCGTCCTCGGGTTCTGGCGGGGCGGCGACTTCGGTGACGGGCGCGACCGGCGGTACCGTGCGCAGGCGCGCGGCCATGCCCTCGACCTCGCCGATGCCGCGCGCGACCTGGCGGGCCAATTTCGCCACCGAACCGCCACGGCTGTAGTAGAGCACCAGGATCTCGGGCATCGCGTCCTCCGTCGCGCGCAAGCATAGGCGATGCCGCGCCGCCGTTGCGGGGCATGCGGTACCCTTCGGCCGATGGAACCGCTGGATTCCCTCTACCGCTGGGGCGAACGGCTGCGCGATCCGGCGCGGTCGAAGTCGTTTTTCCGCTTCCTCGGCCGGCGGTTCCTCGACGACCGGCTGTTCGAGGCCGCTGGNGCACTTTCGTACACCACGGTGTTCGCGCTGGTGCCGCTGTCGCTGGTGGTGTTCGGCGTGCTTTCCGCGTTCCCGGCATTCGACAAGTGGTCGGGCGCGCTCACCGATTACATCTTCGCCAATTTCGTCCCGAGCGCCGCGGACAGCCTCAAGGACAATCTCGCGGGCGTCATGGCGAAGACGAAGACGCTCACGACCGCCGGCGTGATCGCCNTGATCGTCTCGCTGATGATCACCCTGCACAGCGTCGAAGCGACCTTCAACCGCATCTGGCGGGTGAAGACCGCGCGCCCCAAGGTCGGGCGCTTCCTGGTGTACTGGACGGTGCTGACCCTGGGCGCGCTGGTCGCGACGGCGAGCCTNGCGCTGTCGACGCGCTTCTTCGCGCTGGCGATCTTCGAAACCGNGCCGGGCCGCTGGCTGGAAAACCTGATGCTGCGNCTCGCGCCGATGGCGATCGAACTGCTGGCCTTCGCCACCATCTTCAAGGTGGTGCCGCACCGCACCGTGAAATGGCGCCACGCGTTCGCCGGGGCGGCGCTGTCGGTGGCGCTGTTCGAACTGATGAAGTGGGGGATCGGCCTGTACCTGGGCAGCTTCAATTCCTACCAGAAGATCTACGGCGCGTTCGCCGCGGCGCCGATCCTGCTGCTGTGGATCTTCCTCGGCTGGGCGACGATCCTGTTCGGTGCATCGTTCGCCGCATCGATGTCCGCGTTCCGGTACCAGCCCGCGGCGATGCGCCTGCCGGTTGGCTGCGAACTGTACGGCTTGCTGCGCATGCTCGGTCGCTTCGCCGAATACCGGCACCGGGGCCGCGGCCTGCACAGCGACGAATTGCAGCAACTGGAGCCGATGCTGACCGATGCGCTGGTGCAGGAATTCCTCGGCGAACTGTGCGAAATCGGACTGTTGAGCCGTGCCGAATCCGGCGAATGGCTGTTGTCCCGCGACCTCGACGACGTCGCCCTGGCCGAACTCTACGAAGCCTGCGGCCTGCGCATTCCAGTGGCCGAGGCGCACCTGCCGTGTCGCGACGACGCGCTCGGCGTCGCCGCCAGCGATGCGCTGGACCAGTTGCGCATGCCGCTGCGCGAACTGCTGAAGCGCAAGGTTTCCACGATTTACGACGAGGTTTCCCCATGATCCGTTCGAATGCCTTGCGCCTGTCTTTGCCGTTGTTGTCCGCCGTGCTCGCGTTCGCCGGATGCAAGCGGGAACAGCCCACGCCCGTGCCTGGGCCGGCAGCGCCCGTCGCGACCACGCCGAAGCCGGCGGCGACCGCCAACATGGATTTCCCCACCCTGAAAGTCGCCACCATCGACGGCAAGACGTTCGATCTCGCCGCCCGGCGCGGGCAGTGGGTGGTGGTGAACTTCTGGGCGACGTGGTGCGGGCCGTGCCTGAAGGAAATGCCGGAACTCTCCGCACTCGACGCGATGCGCGAACACGTGGAAGTGATCGGCCTCGACTACGAGGACATCGAGCCCGGTGCGCTCAAGGCCTTCATGCAGAAGCATCCGGTGGTGTATCCGATCGCGATCGTGGACGTGTACGACCCGCCCAGGGATTTCGAAGCGCCGCGCGGCCTGCCCAACACCTATTTGATCGCGCCTGACGGCAAGGTCGCGAAGCATTTCCTCGGCCCGGTGACGGCGAAGGACATCGACGAGGCCATCGCCAAGGCCGGCGGTCCGGCCATGCCGAAAGCCGCGGGCTGACGATGCCCGCCGCGCGATTTTTCGTCAGCGGCAAGGTACAGGGCGTGTTCTTCCGCGCCTCGACCCGCGAACAGGCCCTGAAGCTGGGGTTGCGCGGTTACGCGATGAACCTGCCGGATGGGCGTGTCGAAGTACTGGCCGAAGGCAAGGCATCCGCGGTCGATGCGCTGNAACGCTGGCTCCACGTCGGGCCNCCGANGGCGAAAGTCGAGACCGTCGAACGCAGCGATGCGGGACTGGGGGAGGCGGGCGGGGGGTTCGGAACGGTCGGACCCTCCCCGTTCGAATAATTTCCGGATCCATGTCCGGTTTTCGCTCCTTAACTCGCTAACGAGGGCAGGTAATGGACCTGTCGACGGAGTTGGCGATGAATCGCATGGGGATCGTTTCGGGGATCGTGGCGCTTGCGGTCGGTATCGGCATGGGATCGTCCTCACATGCAGCGACGCAACTCAGGCAGATCCAGGCGCAGGGGGGACCGGCATGCCAGCTCAGTATCCCCACCACCGACACCCAGGTCCGNCCGAAGGCGACTGGCTTCCGCAACGAGGGGACAGTCAACGCGTTCGTGATCTGCAGCCTGACAATGCCGGATGCGACCTACGCGGGCATCGAAATCGCCGCGTCCACGCTCGACGGGCATCCTGCCACCATGAATTGCACCGCGACCAACGGAAGGCATTCCCCGGACATGAGCATCGACTATGTCACCAAGTCGGGCCAGGAGAGTGGCTTACAGCAATGGTTCGGGTGGACACCGAGCGATTTCACCTTCAATGGAGGTGGTTATATTTCCATCACCTGTCTGCTGCCCGCGCAGACCAGCATCGATTCGATCGATGGCTACTACTACGAGGATGTCGGGAATTGAGCCGCCGGTAACGCCCGACATCCGTCGTGCGTTTCAGTTTCCGTCGTACGCGGCAATCGGTTTCAACACGCCGTAGCGTTCCTTCTGCGGCTTGCCGTCGAGCGGCGGCAGTGAAATCTTCGTCTCCGGCACCTTCGTGTCGGGCAGACGATCCAGCAGATTCCGGATCAGCGTGAGCCGGCCGCGCTTCTGGTCGTTGAAATCCACCAGCGTCCACGGCGCGAACTTCGTGTGAGTCGCCTTCAGCATCGCCTCGCGCGCGCGGGTGTAGGCCGCGTACTGCTTGCGCGCCTCGAGGTCGATGGGCGAAAGCTTCCAGCCCTTGAGCGGATCGTCGAGGCGCTCGGCGAAGCGCTTCTCCTGCTGCGCCTGGTCGCAGCACAGCCAGTACTTGAACAGCAGGATGCCGTCGTCGACCAGTTGCTGCTCGAACTGCGGCGCCTGTTGCAGGAACGCCTTGACCTGTGCGTCGGTGGCGAAGCCCATGACCTTCTCGACCCCGGCGCGGTTGTACCAGCTGCGGTCGAACAGCACGATCTCGCCGGCCGCCGGCAGATGCGCCGCGTAGCGCTGGAAGTACCACTCGGTCCTCTCGCGTTCGTCCGGCTTGGGCAGCGCGGCGACCCGGCATTGGCGCGGGTTGATGTGCTCGCGGAGGGCGTCGATCGCGCCGCCCTTGCCGGCGGTATCGCGGCCCTCGAACACGACGACGAGGCGCTTGCCTTCGTGCTGCACCCACTGCGCCATGTGCGCGAGTTCGACCTGCAGCGGTTCGAGCAGCTTTTCATACGCCTTGCGCTTGAGCTTGCTCACTTGCGCGCGGTCTTCGGTTGCATGCTGCGCGCCACTTCCAGCAGCGCGCCCTGTTGCCGGGTGTTGAGCCGGCGGTACGCTGCGAGCAGTTCGTGCTCGCCCCTGGTCCGCGCGGGATCGAGCGTGCTCGCCAGTTCGCCGAGCAGCGCGCCCGCCGGCACGCCGAAGGTGCGCGCCAGCGCATCGATCTGTTCGCGGCCGGGCACCTTGTCGCCCTTCAGCCAGGCGCTGACGGTGCTCGCGCCGGCTTTCGGAATCGCGGTGGCGAGGTCGGCGACGGTGAGGCCGGTGGCCTTGGTCAAAAGGCGCAGCGTGGTGTCGAGCGACATGCCGTCACTCCTTCAAACGAGGGCGGAGGTTGGCCAGGTTGCAGGGTCTGGTGCGCGCGTCGAGTTGCGCGGAAATGATCTTTTCCCACGCGGTGCGGCAAGCCGAAGTGGAGCCCGGCAGGGCGAAGACGAAGGTGGCATTGGCGAGGCCGGCGAACGCGCGCGATTGCAGCGTGCTGGTACCGATCTCCTCGAAGCTGAGCGCGCGGAACAGTTCGCCGAAGCCCGGCATCTCCTTGTCCAGCAGCGGCAGCAACGCCTCGGGAGTGGCATCGCGACCGGTGAAGCCGGTACCGCCGGTGACGATGACGCCATCGACCGCGGCATCGGCGATCCAGCGCGACACGATCGCGCGCAAGGCGTAGCGGTCGTCGCGCGAAATCGCGCGTTCGTGCAGGCGATGGCCGGCATCGCGCAATGCATCGCAGAGGTAATCGCCGGAAGTGTCGTTTTCCGCCGTGCGCGTGTCGGACACGGTCAATACGCACAGGGAGAGCGGGACGAAGTCGTTGGAGGCGGTCATGCGCCTAGCCTAGCCCATCCGTCAGGCCGGTAGCGGTTCGAGCGTGGCCGGCGGCAGGCCGGCGCGGTGGCGTTCCGCCATGCGCCGCAGCAATGCGGCGAAATCCGCGGCGAAGCCGGGCATGTCGAACAACGGCGAGGCATCGCGGCGCGCAGCGAGTTCGAACCGCAGCGCCGCCAGTGCGCCGGGCGTGGTCGCGAGTTCGATGGCGCGACGCACGAAGGCCTGGTCGTCGGCGACATTCATCGCATCCATGCCGAGGTGGTGGTTGAGGCTGCCGGCGACGCGCGCTGCGAAGGTCGCGCCGGGCACGGTCAACACCGGGCAGCCGGCCCAGAGCGCATCGGAGGCGGTGGTATGCGCGTTGTAGGGATTGGTATCGAGGAACAGGTCGGCGAGTTGCAGCCGCGCGAGGTATTCCGCATGCGGCTGCTTGCGCATGAACACCAACCGCGATGCCCCGACGCCGGCATGGGCCGCGGCTTCGCGCAGGCGTTGGTCGGCGCGCCCGGGTCCCGACATCAGCCACAACACGCTGCCCGGAACGGCGCGCAACACCGCGAACGCGCGCGCCATGCTGCGCGGATTCAACTTGTAGCTGTTGTTGAAGCAGCAGAACACGACGCCGTGCGCGGGAAGCCCGCAGGCCGCGCGCGCCGGCGGCCGCGGAATCGCGCGACGCGTGTCGGAAGGCTGGAAACAGCGCGGCAACCAGGCGACGGCTTCGGAGAAACCACCCGTGTTTTCCGGCGGCAACACCAGGCGGTCGGCGATGATGTAATCGATCCACGGCGCGCCGGACGTGCCGGGGAACGCGAGCCAGTTCACCTGTACCGGGGCCGGGCGTCGCGCGAGCACCCCCGGTGCACCGCCGCCACCCCAGCCGCGCAGGTCGACCAGCACTTCGATGCCGGCATCGCGGATGCGCCGCGCGATGCGCGCGTGGTCGTCCCCCGCGACATCGACCACCGCCGCCGCCGCGGCGAGGCGCCGGCGGACGTCGCTGCCATCGTCCTGGTCCAGCGCGAACAGCGAAACTTCGATGCCTTCGCGCCGATGCAACGATTCGAACATGGCCGCGGTCAGCAGGCCCGTGGGATGCGCGCCGAAACCGTTGGACAGGAATCCCGCGCGCAGCGGCGCATCGGCAGGCACGGTCGCGGCGGGCGGCAATGGTTGCACCGACTGCGCGACCTGGATCGCGCGCAGGCGGGCGCAGCGCAATTGTTCCGCCGGCGACGCGTCTTCGCTGAGGAAGGCGAACGGCTCGGGCGAGGCGTTGCCGTCGCGGACCGCGGCCCGCACNTGCTGCGAGAGCGCGTCGATCCCGCGCCAATCGCACAGCTTGCGCCGCCACGCCAGCAGGTAATCGGCGACCTGCGCGTTGCCGGGCATCAGTGCGTGCGCATGCGAGTACAGGCGCGCCGCATCCTCGGCATCGCCGAATTCCTCCAGCAGATGCGCGTACCAGACCGCGAAGCCTGGATGGCGCGGCACGGCNTCGTGCGCGGCGCGCAGGCTCTGCATCGCCAATTGCGCGTCGCCGCGCATCCAGGCCGCACGCCCGAGGCGCGCGAGCGCCTCCGGATGCCCGGGCGCGAGCGCCAATGCCCGCCGCGCCGCACGTTCGCCCGCGACGATGTCGCCCGCGTCGAGCTCGAGGTCCGACAGCTCCGCCCACGCCATCGCGTCTTGCGGGCGTCGCTGCACGGCGAGGCGCGCAGCCGCGAGCGGATCGCCGCTCATGCGCGGATCCCGTTCACAACGACAGCGAATACCATTGGGTCGCGTCCTCGTTCCAGCCGGCGGCGCGGTACAGCGCGCGGGCCGGTTCGTTGTCGCGGCCGGTTTCGAGCATCAGGCCTGCGGCACCCCGTTCGCGCGCGAACGCGGACGCGGCGTCGAGCAACGCGCGGGCCACGCCTTGCCGGCGCGCGGCATCGGCGACGTACAGATCGTTGAGCAGCCATGTCCGCGCGGTGCGCACCGAAGAGAACAGCGGGTAGAGATGGGTGAATCCCAGGACATCGCCATCGCGTTCGGCCAGCAGCAATGCCGATTCGCCGCGAGCATGGCGTTCGCGGAGGAAGGCGTCGGCGCGGGCGATGTCCGGAGCCTGGCCGTAGAACGCACGATAAGCGTCGAACAGCGGTGCGACGCGGCCGATGTCGTCGGCTTCCGCACGACGGACCATGAGGTCGTTCATGCGGAATCCCCCGTCAGTCGCGCCAATTCGTCGGCCTGGTGTTCGCGGGCCAGGCGATCGACCAGCTCGTCCAGGTTGCCATCGATGATGTTGGCCAGGTCGTACAGGGTCAGGCCTTCGACGCGGTGGTCGGTGATCTGGTTGTCCTTGTAACGATAGGTGCGGATGCGCTGGCTGCGGTCGCCGCTGCCGACTTGCAGCTTGCGGGTTTGCGCTTCCGCCGCTTGCTGCTTGCTGATTTCCGCATCGAGCAGCATGGCTTTCAGGCGTTTCATCGCCTTGTCGCGATTCGCGTGTTGCGAACGCTCGGTCTGGTTCTCGACCACCATGCCGCTCGGCGCATGGGTGATGCGGATCGCCGATTCGGTCTTGTTGACGTGCTGGCCGCCGGCGCCGGAAGAACGAAACGTGTCGATCTTCAAATCCGCCGGGTTGATGACGATGTCATCGACTTCCTCGACTTCGGGAATGATGGCCACGGTCGCGGTCGAAGTGTGGATGCGGCCCTGGGCCTCGGTGGCCGGGACGCGCTTCACGCAATGCGTGCCGGATTCGAACTTGAGCTTCGAATACGCACCGCGGCCCTCGATGCGCGCGACCGCTTCCTTGTAGCCGCCGTGCTCGCCCGCGCTCGCGGATTCGAGCTCGACCTTCCAGCCCTGGCGTTCGGCATAGCGCGTGTACATGCGCAGCAGGTCCCCGGCGAAGATCGCGGCCTCGTCCCCGCCGGCGCCGGCGCGCACTTCCAGGTACAGGCCGCCTTCGTCGCGAACGTCCTTCGGCACCAGTTGCGCCAGCAGTTCGGCTTCCAGTTCCTGCAGGCGCAGCGTGGCGGCATCGATCTCGTCGTCGGCCAGCGCGCGCAGTTCGGGATCGCCGCGCATCGCCTCGGCTGCGGCGAGGTCGTCGCGCGCGCGGGTTTCGGCGGCGAGCGCGGTCGCGACCGGTTCGAGCTGGGCGAACTCGCGCGAGAACGCGCGGAAGCGATCGTTGTCCGCGATGGTTGCGGGATCGGCGAGCAGGCGTTCGAGTTCTTCGCGCCGTTCGGCCAGTGCTTCGAGTTTGCGGCGCAGGGTGGGTTGCATGGGATCGAGGATCGGGGATTCGGGAGTCGTGGAGCGTAAACGCCGCGCTGCGGGGAACGTCGCTAACGCTCGGCTTCGTCCGATCCCGATTCCCCGTCCCCCGTTTCCGGATCCCCCGGGAACAGCTTCTCCGCCGCGCGCGCGAGTTCCGCGTCGCCGGACAGCGCGGCGTTGCGCAAGGCCGCGGTAGGCGCGTGCAGCAGGCGGTTGGTCAAGGTGTGCGCGAGGTAGTCGAGCACCGCGTGAGGGTCGCTACCTGGCGCGAGTTGCTGCTTCGCCTTCGCCAGCACGTCGGCGCTATTGCGCTCGCCATGCGCGCGCAGGCGCTTGAGCGGAACCAGGCCTGCGTCGGCCCCGCTGCTTTCGAGGAAGCGCGCGACCTGCAGTTCGATGATCGCTTCGGCCGCGTCCGCGGCTTCGCGACGGCTGCGGCGATTGTCCTCGACCACGCGNTGCAGGTCGTCGACGGTGTACACGAACACATCGCGCAATCCGGCGACGTCGGCAGCGATGTCGCGCGGCACGGCGAGGTCGAGCAGCAGCATCGGGCGGTGCCGGCGGCGNGCGAGGGCGGCTTCGACCTGCGCGCGATGCAGGACCGGTTCGCGGCTGGCGGTCGCGGAGAACACGATGTCGGCTTCGGCGAGGTGGCGTTCGAGCTCCTCCAGCGGAAGCGCGATGCCGCCGTGGCGGCTGGCCAATTGCTGCGCGTGCGCGAGCGTGCGGTTCGCCACCAGCAATCGCCGTGCGCCCGCCTGCACGAGGTGGCGGGCGACGAGTTCGATGGTTTCGCCGGCGCCGATCAGCAAGACGCTGGCGTCGGCGGGACGGGCGAANGATTCCTGCGCCAGCCGCACTGCGGCCGAAGCGACCGATACNGGGTTCGCGCCGATGCGGGTTTCGCTGCGCGCGCGCTTGGCGGTGGCGAAGGCCTGCTGGAACAGGCGATCCAGTCGGTTGCCCAGGGTGCCCGCGGCGCGTGCGGTGCTCCAGGCCTGCTTCACCTGGCCGAGGATCTGCGGTTCGCCCAGCACCAGCGAGTCCAGCCCGGCCGCGACCCGGAACAGGTGCCGCGCGGCTTCGCCGTCGCGGTGGGTGTAGAGGTAGGCGTGGAGATCGTCGTTCGCGTCCGGATGCGTCGCCAGCCAATCCGACAGCGCACGGCCGTCGTCGTCGGCGTAGGCGTACAGCTCGGTGCGGTTGCAGGTGGAGAGCAGGGCCACTTCCCGCACCTGCGGCAGCGCCCGCAGGGCGGCCAGGGCCGGGGCGAGCATGTCCGAATCGAACGCCACCCGTTCGCGCAGGTCGACCGGCGCGGTCTGGTGGTTGATGCCGAGTGCGAACAGTCTCATCCTCATCCGTTCAGGTGCTTGCGCTAAGCTCTGGCGCACGAAGAGCCGTCATTTTACGGCCCAGCCCGCACCGATGCCCGCATCCCGGCGTTCCTTCCGCCTCATCGCATCGATCGCCGCCTGTGCCGCCCTGTTCCCATGGGCGGTGGCCGCGGCGCCGGCGCCGCCGCGCCCGGANGATGCGATGACCCAGACCCTGGCCGGCGAGTTCGCGCTGCAGGCCGGGCAGATCGATGAAGCGGCCCGCTGGTACCTCCAGGCCGCGCGCAGTGCCGGCGACGATGCCGGGCTGGCCGAACGCGCCACCCGCATCGCGCTGCTGGCGAACGACAGCCGCATCGCCGCCGATGCATTCGCGCTGTGGAAGGCGCGCGCGCCGCGGACGCTGGCCATGCGCGGTGCCGAGGCGACGCTCGCCATGCGCCAGGGCAGGACCGGCGACGCATTGCGCGGGGTCGAATCGCTGCTGCGCGATCCCGACAAGGATGGCTGGCGCTACGCACTCGGTGCGCTCGACGGCGGCAAGGACGACAAGCGCGCAGCGCAGGTGCTCGGGCGGATCATCGACGACGGCGCGATTCCACGGGACCTGCAGGCATGGTTGGCGTTCGGCGGTTTCGCCCAGCGCATCGGCACGCCGGCGCTGGCCGAGCGCATCGTCGGCGAAGTCGTGCGCCGCTTCCCCGGCGAACCGCGCGTGGCGCTGCTGCGCGCGGCGCAATTGCGCGAAGCCGGCAATCCCGACGACGCACGCAAGGCGCTGGAAGGCGTGCGCGCGCAGGCGGCGAAGGATCCCGACCTGCGCCTCGCGCTCGCCGCCGAATACGATGCGCTCGGCGATTCGGTCGCCGCCGCCGGCGTCATGGCCGAAGGCGTGCAGGACGAAGACAGCTACGCGGTGCGCGCCGCGCTGCTGGACAAGGCCGGGGACAAGGCAGCGCTCGGCTCCCTCTACGATGGGCTGAAGCGCGATGCGACCCGGCCAGATCCGGCGCGCTTCATGCTGCTCGGGCAGATCGCCGAATCGCTGGAACGCAACGAGGAAGCGCTGGCCTGGTACCGCAGCGTGCCGGGTGGCGAACAGCGCTGGCCTGCGCGGATCCGTGCCGACTACGTGCTGCACGAATTGAAGCGCGGCGCCGAAGCGTATGCGGACCTGCGCGCGGTGCAGGCCGATGCCTCGGCCGACGATGAAGCCCTCCGTGGCGCCTACCTGGCCGAAGCCGAATTGAAGGCCAAGGACCACGACGATGCCGCCGAACAGGATGCGTACGCGCGCGGACTGGGCGCGTTCCCCGACGACCCCGCCTTGCTGTATGCGCGTTCGCTCAGCTGGGAACGCCGCGACGACATCGCCAGGGCCGAGGCCGACCTCCGCCGCATCCTCGTCGCCGAACCCGACAACGTCGCCGCGCTCAACGCGCTCGGTTACACCCTAGCGGACCGCACCACGCGTTATCGGGAAGCGCTGGCGCTGATCGACCGCGCGCGCGCCGCCGACCCCGACAATGCCGCGATCATCGACAGCTACGGCTGGGTGCTGTACCGGCTCGGCCGCAACGACGAGGCGCTGACCGAACTGCGCCGCGCGTTCGGGCTGCAGAAGGATCCGGAAATCGCTGCGCACCTCGGCGAAGTGCTGTGGGTGCAGGGCGAGAAGGACGAGGCGCGCCGCTTCTTCGACGAATCGAAGCGCCTGCAGCCCGACGACAACCGTGCGTTGCAGCGCGCGCTGGAAAAGACCGGCGCATGAAGCCGCTGCGTGCGTTGGCGCTCGTATCGGCCGCGTTGGTGCTCGCGTCTTGCGCGATGCAACCGGCGAAGCAGGCCTTGCCGCCGCTCGTGGGTGCGCCGGAAGCGAACCAGTCGGCCCGGGCGATGAAATTGGCGGCATTCCCCGGCTGGGCCATGTCCGGGCGCATCGCCGTCACGAACGGGCAGCAGGGCGGCAGCGGTCGCATCGAATGGCGGCAGGACGGCGTCCGCTACGCGGCCACGCTGTCCGCGCCGGTGACGCGCCAGGGGTGGCGCGTGAGTGGCGGCCCCAATGGCGCGACGATCGAAGGCATGGCAGGTGGGCCTCGCAGTGGCCCGGATGCCGCGGCATTGGTGTTCGATGCGACGCATTGGCGCGTGCCGGTCGGCGCGCTCGGCGACTGGTTGCTCGGCCTGCAACGCGACGGCGACACGGTGCATTTCGGCGAGGACGGCCGCGTGGACCGGATCGAAGGCGAGGGCTGGGTCGTGGGCTATGCCGACTGGCGTTCTACCGGGGGCGTGGAGCTGCCCGGTCGCATCGAGGCGGTGCAGGGCACGGCCAAGGTCCGGCTCCTGATCGATACCTGGACGCTCGGCGCCGACATGCCATGAAGACCGAGGACGGCTGGTCGGCATGGCCGGCGCCGGCCAAGCTGAACCTGTTCCTGCGCATCATCGGTCGTCGTGCCGACGGCTACCACGAGCTGCAAAGCGTGTTCCGGTTGCTCGATTGGGGCGACCGCATCCGCTTGCGGCTCCGAAGCGATGGGGAAATCCGCCGCCACGGGGCCTCGGTCGAAGGGGTTCCCGAAGCCGACGACCTTGCCGTTCGTGCGGCAAAAGCGCTGCAGGAAGCTGCGAAAATCGCACAAGGTGCCGACATCGTCGTCGAAAAGTCGATTCCCGCGGGTGCAGGGTTCGGTGGTGGCTCTTCCGATGCCGCGACTGTCCTGCTCGCCCTCAATCGGCTATGGGGACTGGATTGGGATTCCGATCGCCTCGCCGCCCTGGGCTTGGTGGTGGGCGCCGACGTTCCGGTATTCGTGCGCGGGCACAATGCCTGGGCCGAGTGGGCGAACGCCTGGTCCCGATCGAGCTGCCGCCGGCCTGGTACCTGCTGCTCGCCCCGGGAATCCACGTCGGCACCGGGGAATTGTTCCAAGCGCCTGAATTGACGCGCGATTCCGCGCCCGCGACAATATCCGACTTCGTTTCGGGAGCAGTGCTCGACAATGCGTTCGAGCCGGTGCTGCGTCGCCGTGAACCCGCCGTCGAGGCGGCGTTCGCGATGCTGTCGCAGGTCGGCCGGCCGCGATTGACGGGTACCGGCAGCGGCTGCTTCGTCGAGTTCGCCACGCGTGCGCAGGCCGAGGCCGCGCTCGCAGCCTTGCCACCGGGCT
>JGI24770J26754_10001724_pt1 | contig 15317 bp, 14 predicted proteins | sample LakOneMetagenome_FD_26754 | JGI IMG/M metagenome (IMG submission 26754) | reverse complement strand
TGCGCCCTACATGCCGCCCGATGTCGGCAGCGACCCGAATATTCAGGATGTGCATTCGATGGCGGCGTGTGCCGCGGCACCCGATACGATGTATGCGCAACATCATGCCGGGGCCTACCGCAGCGCCGATGGTGGCGCGCACTGGGTGCGGATGACCGCGCCGATGCCCACCGACTTCGGCTTTGTCATCGTTGCCGATCCTGTGAATCCGCTGCGGGCATGGGTCGTTCCCGCGCAGGCCGATACCCATCGCTACGCCATCGCAGGCGCCATGTGCGTCATGCGCACGGACGACGGCGGCAAGAGCTGGGCAGCATTTCGTAACGGATTGCCGCAAACGCATGCTTACCACCTCGTGTATCGGCATGGCCTGGCGCTCGCCTCCGACGGACGCACAATGGCGATGGGCTCCACCACTGGCGGCGCATGGATCAGTGAGGATGCGGGCGAGTCGTGGACAACGCTTGATGCACAGTTGCCGCCGATTGCGGCGGTCGGCTGGGCGGTTTAGCGGCTGATTTCCAGTTGTCTTTGAGCTTCGTTTTGGCGGACGATTCGCGCGCGCCTGATCCCCTGCCGCGTATCGGGCCCCGCGTCGTCCTGCGTCGATTGCGNCCAGAGGACATTGCTGACTTTCAGGCGTATCGCAGCGATCCCGAGGTGGGCCGCTATCAGGGCTGGTCGCCGATGTCGCTGGCGGAGGCGCACGCATTCATTGTCGAAATGGGCGCGGCGACCTTTGGCTTGATTGGCCAGTGGGTGCAGATTGCAATTGCCGATCGTGCGACCGATCGTCTGATCGGCGACATTGGCGTTTGCCTTCGTGCCGATGGCGGCAAACACGCCGAGATCGGGTACTCGCTCGCCACCGGTTCGCAGGGCAAGGGGCTTGCTTCGGAAGCTGTGCTCGCCGCGATTTTGATGTTGTTTGAAAGTACGGGCATTGATCACATTGTGGGCGTCACCGATGCCCGGAATGAGGCGTCCGGGCGCCTGCTGAAACGCGTTGGTATGACCTTGCAGGACACGGTGAACACTGTATTCCGCGGCGAGCCCTGTGTGGAGCATGTTTACGCCATTCACCGCGAAGTGTTGATGAGGCTTCTGCCACCTGCCGCAGCCGCGTTGCGTCTCGAATCAGGTTGATCAGAGCTGGAATAGCGCATTTAACTTTTTAACAGAAGTACTACTGCATAGGGCTCATAGGCGTATTTGAGTAAAAGTCGACTTTTAGGAAAAACGTCGATAAGCCCATATAAAGTAATGGTTACAGAGAAAAGCTGTAACTCATTTTCACGTGGATCACTTGGGCGCGACGCTGCGCTCGCGGCTCGCCAACTGTTGCGCGACGAAGCCATCAAATGCACTCAGCAAAGGCCGAAACCGCTCGCCGTCTCCTTCGAGCTGCGCCAGTGCGACGCAGACTGCTTCCAGCGTGGACAGTTGATCGACACGTTGTGCCTTGCGGATCAGATAGCGCGACGCAGGAACATCGGTGAGCGACAGTCGCGGCAACTGTTGCAGCAGTGGGTTGAGGTAGAGCATTTTGCGGCTCTTTCGCCAGGTGCCGTCGAGCACAATGAGGCGCAGTTCTGACGGGTCGCGCAGTACATCAGCCGTCAACGCAGGTGGCGCAGATAAGTCCGACGCCACGTCCTCCGCCGTCTCGGGGTACAGCAGGATCGCGTGCTTCCTGCCGGATTTCGTCGCTGACTGCGCGATCGGTGACGGCGTTGGCGAAGGACCATTCAACAGCGTCCGCAATTCCGTTTCTGCAAACACCTCACCCGTCAACAGACGGCTCCCCGGCAGGCTCAAATGCAGCAGTCGCGCGCTACCTTTCGCGTTGTGTACTTCGAGTGGATGCTGCAATACGACGACCTCTACCGGGTGCGCAGTCGGCGCAACCCAGCGACAGATACACGTCCGCTGTGGGCGCATGCAGGTCGTGCAGATCAGGCGTTTCGTCGCATGCACTGTCATCGCAGTTACATCGCGGATGCACCGGCGGCGCGCCTGAAAACCAGCAGCAGATTGTTCGCTGGCATCTGCACCCGAGCGTGCAAGCGCAAGCCGACAAGCGCAGCCTCGCGCGCCACGTCCGCCAGTGGGCGAATTCCCCAGTCCGGATTTGTCGCGCGAAGGCTGGCATCGAAATTCACATTACCCGGTGAGGTCGGAACATCATTTTCCAGATACGGCCCGTAGGTGACGAGCGCGCCATCCGGTTCGAGGTAGCGCGCCGCACCGTGCATCAGCGCAGCGCAAGTCGCCCACGGTGAAATGTGCAGCATGTTGGCGCAATAAATCGCATCGAAGCGTTCACTGAATTCGTTACCCTCGGATGGCCATTGTCTGGCCATCACGTCCAGCGCGACAGGCCTTTGCACATTGGTGACGTTCGCCGCTGCACACCACGACGCAATCGAGCCAAAACCATCCGCCTGCGCGTCGCTCGGCTGCCATGTCCAGCCGGGCAAACCGGCAGCAAACCACGCGACGTGCTGCCCGGTGCCGCTGGCAATTTCGAGCGCATGGCCGCTCCCAGGCAGTGCATGGTGCAGGGCTTCGAGGATTGGTCCGCGATTACGTTCAGCAGCCGGACTGTGCTGCATGGCGTCGTGCGGAATTTCGCGTAGCCATTTGGGTGTCGCATTCATGCGTAGAGCTTACAACGTGAGGCTGTGTCGATCCGATGTCATCGCCGCAGAGAGAGGAATCCAGACCGGGCACAATGTGCGCGGAGTGTATGCAGCGGCCGCAGTCCTTGCGGTTCGTCGTCACCGCGTGGAAACGAACATGACAGACCTGAAAGTAACGCCGACCGACTACGACTTCTCGCCAGTCCACGAGGCAATGCGGCACTACGTTGACGCAAACATCCTTTCTGGCGTCTCGTCTGCAGTGCTGGTTGGGCGCGATCTGGTGGATGTCCACTGCGTTGGCAAGGCAGACGTTGAGCACAACATTGCGTTGCGCACTGATCATTTATTTCGGGTTTTTTCCAACACGAAGCTCATCACCTCGTGCGCCGCGCTGCTGCTTTGGGAAGAGGGACTACTTGTGCTGGACGAACCGGTGGAGCAGTTCATTCCACAACTGGGCAATCGCCGCGTGCTGAGCCCCGGCGCGACGGTGCTGACCGATACAGAGCCCGCACGCAGTCCAATCACCATTCGGCAGTTGATGAGCCACACATCGGGCCTGAGCTATGCGCTGCTGGCCCCGGGTACGTTGATGCACAACGCGTACATGGAGCGCAAGGTGCTCAACGCTGAGGCGACACTGGCCGACATGATGAATACGCTAGCCGATTTGCCACTAGCGTTTCATCCGGGCACGCGCTGGGAATATTCAATTGCCACCGATGTTTTGTCGCGACTCGTCGAGATCGTAAGCGGGCAGCGCTTCGACAAATTCATCCAGTCACGCATTTTTGATCCGCTGGGCATGACCGATACCGGGTTCGTGATTCCGGCTGATCAACAGCACCGGCTCGCGGCGTACTACGTCGGCGCCGATCCGCTGGACCCGATGAAGCCCGGCCTCACGCGCAGGGATAATTTTCCGTTCCATCAGGCGAATTTGCGCGAGGTGGCGCAGTTGTCGGGTGGCGGCGGGCTGGTGTCGAGCCTGCCGGACATGGTGGCGCTGATACGCAGTCTGCTGCCGAACGGCGAAACCTTACAGAAGCCGGAGACGATTGCGATGATGATGACCAATCAGTTGCCGGACGGCGTACATATCCGCTTTCCCGGACCGCGCGAAATCAAAGGCAAGGGCTATGGGCTCGCTGGTGCGGTGACACTCAAGCCGTCGTCGATTGATCCGGTCCAGTCAAGCGGTGAATTGCAGTGGGGTGGCATTGCCGGCACGCACTGGTGGATTTCGCCCGAGACGAAGCTGACCGGCCTCATCATGACGCAGCGGGAGATGTCGTTCTGGCATCCGTTTTCGTTTGACATCAAACGGCGGGTGTACCGGGCTGTTTTGGGAACCTAAGCGTCGGCGGGTTGCGGATGAACCGGATCAGCAAACCAAAACGCAGCTTGAGTCAAAACTCTTCTACACCAGATGGTCTGCCAAAACAGTCACCGCATGCTTCGCAACACGCTGCGCGCCGTGATGAATCTGGTGGCGACAACTGGTGCCATCGGCGACGATGATTGCGTCCGGTGCGTTGCGGATCGCGGGCAACAATGACAGTTCGGCCATCTGCATCGACACGTCGTAATGCTTTGCGTCATAGCCAAACGCACCAGCCATGCCACAGCAGGAACTCTCGATCAGGCTGGGTTTTGCGTTCGGGATGAGACCGAGCAGCGCAAGCGCGGGTGAAATCTCCGCGAACGCTTTCTGATGGCAATGGCCGTGCACGAGTATCGGTGATGTTGCCGGTTTGAGTTTTGCGCGAAGTCCATCAAGCTTGCCCGCTCTGGCTTCCCGTTCCAGAAATGTCTCGATCATCATGGCGTGATCGGCGACGACTTGTGCCTCATCGCCCAGATGCATCGCGAGCATCTCGTCTTTCAATGTAAACAGGCAGCTCGGCTCCAGCCCGACGACGTTGATGCCGGCCTGCGCGAATGGCACCAGCGCGGAGAGCAGATAGTCCGCCTGCCTGCGCGCCTCGGCAACCATGCCAACCGCAAGAAAGGTGCGGCCGCAGCACAGGTTGCGATCATCGCGATCGCCCTCGCGTACCCAGCGCGGGATGTGGACGCGATAGCCCGCTGCGCCTAACACCGCGATCGCGGCGTCGACGTTTTCGCGCTCGAACGCCCCGTTAAATGTGTCGACGAAGAGCACAACACAGGGCTCACCGCGCATTTGCGCTTCGAGCAAAGCCTTGGCGCCCATCAACGTCGGCCCCGTTGGACGGGGGGGCAAAGTTGCCCAGACGGTGTCGCTGCGCCACGTTGGCAATGAGCGTTTCGCCGAGATACCAAACAGCTTTTCGCCCAGCTTCGCGAGCCAGGGTTTGTGATTGCGCGCGTTGAACATGCGTGGCCACTTTGCAGCGAACGGAGCCGTAATTGGCAGTCGCGCAACGAGGTTGTCCCTGATCGAAAACCCGTGCTTGGCCTTGTAGTGGGCAAGGTGTTCGATCTTCATCTTCGCCATATCCACGCCAGTCGGGCAATCCCGCTTGCAGCCCTTGCAACTGACGCAGAGTTCGAGTGCCTCGTGTACTTCTTCCGACGCAATGCCGTCGCTGCCGAGTTGCCCCGAGACCGCCATGCGCAGCGTGTTGGCGCGGCCACGTGTACTGGCGCTCTCGTCGCGTGTGGCGCGGTAACTCGGGCACATGGTGCCCGAGTCGAACTTGCGGCAATGACCATTGTTGTTGCACATCTCGACGGCCTTGGCGAAGCCTTCAGCCGCGTCACCACCAGTGCCCGGCGCGGTGGTCGCTTCCGTCACCGGATCGTTCTGGACGTTCCATGCGCTCCAGTCCAGAATCGTCTTGATCGGAATAGTTTGGTACGGGTTAGCGCCGGATTCCGGTTTGAAGCGGAAGAGGGATGAATCATCCATCTTCGGCGGATCGACCATCTTGCCCGGNTTGAACAGNTTNTCNGGATCAAACGCCTGCTTGATCTGACGAAATGCTCCGCTGATCGCGGGGCCGAACTGCCACTCGATCCACTCACCGCGACAGAGGCCGTCGCCATGCTCGCCGCTGTAGGCGCCCTTGAATTTGCGTACAAGCGCGCTTGCTTCTTCGGCGATTGCGCGCATCTTTGTGGCGTCGCCACGACGCATGTCGAGGATCGGGCGCACATGCAAGGTGCCTACGCTGGCATGTGCGTACCAGGTGCCACGTGTGCCGTTTCTGGCGAACACTTCGGTCAGGTTCGCGGTGTATTCAGCGAGACTTTCGAGCGGCACCGCACAGTCTTCGATGAAACTCACCGGCTTGCCGTCACCCTTCAGGCTCATCATGATGTTGAGCCCGGCTTTGCGTACTTCCCACAGGTTCTTCTGCGGTGCGTCGTCCACCATCGGCACGACGGCATTTGGCAAGCCGAGTGTGTCAATCAGTTCGACAAGCTGCTGCAGTTTATGTTGCAGGGCGGTCTTGTCATCGCCGGAAAATTCCACCAGAAGGATCGCGTCAGGAGAGCCAACCAGCGCAGTGCGGATCGTCGTTGCGAATGCCGGATTCGCCAGCGACAACTCGATCATCGTGCGGTCCACCAGCTCGACTGCAGTCGGGCCGAGCTTCACGATGTGCTGCGCGCTGTCCATAGCTTGATGGAACGTCGGGAAATTCACCACACCCAGCACTTTGTTCCTGGGCAAAGGTGTCAGTGCGAGCGTCAGCGATTTGGTGAATGCGAGCGTGCCTTCTGAACCAACGAGCAAGTGCGAAAGGTTGACGCTGCCATCGGTGGTGTAGGGCCGTTCGTTCTGGTTGCAGAAGATATCGAGGTTGTAGCCACCGACGCGACGCAACACTTTCGGCCATACACGTTCGATTTCAGCGCGATGCTCAGCAGCGAGTTTTTGTCCGAGTTGTCCGATCTGAGCGGCGCGACCGCTTGCACCTTCGAGCGGACCAAACGCCGCGACGCTGCCGTCGGCCAGCCACGCTTCTGCGCCAAGTACGTTGTGCACCATGTTGCCGTATGCGATCGAACGCGAGCCGCAGGAGTTATTGCCTGCCATGCCGCCCAGCGTGGCCTGTGCGCTGGTGGATACGTCGACCGGGAACCACAGCCCNTGTGGCTTGAGGAACGAATTCAGGTGGTCGAGCACCATGCCGGGCTCAACCGTCACCGTACGCTGCCCTGCGTCGAAGTTAANGACGTTGCGGAGGTACTTGCTGTTGTCGATGATCAGTGCGACGCCGGTCGTCTGTCCGCACTGGCTGGTGCCGCCGCCGCGTGCAAGCACGGGCACCTTCGCGTCACGTGCGATGTCGATGGCGTTTTTGATGTCGTCCGCCGTTTTCGGAACGAACACGCCGACGGGAATCTGCTGGTAGATCGAGGCGTCGGTGGCATAGCGGGCACGGTCGGCGTCCGTGAAGAGCACTTCGCCCTGCGTGTGTTGTCGAAGGCGGCGGGCGAGATCGGTCATGGATTATCGGTTCTTGTAGTTAGCGATGAGCAGCGACGTTTTCGAGCGTACCGCTGCGCATCAAATCGAGCACGGCATCGCGTTTGTTATTCAGGTGTTCGATGAGCACTTTGCGCATCGCCGCGCTGTCGTGCGTTTCGAGTGCGATGATCATTTGTTCGTGCTCGTGCACTGCATGTTGCCACTTCTGCCCGTCCTGATTGGAGCGGAAGCGCAACGCCTGCAGCCGCGCATTGAGCTGTGCGTAGGTGCGCGAAAGCACCGGATTCTTGGCGGCAGTGTTGATGCGCTCGTGAATCTGCGCGTTGAGCATGTAATAACGCGGCAGGTCACGGCGGGTGAAACTCGCAAGCATTTCGTAGTGCAGGGCTCTGATCTCCGCAAGTTCCTCGTCCGTGATGCGCAGGGCGGCCAGCTCGCCGGATTGCGCCTCGAGATTGGCCATCACCTCGAAGGTGTCGATCACGTCCTGCTCGTTCAGCGAGAGTGCCACTGCGCCGCGATTCGGCAGCAGTTCAACCAGGCCTTCGGAGGCAAGCATCTTGATGGCCTCCCGCAACGGTGTGCGTGAAATCTTGAGCTGTTCGCTGAGTTCGCGTTCGTTGAGTTTTGCGCCCGGTGCAATCGCGCCTTCGATCAGCATTCGACGCAGGCTCTGTGCCGCCTGATGCGGCAGCGCTTGTCGGGACAATTCGATGATTTCTGCCATGGTTCAATTTTGCATACAAATTAAGCTATCTGCAACTTAATCCGTTCGTTTACCTGGCAAACTATTCGTTGACAAATGAATTTTGTATGCAAAAATGTGGCCGAATAGCCAAGATCACAGCGTCACCGTATTCGGAAACACCCATGCTTCAACTTAACTTTCATCCCGCCGGTCGCCATCAATTGTCTATCCCCGGACCGTCGCCAGTGCCGGATCGCATCCTGCGTGCCATGAGCATGCCGACGATCGATCATCGCGGGCCCGAGTTCGGGCCGCTCGGTCTTAAAGTGCTGGGTGACCTCAAGAAGATTTTCAAGACGCAACATCCTGTCGTCATCTATCCGGCGTCTGGCACAGGTGCGTGGGAGGCCGCGCTGGTCAATGTGCTCTCGCCCGGAGATCAGGTTGTGATGTACGAAACCGGCCAGTTTGCGACTTTGTGGAAGAAGATGGCGGATCGTCTTGGCATCGACACCGAATTCATCGGGCTTCCGGGGCTTGAAGGCTGGCGGCACGGCGTGCAGGCGGACCTGATCGAGGCGCGCCTCAAGCAGGACACTGCTCACAAGATCAAGGCGGTTTGCGTCGTTCATAACGAAACGTCTACGGGTGTCACCAGCAACATCGCGGCCGTCCGTGCGGCGTTGGACAGCGCAAAGCATCCGGCATTGTTGATGGTGGATACGATTTCCGGTCTAGCCAGTGCCGACTACCGCCACGACGAATGGGGTGTTGATGTCACCGTGTCAGGCTCGCAGAAGGGGCTCATGCTGCCGCCGGGCATCTCATTCAACGCACTGTCGCCCAGGGCCATCGAGGTCAGCAAAACCGCGAAGCTGCCCAAGGCTTTTTGGGCCTGGGACGAAATGCTGGAGATGAACAAGACGGGCTATTTCCCGTACACGCCGAGCACTAATCTGCTTTATGGCTTGCACGAAGCGCTCGACATGATCCTTGGCGAGGGACTCGACAATGTGTTTGCGCGTCATCAGCGGCTCGCCCGTGCGTGTCGTGCGGCAGTGCAGGGCTGGGGGCTGCAGATTCAGTGTGCTGATACGGACGTGTATTCGCCGGTGCTGACCGGGGTGATGACGCCGGAGGGCGTGGACGCCGATCAGGTGCGCAAGGTGATTTACGAGCGCTTCGATACGTCGCTCGGCACCGGCCTCGGCAAGGTCAAGGGCAAGATGTTCCGCATAGGACATCTGGGTGAGTGCAATGATGTTTCGCTGATGGGCACGCTCGCGGCGGTCGAAATGGGGCTGGCAATTTCCGGAATCGCGCTCAAGGGTAGCGGCGTCGTTGCCGCGATGGAGGTGCTCAAGGCGGGCCCGGCGACGGCTGCTGCCAGCACACTCAAAGTTGCCGCATAAGTCAGATCGAATTCAGGAGGAAAACACCATGTCCATCAATCAAAATCGTCGCAGCCTGGTCAAGGCCATTGCGGCCGCCCCACTACTCGCCAGCGGCGCAGCCTCGTTTGCGCAAACGGGCTGGCCAAGCGGCAACGTGAAGATCATCGTCGGCTTCCCGCCGGGCGGTGGCACCGATGCGCTGGCCCGCATCCTCGCGCCCAAGCTGACGACCATGTGGGGTCAGCAGGTCATCATCGAGAACCGTTCCGGCGCGGCGAGCACGCTCGCGGCAGATCTCGTGGCAAAGTCCACCGACGGCNTGACGCTGCTCATGGGCCACATCAATTCGCACGGCATCGGGCCGGCGCTGTATCCCAAGNTGCCGTACAACGCCGAGACGGATTTCTCGCCGCTGGCGCTAGTCGGTGTGACACCCAACGTATTGATCTGCAATCCGAATGCGCCTGCAAAGACCGTCAAGGAGGTCGTTGCGCTGGCCAAGGCAAAGCCGGGCACACTCGCGTTCGGCTCGGCCGGCAGTGGCAGCTCGCAGCATCTCGCGCTGGAGTTGTTCAAGGCACAGGCGGGCGTGGATGTGTTGCATGTGCCTTACAAGGGCAGCGCGCCACTGCTCACAGACCTGATGGGCGGGCAGATCCAGTATTCGTTCGACACGATGGCTGCTGTTACGCCGCATGTGAAGGGCGGCAAGGTGCATGCGATTGCACAGACGCGCACCAAGCGTTCGCCGTCNTACCCCGATCTGCCAACTGTTGCCGAGAGCGGATTTCCAGGCTTCGACGCGACAACCTGGTATGGCCTCATCGGCCCGGCAAAGATGTCGCCAGCCGTGATTGCGCAGATCAATCGCGATGTGAACAAGGCGATGGAGATGCCCGACATCAAGGAACGCCTGACCAGTCTCGGCGCCGAAGACGGCGGTGGCACCGCGCAGCAGTTCGCTGACTTCATGCGGGCCGAGCGTACGAAGTGGGCAAAAGTCATCAAGGATGCGAATATCAAAGCGGATNTGTAACGTCTTGCGCCGGTTGAGGCTGCAGCACGGAGAGACAAAGACGCGTACGTGATGCAGGACCCGTTTACCCATCTGCCAACGCTTCGTGACCGGCTCACGCCGCCGGAGAAGTCAGAGTTGCGCGTCACTGCGGAAGTCCTTGCCTTCTGGGATCAGCGCGCGCGACTGATGGGGCGGTCCGAGGATTGGCGACTTGCGGATCTGCAACGTGAACACACGCGGCGCGCCGTTCTCGGTGACCTCAACGCTGCGACGGACGACCTCTGGGTCTACGCCTACGGGTCGTTGATGTGGGATCCGGGAATCCACTTTTCCGAAGTCAGACTCGCGGATCTTCATGGCTACCAGCGCCGCTTCACCTACCGGATCACCATTGGCCGCGGGTCGCCGGAATGTCCTGCGCTCATGCTGGCGCTNGAACCGCAGGCGGGTTGCTGCCGGGGTCTGGCATTTCGCATTCCTGCAGAGTCGGTAAACGCCGAATCCGAGATCCTGTGGCGGCGCGAGATGATTCGCGGAGGTTACTCGCCGATGATGCTGCCGNTGNCAACGCCTCAGGGCGACATTCAGGNNCTCGTGTTCACGTCGAACCATTCACATCCGGAGTACGCGGGTGAGCTGTCGNTCGGCGAAACCGCGACGATGATCGCCGGCGCATCAGGACCGCTGGGCAGNAATCAGNGCTACCTCNAGCAACTGGCGGCGCAGCTTTCGATACTGGAAATTGAAGACGACTATGTGGCCCATTTGCTGGGTCATGTGCACGCGGTCGGTGGTGCCTGACGCCTGACTCCAAAGCGTCTTCGCTAACTGAACAACTCGAATGCGGACACCTCATTTTCGGGATGATCTGATTTACAGCTTCCTTACGTAATTAAGCCTGAATGAGGGCTGAAGCGCGATTATCGCAAAAGTCGACTTACGCCGATATTCGTTCTTATGCCCCTTGCGAAGGCGATTGCAGGTAAAAGCTGATTGCGTCCGCGCATGTCTGTCCGGGCGCAATTCCCGCCTGTACGGCCAGCGTGTTCACCGCGCTGATCCGCCCCGTTGCCAGCGTGCTTGCCGCTTCGCCGATGCGCGCGGTTTCGTTGCTCACTGCGCAGGCCGCCACGTTCTGATCGTTCAGCAATTCGAGGCCACGAACGCCGGCATCGTCCAGCCCGATACCGGCGTCGTTGAAGATCGCTAGGCCCGGCGGATGCGCCAGTGCGAGGTGCGCAGCGCTAACGCCGCCATGTGAACCGGTGACGACGATCTGGCCGCGCATTTCAGCGGTGACGGCACTGACACTGTCGATCACGAAGGTCTGAATCTGGCGCATGTTCAGACGATGTGTTTTTCATAGAACGCCAGCGCGGAAAGCGGCATGAAGCCGAGACGCTCCAGAATCGGACGGCTTTCCGGACTCGCCTCCACGGCGAGATAGCTCGCGCCTCGTGCCTGCGCACGCAGGGCACGTGCCTTGAGCAGGCTGGTGTAGGCGCGCTGCCGGCGCCATGCGGCTTTGGTGGTGCCGCCGCAGAGCAGGGCGTAGGGCGCGCCTGTCTGATGGAACATGTAGCCCGAGCTGACGGGTTCATCGTTGCATGTGAAACCGGCAAAGAAAACGATGCCAGGGTCGCCCTGAACCAGACGGTCGCGATAGTCGTCCACGTAGCGCTGGTTGGGCGCATCGGGCCACACGTCATCCCAGATTTCCTGGTACGCGTCGAGCGACGCGGGTGTCGTGAGCTCGCGTACCGCAAGCGTCAGTGCGCTGTTTGTCGCGCGGGTATCGTCCGAAGGNAACGCGGCGAGCACGGCGTCAACCGCACAGGCCATCAGCGTGCTGTGATCATTCTCGGCAAAACCCCTCGCGAGAAGCGCAGATCGCAACGCCTCACGCGCAACGTCGTGCGCGTAGATCTTCCACATGAGCACTTTGGCCGCACCGCGCACATTCACGAGTTCTTCGTCGGCGACGGCTCCTGCGATCTCATCGACAAAGTCGTGCCACATGATGTAGCGCTGACTGCCAGTGCCNGTGGTGTAGCGGCAGACGTGTGCCGACTGTTCGCGCGTGCAACCGGCAACGTTTGCGTTGCGGCGCATGGTGTCGTCGAAGAGCGCGAGCAGCGCTGCGCGCTCAGTCATGTGCGCAGTGCATCACGTACATCACATTACGCTGTACACGGGCCCGCCGCCACCCTCGGGCGTGACCCAGTGAATGTTTTGCAACGGATCCTTGATGTCGCAGGTCTTGCAGTGCACGCAGTTCTGGGCGTTGATCTGCAGCCGTTTTCCGCCCGTGTCTTCATCCACGAATTCGTACACGCCGGCAGGACAGTAGCGGCTCTCCGGCCCGGCGTACTTCGCAAGATTCACCTTGACTGGAATCGATGCATCGCGCAATTGCAGGTGTACCGGTTGGTCCTCTTCGTGATTGGTGTTGGAGAGAAATACAGAGGACAGTTTGTCGAACGTGATTGCACCATCGGGTTTAGGGTAGTCGATCTTCGGCATCTGGTCGGCGGGCTTGAGTGATTCGTTGTCAGGCTTGCCGTGGCGCAGCGTCCAGCCCACCAGCTTGCCAAGCCCCACATCATTGAGCCACATGTGAATGCCGCCGTGGATCGATCCGAGCACCATGCCCCACTTGAGGCCGGGCTTCACGTTTCTGACTTTGTAGAGATCGGCAAACACCGAACTCTTCTTCCAGTTGCTCTGGTAGGTGTGCAGTTCGTCGTGCTGGCGCTCGGCTTTCAGGGCATCGAGCGCNGCCTCGGCCGCCAGCATGCCNGTCTTCATGGCGTTGTGCACACCCTTGATGCGCGGCAGGTTGACAAAACCTGCACTGCAGCCCATCAGGGCGCCACCGGCGAATGACAGTTTGGGCACGCTTTGCAACCCGCCTTCATTGATGGCCCGGGCGCCGTAAACCAGCCGCTTGCCACCTTCGAACAATGGCTTGATGTTCGGGTGCGTCTTGAAGCGCTGAAACTCGTCGAACGGCGACAACCACGGGTTCTCGTAGCTCAGGTGAATAACGAATCCCACGGCAACCAGGGCATCCTTGTTCTCGTTGGTCAGGTGATACAGGAACGATCCGCCACCCGTTTTCGAATCCAGGGGCCAGCCTTGCGAGTGCATTACCAGACCGGGCTTGTGCTTCGCCGGATCGATCTGCCACAGCTCCTTGATGCCGATGCCGTATTTCTGCGGATCGACACCGTCGCGCAGATTGAATTTCTTCATCAGTTCCTGCGACAGCGAACCGCGTACGCCTTCGGAAAAAAGCGTGTACTTGGCATGCAGTTCCATGCCGGGCTGGAACTCCGCCTTCTTTTCGCCGTTCTTGCCGACACCCATGTCACCGGTGGCCACACCGATGACGGCACCGGCTTCGTTGTACAGAACTTCAGCCGCGGCGAAGCCGGGATAAATTTCCACCCCCATCGCCTCCGCCTGTTCGCCCAGCCACTTGCATACGCGACCAAGGCTAACGATGTAGTTGCCGTGGTTGTTCATGAGCCGGGGCAAGGTCCAGTTGGGAATCTTCATGGCTCCGGTTTCGGTGAAGCTCCAGAACTGATCGTCGGTCACTGGCGTGTGGATCGGGGCGCCCCGCTCTTTCCAGTCCGGAAGCAGCTCGTTCAGCGCCTTCGGATCAATCACCGCTCCCGAAAGGATATGAGCGCCAACTTCTCCTCCCTTTTCAAGGATGCAGACGGAGACTTCGCGGTTGTTTTCCGCCGCAAGCTGCTTCAGTCGAATCGCGGCCGAAAGACCCGACGGTCCTGCGCCGACGATCACTACGTCATATTCCATCGCGTCACGGTCGGCTCGAATGCTGCTCATAGGTCAATGGTCTGGTTATTGTTGAATTTGGCGCGGGCGGGGCACGCGCGGACAGTTACTGCTGGGCACGAGGCAGGACCTTGCGCATTTTGTACTTATCGAACTGAATGTCGATGCGCCTGAAACCAAAGCGCTCATAAAGGCGCATTGCGGGATTGTCGCGAAAAACGTTGAGCGTNAGCTCGTTCTGGCCACGCGATCGCGCCATGTACTCGACGTGCTGAAGTGTGGCCCACCCNATCCCGCGATTGCGGTGCTGTGCCTCAAGCTGGATATCACCGACGTGAAGCGCGTTCGGGCAATCCGGCTCNCCGCGTACGCTCAGAAAGCCGAGTGTGGTTTGTGCCGCAGTCGTCGCGTCGGCAATCAGATAGAACGACGCCCGCGGCGCGAGGTTGCGCCATCGGGTGTCGTCAAAATCCTGTCCNCGCCGGAGCAGATAGGGCAGCATGTTTTCGCGAGCCAGCGAGAGGCAATACTCAAGTCGCCGGTCAACCGTCGAGATGGACCTGAGCATGACGGCGCCTGCCTCAACGGGGAGCGTGTCGTCCCGGCGTTTGACGTCGACGTCTGTGGCGGCGCTGGCATCGCAGTTCATCAGGCGATTATAGTTAGCGATTCCATACCGATTTACCGAATGCAGAGGGTGTTTTCTCGATGGATCGCTCCAAACAGCTTGCTCCAGTCGCCGCAATCCGCGATGTCGTCATGCACGAAGTTGTCATGCCGGTACGTTGGGGCGACATGGATGCGTACCAGCATGTGAACAACACGGTGTACTTCCGCTACATGGAGCAGTGTCGCCTGGAATGGTTTGCCAAGCTCGGCTTCAAGACGGTCGACGAAGACGTCGTGCCCATTCTGGTCGAGGCTAACTGTCGCTTCATCAAGGCCATCACGCATCCGGCCATGGTGCGCGTCACCATCCGTGTCACCGATGTGGGACCAAAGATCGTGGACACTACGCATGATCTCTTTGTGGGTGACGAGCTTTACGCGANGGGCGTGTGCAAATTGCTCTGGATGAGCCGCAGTGCGAACAAGGGCATTGCCTTGCCCGACGAGGTNCGGGCGCGGTTGCTGCCCGCTGCCTGAAGCACCATCGCGTCGTGCCAACCGTGACTGAACCCCTCTGGATACCGTCGGCGGACCGAATTGCATCGGCGCGCATTACCGCATTCACGACGCTGTTGCGGGCGAAATATTTGCAGCAATTTCCCGATTACTGGAGCTTGTGGCGGTGGTCGATTGCCAACAAGGAGGTCTTCTGGCGCGAGCTGTGGGATTTCTG
>JGI24770J26754_10001711_pt1 | contig 15389 bp, 16 predicted proteins | sample LakOneMetagenome_FD_26754 | JGI IMG/M metagenome (IMG submission 26754) | reverse complement strand
GCGATCACGTGCTCCAGCTGCCGCTCGGCATGCAGTACCGCCGTTCGTAGCCGTTCGATTGTCCATTGTCGACGCATATGGCCTCGTTCATGTTGGTATAAGAATGACAACGCCATGGAGGCATCCTATACCCAGCCATATGCATGCACGATTTGAAATTGTTCCAAACAGTTACAGCCTTTCGTCGATGTCGGACCGCAATATGTAAGCAAATGCTCGGCCGGTTGACTTTCAGCCGCCACAAAGCGCCTAATGGGAACAAGGAACGTTAAATTAATTCACCTTCACCGGCAGGGCGCCTTTGGATATGGTTTCAGGAATTCGCGTACTCATCATCGACGACAATGATGACGCTGCTCAGTTGCTCGCCATGTTCGTCAGTGCGCTGGGCCATGTTTCGGAAGTCGCCAACAGTGGCGCCAGCGGCTTGCAACTGGCCGAGTCCTTTCATCCGGAAATCGTCTTCCTCGACCTCGGCATGCCGGGCATGAGCGGCTTCGAGGTCGCGCCGCGGCTGCGCCTGATTGCCGGGCTCGAGCGGACATACATNGCGGCGCTGACCGGCTGGAACGACGCGAAGACGCGCACCCGGGTNGTCGAGTGCGGCTTCGACAAACACCTGACCAAGCCCGCGTCGATCGAGCACATCCAGGACATCCTGGCCGCACACGCGCATTAAGCAAGATCGGTGTGCGAACGTGCGCCAGGCAACGTTCAGGTTCGACAGCTTTCGCTAACATCAAGGCATGAAGAAAAATGTCCTGCTGGTCGACGATTCGCTTGCCGACGTGATGCTCACCATGCGTGCGATGGACGACTGCGAAATCGACCACCGTATCGAGACGGCGAGCGATGGCGAGGAAGCCTATCGCCTGACTGCCGAAACAAGCTTCGACCTGCTGCTGCTCGACATCAAGATGCCGCGCGTCGACGGGCTCGAACTGCTGAAGCGTCTGCGCGACCGCTCAGTCAAACGCGTGCCGGCCATCATCCTGTCTGGCTCGAACCTGGCCAGCGACCGCGAACGGGCCGACGCCCTCGGCGCGATCGAATACGTGCACAAGACCATGGATTACGCCGAATTCAAGCACGAGCTGAAGGCGGCGCTGAACCGGCACGGGTTCTGCTGAGGCGCCTGCTCAGCAGCCCTCGCCATCGGCATAGTTGGCGGCGCTCGTTCCGCTTTCGGGCGCATACGCCAGGCTGCATGCCGGATGCTCGGCATCGGCGGCAACCAGGCCGGCGATCCGGGTATCGTAGCTGTCGGCCAGTCCGGCGGCCACCAGGATGCCGGCATGGGTCGGATAGCCGGCGGCGTTCATCTGCACCTTGTCGAGCACCGTCTCCTTTGCCGGCGAACCGGCCAGCATCCATTTCATGTGATAGATCTGCGCCGCGTCGCGCACGGCGCGGTGTGCGATCTCCATCTTGGCGACGCGCGCGCTGCGCATGGTGTCGGCATAGCGGGGCAAGGCAAAGGCCGACAGCGTGCCCACGATCGTGATCACGGCGGTGAGTTCCAGCAGCGTATAACCGCCCTGGCGTCGTGGCATGTGCATGGCATCGCTCCGCATGCAGTTTCGAATAAATGCATTTTAGACAATAGTCGGGATGGCGGGCGCGCGCTTGCTCCGGGATGAAACTGTTAGTATGCGGCCATCATCGACTGCGCCCGCGCCGGCCACCGACCCCATGCTGCCCACTTCGCCTGCCGACCTGTTACGCAATCCCGACGCGCTGCTCGACCATCTTCGGGCGGGTGTCGTGGTGCATGCGGCGGACGGCCGCATCGTGTCGGCGAATCGTCTGGCTTTCGAACTGCTCGGCCTGAGCGAGGCCCAGGTGCGCGCGCGCGAAGCCAGTGCCGGTTCGATGGTGCTGCTGCGCGAAGACGGCTCGGCCATGCCGGTCGAGGACAATCCTGTCGACCTCGTGCTGCGGACCGGAACGAAGGTATGCGGCCTGGTGGTGGGCGTGGTCGTGTCGGGATCGACCTCCTGGCTGCTGTGCAATGCCTATCCCGAGTACGACGAAGCCGGCGCCGTCCAGCACGTGGTGGTCTGCTTCACCGATTGCACCGCCCTGAAGCAAACCCAGCTGTCACTGGAAAAGTCCGACCGGCGGCTGCGGCTCGTGCTCAAGGGTTCCACCGATGCGCCCTGGGACTGGGATCTGGTCAGCGGTGAAGTCTATTACTCGGAACGCTGGTGGAACATGCTGGGCTACCCGAGCGGCGAGGGTATCGAAGACGCCGACGCCTGGCGGCGCCTGCTGCACCCGGACGACGATCCGATGATCGCGGCCTACGTCATGGANTTGACGTCAAGCAGGCGCGACACCTATAGCCTGGAGTTCCGCCTGCGCCACCGCGACGGCCACTACGTGCCGGTGCTGTCGCGCGGNTACGTCCTGCGCGACGAAGCGGGCAGGGCGCTGCGCATCTCCGGCGTCAACACCGANCTGACCGCGCAGAAGCAGACCGAGCGCCGCATCTACGAGCTGGCCTATTTCGACCACCTGACCGGGCTGCCGAACCGCCGCTTCCTGCTCGANGAGCTCGAGCACGTGCTGGCGCGCGGCCGCCGCTCGAAGCATTTCAGTGCGCTGGCCTACCTCGANCTCGACAACTTCAAGCTGCTCAACGACACCATGGGACACGACNTNGGCGACCTGNTGCTGCGGCAGGCGGCGCAGCGCCTGCGCGCCACGGTGCGCGAAAGCGACCAGCTGGCCCGGCTCGGCGGCGACGAATTCGTGGTGGTGCTGGAAGACGTGGGCGCAACGCCGCGCGCCGCCGCCGCCGAAGCCGACCGCACGGTGGCGAAGATCCTGGCCGCACTCGCTCAGCCTTTCCAGCTGGACTCGGTCCTGTTCAAGAGTTCGGCGAGTGTCGGTATTACCCTGTTCGACGGCAGCGGCGCCAGCGTCGAAGCCCTGCTGAAGCAGGCGGACCTGGCGATGTACCGCGCCAAGGCCGACGGGCGCAACCTGGCGCGTTTCTTCGACCCCAGCATGCAGGATGCGGCCAACCGCCGCGCCAGCCTGAAAGCCGCGATGCGCGAAGGCCTGGCGCTCGGCCAGTTCCGCCTGTTCTGCCAGCCCCAGTTCGATTGCCGCGGCGGGCTGGTCGGGGCCGAAGTGCTGCTGCGCTGGCAGCGCAATGACGACGAGCTGGTCAGCCCGGCCCATTTCATCGCCTTCGCGGAAGAATCGGGACTCATCCTGCCGCTCGGCGAGCACGTGCTGAAGGAGAGCTGCCGGGCGCTAGCACGCTGGCATCGCGACCCGACGCTGGCGCGCCTGAAGCTGGCGGTCAACGTCAGCATCCACCAGATGCGCGATCCGGATTTTTCAGGGATGGTTGCCGGCATCCTCGACGACACGGATGCGCCGGCGGAGCGGCTCTGCCTCGAGCTGACCGAAAGCGTGTTTGCCGAAAACATGCAGGAGATCACCCAGCGCATGCACGAGATCCGCGCCCAGGGCATCTACTTTTCGCTCGACGATTTCGGCACCGGCTATTCTTCGCTGGCCTACCTCAACCGTTTCCCGCTGACCGCGCTGAAGATCGACCGCTCCTTCGTGCAAGAGGTCGGGATGCAGTCGGGTTCGTCGTCGATCGTCGAAGCGATCATCGCGCTGGGGCGCAAACTGAATCTGGACATCGTCGCAGAAGGGGTGGAGAGCGAGGATCAGCGCGACTTCCTGGTGCGCGGCGGCTGTTCCTCGATGCAGGGATTCCTGCTCGGGCGGCCGCTGCCGATGGCCGAGTTCGAGCATGTCTACAGCGCGGCCGGGATCGGCCACGCCTGATCTTATAGCTTAAGCTCGTAGCCTCAGCTCACAGCCTGGTCCAGCTGCCTTTGTACAGCACCGGCCCGGTCGGCCGGTCCGGATCGGGCGAGCCGCCTTTCGGTTCCAGGCTGATCGCCAGCAGGACCACGTCCGGGCCGATGGCGCGCTGGTCCAGCGCCAGCGCGGCGCTGCGGTTGTCGGGCAGGATGCCGAGCGAGCGCGGTTTGCCGTCGCCGGCGATGGCCCACAGCTGCAGGGTGCGGTCGTCGGGCACTCGCAGGTCGCGCGCCACGCGCACGTCGAGCCGGCCGCGTTTCGCGTCGGCCGTCACCACCAGCGCGGTGCGCGCCTGGGCGTCGGCGAGGGCCGCGACCTGCTGCGGCAGCGCCGTGCCATCGTGTCCGGCCAGCATCACGCCCATGGCCACGGCGAGGCTGCCGGCGGCCAGCGTCAGCCAGGCCCAGGGCCGCGCCGCATCCTGGCGCCAGAACTGCCACCAGGGCGCCGGGCTTGACGCCGCCTGCAGGCGCCGCTCGATACCGTTCCAGACCCGCGCCGGCGGCGCCACCGGCCGCCCCAGTTCTGCCATGGTGCCCAGGCGGCCTTGCCAGTTGGCGACCGCGGCGCGGAGCAGCGCATCGGTGCGCAGCCAGGTTTCGAAGCGGCGCCGCGCGCCGCCGCGCAGGGTGCCCAGCACGTATTCGGCTGCCAGCTTCTCGCGCAAGACCTCGTTGTTACGCAGGTTCATACAGGCTCCCGGTTCGTCAGGCAGTCGCGCAGGCGGTCGAGACCGCGGCGGATCCAGGTCTTCACTGTCCCCAGCGGCAGGCTGAGCTGGGCAGCCACTTCGCTGTGCGACAGGTCGTGCAGGTAGGCCATGCCGATCGCCTGGCGCTGGCGTCCGGCCAGCCTTTCCATGCAGCCGGCCAGTGCCACGGCGTCGCGCGACAGCTCGGCCAGGTCCTGCGGTCCGGCCGCCGTGTCCTGCAACGCCGCCACCGGATCGTAGTCGCCGAGGGGCAGTTCGACTTCGCCCCTGGGCTGACGCCGGAGCATGTCCAGGGCCTTGTTGCGCACGATCGCCGCCATCCAGGTGAGCGGGGCGGACAGGTGCAGCTGGTAGCCGGCCGCCGCGTGCCAGATCGACACGAAGGCATCCTGCAGCGCCTCTTCCGCCAGCTCGTCCTTGCGCAGGATGCGCAGGGCGAAGCCGAACAGCTTGCTCGACGTCGCATCGTAGAGCTTGCGGAAAGCCTGCCTGTCCCCGAGCGCGACGGCGCCAATCAGACGCTGCAGCTGCACGCTGTCGTCCAAATCTCTGTTCACGGCGATCCCGTCATTGATTTAATGCAATCATTCTAGCGCGTCAATACGGGTTTGCGGCGAATTCGTCAATTTTGCGGCGCTCACTGCGGCATCAAGACCGTGTCGATGACGTTGATGACGCCGTTCGACTGCGCCACGTCGTAGGTGCTGATGTTGGCCGTGTGGCCGCTCTCGTCCATGACCTGGATGTTGCGGTTGCCGTTCATNGCGAAGCTCAGCATGCCGCCGCTCGCNGTCGCCAGGCGCGCCTTGCCGCCCTGTTTGACGATTTCNCTCTGCAGCGCAGCGAAANCGTAGCGGCCCGGCACCACGTGGTAGCTGAGCACCTTGGTGAGCGTCGCCTTGCTCTCGGGCCTGAGCAGGCCGTCGACGGTGCCGGCCGGCAGCTGGGCGAAGGCCTTGTCGGTCGGCGCGAACACGGTGTACGGCCCCTTGCCCTTGAGCGTGTCGACCAGGCCGGCGGCCTTGACCGCGGCGACCAGGGTCTTGTGGTCGGCCGAGTTCACGGCATTGTCGACGATGTCCTTGCTCGGGTACATAGGCTGGCCGCCGACCATGACCGTGTTTTCGTGCGCGCCGGCGGTGAGCGGGCTGGCCAGGCATGCGGCGAAGACGGCGCCGGCGAGCAGGGTGAGGGCGTTGCTGGACTGTTTGCGCATGGTGTTCTCCTTGTTGTGTTTGGTGTCCTGCATATACGGAAGACCGGGCGCAAATGGATTCAAAAAATATTTTTAAATTTTTTTGAATCCGGTTTGTTTTCCCCTGCGTATATGGCTTGCAAACATTTTTCGTTTGACCATGAAGAGGGGGAGAAAACATGAAACGCAAGGGAGTATTACTGCCGAGTCTGCTGGCCACCGCGCTGTGCGCCGCCATCATGCATCCGGCCGCGCAAGCCTCGAGCCACCGAGAAGCGCCATTCATCACCAAGCATCCGAAAATCGATGCCACCGACTTCTACATGTTCCGCAGCTACGAGCCGGGACGCGAAGCCTTCGTGACCCTGATCGCCAACTACGTGCCGCTGCAGGATCCGCAGGCCGGGCCGAACTACTTCGCGATGGACCCGGACGCGCTGTACGAGATCCACGTCGATAACAATGGCGACGCCAAGGAAGACCTGACTTTCCAGTTCCGCTTCCAGAACACCAACAAGGACACCAAGCTGACGGTCGGCGGCAAGCAGGTCGCGATCCCGCTGGTGATCAACGGCGGCGCCATCCACGGCCCCAACGCGGCCGGCCTGAACGTGCGCGAGACCTATACCGTCAACGTCGTGCGCGGCGACCGCCGCAGCGGCACCCGCACCGCGGTTACCGGCATGAACGGCGCCGCCACCTTCGACAAGCCGGTCGACAACATCGGCAACAAGTCGATTCCCAACTATGCGGCCTACGCGGCCAAGCACGTCTATCAGGTGAACATCCCGGGCTGCGGCACGCCGGCGCGCATGTTCGTCGGCCAGCGCAAGGATCCTTTCGTGGTCAACCTCGGCGAGACCTTCGACCTCATCAACATCAAGGCCCCGGCCACCGAGTTTGCCGCCAACGCCGAGCGCGCCGCCAAGGACGACCTGGCCGGCAAGAACGTGACCAGCATCGAACTCGAAGTGGCCGCCTCCTGCCTGACCGCGGGCGGCGATCCCGTCATCGGCGCCTGGACCACGGCCAGCATGCGCCAGGCGCGCCTGCTGAATCCCGTTCCGGGCACCGGCACCGGCGCCTCGAAGGAGGGCGGGGCCTGGACCCAGGTCTCGCGCCTCGGCATGCCGCTGGTGAACGAGGTCGTGATCGGCCTGAAGGACAAGGACCGCTTCAACCACAGCAAGCCGTCCGCCGACGGCCAGTTCGCGGACTACGTGACCAACCCGACCCTGCCGGCCCTGGTCGAGATCCTGTACGGCAGCGCCGGCGCCAAGGCACCGACCAACTTCCCGCGCAATGACCTGGTGGCCGCCTTCCTCACCGGCGTCAAGGGCCTGAACCAGCCGGCCAAGGTGACGGCGTCCGAGATGCTGCGCCTGAACACCTCGATCGCGCCGGCGGCGCAGGGCGCGCAGAAGCGCCTGGGCGTGATCGACGGCGACAACGCCGGCTTCCCGAACGGCCGCCGCCCCGGCGACGATGTGGTCGACATCGCGCTGCGCGTGGTGATGGGCAAGCTGTGCACCCTGAACCTGGGCTGCGCACCGGCCGACGCACCGGCCGGCGGCCTGCATTTCACGGACGGCGCCTACCTGGACGACAGCTTCTTCGGCAACGCCTTCCCTTACCTGAAGACGCCGCTGGCAGGTTCGCCGCAGCAGTAAGGAGCCATCATGCGCAAACTGACCCTGCTTTGCCTGTTCCTGCTGTCCGCTTGCGGCGGCAGCGACCACCACCATGACATCGGCGCGCAGATGCCGCCGCCGCCCACCACCGGCGGCACCGCCGGGCAGGATGTCTTCGCGGCCCAGGTGGCGAGCGTCGCCGCCACCCAGCCGGACGACACCGAACCGGCGGCGCTCGATGCGACGGCGGCCACCATGCCGGAAGATACCGAGCCGGCGGCGGTGACGCCATGAAGGCCGGCGCCGCTGGCCTGCCGAGGTGGTGCTGGGCGCTGCTGCTGGCGCCCGTGCTCGCCGCGGCGGCGCCGCGCGTGCCGGCCAGCGGCGCCGAAGTGCTGGAAGTTCTCCCGTGGCGCAACGACCCGCAGCAGCGCGAGGTGCGCGAGCTGCGGGCCAGCCTGTCGCAGGCGCCGCTGGACCTCGGCCGCGCCACCGGCGTGGCGCGCCGTTACATCGAACTGGGCCGGCGCGAAGCCGACCCGCGCTACTTCGGCTATGCCCAGGCCGCGCTATCGCCCTGGTGGAACAATCCGGCGCCGCCGGCTGGGGTGCGCCTGCTGCGCGCCAGCCTGCTGCAGACCGAACACCGGTTTCCGGAAGCGCTGGCCGACCTCGACGCCGTCACGTCCGCCGAGCCGGGTAATGCCCAGGCCTGGCTGACGCGGGCCACCGTGGAAACCGTGCGCGCCGACTACCCGGCCGCCACGCGCAGCTGCGCCAGGCTGTCCAGCCTGGCCGACGAACTGATTACCACGGCCTGCATCGCCAACGTCGGCGCCATGACGGGACGGCTGCATGCGAGCGAAGCGCTGCTCGCCACCACGTACAAGCGCGGCGCCGGCGGCGATGCGGCGGTCGATGCCTGGGTGCTCGGCAGCCTGGCCGAGATGGCGGCCCGGCGCGGCGACGCTGCCAACGCCCGCGCGCGCTTCCGCCAGGCGCTGGCGCTGGCGCCCGGCGACAGCTACCTGCTCGCGGCCTACGCCGATTTTTTACTGGAACAGCGCCGCCACGACGCGGTGCTGGCGCTGCTGGCGCCGCATCTGCGGGTCGACGGCCTGCTGCTGCGTCACACGCTGGCACTGGCAGGCGCGGGCGACCGCGAACGCCTGGCGCCGGAACTGGCCGAACTCGGCGCGCGCTTCGAAGCCGGCGAACGGCGCGGCGACGGCGTGCACCTGCGCGAACAGGCGCGCTTCGAACTGCAGCTGCGCGGCGATGCGGCCCGTGCCATCGGGCTGGCGCAGCGCAACTGGTCGTCGCAGAAGGAGCTGGCCGATGCCCGCGTGCTGCTGGAGGCGGCCGTGGCGGCGCGCCAGCCGGCGGCGGCGCGTCCCGTGCTGGACTGGATGAAGACCTCCGGCGTGGAAGACCCGGCCCTGGCCCGGCTGGCGCAGCAGCTGGCTGGACAAACAAAAGGAGCGAAGGGATGAAGCGCATCTGGTGCCTGTTTTGCCTGCTGCTGGCGGTGGCGCTGCCCGCCAGCGCCCACAAGCCGAGCGACAGCTACCTGAGCCTGCAGGCGGCCCAGGGCACGGCGCCGCTGCAGGGCCGCTGGGACATCGCGCTGCGCGACCTGGATTATGCGATCGGCCTGGATGCCGACGGCGACGGCCAGATCACCTGGGACGAACTGCGGCGGCGCCACGCCGACATCGCCGCCTACGCGCTGGCGCGCCTGCGCATCGCGCGCGGCGGCCAGCCCTGCACGCTGTCGCCGGGCAGCCAGCTGGTCGACAGCCACACCGACGGCGCCTACACGGTGCTGCCCTTCACGGCCGCATGCCCGGCCGCCGGCGCGCTCGAATTCGACTACCGCCTGTTCGCCGACCTCGACCCCCAGCACAAGGGCCTGGTCAGCGTGGAGGAGGGCGGCGCGGCGCGCACGCTGGTATTGGGAAGCGGTCAGCCGCACGCGCGTCTGGCCGAGGGCGCCGGGCAAGGCTTCCTGGATTTCGTCGAGCATGGCATCTGGCACATCTGGATTGGCTACGACCACATCCTGTTCCTTCTGTCGCTGCTGCTGCCGGCGGTGCTGGTGTGGCGCGAGCACGCGTGGCAGGCGGTCGCCGGGCCGCGCGCCGCGCTGATCGACGTGCTGCGCATCGTCACCGCCTTCACGCTGGCCCATTCGATCACCCTCAGCCTGGCGGCGCTGGGCGTGATCGCGCTGCCCTCGCGCTGGGTCGAATCGGCGATCGCGCTGTCGGTGCTGCTGGCGGCGCTGAATAACCTGCGCCCGATCACGCACGGTCGGCGCTGGATCGCGGCCTTCGGTTTCGGGCTGATCCACGGCTTCGGCTTCGCCAGCGTGCTGGGCGACCTCGGCCTGCAAAAGGGCGCGCTGGCGGCATCGCTGGTCGGCTTCAACCTGGGCGTGGAGATCGGCCAGCTGGCGATCGTCGCCGCCTTCCTGCCGCTGGCCTGGCTGGCGCGCCGCAGCTGGTTCTACCGCCGCATCATGATGCTGGGCGGGTCCTGCCTGAGCATGCTGGTGGCTGCGATCTGGCTGGGGGAGCGGGTGTTCGACCTACGCCTGCTGCCGGTTTGATCGATGGATGGCCGTAGCGCATAGTGTGCAGAATCCGGGATAAAAGTGAAGGGAGTGCGGAAAATTTCCGGTGGTTAAGTCTGGTCTGTGCTAGTCTGGGTCCTGCTTGAAGCAAAAGCAGTCCGCGCCTTTCACCTGCCAGACTCCGCAGGGTTAATCATTTCTCCTCCTGGCGCCGCCCGCGCTGCTTGACCCTATGACCTCCCGAGACACCGATGCGCAGAAGCGCGTCCTCCTTATCGACGACAACGTCGATGCCGCATCCATGATGCAAGCCCTGCTGACCGCACTCGGTTACACGGTCGAAGCGGCAAACACCGGCAGGGAAGGTCTGGCGTTGGCACAATCCTTCCTGCCGCACATCGTCTTCCTCGATCTCGGCATGCCCATCATGAGCGGGTACGAAGTGGCGATCGCCTTGCGGCGCATGCCCGGGCTCGGCGATGTCTTCCTGCTGGCGCTGACCGGCTGGAACGACCAGACCACACGCGCCGCCGTCGTTGCCGCCGGCTTCGACCGGCACCTGGTCAAACCGGCCAATTTCGAGCAGATCACCTCCATCCTCGACGAGTATTTCGCGCCCCGATCCGCCGGCTGAGGCTGGCAGGAAGCGCAGACGCTGATGCGGATTCATCAGCCCAAGCGGACAGGTTCCGTGACAAATATATGTGTATAATACAAATTGCAAATTTGCTAAAAAGTTGGATAAACAATGCCGTCCGTACAAGTCCGTAACAACGTGCGACTTTCCGGCAATGGTTCCGCCACCATGGTGTTCGCCCACGGTTTCGGCTGCGACCAGACCATGTGGCGCTTCCTCTCTCCGGCTTACGAAGAGCGTTTCCGCACTATTGCCTTCGACCTGGTCGGCAGCGGCGGTTCCGACCTGAGCGCCTACCGGCGCGACAAATACGACAGCCTGCATGGCTACGCCGACGACCTGCTCGACGTCATCGACGAATTCGCCAACGGCCCGGTGGTCTTCGTCGGCCATTCGGTCAGCACGATGATCGGCATGCTGGCCACGATCAAGGCCCCGCAGAAGTTCAGCGCCCAGATCATGGTCGGGCCCTCGCCGTGCTACATCAACGACGGCGACTATATCGGCGGCTTCACGCGCGAAGACATCGACGAACTGCTCGAGACCATGGAGGCGAATTATCTGGGCTGGTCGAGCAGCCTGGCGCCGGCGATCATGGGCGTGCCCGATCGCCCCGAGCTGCGCACCGAGCTGACCAACAGCTTCTGCCGCAACGACCCGGACATCGCCAAGCACTTCGCGCGTACCACCTTCCTGTCCGATCACCGCAAGGACGTGCCGCTGTCGACTGTGCCGGCCCTGATCCTGCAATGCAGCGACGACATGGTGGCGCCGCTGTCGGTCGGCGAATTCCTGCACCGGAATATGCCGGCCAGCACTCTCCACATCATCGAGAACGTGGGCCATTGCCCGCACATGAGCGCGCCGACAGAGAGCTCGCGNGCCATCGACAGCTTCCTCGCGGGCGCGCTGCGCTGAGCCGCGATGGCCGATGCGACCCCAGCCGGGGNCACGATGTTCGAGCACGCGGCCTGCGCCTTGCTGATGACCTCGGCCGACGGCCTGATCCTGCGTGCGAACGCCACCGCCTGCAGCTGGCTCGGCTACAGTGAGGAGGAGCTGGTCGGCCAGGTGCGCCTGCGCGACCTGCTGCCGGTGGGCGCGCGCCTGTTCTTCAACACGCATTGCCAGCCGATCCTGCAGGTGCAGGGCTCGGTGGCCGAGATCCAGATCGATGTCCGCAACCGCGCCCAGGAGCGCACGCCCATGCTGATCAACATCGTGCGGCACCGCGAGGACGACGCGATCGTCGATCACTGGGCATTGTTCAAGGCCTCCGACCGCCGCGCCTACGAGCGCGAGCTGCTGGCCGCACGGAAGGCGGCGGAAGCGGCCGAAACCGAACTGAAAAAACTGAACGCCCAGCTGTCGGCAGCGGACCGGCGCAAGGACGAATTCCTGGCGACCCTGTCGCACGAACTGCGCAATCCGCTGGCGCCGATGCGCAGCGCGCTCGACGTCTTCAAGCTGCGGTCGGCCCGGGCCGGCGACGACCGGCTGCTGCAGATATTCGACCGCCAGTTGCGCCATATGACCCGGCTGGTCGACGACCTGATGGAGGTGTCGCGCATTACTCAGGGCCGCATGCAGCTGCAACGGGCGCCGGTCGAGCTGTCCGCACTGGTGCGCAGTGCGGCGCAGGACATGGCCGACACGATGAAAGCGGCGCGGCACAGCCTGCGCCTGTTCGTTGAGGATGGCCCGATCATGGTCGACGGCGATGCGACCCGGCTGGCCCAGGTCGTCATCAACCTGCTGACCAACGCCGCCAAGTACACGCCGGACGGCGGCATGATCGAGCTGCATCTGGCTTCGCGCTCGGGCACGGCGGAGATCCGGGTACGCGACAACGGTATCGGCATTCCCGTACCGGCGCTGGCCACGGTCTTCGAGATGTTTTCGCAGCTCGAGTCGGCGCTCGATCGGGCCAAGGGCGGCCTCGGTATCGGCCTGGCCCTGGTGCGTGGCATCGTCGGGCTGCATGACGGCAGCATCCGCGCCGAAAGTGAAGGTCTGCAGCAGGGCAGCACCTTCATCGTATCGCTGCCGCTGTCCGCGGACGCCGTCTGCCCGGCCGAGGCGGTCCCACTTGAAATCGTGCCGAGACCGCTGCGCGTGATGGTGGTGGACGACAACCAGGACGCCGCCGAAACGCTGGCGATGGCGCTCGAACTTTTCGCCTGCGAGGTCGTGGTTGCGCATTCGGGCGCGCAGGCGCTTGAGCTGGTCCGCGTAGCCGATCCGGCCCTGGCTCTGCTCGACATCGGCCTGCCCGACATGAACGGCTACGAACTGACGCGCAGGCTGCGGCAACTGCCTGGCGGCGGCGCCAGGACGCTGATCGCCACAACGGGCTGGGGCCAGCAGAAGGACCGCGAGCGCGCCTTCGACGCCGGCTTCGACCACCACCTGACCAAGCCGATCGACTTCGAGCTGATCAAGCCTTTGTTGAGCAAAGCGGGCGCCAGCTAGGCCCGGCCTTGCGTGATAGAATGCATGATCCGATCGCCGCTTAGCCGGCGATTTTGCATTTCCGGCTCCACTAAAAATAGCGAACTGATCATGAGTCACGACATCAAGACCATCAAGGAAGCAGGCGCGCTGGCGCTGCGCGTCTGGCGCGAAGCGGCGTCCTTTTTCCTTAGCATCGAGCTGTGGCTGGTGGTGTTGACCGCCTTCGCCACCGTCGGCGGCGTGTTCCTGGCCTTCCTCGGCGATGCGCGCTGCCTGCTGGCCTTCGGCTTTGCGGTCGCCTACGTGGCGGGGCGTTCGGTGCTGCACGTGCGGCGCGTGCTGAGCTGGCCTTTCCTTTGAGCTGACGCAGTGCTGNCTTCGCCGGTAGAGATACGATCTTCTTNGGCGAGGTAGCAAAGAGGTTATGCAGCGGCCTGCAAAGCCGCCAAGACAGGTTCGATTCCTGTCCTCGCCTCCAGGATTTCTCGATCAGCCCACCACCACGTGGGCTTTTCTTTTTCTTCCCGTTTCCGCTTTCGTTTCCACCTCTGCTATAGTGCTCGACACAATTTGGCAACGTTTCCAATTTCTTGGAAGCGTGATAAAGAGGAGACGAAACCGATGTCGATCACGATCAAAACACGCCTGCGCGCCGCACTGTCCATCCTGCTGACCGCCGCCCTGCACGCGGCCGCCGCCAACGCCGCACCCGCCGCTGCACACGACAAGGGCGCCGCAGTCCAGGCCTGGATCACCACCGGCGACCAGACCAAACTGCTGGCGCGCGAGCCCGACGCCCGCTTCAGCAGCGCAATGGTCAAGATGGCCGCCGGCACGCCGGTGATCGAGGTCGACGCCACAGTCGCCTACCAGCAGATCGCCGGCTTCGGCGCGGCCATCACCGACGCTTCGGCCTACCTGATCCAGCAGCGCATGGCGCCGGCTCAGCGCGACGCCCTGATGCGCGAGCTGTTCGGCAGGGCAGGGGAGAAAGGTATCGGCCTGTCCTTCACCCGCCTGACCATCGGCGCGTCCGACTTCTCGCGCACGCACTACAGCTTCGACGACATGCCGCCCGGGCAGCAGGACCCGCAGCTGCAGCATTTCTCGATCGATGCCCAGCGCGACACCGTACTGCCGGCGGTGAAAGCGGCGCTGGCCGTGAATCCGCAGCTGAAGGTGATGGCCTCGCCCTGGAGCGCGCCGGGCTGGATGAAGAGCACGGACAGCCTGGTCAAGGGCACGCTCAAGCTAGACGCCTTCGACGCTTTTGCCCGTTACCTGAACCGCTACGTCGATGCGATGAAGGCGGAGGGCGTCACGATCTCCGCGCTGACGCTGCAGAACGAACCGCACTTCGAGCCGGACAACTACCCCGGCATGCGGGTCGATCCTTCGAAACGCGCAGCCTTCATCGGTGGGCATCTGGGCCCGTTGCTGGCGCGCGCCAACCCCGGCGTCGCGATCTTCGACTGGGACCATAACTGGGACGAGCCGGATTCGCCGGCCACGGTGCTGGCCGATCCGCAGGCGAACCAATACGTCAGCGGCATTGCCTGGCACTGCTATGCCGGCAAGTCGTCGGTGCAAGCGCTCGTGCACGACAAGTTCCCGAACAAGGACACCTGGTTCACCGAGTGCTCGGGCGGACGCTGGTCGCCGGACTGGGCGAAGAACCTGCAGTACTTCACGAAGACGCTGGTGATCGACACCACGCGCGGCTGGGCCCGCGGCGTGCTGTTCTGGAACCTGGCGCTGGACGAAAAGGACGGCCCGCACCTGGGCGGCTGCAAGGACTGCCGCGGCGTGGTCACCATCGATGCGAATACCGGCGCCGTGACCCGCAACGTCGAGTACTACGCGCTGGCCCACGCCAGCCGCTTCGTGCTGCCGGGCGCGCGCCGCATTGCGTCGAGCGAGACGGCCGAAGGACTGGCCAACGTCGCCTTCCGCAACCCGGACGGTTCGATCGCGCTGCTGGTCGCGAACGGCGAGTCCACCCCGCGCAGCTTCGCGGTCAAGCTGGGAAAGCAGTCCTTCCGCTACACCCTGCCTGCGTCCAGCGTGGCCAGCTTCACCTGGAAGACAGCCAGGTAAAACTGTAACTGTTGCGCACGCGCAGCGTTTTCTATTGACATTGAAAATCGAGCAAGCCGATAATGTGATGCAGTATTTGGCAACGTTTCCAATCCAGAGAGATTGGAGACGCTGCCGGATACCAAGGCATCGCCGATCGCTCGCGCAGGCCTCGCTACCGGAAACGTCCGCCAATCGTCGGCTCGATTTGGCAACGTTTCCATTTTTCGGCAGAGGTTTGGCAACGTTTCCAAACT